>Ga0224558_1000911_pt1 | contig 33356 bp, 31 predicted proteins | sample 714S32024metaG_FD_180682 | JGI IMG/M metagenome (GOLD analysis project Ga0224558, IMG submission 180682) | Peat soil microbial communities from Stordalen Mire, Sweden - 717 S3 20-24 | ecosystem: Environmental > Terrestrial > Soil > Wetlands > Peat | place: Sweden: Norrbotten County, Stordalen... | reverse complement strand
ACGAGGTTGAGCATGATCGTGCTCAGGATCTCGTTGACGTTGAAATAGGCCTTGAATGCTCCGGGGATCGCCCCCCAGGCCGCACCGCCGGCCGCGCCAGCGAGGAGCACGAGCGGGATGAGCTCGATGCTCGGCAGGTTCGGCAACGCGAGCGCTGTCGCCGAGCTCGCCAAGCCTCCCATCGCCAGCTGGCCCTCGCCGCCGATGTTGAAGACGTTGGCGCGGAACGCGACGCAGATCCCGACGGCGACGAGAAGAAGTGGGGCGGCCTTCACGGCCGTCGAGCCGAGCGCGTAGCTGCCGTCGAACGCCCCGACGATGAGGGCGTTGTAGCCGGTGATCGGGTTGGCTCCGAGCGCCAGCATCATGACAGCGCCGAGCAGCAGCGCCGCGACGAGGGAAAGTGGAAGCGCAAACCAGCTCAAGAGGAGCCGTCGCCGGTCCTTCCAAGCATCCGCGGCCGCCACGCTGACGCGAGTCAAGACCAGCTCCCGGGTGCACTTCTGACCGGACTGCCGGTTGAGTGACGGCAATCCCTCAGCTGCACCATTGCGTCAGCGTAGGGATCGCTCACTTCGGCATCCTAGGTCGAAAGTCCTTTTTTGCGAGAATATTTCGGCCCGATGCCAATTCCTGACACCGGCACGAGCTGACAAGCGGCGCGGCCTACTACCTCACGCCCTTTGCCGCTCAGGGGCCGGCGCGACCCTCCAACAGCTCCGCCCGGCCGCCTTGGCCTCGCACAGCGCCTCGTCGGCGCTGGCGAGCAGGGCGTCCGAGGTCGTCCGCGGCGGGAAGTGAAGCACGATGCCGATACTCGCCCCGACTTTCAACGCCGGAGCGTCACCGATCGAGATCGGTTCCGCCAGGCGCTCGACTACCCGGGCGGCGATGGCGATGACCTGAGGCTCGGTGACATCGCTGGCGCAAAGGATGGCGAACTCGTCTCCTCCGATGCGGGCCAACTCGTCGGTCGGGCGCACCACTGACGACAGCCGGCGGGCGATCACGCGCAGCGCCGAATCTCCCGCAAGGCGACCCAGCCGGTCGTTCACGTCCTTGAAACCATCGATGTCGATGTACAGAACGGCCGGCTGGTCACCGGCCTCGACCCGTGAGTCGAGTGCCTGGAAGTAACTCCTGCGATTGCCCAGACCGGTCAACAGGTCCTGAGAAGCCTCCTCCAGCGACCGTTCCCCCACAACGCTGTGCGACATCATGAGCGACGCGAGGATCTGCGCCCGGTCCACGGCCGTGCGCTCCGAGGTCCCAAGTGGCCCGAGCTCGCGGCTCCACACGACCAGGCAAGCCGATGGTGTGCTCTCGCCCCGAGTCAGGACCGGGAAACAGGAAACGGAACGGAACCCTTTGGCGGCAGCTCGAGTGGACTCGGGCAAGTCCGCGAGCTCGGTGTACAAGATGGCGGAGTCCCGGCCCATCGCCTGGTCCCAAGGCCCGGGAGCGGGCGGCGCAGGAACCGCCGGTTGCGGCGGGAAGCAGCTGATGTTCCGACCGTCGGGCGAGGCGACGACGAAGAAAGACTCCCCGAGCACCGGCGGGAGCGCCAGGGCACCGGCAAGAGCCGACAGATTGTCCTCCAGAGCGACCCCGGCCTGGGCCGAGGCGAGAACTTGATCGAAGTGGTCGTACGCACTCTCGAGCAGCAGCAGCACGACGAAGCCGGCGAGGGCGGGATCAGCCAAGCGGTTGAGTGCCCAGGCCTCGGCAAGCCGCGGCCTTCCGTCGGTGTGAAGGTACGGCAGACGCACTGGTCCGGTCAGCTGCTCGGGCGACTTTGCTGCGGACGCCGCCAGCAGCCATATCAGAAGGGGCCGGTCCTTCGGCGCGAGATGGCTGCTCAGCTCCGAGCCGACGAGGACGTCCACTGGTTGGCCACCGAGGTGCTCGACCTGACCGGACGCGAAGCGCACGATGCCCCGAGCGTCAAGAAGCACCAGCACGCCTGGGATCGATGCGAGAAGATGCGCGTGAATTCCGAGAACGTCCGGTCCTGACTCGATCGGCGCGCTCACAACTGCAATCTAACTGCCGAGAAGGTCACCAGCTACAGAGTAGACAAGGTCCGATTGGCACACGCGGACTACGGCAACGGCGCCCGGGAATGCTGCGCCCCGCCGGCCCGAACAGGACCGGCGGGGCTGTTCGCGAGCAGGTCAAGCCTGGCGGACCGCTTCAGCCTCGATCTCGAGCTTGACCTTCGGGGAGACGACGAAGCCACCGGTCTCAAGGGCGGCATTGAAGCTCACTCCGAAGTCGTTGCGGTCGATCTCACCGGAGGCGGTGAACCCGAGGCGCTGATTGCCCCAGGGGTCCTGGATGACGCCCTCGAACTCGACGTCGAGGACTACCGGGCGCGTCACGCCGCGAACGGTCAGGCCGCCGTACACCTTCCAATCGCCGCGGGGGTTCAGTTCCACCTTCGTGCTGCGGAAGCTGAGCGTCGGGAACTCTTCGACGCTGAGGAAGTCGTTGTTCCGGACATGGTTGTCACGGTTCTCGTCGCTGGTGTTGACGCTCGCCGCCTGGATGGTTACCTCGACCGATGACGCCGACGGGTCGTCGGCCACGACGATGGTGCCCTCGAAGTCGGTGAAGCGGCCGCGAACCTTGGAGACCATGAGGTGCCGGGCGACAAAACCCACCTCGGTGTGCGACCTGTCGAGCGCGAACGTGCCGGTAGTGGGCAGCGTGACGCCGTTGACATCCCTGGTGCTGGCGGGGGTGATCATATCGGTCATGTTGAGGCTCCTTCTGCTGAGGGGTTGCAATTCATTTGCTTGCGCAACTAAGTACACTAGTACAACTAATTGTTTGCGCAACTATTCCCCGGGCTCCCGTTATGCTGTCGGCGTGGAACCAGCTGGCACACCCGCACGTGCGGGCGAAGTCGACCGGATCACGCTCGTCGGGCTCGTCTTCGAGACGGCTTCAGGGCTGCATCGAGCGGTCGGCCCGCCACTCGAGCGCCAGTGCGAACTTGCTGGTCAGGACTTCGAGATCCTGATCCGACTGGCCCGCACGCCAGGCGGGCGACTGCGGATGAGCGACCTCGCCGCCCAAACGGACCTGACCCCGAGCGGTCTCACCCGGGCGGTCGACCGCCTTTCCGAAGCCGGCCTCGTGAGCCGCCAGGCATGTCCCGAGGATCGTCGGGGCGCGTTCGCCGCCCTGACCGACGCCGGCGAGGCGCGAGTGCGCCAAGCGCTCGACGTCCACCGTGCGCAGCTCACCCAGCTCCTCGACGGGCTCCTCGACCCGGACGAAGAGCTCGCCCTTGTGGCGACGCTGCGAAAGCTCCGCGACCGGGTCAACCCCGAGGCCTCAGTTGTCACTGCCTAAGGTGCAACCTCGGAGGCAAGGACAGAAGTGACCGGACGAGACAGTTTCGGCGCCGAGGGCACCTTGCAGGTCGGTGACCGGCGCTACCACATCCATCGCCTGTCGGCACTCGAGGGCGTCGCCGATCTCGGCCGGGTCCCTTATTCGATCAAGCTCCTTCTCGAGAACCTGCTGCGCCATGAAGACGGCGTGAACGTGAAGGCCGAAGACGTTGAGGCCTTGGCGCGTCGTGAGATCGGTGGAGCTGCCCGGGAGATCGCGTACTCGCCGGCGCGCATCCTCCTCCAGGACTTCACCGGCGTGCCGTGCATCGTGGACCTCGCAGCCATGCGGGACGCCATCGAGGCGCTCGGCGGCAACGCGAGCCGGATCAACCCACTCGTGCCCGTCGACCTCGTGATCGACCACTCCCTCGTCGTCGACGCCTACGCACGCCGCGACGCCCTCCAGGTGAACACCAGCCTCGAGTACGAACGCAACGCCGAGCGTTACCGGTTCCTGCGCTGGGGTCAGCAGGCTTTCTCGAACTTGCGCGTCGTGCCGCCCGGCGCCGGCATCTGCCACCAGCTCAACCTCGAGTACCTGAGCAGTGTCGTGTTCACCGACGCCGCGGGTGCCGCCTATCCCGACACGGTCGTCGGCACCGACTCGCACACCCCGATGGTGAACGGCCTCGGTGTGCTCGCCTGGGGTGTCGGGGGCATCGAAGCGGAAGCTGCCATGCTCGGCCAGCCGATCTCCATGCTCGTGCCGCCGGTGGTGGGTCTGCGCCTGACCGGCGAGCTCCCGGAAGGCACCACGGCGACCGACCTCGTCCTCACGGTTGCCGAGCTGCTCCGGAGCCGCAACGTCGTCGGCAAGTTCGTCGAGTGCTACGGCCCGGGCGTGGCGAAGGTGCCGCTCGAGAACCGGGCGACCATAGGCAACATGTCGCCGGAGTACGGCTCAACGGCCACGATCTTCCCCATCGACTCCGAGACCTTGCGCTACCTGAGGCTGACCGGCCGCCCCGAGGAACGCTGCAGGCTCGTGGAGGCCTACGCCAAGCAACAGGGGCTGTGGCACGACGAGACGGCCGAACCCGCCTATTCCGAACGGATCGAGTTCGACCTCTCGTCCATCGAGCCAAGCCTCGCCGGCCCGTCGCGCCCCCAGGACCGCGTCCCGCTGCGTCGGTCCAAGGCGATGTTCGCCGAGGCCCTCCCACGCTCGCTTCCCGAGCCGGTTGCTGTCGCTGAGGGCCCCGACGGGCTTGCCGGCGCCGCCCGGGCACGCGTGCGCCTGGCCGACGGGACTGAGTTCGATCTCGAGCACGGCCATGTCGTGATCGCCGCGATCACCAGTTGCACCAATACCTCGAACCCGCAGGTGATGATCGCTGCCGGCCTCGTGGCGAAAAAGGCCATCGAGCTCGGCCTCAGTTCCAGGCCCTGGGTGAAGACGAGCCTCGCGCCGGGCTCGCGGGTCGTCATGGACTACCTCGAGCGGGCCGGTCTGGTCCCTTGTCTCGAGAAGCTCGGCTTCGATCTCGTGGGCTTCGGCTGCACGACCTGCATAGGCAACTCGGGCCCGCTTCTCGGGGAGATCTCCCAGGCCATCAACGCCCATGGCCTGGCATGCGCGGCTGTGCTGTCCGGCAATCGCAATTTCGAGGGCAGGATCCATCCCGACGTCCGGATGAACTACCTCGCGTCCCCGCCCCTCGTGGTCGCGTATGCGCTCGCCGGCACCATGAACATCGACCTCGCGACCGAGGCCCTCGGCGTCTCGGACGATGGCCGCCCAGTGCTGCTGGCGGACATCTGGCCCTCGTCCGAGGAGGTCGCTCGCGTGATGGAGCAAGCCGTGAGCGCCGAGATGTTCCGCCATCAGTACGCGGACGCCACAACCGGTGACGACAACTGGCGAGCTCTGGAGGTCCCGACAGGACAGCGCTACGCGTGGGATGGGCAGTCGAGTTACGTGCAAAGGCCACCGTTTCTCGAGGGAATGCAGGCCGAGCCGGAGCCGCCCACAGACATCACCTGCGCCAGGGTGCTGGCTCTCCTCGGAGACAGCGTCACGACCGACCACATCTCGCCCGCGGGATCGATCAGGCCGTCGAGCCCGGCCGGCCTCTGGCTGCAGAGCCACGGCGTCGCCGTAGCCGAGTTCAACTCGTACGGGGCCAGGCGTGGCAACCACGAGGTCATGATTCGCGGGACCTTCGCCAACCCCCGCATCCGCAACCGCCTCGTGCCCGGGACCGAGGGCGGGGTGACTGTGCACCTGCCCGACGGCGATCAGACGACGATCTTCGAAGCGGCCGTCCGCTACCGGTCCGAGGGTGTGCCCCTTGTCGTGATCGCCGGCAAGGAGTACGGCTCCGGCTCGTCACGTGACTGGGCGGCAAAGGGCCCGGCGTTGTTGGGTGTGCGCGCGGTGATCGCCGAGAGCTTCGAGCGGATCCACCGGTCGAACCTGATCGGCATGGGCGTGCTCCCCTTGCAGTTCGCACCAGGCGAGAACGCGGAGTCGCTCGGGCTCACGGGCCGTGAGTCGGTCGACTTGAGGGGACTTTCCGGCGCGTCCCTCGGCGAGCTGGTCGGACGCGCGCTCACCGTCGCAGCCGACGACCGCTCCTTCAAGGTCGTGCTTCGGGTCGACACGCCCGGCGAGGCTTCGTACCTGTGGCACGGCGGCATCCTGCCGTTCGTCGTGAGGACGCTCGCGGGAGTCTGACCCCGGTTCTCAGCCGACAGTCTTGAGCCGACCGAGTCCTATGACACGCATGATCGTCTCGAGCTCGCTCGTCACACTGGTCAGCTTGTCGGTGAACAAAAGGACACCGAACACGCCCATCACGACGACGGACACGATCGTGATGAACCGGGAATGACGGCGGACGAACGAGAGCGCCCCCGACAACCGGCCGAGAGCCAAGCCGACGACGAGAAACGGGATCCCGAGCCCCAGCGAGTACACCGCCAGCAACGCCGCCCCTTGGCCGGCAGAACCCGAGCTCGCCGCAACTGCGCTCACCGAGGCGAGGATCGGTCCGAGGCAGGGTTGCCAGCCGAACCCGAACGCAGCACCTGCGACGGGCGCCGCGAACGGCCCGTAGCGCTCGAGCTTCGGGTGGAACCTGACTTCCCGGTACCAACCTGGTCGCTTCAGCACGAGCGATCCCGCGAGGAACAGCGCCATCGCCACTACGAGCGCCCCCGAGATCCTCAACAGGAGCTCCTTGTTGCGGAAGACCGCGCTCCCGATCGTCGTGGCCGTGATGCCCAAGAGCACGAACACGACGGTGAACCCGACCACGAACAACGCCGTGTCACGGGCGATCCGCAGAAGATGGTGGCGCGATCCCTGCACCGCATCAGTGAGGTCAAGTCCGGTGACAACGGAGAGATAGCCCGGGACAATTGGCAGCACACAAGGTGACACGAAGGAGGCGACGCCGCCGCCGAACGCCGCGAGATAGCTCACCGTATTGGTCATCCCGGCCTTGAAGTCTGCCCGAAAAGGCACCGCTCTCGGGCAGCTCGGGCGAGGGTCCTTGCTTCGCGAGGCTGGAATTGGCATTGTCGGGTGAGATGACGCTGACCGATCGGGAACGCAACGTGCTCGATGTAGAACGCGACTGGTGGTTGTCATCCCCTTCAAAACGCCAGGCGATCCGAGAACGGCTGGGACTTTCCCCGGGCGCGTACTACGGCGTGCTGAGGCGACTGGCCGACTCACCCGAGGCTTTCGCCTATGACCCGCTCGTGGTCCACCGGGTGAAGCGTCGTCTTGTTCGCCGCCGCCGTGACCGTTTCGAGGGCGGTCCCAGGCTCGAACGCCGGCCGCGTTGAGAGCACCGGCGCCCGTGAGGCTCGCAGGCTGACGACCACCGAGTCTTCCGCTCTCGAGCTTCTCGCCGAAGTCCCGGAACGCGCGGGGCTCTGCTGTGACTTCGACGGGACGATCGCCCCGATGGTCCTCGATCCACAGGCCGCCCGGGCGTTGCCCGGTGCGCTCGCAGCTCTACACGATATTGCTCGCGAGCTGGCTGTCGTCGCCGCCATCTCGGGGCGACCCGCGGCGTTCCTCGCCGATCGCCTCGAGCTCGAGAGCTATCGGTCCCCGCTTCGGGCCATCGGCCTTCACGGGCTCGAGGAGAGCTTCTCGGACGGGACTGTCCGGCTGCGCGCGGGGGTCTCGGCTTGGCGCCCGGTGATCGAGGCCGTCTCTGATCAGCTCCGCGCCACCTTGCCGAGTGGGGTCGAGGTCGAGGACAAGGCCTACGGGGTCACGGCCCACTGGCGTTCGATCATCGCCTCGGACACCGAGCTCGAGTCGATTGCGGCACAGGTGACAGAGGTCGTGCGAGCTGTCGCGGCCGAGCACGGCCTCGTGCCGCGGCCAGGCAAGGCCATGGTGGAGCTGGCATTGCCTCTCGGGATCGACAAGGGAACGGTCGTGACCGAGCTGTGCGGCGGGCTGGAGAGGGCTGCATTCCTCGGCGACGATGCCGGGGACCTGTTCGCGTTCAGAGCGCTCGACGAGCTCAAGGTGGCGCCCGGGCTCCTTACGCTGAAGGTCGCGGTTGGCGGAGCCGAGGTGCCCCAAGAGCTGGTCGAGGCGGCCGACCTGGTCCTCGATGGTCCGCGCGCCGCGGTCGGTTTCCTTGTCGCATTGGCCGCGCGGCTTCACCTGTCCTAGAGGCGCTACTGGCCCCAGGCGTGCGGATCTCGTTCGCCGGGAACCTGGGCCGCCTCGCGAACCTCGGCCAGCCAATGCACCGGGGTGCGCGATCGTGCCCGGCGCCGTAGCTCCGCGGCCCGAACCCGGCGTTCCGCACCAGTCATGGACAGCCCGCCCGCCATCGCAGCCGCCGTCCCGGTCACGTCGAAGGGATTGACGCCGACTGCCACGTCTGCAAGCTCTTCGTACGCGCCCGCCTCTCGTGAAAGCACGAGCACGCCATCACGTTCGTTGACCGCCGGGCCTTCCATGGCGACGAGGTTGAGCCCGTCCCGGATGGGGTTGACGAGCAACAGGTCGTAGCGTCGCAAGGCGGCCACTGTCGACACGAACTCATCCTCGAGGTCGAGGATCACCGGCGTGTAGCCGGGCGCGCCCCAGCGTTCGTTCACCCGGGCCACGACGTGCTCCACCTCGGTCCGGTAGGCGAGGTACTCCGGCAGGGACTCGCGTGACGAGTACACCCGAGCGAGGAAGACCAGGCGCCCCCGCCATTGCGGCGCGTCCTCGAGCAGCTCGTCGAACGCGATGAAGCCGCGTATCAGGTTCTTCGAAAGCTCGACGCGGTCGCTGCGCACCAAGAGCGTGCGACCGTCGAGCTCGTCCTCGAGGTGCTCGAGACGTGATCGGCAGGCTTCGGTGGCAGCCACCTCGTCGAGCCTCGCCGGATCTGCGCCGAGGGGGGCGACAAACGTCGCGGGCGCCTCGACACCGGTGGCTGACGCGCACCGCACGAAGGCGTCTCGCCACCGCTCCGTGTGAAACCCACAAGCGCCGAAACGGGACATGGACTCCATCAGCTCGAGGCGGGGCCCGTCCGGCAGCATCGCGAGGTCCTCCGGGGGGCAGAACGAGGTGTGGGAGAAGAACGCGGTCGCCAGATCGGGCCTTCGCTTTGCGAGATACCTACCGACGAGCGCCAGGTGATAGTCGTTCACGACTACCGTCGCCCCGGTCGCGGCCTCCTCTGCGATCGTGTCCGCAAAGGCCTCGTTGAACTGGCAGTACCCCTCCCACGCCTCGTGCCAGACCCGGTCGAAACGAGGGCGGCGCGCGTGGTCGAACAAGCCGTGGTACAAGAACCACAGCGTGCCGTTGGCGATCACGTCGGAGGCTGCTCGCCCGATCTCGGCCGTGACGGCGACCATCCGCAGCTTCAACGAGTCCTGCCCGGTCGCCACGGCGCCACCCGAAGCTTGGAGCCGATCTGCTTGCGTGAGGGCCGAGGCGACCCAGAGCGCTCCGGCACCGGAGGTCGTCGTCTCCTCGGCGAGCGCGCCGCTCAGGCTCGGTGCCATGCCGCCGGCTGCCGGTCGAAGCTCGACGTCTCCCCCGGCGCCGCTCACGAACGTGAAAGGACCCCTGTTCGACACCACGACGAGGCCGAACCCGGTCACGCGACCCGTACCCGTGCGCGACGGGAGGCGACGTTTCGACAACGACACGAGCTCACTTTGTCCTTCTTCATCGCCTGTTATTCGGCGACACGAAAGTCCCCGTGGTGGTAGAAGCAATTCTCGTCGTGACGTCGGATACGGTAGCCATCATCGGTCGCCAGGTTAGGGCCTGTGACGCCTGCGACTTCACCTCATGAGCGATCGGCAACGTGAGTCCGCGATCTTTGACGTGCGGCGGCCTGTCGTCCACACTTGTGGCCAATCATCCAGAGCGGCCGAGGGATCGGGCCTTACGAAAGCCGCGACAACCAGTACGCGCCTATTGGGCCGTGCCAGGTGCCAATGCCCGCACGATGAGGAGGGTCTCTTGGGTCATGTCGTCGGGCTTCGCTGTCGGGAGTGCGCGCACATGTACGCGGCCGAGGCGATACACGTGTGCGAATTCTGTTTCGGGCCGCTCGAGGTCGCGTACGACCACGATGCGCAGCGGAGAGCAGTCACGCGCGAAACGATCGCGGCCGGGCCGCCCAACATGTGGCGCTACGCGGACCTCCTTCCTGTCTCGTCAGAATCGCCGGTCGACCTCGGGACCGGGTTGACGCCACTGACCCTCGCCGGCCGCCTCGCCGCCGAGATCGGCCTCGGCGAGGTCTGGGTGAAGGACGACACTCGCAACCCGACGGGCTCGTTCAAGGACCGAGTTGTCGGCGTGGCGCTCACGAAGGCCCGCGAGCTCGGGTTCAACGTTGTCGCGTGCGCCTCGACCGGCAATCTGGCGAATTCGGTCGCCGCCCACGCCGCCCGGGCCGGCATGGAGTCGTTCGTGTTCGTGCCGCACGATCTCGAGGCCGTGAAGCTCATCACGACCGCGGTCTTCGGTGGGCACCTTGTCGCGGTCGACGGCAGCTACGACGACGTGAACCGCCTCTGCGCGGAGCTGGCCAGCGAGTTCGCGACCTGGGCCTTCGTGAACGTCAACATCCGGCCTTACTACGCCGAAGGTTCGAAGACGCTGGCCTTCGAGGTCGCGGAGCAGCTCGGTTGGCAGCTCCCCGACCACGTCGTTGTCCCGATCGCGTCCGGAAGCCAGCTCACCAAGATCGACAAGGGGTTCCGTGAGCTCACCGAGCTGGGCCTCGTCGACGGTGACCACGAGGTCCGGATCTCCGGCGCGCAGGCCCAGGGTTGCTCGCCCGTAGCGACCGCGTTCGCGGACGGAGCCGACCATGTGCGGCCTGTCAAGCCCGCGACGATCGCGAAGTCGCTTGCGATCGGCAACCCGGCGGACGGGTGGTATGCCCTCGAGGCGGTTCGTCACAGCGGGGGTGCCATCGCGGCAGTCACCGACGAGGAGATCATCGAAGGGATCCGTTTGCTGGCCCGGACCGAGGGGATCTTCGCCGAAACCGCGGGGGGCGTCACCGTGGCGACGCTCGTCAAGCTGGCCGACGCCGGTATTGTCCGACCCGATGAGCGCGTCGTCATCTACATCACGGGCAACGGTCTCAAGACAGTCGAGGCACTCGCCGGGGCAGTCGGGCCGTCGGCGACAATTCCCCCGACGCTCGAAGCCGTCGCCGAGTTGCTCGATCGTGACGGGATGCTGAGGGCGGCAAGGCGATGACCGTCACTGTTCGCGTCCCGACCCAGCTCCGGCCCTTGACCGGAGGCGCAGGTGAGCTCGAAGTGGAAGCCCTGACCGTGCGCGAAGCGATTGACGTGCTCGAACGCGACCATCCGGGGATGAGGGCGCGCTTGCTGGACGATCAGGGCACTTTGCGGCGCTTCGTGAACTTGTTCGTCGCGGACGAAGACGTTCGCTTCCTCCAAGGACTCGACACGGGCCTTCCGGCCGACACCACGTTGTCGATCATCCCGGCGGTCGCAGGCGGCTGAGCCCGCCAGGCACGGGCGCCTGCCACCTCCCGCTGGACAGGGCCTTGACCTGGGAGCTCTGGGGCGCAGTTGCGTGACGGCGTCTGGCGTGGTTTGCTATTAGCACTCGCACCATGAGAGTGCTAACGGTTACGGATCCGTGCAGCCAAGGAGGACATCCCCAAAATGCCGAAGTTGATCGCCTTCGACGAGCAGGCCCGCCGGGCCCTCGAGAGTGGCATGAACCAGCTCGTAGACGCCGTGAAGGTCACGCTTGGCCCGAAGGGCCGCAACGTCGTGCTGGAGAAGAAGTGGGGCGCTCCGACGATCACGAACGACGGCGTCTCCATCGCAAAGGAGATCGAGCTCGAAGACCCGTGGGAGAAGGTCGGAGCCGACCTCGTCAAGGAAGTGGCGAAGAAGACCGACGACGTCGCAGGGGACGGAACGACGACCGCAACCGTGCTTGCCGGCGCCATGGTCCGTGAGGGCCTGCGCAACGTCGCGGCCGGCGCGAACCCGATGTCGCTGAAGCGTGGCATCGAGGTTGGTGTCGAGACGGCCGTCGCCCGGTTGAAGCAGCTCTCCAAGGAGATCGACGCGAAGGACCAGATCGCTCAGGTGGCGTCCATCTCCTCCGCCGACGACGAGATCGGCGCCATGATCGCCGAGGCCATCGACAAGGTCGGCAAGGACGGCGTGATCACCGTCGAGGAGTCGCAGACCTTCGGTATGGAGATGGAGCTGGTCGAAGGCATGCGCTTCGACAAGGGCTACATCTCGCCGTACTTCGTCACCGATCCAGACCGCATGGAGGCCGTCCTCGAGGACCCGTACATCCTGCTCGTAGGATCGAAGATCTCAGCCGTCCGCGATCTGCTCCCGGTGCTCGAGAAGGTCATGCAGACCGGCAAGCCGCTGATGATCGTGGCCGAGGACGTCGAGGGCGAGGCGCTTGCGACACTTGTCGTGAACAAGATCCGCGGCACGTTCCGCAGCACCGCCGTCAAGGCTCCGGGCTTTGGAGAGCGCCGCAAGGCGATGCTCCAGGACATTGCGATCCTGACCGGCGGCCAGGTCATCACCGAAGAGGTCGGGCTGAAGCTCGAGAACGTCGCTTTGGACCTGCTCGGCCGGGCCCGCAAGATCGTCGTCACCAAGGACGAGACGACCGTGGTAGAGGGTGCCGGTGACGACGCCGACATCAAGGGCCGGATCAACCAGATCAAGACCGAGATCGAGAACACCGACTCGGACTACGACCGGGAGAAGCTGCAGGAGCGCTTGGCGAAGCTCTCCGGCGGAGTCGCGGTCATCAAGGTCGGGGCTGCAACAGAGGTAGAGCTCAAGGAGAAGAAGCACCGCATCGAGGACGCCGTGTCCACCACCAAAGCGGCCATCGAAGAGGGCGTCGTCCCCGGTGGGGGCGTAGCGCTGCTCCGCTCGCAGCAGGCCATCCTGGACGCAGCCGAGAAGCTGGATGACGACGAGGCGACAGGCGCCAGGATCGTGGCCCGCTCGGTCGAGGAGCCGCTGAAGCAGATCGCCGTCAATGCAGGGCTCGAAGGCGGCGTCGTGGTCGAGAAGGTCAAGGGCCTGAAGGGTGCCCACGGCCTGAACGCACAGACCGGCGTCTATGAGGACCTGTTCAAGGCTGGCGTGATCGACGCCGCCAAGGTGACCCGGTCCGCACTGCAGAACGCAGCCTCGATCGCGGCCCTGTTCCTCACGACCGAGGCGGTCGTCGTGGACAAGCCCGAGGAGAAGGCTCCAGCCATGCCTCCGGGCGGTGGGATGGAGGACTACTGATCCCAGGACCAAGGGGTCATTGAACGCAATGCACCAGGGACGCCGCAAGGCGTCCCTGGTGGCGCGTTCGGGGCAGGATCGGGTTCTCCGTAGACTCCAGGCCGTGACCTCCGAGCCCCGAATGCCTGACGACTCACCGGTCAGCCCGAGGACCGGGTGGGGTGTGCTGCACCTGTTCTGCAAGCCGACGCCGCGTGCCGAGGTCCGCTCACTTCTCGGTGCGATCGACACCGCACGAAAGGGCGGCTGCCAGGTCGTGACCGCAGCAATGCTGGGACACAAGGCCGATGTCTGCGTTCTCACCCTCGGCCCGGATCTGAGGCAGCTCCGGCGCCTGCAAACCGAGCTGCAGACCGGCGGCCTGGACGTGGTCGACTCCTACGTCTCACTGACCGAGGTGTCCGAGTACGCCGCCGGCGTGCCCGAGGAGATGAGACAAGCTCGGCTGTACCCGAGGCTCCCACCAGATGGCATGGCGGCCATGTGCTTCTATCCGATGTCCAAGCGCCGCGCCCCGGGTGCCGAGAACTGGTATGCACTGAGCTTCGACGACCGGATGGAGCTCATGCGAGGGCACGGGGCCGTAGGCCGGGACTTCCGTGGCCGGGTGCTTCAGCTCGTGACGGGCTCCGCGGGGCTGGATGACTGGGAGTGGGGAGTCACCCTGTTCGGTGTTCACCCCGACGACCTGAAAGATTGCGTGTACTCCATGCGCTTCGACGAGGCCTCGACACGCTATGGCGACTTCGGCCCCTTCTACACCGGTATGGTCGCAGAGCCGGCGGAAGTTCTAAGTGGCGTCGGCATACGCTGAAACGGTGACCGGGGACGATCCCGCTGAGCTGACCGGGGACGCTCTAGTGCGCCTGCAGGCCGTCGTGGCCCGCCTCGGGCGAGTCGTCGTGGCTTTCTCCGGCGGCGCGGACTCCGCCCTGGTTGCGGCTGTCGCGACGAAGCTCCTCGGCGCGGAACACGTGCTCTGCGCGACCGCCGTCTCCCCCTCGCTCGCACCCGAGGACCTGGCGCACTGCGCTGGGATCGCAGACGAGTGGGGTTTACGCTGGGCAGCCGTCACGACGCACGAGCTCGACGACCCCGCCTATGTGCGCAATGATCTCGATCGTTGCTACCACTGCAAACGAGAGCTCATGGACGTCCTGATGCCTCTAGCCGAGTCCGAGCGGGCAACAGTTGTGCTTGGTGTCAACCTTGACGATCTCCGCGACCACCGGCCCGGCCAGCAGGCGGCCGCCGAGCGCGGTGCCGTCTTCCCTCTCGTCCAGGCAGGGCTGGACAAAGCAACGGTCCGCAAGGTGTCGCAGGGGCTCGGGCTGAGTACCTGGGACCGCCCAGCGGCGGCGTGCCTGGCATCGAGGGTGCCGCACGGCACACCGGTCAGTCTGGGGATCCTCGACCAAGTGGCGGCGGCGGAATCGTCCTTGCGACGGCTCGGCTTCGATGCCCTGCGGGTCCGCCACTACGGCGATCTCGCTCGGATCGAGCTCCCGCTGGAGGACCTGGGTCGTGCGATCGACATGCGTGACAAGATCGTCACAGCGATCCGGGGCGCCGGGTACCGCTACGTCACCGTTGATCTCGAAGGCCTGCGTTCGGGCAATCTCTCCCGTGCGGCGGCAGCTTCGCCCGACGTCCGCCGATGAACACGCGAGTCCGGCTCACCTTCCCCGAGGAGCTGGTTCGCGAGCCGGTGGTGGCCCAGCTCGTCCGTCGCTTCGACGTGGAGCCGAACATCCGCCGAGCGAGTGTGGAGGCTCACCAGGGCTGGATCATCTGCGAGCTCGCCGGCGCTCCGGCGGCGATCGAAGGTGCGGTGGCATGGCTCGAGGCGATCGGCGTCAGCGTCGACCGCCTGGGCGACGTCCTGGAGGGCTGATCAGCCAGGGCAGCGGCAGCTTCGCAGTCCCCGGCGACGCCAGGTACCCCCGGCTCCCGTTCAGCGCCTGGTCGTCGGTGGGTCGTCGTTGCCCCGAGCACGAACCTGCCAGCCGCTGGTCGCTATCTGGCGAGGCTCGTAGAACACACAGCCCTCCGGGCAGGCAAAGGGAACCATCTCGGCGGCGCCGAGCCGGCAGCGCTCGGTGCGCTCACCCGAGCGCACGGTACGCATGACATAGTGCCGGCAGTCCTGCTTGACGCTCACGTGGCCATGATCGCGCACAGGCGGTCGCGGTGTTCCCTGGCCCGGGCGGGCATTAGGGTCGGGCGCGTGGGTGACGTGCCGGCGTCGACTCGGGACCTCGTTCGGTGGGGAGAAACGCTCGCCGCCATTGCCAGGACCGGCCTCGCGTTCACCAAGAACCTCTACGAGCAGGAACGCTACGAAGAGATCCTCAAAGTCGCCGGCGACATCCGCGCCGCTGCTGCTTCGGCGCTGGCCCACGACGGCCAGCCAGTGGCGAAAAGTGGGGCGGACGACCTCGTCCTCGAGTGGATGCAGGATGTGCGCCAGGGCGTAGCCGGTTACGTGACGCCGAAAGTCGCCGTCGGGGCAATCGTCGGCAACGACAAGGATCAGATCCTGCTCGTGCAGCGGGCGGACTCGGGAGCCTGGCTCTACCCGACCGGTTGGGCCGACGTGGGCTACTCGGCTGCCGAGGTCGCCGTGAAGGAAGTCCTCGAAGAGACGGGGATCGACGTCGAGCCAGTGCGCCTGGTCATGGTCCTGGACGGTCTTCGGCTCGGTTTCACCCAGGTGCCCCTCTACTCGCTCGTCTTCCACCTCCGACCTGTGGGCGGTGCGCTGCAGGCACACCCGCTCGAGTGTGCCGCCGTCGGATGGTTCGGCGAGGACTCTCTCCCCGTCCCGCTGGCCAATGCCGGTGCGTGGAGCGCGCACGCGTTCGCCGTCATACGGGGTGACTCGGTCGAGGTTCTCTTCGACTGGCCTCGCGGGCCGATTTGGCGACGAGAAGAACCGTAAGGCATCCCGGCTCACTCGAGCTTGAACTTCGAGCAGAGGAAGCGGCTCGATACACTCGGCCGCATGAAGGCCAACGGCATCGTTGTGGATCACGTCTCAGAGGTGACCGACGAACTCGTCGAGGTCATGGCACAGCTGCTCGCGCAACTGTCCTCGACCGCGGCGGCGCTCGGTCGCGCCGACCTCGAGGAGATCGTTGCCTCACCGTCCAGCATCTTCTTGGTCGCGCGCCTTGCTTCGCGCGACGACGCGATCGTCGGCATGACCACGCTCATCACCTACCGGATCCCATCCGGGCCGCACGCCGTCATCGAAGACGTCGTCGTCGACGAGTCTGCCCGGGGCCACGGTGTCGGCGCAGCATTGGTCTCAGAAGCCGTCCGGCTCGCCCGCGAGTGGGGTGCCCTTCACGTCAACTTGACGTCGCGATCGTCGAGGGAGGCCGCGAACCGTTTGTACACGAGGGCTGGTTTCGTGAAACGAGAGACGAACGTCTACCGGCTGAACTTGAGATGATCGACTTCGTCGCCTGATGTGACGGTTTGACCAGGCTCGTCGGCGCCGGCGGCTCTCTTGTCGGCCAACCCGCCCGCAACAGCAAGGGTGACAAGGCCGACCACTACGCCGGCAAAGCCCGCGATCCGCAGTCCCAGGTGGCCGGCGGAGGTCGGCAGATGCTCGTTGAACAGCACGGTCCCGACTGCGATGACGTAAGAGGTGGACGTGACGATGTTCACCGGTGACACGACCGACGCCGAGCAACGTTGCAGACCGGTTTGGAACAGCACGAGCCCCGTCGCCATGGTGACGGCGAGCACGTAAAGGTCGGGCGAAGTCACCAGGTGAGGGATCGAGCCGACGAGCCCCCAGCGTTGGACGAAAGTCGCCGCCGACTTGAGCCCGAGCCCGGCCACGCCGTAGAGAAGACCGGCGGCCACGCCGAACAATGGGCCTCGCAATTGCCTGATCCGGCTCCGCGACCTATGGGCCCGGTCCGCTACCAGGAAAACTGCGAGGCCGACCGCAGAAGTTGGGATTGCGGCAAGCAGGAGATAAGCCAGGCGCGCAGGGCCGCCGGCGTGGTCCACACGAGTGTCGATCGACAGACCGAGCAGGACCAGGGCGACCACGATGGTCGCCAGAGCGAACCACTCCACGGGCCGGAGGCGATCGTGAAGCACGAAATGCGACAACACGAGCAAGAGGACGATCCCGGAGGCGAAGATCGGCTGAGCCACCGAGATCGGAGCCAGGGACAAGGCGAGGCCCTGGCACAAGAGACCCCCCAGCAAACAGGCGCAACCCCACAACCACTGCGGCGAAGCACACAAGGTGCGCAGCATCGCCCAGAAGTGCCGGGCATGAATCTCGGGCAGCCGTTGGAGAGCGACCTTCTCGACGACCGTGCCGGTGCCGGTGAGCAACGCCGACATCACCGCGCTGGCGATCCCCGCTGAGGTGTGGGTGTCCAGGCTCACGTCGGCCATCGAGCAGAAGCGAGAAGAATGGACGAGAGGCTGGGAGTGCGGCATAACAAACGGTCGAGCGGACGAAACGGTCGGGGGACATCATGGTACGGGGCACCTGTGATGTCGATATCGACAAATCCGGCTGAGGCGAGGATCTCCTCGAGCGCGCGGCGGGTAAAGATCCGCAGATGCCCGACGATTTCGCGACCGGGTCGGCCGTAGATGGCTTGCAGGCTGACTTCGGTGAAGAGAGGCTGAACCCCGAACGCGAGAAGTACCCGGTTGTACCAAGCGGCCAGATTTGGCGTCGACAACAGCAACCTCCCGCCGGGAACCAGCACTCGTCCTGCTTCTGCGAGCGCAGCATCTGTATCCAGCAGGTGCTCGATCAGCTCGCTCATGATGACCACGTCCACGCTGCCGGAAGCCAGAGGCAGGCCGAAGCCGTCTATCGCTGCGCGAGCCACGGGGACGCCGCGCCGGCGGGCACGACCGAGCGCGGCGCACGACCAGTCGAGGCCGATAATAGTGACGTTCGCTCCTGGCGTCTGTTCGCAGCGGGATGTGGTGACAGCTGTGGCCATGCCGTCACCACATCCGACATCGACTGCCACGAGCGGTCGCGGCGACGATGATGCGATCTCGGCGAGCATCGCCGCCTGCATCTGGGTCCGCTCCAGTCCTGAGCTGAACGGAGTCGCCGGGTCCTCATAGAGTCGTTGCAGCGAACGCTCGGTCATCGCCACCGACCTACAGGGCGGTGGTTTTCGACAAGCTTGTCGTGGTCAGTGCCGCGGCGGCCACGCCGTATGCCGCCGGTCGCGTTTGCTCTGAGATCAACGGACTCCCCTAACGGAGGTCTGGGCCACCTGCGGGCTCTCGTCGCCCTCGAGGGGCGCGCTGCATGCTACTTGCCGGGCGCGGACAGATACCGTCGGGCGGCCTGCACCTCGCAACCGCCTTGCGCGGACAGCAGGCGGTCGGCCCGGGGTTGGCGCTCCCCGGCACTGCCATAGGATGTGGCGACGATGGCATGAGCGTCAACAGCAGGACCGGGCGCCAACGACGTCAGCCTGGCACGAGCCGAACGGAGGTGGAGGTCGTGGTAGAGAGCGTGACGATCACGGATAACCGCAACGGTCAGACGATCGAGATCCCAATCGTCGACGGCGGAATCGCGGCAGACCAGTGGAGCAAGCTCCTTCCCGGTGTTTGGTTCTACGACCCTGCGTTCATGACCACGGCTGCAGCCGAAAGCGCGATCACTTTTGTGGACGGCGACAACGGAATCCTCGAGTACCGCGGCTATCCGATCGAGCAGTTGACAAAGCGATCGACCTACCTCGAGGTCGCGTATCTCTTGCTACATGGCGAGCTGCCGACCACAGACCAGGCCGACAAGTGGGTCCAGGAGATCACGTACCACACGTTCATCCACGAGAACATGCGCAAGAGGTTCCTCGAAGGCTTCCATTACGACGCCCACCCCATGGGGATCCTCGTCTCGGCGATCGCGGCGCTTTCGACGTACTACCCCGACGCGAAGAACATCTTCGATCCGGAGGTCCGCCACAAGCAGATCATCCGGCTGATTGCGAAGATGCCTACCCTCGCCGCAGCGGCGCACCGGTACAGCGTCGGCATGCCGTTCGTCTATCCCGATAATTCGCACGACTTCCCGTCGAATTTCTTGTCGATGGTGTTGAAGACGCCGGAATCCCGTTTCGAAGCGAACCCGGCGCTGGTACGGGCGATGGACGCTCTCTTCATCCTGCACGCGGACCATGAGCAGAATTGCTCGACAGCCGCGCTGCGCGTCGTCGCCTCGTCACAAGTCGACCCCTACTCGGCTTGTGCCGCTGCTTGCGCTGCCCTTTACGGCCCGCTCCACGGCGGTGCGAACGAGGCCGTCATCCGCATGCTCACCGAGATCGGGACCCTCGAGAACGTCCCGGGCTTCATCCGCTCCGTGAAAGAGGGGCACGGCCGCCTGCAAGGTTTCGGCCATCGCGTCTACAAGAACTACGACCCCAGGGCCAAGATCATACGAGACATCGCCTACGAAGTCTTCGAGGTAACAGGCAAGAACCCGCTCCTCGACATCGCGCTGGGGCTCGAAGAGGTCGCGCTCGCCGACGAGTACTTCGTTTCCCGCAAGCTGTACCCGAACGTCGACTTCTACTCAGGGCTCATCTACCAGGCCATGGGATTCCCGGTAGAGATGTTCCCGGTGCTGTTCGCGGTTCCGCGCGTCGCAGGGTGGGTGGCGCACTGGGTCGAGATGCTCGAGCACAACACAAAGATCGCGCGACCAAGGCAGCTCTATGTCGGACACCGGCGCCGCGACTACGTGCCGATGTCGTCCCGGTAGGCGAGAAAGCGGCTAAGACCGTTTACCAGCTTGTGCGGAGCGCTGGCGTGCGACTTCGAACATCGCAACGGCTCCGGCCGCCGACACGTTGAGCGAGTCGATGGAACCGTGCAAAGGGATCCGCGCGAGCACGTCGCATCGTTGACGCGACAGCGGTGCGAGGCCCCGTCCCTCGGCTCCGATCACGAGCGCGATCGGCCGGTCTCCGAGCGGGAGGTTGAACACCGGCTCAGACCCACGCTCATCGAGACCTACGGTCCAGACCCCGAGACGCTCCAACTCCTGAAGGGCCCCTGGCACACCGGGCACAACGGCGACGCTGACGTGCTCGACCGCACCCGCTGCGACCTTTGTGACCGTCGGGGTCACATGCGCGCTCCGATGGCGAGGCAACACGACCCCGGTCACACCCGCGCACTCGGCGCTACGCAAAAGAGCGCCCAGGTTCTGCGGATCGGTGACTCCATCGACCACGACGAGAAACGCCATCCTTTCCGCGCCAGTTCCCCGGGCCGCTTTCGCGTGGCTGGCACGCCTGACCGGCGTTCCGGGCTCGAGGTCGGCCGGCTCGGCGTCCTCCGGCTCGGCGTCGCCAGTTCCCCCGGGCTCGGCGTCGCCAGTTCCCCCGGGCTCGGCGTCGCCAGTTCCCCCGGGCTCGAACCGCAAGCCGACCAGGTCGGACAGGTCAGCTTCGGTCAAGGGCTCGGCAAAGGCAATCACGCCCTGCGGCGCTTCAGAGCCTTGCACCTGTTGAATCTGACGTTGGCTCACAAGCCTTACCGGGACGTGGTTCGTTCGGGCCAGAGACTGGATCTCCCGCAGAATCGCGGCCGGATCCGAACCCTCCATCATCCAGACCTCGTGAACTTCCCTCCGGTGTGCGGCAAGCAGCTCCCGGACGGCCTGGCGACCCTCGACCTGGTCACCGCCGAGCTCGCGTCGGACCTTTGCAGAACCACGCCCACCAGAAGGCTCGGACAGACGACCGCCGCGGCCGAATGGCTTGCTAGGACCGCCGGGGCTTCTCCTAACCGGCGACGGCCGCTGGTAGCCGCCAGTGGTGGGCGACCTGCGACTTGTGGCCGGACGCGAAGCGCTCGAAGACCCCGGAATTCTCCTGCTCGCGCCGGCGAACTCTCCCCGCTGACCACCGGGCGGTTCCGACCGCGGAGCCCGGGGGGCGCTCGGCCAGAGGTTGCGACCTGTCGTGGCGGCGCGACCGATCGAGCTCGGGAGGGGCCCAGACTCGGAGACGTCTTCGGGTTCGGTCTCTCGACGACTTCCGGGACCGTCCCGCCTCGAAGCAGCTGGGCTGTCACGTCGGGGCGCTGGCCGGTCCCATCCGCCGTTCGAATACCCGCGACCGCCTTCTTTGTGTGACGAGGACCTGAACGCTTGCGGCCTGCGACTTGGAGCCGCGCCCCTGTCAGCAACAGGCCCGGCACCCCGGTACCGAGAGCCGCCGGAATCGGCGTCCCTGCCGGCCGCAGACGAAGCGGGACGGCCGGCGCCCGAACCACTGCGGCCGGCACCACGGTACGAGCCGCCCGTACCCGAACCGCCGTAGCCGGTGCCTGAACCGCCGACGCCGCCACCGGGCCTGCCGCGACCTCCGCCGTAGCCGGTGCCTGAACCGCCGACGCCGCCACCGGGCCCGCCGCGACCTCCGGCGTAGCCGGTGCCTCGCGGCCCCGGAGCACCCCCGAGCCGGTCTTCAGAACCGCCCGAGCCCGGAAGACCTGCGCGTCCACCGCCTGCTCGCGCTCCGCCGGAGCGCGCCCCGGCTGGTTCCCGGCCTCCGGCGCGACCGGTACCCGCTCCGCGGCCGCCCGCGGCGCGGCCGCTAGGACTGCGGGACGCGCCGTCTCCTCTGCTGCTTTCTGGCATCACAAACCGATCTCCTCTAAAAGCGCGGTGGCGAGGCAGGCAATCCCCTCGACGCGCCCCAGGCTCCCGAGCCCTTCCGGTCGGGTCGCCTTCACGTGCACGGGGCCTGCTGCCGCCGCGCTGAGCCGTTCCATCATGATCTCACGCCCGTCACCGATCCGTGGTATCTCACAGATCACGGTGCAATCGGCGTTCGCAAGCCGCAACCCGGTGCTCATGATGAGCGCCGCCACTTGCGCCAGGATCGCCAGGCTGTCTGCTCCCGCCCAACGCTGGTCAGTGTCGGGAAAGTGGGCGCCAAGATCGCCGAGTCCTGCGGCGCCGAGCATGGCGTCCGCCACTGCGTGTGCCACGACGTCAGCATCACTGTGACCCTTCAGGCCCTGCTCCGCCTCGAAACGGACCCCGCCCAACACCAGCGGCATGTCACGCTCCGGCCCATTTGCAAAGGCGTGCTGATCAAAGCCGATCCCTACCCGTAGTTTGGTCACCGATTGCTCCACTTCTCCGCAGTTACGAGGTCGTCGGGGGATGTCAGCTTGAGGTTGCGGTACTCGCCTGGGACAACCACGACGCTCAAACCGAGAGCCTCGAGGAGACCGGCGTCGTCTGTCGCTTCCGGTGCGCCGGCGTGTGCGCGCCGCAGCGCCTCGGCACGAAACGCTTGCGGCGTCTGCACCGCCACCAGTTCGCTCCTGTCGAGTGTCTCCACGACGCGACCGCCCCGAACACGCTTGACAGTGTCAGCGACGGCTAGGCCGGGAATGGCTCCGTCGGCGCCTGCAACGACCGCTTCGACCACGGCGCGAAACAGCTCACGTGAGGCGAGTGGCCGAGCGGCATCGTGGACGACGACGACGTCAGCGTTGTCTGGAACCGCCGCCAGGCCCCGTCGGACCGAAGAAGCCCGGGTCGGGCCCCCAGAGATGACGCGGTCGGCACCCTTCCCGATTCCGGGACTCCCGAGAAACGATTCCGGCACGACGGCCACCACACCGCGGGCTACAGAGCGCGACGCCTCCAGGCTCCACTCGATCACAGGCCGACCACCAAGAGCGGCGAACTGCTTGGGTTGACCGAATCGCCGTCCTTGACCGGCGGCGACAACGATCACCCAGACCTCGACGCCCACGCGCCGGTTGCGCGCCCTGCGCTAGGGCAGAGCGGCGTTGAGGCGCTCCTCCGCCTCGGCCTCACTCACGCCGATCGCAAATGTCAGCTCGGAAACGAGGATCTGGCGCGCTCGCGTCAGCATCCGCTTCTCACCTGCGGAGAGTCCGCGGTCCTTGTCACGGATCGAGAGATTCCGCACCACTTCTGCGACCTGATAGATGTCGCCCGACTTGAGCTTCTCGACGTGGTTCTTGTAGCGACGAGACCAGTTGGTAGGCATCCTCGCCTCCTTCTTGCCAAGGACCGCGAAGACCTCTTCCACCTCCTCGTCGTTGATCACCTCTCGAAGCCCGACCTCTGCTGTGTTGTCGGACGGCACCATGAGTGTGAGATCGCCGTACGCGAGCCGGAGCACGAGGTACTCACGCTTCTCGCCGAAGGCTTCGCGCATTTCTCGCCGCTCTACAACGGCGGCACCGTGATGGGGATAGACAACTTTGTCCCCGACATCGAACAATGGAACTCCTCACGAAACGAGGGAAGGTGGGGTCCTCACCAGGGTACGGACGTCGCGGCCGCCGCTCAACTCGGGACCACCGCCGATCTCGGTCCTAGGACGCGATCTGGCGGCAGGAACCACACCAAGCAACAGCCGAACTGCCTCCAGCAGGGTACCTGCTCTGAGCAGCTCCAATTCCATCGGTCCCTCTGGGGCGGACTGCGGCACCACGGCGCGGCGGAATCCGAGCCTCGCCGCTTCGGCCAAGCGGCGCTCGGTCGCCTGCACCTGGCGCAGCTCGCCAGCCAGCCCGACCTCACCGCAAGCCACGACTTCCTCTCCGATCGCGATCCCTGTCACCGCCGAGACCAGGGCCAACGCGATGCCAAGATCGGCGGCGGGCTCGCTCACCCGAAGGCCCCCCACGGTGGAGACGAACACGTCCGAGGCCGCCAGAGCCAGGTGACACCTCCGTTCCAGCACGGCAAGAAGAAGGGCGAGCCGGCCACCGACGACACCTTGCGCCACCCTCCTCGGGACTCCGGACGTCGTCGGCCCGACAAGTCCCTGGACCTCGATGACGAGTGGTCTCCGCCCCTCGAGCACGGGAACGGCGATGCTGCCGGGCACGCCGCGACGGCGGTCCCCGAGCAGCAGGGCGCTCGGGTCCACGAGTCCCCTGAGCCCAGTCTCGGTCATCTCGAACAGCCCGAGCTCGCCAGTAGGACCGTAGCGGTGCTTAGAAGCCGAAAGCAGGCGGAGGGACTGGAGCCGGTCGCCGTCGAACGACAGCACGGTGTCGACAAGGTGCTCGAGCGTACGCGGCCCGGCAAGCCCGCCGTCCTTGGTGACGTGGCCGACCAACAAGGTTGCGACTCCCAACGACTTCGCGTAGCGCGCAAGCCGGCCGGCGCACTCGCGCACCTGGCTCGGTGACCCGGCCTGGGATCCGCACGCCGAGTCGGAAACCGCTTGGATCGAGTCGACGACGAGGACCGAGGGCCTGAGCTGGTCGGCGGCGCCGAGGACGGCGTCGAGGTCGGTCGTGGCCAACAAGTAACAGCCGTCGACAGCTGCCCCGAGGCGTTCGGCTCGGCGCCGGACCTGCTCGCCGGACTCCTCTGCCGCGATGAGAAGCGAGGCCCGTCCCGCGCCAGCAAGGCTCGCGAGCATCTGGAGGACGAGCGTCGACTTGCCGACGCCTGGCTCTCCACCGAGAACCGTCACCGAGCCGGCGACCAGACCGCCACCGAGAACCCTGTCGAACTCGTCAATTCCAGTCGCCACGGCAACGGCGCCGTCCGCGCTGATCGAACGTAGGGCCAAGGGCGTCACACTGAGCCCGGAAGCGCATGAGAGCAGTGAGCCGGCGGCCGGGCTCCAGGCCGCCCCGGAAGCTAACGGCGGCATCAGCTCCTCCACGAGGGTGTTCCACTCACCACAGGCCGGGCAACGCCCGGACCAGCGAGACGAGCCATGTCCGCATGCCTGGCAGCGGTAGATCGACTTCGGTCGCGTCATGTTTCGACGTTACGAGCCGGCTGTCACACTCTCGTGAGAGCCTGCACCGCCGGTCCGAGGCCGGCGGATGTGCTCAGGAGTCGGCGCCGGCCCCTGCGAACTCGACAGCCGGAGGCTCAAAGCCTTCGATGGCACGGAAGACGAGCACACCGTCTTCCTCATCGACGATCACGGTCTCGCCCACCCGGAATTCCTTCCAGAGGATCTTCTCCGAAAGCGGGTCCTCCACGAGCTGCTGGATGGAACGACGCAAGGGCCTCGCGCCCAGCTCGGGCGCGTAGCCTCTCGCGGCGACGAACCTCTTGGCGGCGAGCGTGAGCTCCAATCCGATGCCCTGGCCCTCCAGCTGGTCGCGCACCCGGCGGATGAGGAGATCCACGATCTCGACCACTTCGTCCATGGTCAGCTCGTGGAACACGATGACCTCGTCGATCCGGTTCAGGAACTCGGGCCGGAAGTGGTTCTTGAGCGCCTCCTGGACACGCTGCTTCATCCGCTCGTAGGTTACCGACTCGCTCGACTTCTGGAAGCCGAGCGACAACTTGCGCAGGTCCGAGGTCCCGAGGTTCGAGGTCATGATGAGCACGGTGTTCTTGAAGTCGACCGTACGTCCCTGGGCGTCGGTGAGGCGACCGTCCTCCAAGATCTGAAGGAGGGTGTTGAAGATGTCGGGGTGCGCCTTCTCGATCTCGTCGAACAGCACTACGGCGAAGGGCTTCCGCCGGACGGCTTCGGTGAGCTGGCCGCCCTCCTCGTAGCCCACGTAGCCGGGAGGTGACCCGACGAGCCGGCTCACGGTGTGCTTCTCCATGTACTCGCTCATGTCGAGCTGGATCAGCGACGCCTCGTCACCGAAGAGCAGCTCGGCAAGCGTCTTGGCGAGCTCCGTCTTGCCCACACCGGTCGGGCCGAGGAAGATGAACGACCCGCTCGGGCGCTTGGGGTCCTTGAGGCCGGCACGGGTACGGCGGATAGCGCGCGAGAGCGCGTTGATCGCGTCTTCCTGGCCGACGACCCGCTTGTGCAGATCCTCCTCGAGGCGCAGGAGACGCGCTGTCTCCTCCTCGGTGAGCTTGTAGACCGGAATCCCAGTCCAGTTCGCGAGCACCTCGGCAATTACATTCTCGTCGACGACGTCGAAGACCTCTTCGCCGGCAGAGCGCCACGAGACGTTCAGCGCCGCCTTGCGTTCGAGTGCGTCACTCTCCTTGTCGGCGAGCTTCTTCGCCTCCTCGAAGTTCGACCGCCCGATGGCGGCGTCCTTGTCGTGACGGATCTTCGACAGCTCCTCGTCGATCTTGCGATGCTCCGGCGGAGTCGACATCCGGCGGATCCGAAGACGCGAACCCGCTTCGTCGATGAGGTCGATTGCCTTGTCCGGGAGGAAACGGTCCGAGATGTAGCGGTCGGCGAGGTTCGCGGCAGCTACCAGGGCCTGGTCGGTGATCGTCACCTGGTGGTGCTTCTCGTACCTGTCGCGAAGTCCTCTCAGGATCTCGATCGTGTGTGCCAACGTCGGCTCCTCGACCTTGATCGGCTGGAACCGCCTTTCGAGGGCGGCGTCCTTCTCGAGATGCTTTCGGTACTCGTCGAGCGTCGTCGCACCTATCGTCTGGAGCTCGCCGCGGGCAAGCATCGGCTTGAGAATCGAGGCGGCGTCGATGGCACCCTCTGCCGCACCGGCGCCGACGAGAGTGTGGAGCTCGTCGATGAACAAGATGATGTCTCCGCGGGTCCGGATCTCCTTCAGGACCTTCTTGAGACGCTCCTCGAAGTCACCCCGGTAACGACTACCGGCGACGAGCGCGCCCAGGTCGAGGGTGTAGAGCTGCTTGCCCTTCAGCGTCTCCGGGACGTCGTCGTCCACGATCTGCTGGGACAACCCTTCGACGATGGCGGTCTTGCCGACACCCGGCTCACCGATGAGAACCGGGTTGTTCTTCGTGCGCCGCGACAGCACCTGCATGACTCGCTCGATCTCCCGGTCACGGCCGATGACGGGATCGAGCTTGTGTTCACGCGCCAGTTGGGTCAGGTTCCGGCCGAACTGGTCGAGCAGAGGCGACCCGGCGGGACTCTCAGAGCTCGAGGCGCCGGGCGCGGTTGTCGCACCCTCACGTCCCTGGTAGCCCGAAAGGAGCTGGATGACCTGCTGGCGCACGCGTGTCAGGTCGGCACCCAAGCTGACGAGGACCTGGGCGGCCACACCCTCGCCCTCGCGCACGAGGCCGAGCAGCATGTGCTCGGTGCCGATGTAGTTGTGGCCGAGTTGCAGCGCCTCCCGAAGGGACAGCTCGAGGACCTTCTTCGCGCGCGGCGTGAACGGTGGGGACCCTGTCGGGGCAGAGCCCGCGGGCCCGATCGTCTCCTCGACTTTCTCGCGCACGGCCTCGAGCGAGATGCCGAGGGACTCCAGCGCCTTGGCCGCGACTCCCTCGCCCTCGTGAATGAGGCCGAGCAGGATGTGCTCGGTCCCGATGAAGCTGTGGTTCAGAAGGCGCGCCTCCTCCTGAGCCAGGACCAGTACCCTGCGTGCCCGATCGGTGAATCGCTCGAACAACTCAGACTCCCTTGTGGTCTTCCGTGTACGGGAAGTCTACCGGTCCGGTGCGCGAAAACCCGCCGCCACGGAAGCTAGCTCCCCTCTTAATATCGGACTACGGCCCCCCAACCCTTAGTGGTGCGATCCGGGCCAACCGGAACTGGCCGGCAAGCCGGCCGGGTCCGGACGAATGGCCGGCCCGAATTGAACACCTTGGGAGGCGAAGATTACAGTGCCGCGGAATAATGGGGTGGGCGCCCGGCTGTCGGTTCGGTGCCCCTTTGGCGTAAGGTGGCGGACTTGGTGAGCAGCCCGGACCCTTTCGCCCTCCCGATTCACGAGAAGGATCTCGCACGGCTCGAGTTGTGCCTGCGGGACTCGGTGCTGGGTGAGGACGCGTTCTTGAACGAGGTGGCAAGCCACCTCATCCAAGCAGGCGGCAAACGCCTCCGCCCGTCGCTCACCATCGCCGCCTCCTACCTCCAAAGTGACGATGTCACCACGGAGATCCTGCTCGGTGGGGTTTCGGTCGAACTTGTCCACCTTGCGTCGCTCTACCACGACGACGTCATGGACGAGGCGACCCGACGCCGAAGCGTGGAAAGCGTGAACGCCCGCTGGGGCAACCTCGTGGCGATCGTGGCCGGCGACTTCCTGCTCGCGCGGGCAGCGGAGATCGCAGCGGGACTCGGCACCGAAGTTGCCGGATTGCTCGCGGCGACCCTCGCCCGGCTCTGTCAGGGGCAAGTGGCCGAGGTGCGTGCGGCGTTCCAGATCGAGCGGGACGAGGACGACTACCTTCGGTGCATCTCTAACAAGACCGCGGCGCTGATGTCGACCGCGTGCCGCATCGGTGCACTGACTGCCGGTCTCAAGCGATCCCAGATCGACGATCTGTCGGCGTTCGGCGAGGCTTTCGGCATGGTCTTTCAGATCCGCGACGACGTCCTCGACGTCGTCGCCACCGAAGCGGAGCTCGGAAAGCCGCCCGGACAGGACCTCGCCGAAGGGATCTACACACTGCCGGTCCAGCGCGCGCTCCTCGACCGTGCCGTGGGCCCAAGGCTTCGCGGTCTTCTCGGCCACACGCTCGACGAGGCCGAGCGCGAAGAGGCACGGGCGCTCGTCGCGGCATCGCCGGGCATCTCAGCTGCCCATGAGATCGCTCGGGACTACGCCAGGACAGCGGCTGCGGCAGCGGCCCGGCTCGGTGAGGGTCTCATCCCCAAGGCACTCGTCGAGTTCGGTTACAACGTCGTCGACGACCTCCAGGGGTCCACTGCGAGAGTCCTCGCCCCGAGCTGAGCAACGACGCCAGCTCAGGCCTCAGGTTCTCCGGACCCTGTCGAGCCGGACCGGTTGTCCTGCGAAGGATCTTCGGGACGAAGGGCCGGGAACAGCAGCACCTCCTTGATGTTCGCGACGTCCGCGTAGAGCATCACGAGCCGGTCGATCCCGAGCCCGAGACCGCCGGTTGGCGGCAACCCGAGCTCGAGAGCCCGCAGGTAGTCCCGATCGATGACCATCGCCTCGTCGTCGCCCAGAGCCCTCTCACGCTCCTGGTCCTCGAAGCGAGCCCGCTGCTCATCGGGATCGGTCAGCTCGCTGAAGGCGTTGCCAAGCTCCCGGCCAGCGATGATCGGCTCGAAACGCTCTACATAGCCGGGCTTGGAGCGATGCGCTCGGGCAAGCGGCGAGACCTCTTGTGGGTAGTCGCACACGAACACCGGGCCCCAGAGCTCGGCCTCGGTCGTCTTCTCATAGATCTCCAACATGAGCTTTCCCGGCCCGTACCAGGGCTCGAACGGCACACCGAGACTCGACGCCACGCGCTGAAGGTTCTCCGCTCCCATCGACAGGTCGACCTCGACCCCGGCGTGCTCCGCGATGAGCTCGACCAGGGTCGCCCGACGCCACGGCGGTGTCAGATCGATCTCCCGACCCTGATAGGGGATCACCGTAGTGCCAAGAAGCTCCTCAGCCGTTCCTGCCACGATGTCCTCGAAGATCAGCATCATGTCGGTGTAGTCGCCGTAGGCCTGGTAGAGCTCGAGCATCGTGAATTCCGGGTTGTGACGCGGCGACAACCCTTCGTTCCGGAACGTCCGCCCGATCTCGAACACACGCTCCATCCCGCCGACCACGCAACGTTTCAGGTAAAGCTCTGTCGCGATGCGGAGGTACACCTCGGAGTGGAGTGCGTTGTAGTGCGTGACGAAGGGCCGCGCCGTCGCGCCCCCGAGGATCGGGTGCAGCACCGGCGTCTCGACCTCCACAAAGCCGGCAGCGCCGAGGCGGCGACGGATCGAGGCGATCACCTTGGAACGCAACAGGAACATGTCGCGCACACCATCGTTGGCCCACAGGTCGAGCTCGCGCTGGCGATAACGGATGTCGGGGTCGGAGACGCCGTGCCACTTGTCACCGAAGCCGCGGCGAGCCCGCGCGAGCAGCTCCCAGGACGCCACCTTGATCGACAGTTCGCCTCGTTGTGTACGGACCACCTCGCCGGTCACACCGATCCAGTCACCGAGCGACAAGCGGCAGAACTCCTCGAAATCGGTCGTGAGGGCCGCGAGCGCGAACAGCTGTATCCCCCCCGTCCAGTCCTGGAGCTCAGCAAAGGCGAGCTTGCCTTGGGGCCGGGACCGCATGATGCGGCCGGCAGCAGCCACCGACACGCCGGACTCCTCGCCCGTTTCGAGGTGTGCAAACGAACGGGCCACGTCGCCTGCACCCGACGTCGTCTCGAAACGGTATCCGATCTCCCTCACATCTCTCTCCCACTCTCGTCGCGCGCCACGTTGCGGTCGAAAACAAGGCGAAGCCCGTGCAAGGTGAGCCACGGCTCATGGTGCTGGATCATCTCCGACAAGGGCGTGATGAGCCCGGCCAGCCCACCGGTCGCGATGATCGCGGACGGCCCGAGCTCGTCGGCAATGCGGCGGCACATGGCATCGACGAGACCGGTGTAGCCGTAAATGGCACCGGACTGGATCGACTCGACGGTCGACTTGCCGATCACGTTGCGAGGCTCGACGAGCTCGACGCGGCGCAGCGCCGCGGCATGCTCGAAGAGCGCGTCCATGCTGATCGCGATCCCGGGCGTGATGGCGCCGCCGAGGTACTCGCCCGCGGCCGAGATGGCGTCGAAGGTGGTCGCCGTGCCCATGTCCACGACGATCGCCGGCCCTCCGTACAAGTCGATGGCCCCGACGGCGTTGGCGACACGGTCGGCTCCGACGTCCTTCGGGTTGTCGTAGAGAATCGGCATCCCGGTACGGATCCCCGGCTCAACCACGACGAGCGCGACGTCGAACCAGATGTGCGCCATTTCCCTGATCGCGGAAGTGACTTCCGGTACCGAGGAGGACAGGACCATTCCGCCGACACCGCTGCCGGCCGGCGCTCCGGTGAACTCGAGGCCGACCAGCCTGAGCAGTTCGGTGATGAGGAGGGCGTACTCGTCTGCCGTACGCTCGGCGACAGTGGCAAGACGCCAATGGTGAATCAGGCCCGCCAGCTCATCCGGGCCGCCTGCCACAGAGAGGCCGCGGGCAGTCGCGGTCACCGGGCCGTCGCCGCGATGCACAACCGGATTCGGCCCCGAGTCACCCGCCGACTCGAACAGCCCGATCACCGTCTGTGTGTTTCCCACATCCAGAGCAAGCAGCATCACGCCTCTGTCTACCTCACTACCGGACCGATCATCCCAACGGCCACGAGACCGGTCGTCGCCGGACGCCCTATGGTTGCATGGGAGTGGGGACCGTGACCCGAACCGACAACGCCTGCGTCCCAGGCTAGGCAGCCACCGTGGGATCCAAGCTCTCTCGAAGCGACGTCCGGCTGCTGGTCGCCGGCGCGCTCGGGACCGCCGGGTCGGCTGTGACGCGCTACGTCCACACGGGCCGCGTGGTGCCGTTTATCGTGTCCGCGTTCGCCCTTGGGTTCCTCGCCGCCATCGTGGGACGGAGCGTCGACCGGCTCGGGGATCGCCTCGGATCGGGGATGACCGGCGTCGTCCAGTCCGCGCTCGGCAACCTCCCCGAGCTCTTCTTCGGGATCTTCGCGCTTCGGGCGGGCCTGGTCGGCGTTGTCCAAGCCGCACTCATCGGCTCGATCCTCGCCAATCTGCTGCTCGTCTTGGGCCTGGCCTTCATCGTCGGGGGCCTGAGGCACGGCACACAACGCTTCCCGGCCGAGAACGCCCGCATGATCATGGTCCTGCTCGTGCTCGCCGTCTCCGTCCTGATGATCCCGACTCTCGGCGTACATCTGGACCTCGCCGTCAGGCACCACGAGGCCGCACTCTCCGACATCGCCGCTGTCGTGCTGCTGATCGTCTTCGTGCTCTCCGTTCCCGGATCTGTCCGCCGTGAGGCGCGACCGTCCCCGGAAGACGTCGCCGCGGGGAACGAGCCCGGAACCGACGAGTCGAGCCGGCGCGAGCGCCCCGGTGAGCAGAGCGACGAAGCCGACGCCACCGTTGCGGCTTGGTCGATCTCGCTGGTGGTCGTGGCGTTGCTCGCCTCGAGCGTCGCCGCGGCGTTCGTGTCGGACTGGTTCGTAGCCGCTCTCAGCCCGGCGCTCTCGGCATTGCACATGTCGGAGGCGTTCGCAGGTCTCGTGGTCGTGGCGATCGCCGGCAATGCGGTCGAGAACGTCGTCGGGGTCCAGCTCGCCGCACGCAACCGCAGCGATTATGCGCTCTCGGTCATCCTGCAGAGCCCTGTGCAGATCGCTCTCGTGCTCATTCCCGCACTGGTGCTCCTCTCTGGCGTAATAGGCGGCGCCCAGCTCACCCTGGTGCTGTCGCCATTGCTCGGAGTCGTTCTCGCGCTCACGACTTTGATCACAGCTTTCGTCGTGCTGGACGGGGAATCGACCTGGCTAGAGGGAGCCTGCCTCGTGGGTCTCTACATCGTCATCGCCGCGTCGTTCTGGTGGGGATGAGGACCGCCCAGCTGGCGTCCGCCGGGAGCACGGCGGTGCTGGCCGGGTTCCGCCCCTGAGGGACCCGACGCGTGATCTGCAATCCAAGAATCTGACCGTGCAGACGAAGAGCACGAGCTGGTGGCCAATTGCTCCCGGGCAAAGAGTCGGTAAAGATTTCGCTAAGGCTGGCCGGGCCGCAAGCCGATTCAGTATGTGACGATTATTGACGACGGAGTAAGGAAGGCCTCATGAGAGAAGTCGAGAGGCTCCGTGCGCGGCGCCTCGGTTTCGAGGAGGGTGGTGGGGAGGGCTTTACGCTGATCGAACTGCTCGTTGTCCTGCTCATCATCGGAATTCTTCTCGCGATCGCGATCCCGACCTTCCTGTCGGTGACCAAGACCGCGAACAACACCGCAGCGCAGGCCAACTTGCAGACGGCCCTCACGGGCGCCGACACCTTCTACACCGCCAACAACCAGACCTACAGCAACATCACGACCCCAGGCCAGGGTGTGTCTACGATCACGGCCATCGACACCGGCCTGTCGTACGTCGCCACTGCGTCGAGCAAGTCCAACATCATCTCGCTCTCCGCGAGCGGCTCGTCGGGTTACCTGATCCTGGCGTCCTACGCGCCGGGTACGAGGGACTGCTGGATCGTCGTCGACCAGAAGGCAGCGCAGTCCGCAAACGTTGCCGGCAACACGAACCACGCAACAGGCACCTACTACGGAGTGCTCAAGAACCAGACCTCTTCGTCAACGTGTGTCGCATCGACAGTTGCCGGAACGGGCTTCACATCCAGCAGCTTCCCGCACGGCTGATGTAGCTGCGCTGCTCAGCGGCCCGGTAAGCGATGTTGGCCATCAAATCGCCACCTTGGCATTGACGCTCGACCAGGTC
>Ga0224558_1000909_pt1 | contig 33422 bp, 30 predicted proteins | sample 714S32024metaG_FD_180682 | JGI IMG/M metagenome (GOLD analysis project Ga0224558, IMG submission 180682) | Peat soil microbial communities from Stordalen Mire, Sweden - 717 S3 20-24 | ecosystem: Environmental > Terrestrial > Soil > Wetlands > Peat | place: Sweden: Norrbotten County, Stordalen... | reverse complement strand
AGGCTTCTCTACCACCATTCCGTGGATTGCCGTGCCGAAATCTTCCCCTTGGCGTCAGGCTTAGCTGAGCGCAGAAGCAGGAGGGGACATTGCACGAGCTTTACGACCTTTTCCGCAATCGATCCGAAGACCAGCGGATGCCAGCCGGAGATGCCGTGTGTGGAGATCACCACCAAGTCTATATGTTCGTGCTCCACCACTTCCATAATGTTCCCGGCGACGTCATTTCCAACTTCGACACTGGAGGTCGACTTCACTCCCCTGGCCGCAAGAGCTGCATGGCATTTGGCCAGATGCCGCTCCGCGAATGCCCTCGCCTCCCGACTAAACTCTGCCTCGGGAACCATGTCAGGAAATGTCGTGGCGGGAAACATCGGGATTACGTTCACAAGATGGAGTTCCGCGTGAAAGTGCTTCGCAAGGTCAGCGGCCATCTCCAAAGCCGCCTCTGAAGATGGGCTGAAGTCAATGGGCAACAAGATCTTGGTGGGGATGGAAGGGAAAGCGCGAACTTCAGGCATGGCAAACTCCTTGGCGAACCGCGGAAACAACTGGTTTCCTAAATCATCCTCTGAACTTCAGAGCGAATCTGTGCCCTTTTGGACACAGGCCTGAGGACCATTTGCCCTCACGGAGTAGCTTTCGCCTTGATTGTACGACGCGGTCGCTGCAGAAGCACATAGCTTGCGATTGCGTGCAAATATGACCATCTTTCAAAGCCTCCGTTCTGAAAACATCTGTTTAGGTGTAGTCAGGCGAGGCGACAGTTCGCCGGTGGTGCATGCCGTGCCTCAAATGGGCGATGCCGATCAAAGGAGAGATGATGCCGTCATCCAAATGGATCTCGGAGTCGCATTTCTCGCTGGCCAGCCTTGAAGGCCCTATAGGATGCCGCATTGACCGATCGGGCAACAAACCTGCGGGGACGATGATGCACCGGGCGACGCTCCTGGTGTTGGTCATGGCGGCCCTGGCCGCAATTCCGGTATTGGCGAGATCGCAATCAGTTCTCTCTTCTGGAGATCCTTCGGCAACTTCAGGAATCACGGCCCCAGCGAAACTCGACCTTACCTATGTCAGGCCGACTGAAAGAACAAAAGTGAACAACTACGCTTTCGATGCATTTGGTCCCTATCCCATTGTCGGCGCAGGAGTCGCGGCGGGGGTCAACCAGTGGAGCAATGCACCACCGGATTGGGGCCAGGGCGCTACTGGATTCGGCAAGCGGTTTGGGTCCGACTTTGGGATCGCGGCTATTGGAACATCCACGCGTTATGGGCTGGCAGAGGCTTTTAGGGAAGATACATTGTACTACCGCTGCGAATGCAGCGGCCTGTTTCCGCGGCTGCGCCACGCAGTGATCTCCACGTTGACCGGGCGCCACGGCGAAGACGGCCATCGCGTCTTCTCTTTCTCCGCGCTTGCCTCGCCCTATGCGGGGTCCATGATTGCGGTTTACGCGTGGTATCCGGATCGCTTCGGGGCAAAGGATGCGTTCCGCATGGGCAACTACACCCTTCTTGCAAATCTGGGCGGCAACATTGCCCTGGAGTTCTTCTATAGCGGACCGCACGCCTTGATTTCACGTCTGCATCTGAGCAATCCGCACAGCTCGACAATTCAGGGACAAAACTGATGAGCGACCGTGGATTCACACCCGTTGCGGGCCTCAACCCGCCACTACCGGTGCGGCGGATCGAACTTCCGTCTTCCGTTGCAGGTTATGCGGCGAATCTGTTCAACGGGTTTTTCGAGTGGTTCGGCAGCCTCGGAATCTTTTCCTGGCGGGTCTTGCGGGCCGCGGTCACTCCGCCATATGAGTGGCGCGAGCTCATTCGGCAGCTTGACGAAGTTGGGTCGAAGTCTCTGCCGCTTGTCGCCATGGCAGGCGCTGCAATTGGCGTTATCCTCTCGCTCGAAGCCCGCTACACTCTAAGTCGATTCGGCGCCAAATCGATGTTTCCCGCCACTCTCGTGTACTCCGTGATTCAGGTTATGGGGCCAGTCATTACAGGCTTGGTCGTTAGCGGGCGCGTGGGCGCGGGCATGGGCGCGGAGCTGGCATCGATGAAAGTGACCGAGCAGATCGACGCCATCGAGGCCTCCGCAATCAACCCTTACAGGCTGCTGGCCGCGACACGAATACTGGCGTGCATCCTGATGCTGCCGCTGTTGACGATCGCCACTGACGCATGTGCATTGCTGACCGGCTGGTTTGCACAGGCTATGGTTGAACCGCTCTCATTTCATCAGTTCATTGCAAACGGTTTTAATGGCGCAACTTTCAGTGCATTTCTGCCGCAGACATTCAAGACCGCCGTCTATGGCCTGATCATCGGGCTCATCGCCTGCTTTCAGGGAATGCGCACGCGCGGAGGAGCTGCGGGGGTGGGTCGCGCAGCCACCAACTCAGTGGTGCTGGCCTCGCTCTTCCTTATCCTGGCCGATGTTGTCCTCGTGAAATTCATACTGGTCTTCTTTCCCTAACCGTTTTCTGAAGCACGCGTGAAACAAATATGGCCACGGCTTATGACATTGCGGTGAAGCAAGCGGAACCCGAGCAGGACAGTCCCGCGCCTTTCGTTGTCGTTGAGAAGGTGTACAAGTCATTCGATGGCCATAGGGTTTTGAACGGTATCAGCTTGCGCGTGGACCAGGGAGAAACGCTGGCTGTGCTCGGACGCAGCGGCACTGGGAAAAGCGTGCTGCTGAGGCTCATCATTGGCCTCGATACGCCCGACTCTGGAGCCATTCGCATACATGGCCAGGCGATCGCCGGCCTGGCGCTTGACCGCATGGGAGAAATCAGAAAGAAGATGGGTTTTGTTTTTCAGCAGGCAGCGCTTTACGATTCGCTTTCTGTCCAGGAGAACGTGGCCTTCCCGCTTGAACACCATCGGAGAGACATGTCCAAATCCGAGCGAACCGACCGTGTTAGACAATTGCTGGCCGAGGTGGGGCTGGACGGCGACATCGATAAGATGCCGTCCGATATCTCAGGCGGGATGCAAAAGCGCGTGGGTCTGGCGCGCGCCCTGGCTCTTGAGCCGGAGATCCTGCTCCTCGATGAGCCGACAGCCGGTCTCGACCCCATCAGTTCCGCCGAAATCGACGAGTTGATTCTCAAGCTCCAAAGAGAGCGCCGAATGGCTTCCGTCGTGGTAACGCACGATCTGCATAGTGCAAGGACGATTGCAGGCCGTCTCGCCCTGCTGAATGAAGGAGACGTAGTGATCGAAGGCACGTTTGAAGACCTTCAACAAAGCGAGATCGGCTTTGTAAAGGAATTTCTAAAGCAATCGTAGGAGGACTTATGTCGAGAGTGGCGAGGTTGGGTGCATTCATCGTTGCAACGCTGGTAGTTCTGGCTGCCGGTGTCTTCGTTATCGGGGGAAGGGAGTATCTGTTCAGCTCCACATACCAATTGAAGACGCAATTCGACAATGTTGCAGGCTTGGCTGTGGGAGCTGACGTGCAGGTGGGCGGCGTTCATAGCGGAAATGTGCATAGCATTTTGCTGCCTCATAAGCCAGGCGATAAGGTCATCGTCATCATGAATCTCGACAAATCAACAAAGGAGATCATCAAGAGTGACTCTGTGGCTTCGATCGAAACCGAGGGGATGCTGGGCAATCAATACGTGGCGATCTCGTTTGGATCTGCGGGACAAGCCGAGGTAAAGGATGGCGAGACCATCCAGAGCGTGCCGCCGCTGGAATTGGGAGAACTGCTTGCGAAGACGAGCGCGATCCTGGATAGCAGCCAGCAAGCCATCCTCAACACAACCTTAGCCACGGCGCATCTGAACTCAGTAAGCGCCAAAATCGATTCGGGGCAGGGAACCGTTGGAGCGCTGGTGAACGACAAGCAAGTCTATAACGACCTCGAACAGACTACGGCTTCGCTCCAGGCCACGATGGTGCTAGCACAAGCCGGTGTAACGGACTTCCAGGAAAATATGGAGGCCTTGAAGCACAACTTCCTTTTGAGCGGGTATTTCAAGAAGCGCGGGTACGAAGACTCCGCCGGCCTGGCCGCGAATCGGATCGCGGAACTTCCGCGATCTACTCCGCAAAAGACGTTCACGTACGCGGGCAAGCAGATCTTTGATGACCGCGATTCGGCCAAGATAAAGGACCAGAAGACTCTCAAAGACGCCGGCGACTTTCTGGCACAGACTCCATTCGGAGTTGCGGTCGTCGTGGTCTCCACTGGCATGGATGGCGATACCCAGAAGGATCTCGTCCTGAGCGAGGCCAGGGCAATGGTGATCCGCGAGTATCTTGTCGAGAACTTTGGATTTGATGACAGCCAGCTCAAGACGTTGGGGCAGGGCAAGCAGGCAGGCGTAAACCTCGATGCGGATTGGGGTTCGATCCAGATTCTGATTTATCCTGCAGGAACCGAGTTGCCGGCTGCAACGCCAGCGCCTGCGGTTAGTTCGTCCACGACCAATGCCGACCGGCCAGTCCAGGTTACTGCCGTGGAGACCGCAAAACCATAGCGTTTGAGACGTGCCTCTGGTGTGCATCTAAGACTCGTATGCCGCAACATTTCCGAATGCGACAGGATAACTGGAGGGGATATGACAGGAAACCGGCACTTCACTGAAGGACATAGCGGCGACCATGGTGAAACTAATCCAGGTCCCTACTGGCAGCGGATGCACCGCGACTGGCGCTTCTGGGTGTGTGCGTTTCTCATGGCCGTGGCACTCGCCGTCTTCGTTATGAGCGACAACCTGGCCTTTATCCCGCGCCGCTAACCAACGCCGCCGCCAGTTTGACGGCCTAGGCCCAAGCTGTCGCTTGTTGCTATTTCAGCATCTAAACCTGACATTCGCTCTGTTAAGATGTGACCGAAAGTGTCGCCGCTGCATGTGTTTCTGACGGTCCCGGGTCAAGAGCTTTGGGGAACTTGAGAAGAAGGGTGAATCCATGGAATTAGGCATGATCGGCTTGGGCAGGATGGGAAACAACATGGTCCAGCGCCTTATGCGGGCCGGCCACCAATGCGTTGTCTACGATATTCATTCGGAAGCCGTTCAATCGCTTGCCAGGGAAGGCGCGGTTGGCGCGAATTCTCTTGAAGATTTCGTGAAAAAGTTGAAAACGCCTCGCGCCGTATGGATGATGGTGCCGGCCGGCGTGGTTGATGCGACGCTCACCGGCCTGACCCCGCTGCTCGAAGCGGACGATGCCGTCATTGATGGCGGGAACTCCTATTATCGCGACGACATTCGCCGCGCCGCCGAATTGAAACCCAAAGGCATCCACTACGTGGACGCGGGGACCAGCGGCGGAGTGTGGGGGGCCGATCGAGGTTATTGCCTGATGATCGGCGGCGAGAAAGATGTGGTTCAGCGCATCGACCCCATTTTTTCCTCATTGGCGCCATCCATCGACTCGGCGCCGCGCACTCCAGGACGGGAAAAAGTCGGCGGCACTGCAGAGCACGGCTATCTGCACTGCGGCCCCAACGGCGCTGGCCACTTTGTGAAGATGGTGCACAACGGAATCGAGTACGGAATCATGGCCGCGTACGCGGAGGGGTTGAATATTCTCCACCATGCCAATGTCGGCAAGCAGCAGCAAGCTGTCGACGCCGAAACCACGCCTCTGCGCAACCCTGAGGTGTACCAATTCGACCTGAACCTTGCCGACATTGCCGAGGTCTGGCGTCGCGGTAGTGTGATTTCATCCTGGCTTCTCGATCTGACCGCCATCTCGCTGCTCGACAGCCCGGATCTGGCAAAATTTGCCGGCCGTGTTTCGGATTCGGGTGAAGGACGCTGGACGATTACCGCTGCGATTGACGAATCGGTTCCGGCCCCCGTATTGAGCGCTGCGCTGTATGAGCGCTTCAGTTCGCGCGGCGAAGACAGTTTTGCCGACAAGCTTTTATCCGCGCTGCGGTTCCAGTTTGGCGGCCATCAGGAGAAAACCGCTGACACGAAGGAAGGCGCTTGATGGCCGATTCCCAGTTAGACGCGCTGGTAGTTTTCGGCGTGACGGGCGATCTGGCCCACAAAATGATCTTCCCGGCGCTCTATGCGATGGTGAAGCGCGGCGTACTCAAGGTTCCGGTGATCGGTGTTGCCTTCCCGAAATGGAGCCTGGAGCGGCTGCACAGGCGCGCGACGGACAGCATCAAGCGAGCGGGCGGAATCGATGACAAACGAGCACTGCAACGCCTTCTGTCGCTGCTAAAGTATGTGAGCGGCGATTACGCCGACAGCGATACATTCAAGGCGATTAAAGACGCGCTGGGGAACGCACGGAGGCCCGCGCACTATCTTGCAATCCCGCCTGCACTTTTCGAAACGGTCATTAAGGGGCTGGGAGCCGCGAAGCTGGCCGAGAACGCGCGCGTGATCGTCGAAAAGCCGTTTGGACGCGATCTGGCCTCAGCGCGCGAGCTAAACCGGGTTGCGCGTTCGGTGTTCCCTGAAGACTCCATTTTCCGTATCGATCACTTCCTCGGAAAGGAAGCGATCATGAATATCCTTTATTTCCGATTCGCTAACTCGTTTCTGGAGCCGATCTGGAACCGCAACTACGTGGCCAGCGTTCAAATCACTCTATCGGAGGATTTCGGCGTGGCCGGGCGCGGCGCGTTTTACGAGACAGCAGGCTGTCTGCGCGATGTGATCGAGAATCATCTCTTCCAGATTGTCGCGCTGCTTGCCATGGAAGCGCCCGCCGGACGGGACTTTGGAGACGTGCACAATGAGAAGGCGAAGGTTCTTAAAGCCATGCTCCCTCTCAAGGCCGGGGATGTCGTGCGCGGCCAGTATTTGGGCTATCGTGATGAGCCGGACGTGGCCGGGCGTTCCGACGTCGAAACCTATTGTGCTCTGCGTCTCTTCATCGACTCATGGCGCTGGGAGGGAGTGCCCTGGTATCTGCGCTCGGGCAAATATCTCCCAATTACCGCAACTGAGATCCTGGTGGAGCTGAAGCGGCCTCCGCAGAAGCTCTTTGCCGACGCCGTGCAGGCTGGTAGCCGATCGAATTACCTGCGCTTCCGGCTCTCTCCCAGCTCCGCTATTGCTCTGGCTGCCCGCGTGAAGCTTGCAGGCGAGGAATTCATCGGAGAAGAGCGAGAGCTTTACCTCTCCGATGAACAGCCGGGAGAGGAAACGCCTTACGAACGGCTTCTGGGCGACGCCATGAAGGGCGACGGGGCGCTCTTCACCCGCGAGGACGCGGTTGAAGCAGCTTGGGAAGTGGTCAATCGGGTCCTCAAGCGCCATCTCTCAGTCCGCCGTTACAAACGCGGCACCTGGGGGCCGAAAGAAGCTGACGCACTCATCGCCGCGGATGGCGGCTGGCATAATCCAAGACCGGATGGCGCAGCCGAATAATCGCTTGTTTTCCGCAAAGTTTACCTCCAGGTTCGTCGCTCTAGCCCATTCCGCCCTATGCGCCGCCTGACCTTTTTCTGAAAGCGCCGAGTCGGATCACATCACATGCTCCCTACTTCACCCCTTCCGATGAGCATTATGGCTCAGCTTTTTCTCCATTGACTTGGAAGAATACGAATGAAGCGGAGTGATCGTTCTCCTCTTTCCGATGGCTCCCACGCCACGCGAGTCGATCGTTCGCAACTTCCCGACGATGCCCCGGGGGCACCGAACCTACGAAACGATTGGAGAAAATCACATGCCGCTTACCACTGTACTCATCACGCTTGTTGCAGCAGGGCTTCTGTTGTGGATTGTGAACAGGTTCATCCCCATGCAAGGACAAATCAAATCGATCCTGAACGGCCTGGTGGTCGTTGTTCTGGTCTTGTGGATCGCAAATCTTTACGGGGTGTTCGATCACCTCCATCAATTCCGCGTCGGCCGCTGAGAGGACGCACCATCGAAGCCGGCCCGGCTTCGCCCGCCAATCTGAGTCAACAACGCAGTAAGGCAGTCCTTTGACTGCAGGAGATATCGTGAAGCACACGCTATTGTTCGTGATTGGAAGTGTATTAAGCTTGAGCGCGTTTGCTCAGGCCAGCCCGCAAAATTCCATTGCCCTCGTGCCTGCACAATCGAGACCCGCCTATATCGTTAGCGAAACTAGTCGCACCGCCGACGCAATTGATTATCAACATCGCGGCGAGGCTACGGAGGTGGATCTTGCCGGAACCGCTCTGCTGCCTTCAGCCGACGGAAAAGCCAAAGTGCGCAGCAAGCGCGGCACCATGGAAGTGGAGGCGACCTTTGGGAATCTGCAAAGCCCCACAACTTTTGGCACAGAATACCTGACCTACGTGATGTGGGCGATCTCACCTGACGGACACGCGGTGAACCTTGGAGAAATTTTGATTGGGGGAAACGATCGCAGCAAGCTGACCGCCACCACCGATCTCCAGGCATTCGCTCTGATCGTCACTGCGGAGCCCTATTTTGCCGTCCGCCAGCCCAGCAATGTTGTCGTGCTTGAGAACGTTGTTCGCGCCGGCACCCAGGGAACATCCGAAGCAGTCCATGCGAAATATGAACTCATGGAGCGCGGTGGTTATATCCCGACTGGATACAAGTTCGACCCTGTGGTACTGGATGCCAAGCTGCCTTTGGAGTTTCTTGAAGCGCGAAATGCAGTTCGCATCGCACAATCTGAGGGCGCCGAGCAGTACGCCGGTGAGAGTTATCAGCATGCTGTCCAGCTAATGAACAGTGCAGACGGATACGCGATAGAAAAGCATTCGGATCAGAAGGAACTCATCGCGAAGTCCCGCGAGACCGTGCAGACTGCCGAAGATGCGCGTGAAATAGCAGTTAGAAGAATCGAAGAGGATCGCAGGGCGAGCGAACGCCAGGCTTCCGCGGATGCGCAGGCCAACGCGCAGGCGCAAGCTGACAGCGCGACGCGCCAAAAGGAGCAGGCTCAAACCGCTGCAGCAAACGCTCAGGCTGCCGCAACAACCGCCCAAGCAGCCACGGCAGACGCCCAGGCCGCTGCGGCAAAGGCCCAGGCGGACTCGGTTGCCAACCAGAATGCATCTGCAGCGGCAATTGCCGCGGCTCAAGCTGACGCTGACCATTCCCGATCGATTGCGCAGCAGGCGCAGCAGAATGAATCCCAGGCGGACAGCGATAAGGCGGTTCTGCGGGCGCAGTTGTCTGAGCAGTTGAACAAGATCCTGGAGACACGGGATAGTGCGCGCGGGCTCATTGTCAGCATGTCCGATGTTCTGTTTGACACCGGGCAATATTCGTTGAAGCCAGGCGCGCGGGAGAAGCTGGCCAAGGTTGCCGGAATCCTGATCGCTTATCCAACCCTCGACATTCAGGTTGGCGGCTACACTGACAACGTTGGCGGCGATGACATGAATCAAAAGCTGTCTGAGAACCGTGCCAGTGCGGTGCGCGATTACCTGGTGGGGGCGGGCGTAACTGCCAACTCCGTCTCAGCGAAGGGATTCGGCAATTCTCTGCCGGTCGCCTCGAACGATAACTCCGCCGGGCGTCAAGAAAACCGGCGAGTTGAACTGGTCGTATCGGGTGAAGCCATTGGAAGCCCGGTCAATGCTACGACTGGAAGCCTGCGGTAACATAAGCTTCGATCCTCTGCGGACTCGCAAGAGGCTGCAGAGGATCTTGAATCACTCGGCATCGACGGTAAGGCGAGCTCTTGTTTGCCGTGCACCTTTATGAGTATTCCTGTTCGACACGCAGGCTGGTTTCTGGCGCTCCCTGTGCATCGCTCGCTGATGCCGCATTGGCTCACGCACCTGGGAGCGCTGGGACTTTTCTCCGTTGCCGTTGTCGACTCCTCCTTTATTCCTTTGCCTCTGCCCGGTAGCACTGATCTGTTGCTGCTCTGGTTGGTGGCCCACGGTGAAGGTCCGTGGTTGCTTGCCGCGACTGCCATAGCCGGCAGCCTTGTGGGCGGATACGCCACCTGGGACCTTGGGCGCAGAGGGGGCGAAGCGGCTTTGCGCCGCTATGTGCCTGCACGTCTTCTTGGCCGGGTCGTCGGATGGGTGGAGCGTCACCGCATCCTCGCCGTGTTTCTTCCCGCCGTGCTTCCTCCGCCGATTCCGCTTTTGCCATTTGCGCTCGCCTCTGGCGCCCTGGGCGTTTCGCGCAGCCGCTTCCTGGTCGTTTACGGCGCAGCTCGCAGCCTCCGTTACTCCCTCATCGCGTGGCTCGGCGTGGCCTACGGACGCCACGCTATTCGTCTGTGGTCAGGGACGCTCCAGAAATGGTCGACTCCACTGCTCTTTGTGTTCGTGACCATGCTGGTCGCCGGCACTTGCTTTGGGATCTGGAAGATTCGCGGCCTTCGCGAGACCGCTGCCAATGAGAAACTTTCGTTGCAAGATGAAGCATCTGGGAGAAGCGAAACTTCCGAGGCCGGTTAGCCCCGATCCTCCCGTCTACACCACAAACATCGCTATCCCCGCGGCGAACATGGCCAATGTCGTGATTGCCACAACAGTCCATCCCAGGCGGGAACTCGGCTGGCCCTGCATCAGCTTCTTGTTCGCGGCCACAATGAGGATTGCCACAAGAAGAAAGGGCGCCAGCAATCCGTTGATGACCGCGGTCCAGTAGAGCGCCTTCACCGGATTGATGCCGATGAAGTCCAGCACGACGCCCACTCCCGTCGAGACCAGGATCAGAGCGTAAAACCAGCGCGCCTGTCTCAGTTTCTTGTTCAAGCCCTGTCGCCATCCCAGCGTCTCGGCGAAGGCGTATGCGGCCGAACCCGCCAGCGTGGGGATGGCAAGAAACCCGGCGCCGACAATGCCGAGTGTAAACACGGTTGTAGCGAATTTGCCGGCAAACGGCCGCAGGGCCTCGGCCGCTTGCCGGGAAGTTTCGATATTCATGATGCCGTGCCGGTTGAGGGTGATGGCGGTGGTCAGGATGATGAAGAACATGACTATATTCGAGAAGAACGCGCCGACGCCCACGTCGAGGTTTCTTAATCCAAGTTCTTCGGTTGTGGCCCCTCTTCGCTTGGTGAGTGAACTCTGGCCTGCCGATTTCTCCTCTTCAACTTCCTCGCTGGCCTGCCAGAAGAAAAGATACGGGCTGATTGTGGTGCCGAGGATCGCCACCAGTGTCGCCCATTCATTTCTGGAATGCGGCACGGAAGGAATCAGGGTATCGCGCAGCACCTGGCTCCAGTTGGCTCCCACTACAAATGCAGTAATGGGATAAGCCATGAGCACAAGAACCAGCCACTTGAGCACGTTTGCGATCTGTTGATACTGGAGCCGAATCGTTGCCCACGAGATGAGAAGCGCGAACACCACGACAAACCAGTGGGAATTGACGCCGGACAGCATGGAGGCTGCATCTGCCATGCCCGCCAGGTCCGCGGCGATGTTGATTGTGTTGGCGATCAAAAGGGCTATGACGAACGCGAGCAACAGCCATTTTGGAAATCGCTGCTTGAAATTCGCGGCCAATCCCTGTCCCGTCACCTTGCCGATACGGGCGCACATCATCTGCACCGCGGCCATCAGTGGCCACGTCAGCAGTGCGGTCCATAGCAGCTTGGTTCCCAGCTGCGCGCCGGCAATGGAATATGTGGCGATGCCCGATGGGTCGTCATCGGCAGCCCCGGTGATGATCCCGGGCCCAAGCGACTTCAGCAGCGCCCGAATCCAACGAGATGGAGCGGATGTCGGCAATAAAGGATAGGGTGGGTGTTCTCTTCGGATCGATCCTGACTCGACTCAGCCTTGTGACCGCCCTGGTCCCAGGGCGGTCAAGAGGACAGAATCTCGCGTAAGCCGCCGCCCCCGATTATGCGGGCTTCATTGAGGCGCAACGTCAGGAATTACGCGTCCTTGCCTGGTTCCACCTTCGCCTGAGAATAACTCCAATTACGGGCGTGTGTCTTGTTGCACCCTGGTTTCCCGGTTGGATCCGCGCACTATATCCTGGGCTTTCCCGAGGGTGTTCTCGGCTTTTCCCTTCACCTGCTGGGCAATGCCCTTGACCTGAAGCGGCGTATCGCCGGTCAACTTGCCTGCCTTTCGTTTGATGCTTCCCACCACGTCGTCGACTGTACCGTTCACTCGATTGCTATTCATTGGTCCACCTCCGTGGATTCAGCTCGTTGGGCTTTGGCGAAAGCGCCGAAATGCATCCTCGGCGCCTCGTTCAAAGGCCGTGTAACGTCTTGTCCGCTAAAGGGTGTGTAACTAGCACGACCTCAGTAACTAGGCTCGCAATCGTTGGCGCCGTCATTTCCTGCTCCAACCTTTTTGAGCGTAGCGGCTCAAATCATGTGAGTCTGAGCAGTTTCGACCAGTTGCGCCGCAGAGGATCCAGAACGCGACTTTACCACTTCGGGCTGAGCGACCCGATTTGTTTGACAGCGAGAGTTTTTTTGAGGCGGTTGGCGCAGAAAGTCGGCGAGGCAAAGAGCGACCTCTATCGGCATGACCTGCGCGAAAGTTCGCGGTCGCGAGCCGGTTCTCCCGGAACACGCAAGACCCACTGAAAAATGGACAGGATCACTACCATTTGCAGAATTGTCATTGCGCCCTCACCTATCTACTTCCGGATTGAGTAAGTTCACTACGCTCAGTTCATTTGAGTATCGGCGCGCCTCACTCCTTTTGCTTTCCGGGGACGAGGCTCGTAGCGCGAGTTATTTGATCGGGTGCAGCGCGGCGTTTCCGCGAAGCGCTCATGCTGAAACGGCAACAAAAATACCAGATCGTCCGCCTGAAAGATTGCATAGCGAACCGGACTTCCGCAATAGAGGCAATCCGTTTGACTTGCTGAATGGACCGTGCCGTTCAGAACCTGGAGGAAAGTTCCCAGACACTCCGGGCATTCAATCGTCGCGTAACCCTCTCCAGCGGCGTTGCGCTGGTATCTCGCGATCCACACAGGCGAGGGCGCAGCAGCAGGCTGCTGCGCCAATCGCCCCGGCTGGGGGAGGGATTCCATCAACTTTAACAAATCGGCACTGCCGCGGCCTTCTTGAAAGATGGCATCTACACCAACGCCGGCATCGGCGCCAACGCCGAAAGGGACTTCATCTCCCGAAAACGAACCACTCATGGCAATCACTCGAATTCGCGGGAAGCCGCGAAGATGGGTATCTGGGCAAGTGTCCCATGGAAGGAATCGCAAGACTGTTCAATTTTGTACAGAGACTGCGGGGATGCCTTCGGCCGGCTTGGAGTTACTCCCCCGGGATGCCGGAAATGGCGGGCTTTTCGGCGTTGTCGTCTGGCAGTTGATCGTGCAGAACCACGTTCAGCAGCGACTTGTGGACCCGGATACGGCCGTCGTATTCGACAAAACCCAGCTTGCGAAAACGATTCATGAAAAAGCTGACACGGGAACGGGTGGTGCCGACCATCTCGGCCAGGGTCTCCTGGGATACTTTGGGAATTGTCGCTTCCGGCCCACCCTGCGCTCCAAATTCAGCCATCAACAGGAGAATCCTGGCCAGGCGCTTTTCGCTGGAGTTGAAGAGCTGATCGACAAGATCGGCCTGGATGCGCATGCTGCGGTCCAGCAGAAACTTCAAGAACAGGTCGGAGAAGTCATGCTCCTCGTGCATGACGCGGATCATCTCTTTCCGCATGATCTTGAGCGCAGTGCAGGCGGTAATGGCGCTTGCCGAGGATAGCCGCAGCCCGGGCACCGCTGCGAGCGCCCCCTCTCCTACAAAGTCGCCGGGGGCGAGGATCGCGATCGTGGCTTCTTTGCCGGCCTTCGAGACGACCGTGATCTTCGCCCGGCCCGTTTGAAGATAGAAGACGGAATCTGCCGGGTCTCCCTGCGAGAAAAAGGTCTCCTTGGGCTCCAGTTGGACAATTCTTCGCCCCAGCCCGGCGCTCATCAGAAAGGCCGCGGCATCAAAAGTTGGTTTATCGAACTCAACCATACGAGCAGCCTCCTTTTGAGATGCAGCGATAGCCCGAAACTTTGCAGGAAGAACGCAGCCCCATCGCGTTTCAATCTGCACTCCATTTCGCGTCCAGCCTGGCATAAACGACAGGAATAGGAGGGGGTCTGACCCAGCAAGCTGCTCATTCAAAACAACATCTGCAGCATTCCGCTGACCGCACAGCCCCAGCGGGGGCTCTACCACAAGCCTATACCCCTCCGGCCCAGGCCAATCTGTTCAATTTTGCTCACTTTTCTCGATTTTTTTCAAGAAGCGCGACGGGCTTCCTTCGCTGGAACGTCATGCGATCGCCGGCGCCAGGGGAACCGCGGAGGGTTTGTATGAGGGCCCGCGGCTCGCACTTTCGGAGTTGTACAGTCCGTCCCAAAGACGTCTCCCGCAACATCGATTGATCGGCCGCCATCCACCTGATCGGCCGCCGTCCATCGAGAGAGTCCTATTGCTCAGACATTGCTCGTTAACGCCTCTAGAGTGAGGATACCTTGTGCGCCTTGGTGCGCAATATGTAGGTGACGCTGCGCATGGGTAGAAAAGGTGAGATGCATGAAAAGATTTGTGACGTTAGTGGCATTGTTCAGTATGGGCGTAGCAACCTCCGTCTGGGCGGAGACTCGCGAAGATGTGCAGAACCGGCTCGACAACGCAACCTTGGTGCTGCACCAGATCATGGCCGCCCCGGATAACGGCATTCCGCAAGAGGTGCTGGAGCACGCGAAATGCATTGCTGTCGTGCCGCACATGATCAAGGGCGGCTTGGTCTTTGGCGCCGAAAACGGCCGAGGCGTAGCCACGTGCCGAACGGAAAACGGATGGAGCGCGCCGGCCTTCTTTGCTATCACAGGCGGTAACTGGGGATTGCAGATCGGCGTCGAAGGCGTGGATCTGGTTATGGTTTTCCAGGGCGACAGAGGGATGCAACGGATGATCTCCAGCAACTTCCAGCTTGGAGCGGACGCCTCCGCGGCAGCCGGACCAGTGGGACGCCATGCTTCAGCCAATACCGACTGGAAGCTGGATACCGAAGTCCTCACCTACTCGCGGGCCAAAGGCCTGTTTGCCGGGCTCACGTTGACCGGTGCAAATCTTCGCCGGGACGACGATTCCATGAATGCCTTCTACGGGCATGAGGTTTCCACGCACAGCGTTCTGCGCGGCGAAGTGGCGACTCCTGAATCGGCAAGTCCGTTTATCAATGCAGTCAGGGAGGCAAAAGCTCAAGCAATTGCATCCAACTAACCGTGGCTTGTGAACGCGTTGTTTGCGCCTGGGCCGGGTTTCCCGTCTCAGGCGCGCAATCGAGAGAGGTGTGTTGACTATGCTTTGGGCAATCTTCGTCGTCGTTCTCGTCCTATGGCTTCTCGGCTTCACGTTCCATATAGCCGGTGGCCTGATTCACCTTTTGCTGGTGGTCGCGTTGATCATCCTGGTCTTCAACCTGGTCTCCGGTCGCCGTGGGGTCTTATAAAGCGGCCTCGGCCTCGGGTGTCAGTCAACCTTGGCGCCCGAGAGCCTCCGAGGCCTGAAAACTCGCTCATTCCCTGTAAACCGATCCCTCTCCGGCACAGCTCTGCGGTTTCTCCGCGGAGCTATGTGCCTTGTGGAAGTGCGCACTCGCGGGCGCTGCCGCATACTCCGCCTGTCCGCCCGGTCTAAGCGAGTCCCCAGAGCAATTTCGTGCATCATGTGTGAGGTACACATAGATACTCCGGGAGGATTTGTGCCGAGCACACAGACATTGCTAGCTCAGGCCTACTCTGCCTTCAATCATCGGGATATCGACAGAGCCCTGGCGCTCATGAGTGAGAACGTCAGTTGGCCCAAGGCATCGGAAGGCGGACGTGTCGTCGGGAAAGAAGAGATTCGGTCCTACTGGACCCGTCAGTGGAAGGAGTTCGATCCTCACGTGGAACCACTTGAGGTGATCGACCATGAAGGCGGCATTACCGACGTCAAAGTTCATCAGCTCGTGAAAAGCCTTGGTGGCGATGTCCTTTCCGATAGCGAGGTGTGGCACGTCTATACCATCGCGAACGGTCTCATCGAGCGCATGGACCTCAAGGAAGGCGATGCGAGCTCGGACCCAACCCCATCTGCGGCATTCTCCAGACACTAGCATGTGTCAGGTTCTGCCGCTGTTCCCTGAGCGGGAACGCCATGCCGGCCGGCGTTCCCATCTTTCCGGCTCGCTGCGGCAGGATTCGTAATGGGATGTCGCATTCTCTTCGGTAATCATCGAAAAATTCCAGCATTTGGCCGATTTGCGAGCTTCGTAACAGCCGCAAATGCCTCAGCAAAAGCAAAGCGGCGGAGCTGGTATGCTCCGCCGCTTGTTGTCGTACTCGCCGCCTGATTCAGCGGCTACGGGTTAGTGCCGACTGCCGCCGCCGCCACCACCTTGATGTCCACCACCAGCACCACCACCGCCTTCATGTCCACCGCCGCCGCCGCCACCGCGAGATCCGCCACCACCGCCGCTTGGAGCTGCGTGCGAAGCTGGGGCACGGGAAGGTGCGCCTTGCGATTGGCGAGGAGCATTATTACGCGCGACTGGCGCGGAGCCTCCGCTGGAACGCGATACATTGGAACGAGAAACGGGAGCGTTGCCGCGAGATTCGCCGCCGCTGGAGCGATAGGACGCGGGGCCAGGTCCGCCGTGGTAGTTTCCTCCGCCCTCGTTCACAAAGCGATGGCCGCCCCAGCCGTGGCTGTAGCCCCATCCACCCCAGGGGCCCATTCCCAGGAAAATGCCGTTGTAGAAGTAGCCCGGCCCGTAATAGCCATAGGGCGCGCAAGCATACGGCGCATAGCCGTAGTAGCCATACGCACAGGTTGGCTGCACGCCGATGTCAATCACAAGCTGCGCTTGAGCCGCTGGCGCCAGGGCCAGGCCGGCAAGCAGTGCTGTTGTACCGAATAGAATTCTGATTCCGCGCATGTGAGACCCCCTTAAGGTGTCTGCGGTTCCCTCGTTAGGGTGGGATGCTTTGGCGCCGTTAAGATCAACCCGGCAACAGCAACCTACATAAGGGGTTGTGTCATTACATGAATTCCCATTGCTTGATCGGGGCAATCATTAATCTACCCTTACATTCTTCAAACTAATCCCACGCTTGGCGCCAGTCTGAGCAATAGGAACCAAGCATGGGAAACAGTTGCCGGGGCGCCTCGCTGACGGGCGCCCGGCTATTCGCAATGCTGTTTATCATGGAAAATGCTTGAAGCCGGTATGTGCTGAGTAGCGGGACTGAGTTTGCTCAACCCCGCCACCGTTCGAACAGTCAGAGCCCGCACGCTTGAGATTCCCCAACCGGCCAATCCCGACTCAACCGATCCCCAGGCTGCTGCCTGGGGATCGATTTCGAGCAAAGTCCCGGCTCGTTGCTCACTGATCGCTAGAACGTGAGCCGCGCGCCAATCTGCATGATGCGGGGGCTTGAGGCCCCTGTAATCTGACCAAAGCTCGTAGACGAGGGAGCCTGGCCATCCGTTGCCGGCGGACCACTGAGGCCGGGGTTTCCGAGGCTGACGAGGTTAAAGACGTTGGTGGCTTCGCCGCGGACCTGGAAGGTTATGTTCTCGGCGAATTGAAAGTCGCGGAACAGTCCGAGATCGACATCGCGGTAACCGGGAGCGCGGATGTAATCGCGCGACACGTTGCCGTCGGCGCCGCCAGGGCCAATGCCGCCCGCTACGCCGGGGCCGTTGGCGACGAAAGCAGCGGTGTTGAACCACTCAGCCGCCGCCTTGGCGCGTGCACGATGCGGGTCAAGGAACGCGCCTACTGGAGTCACCGTGTCAAAGTCGGGCCGGTTGTGGCCGTTGCTGTCATCGTTCTTCGTCGAGCTGACCTGCCCCCGATTTCTCAACCATTGATAACTGGAGTTTTGGCGAAGCACAGCCTCATTCCATTTGGTTCAGATGTTAGCAAGCAGTCCGGTCATGCAGATCGGTCGTTCGCGTGTGATTATTGCGCCAAACCTGTTCGACGAAGAAGATCGGCAAATCGAGGATCGCTGCGGAGCGGATCCAGGCAAGGATCGATATTGAGATTGGTCAAACCTTCGCTGTGTGTTTTATATGCCGCTTCAAGCCAGACAAAGGCATCGTCTTTATCTCCCAATCCGGCATAGACCAGCGCAATTTCATAGCGGCCGATTTCATCTTTGCTGACATGCCGGATCAACTTGGCGATGATCGCGTGCGCCTCGCGCACGTCGCCCGCTCGCGCATATGCGTTGCCGAGATGACCGAGACCATGGGGCGAATCGCCCTCTTTCAAGAACTCATTGATCGCTTCCTTGTACATTCCCTTCTCCGCTAAAACGTCGCCTAACAAGAAGGGATCGTCCTGATCCTGGGGACTCTCCTTGATGGTGGCCCGTGCTTCCTCATAGCGACGCGAAAAATAGTAGGTATACGCTGCGTTCAAGAAGGAACGCGTAGAAAGGGGGTCAAGCTCAAGCCCTCGCCGCGCTTCAGTAACCGCTTCGGACATTTTGCCCGTTCGTTCAAGATACACTGCGTATCTTTCGTGAATTGGCGCCAAATTCGGATTAAGTTCCAGAGCCCGGTTAAACTCCGTGGCTGCCGTCGCCCAGTCCCAATTCAGGTTCATTGCGGCGTTCGCCAGCTCGGCATGACCCTCGGGCAAAGAAGGATCCAGCTTGATGGCTGTAGCAGCTTCCGCCCGCTGTTTGGAAAAGGCTTCGCTGTAGTCGAGGACACCGTTCTCCCCCAATCGGCCATAACAGCTGGCCAATGCGGCGTGCGCTTGCGCAAAGTTAGGAGCTATCTGAACTGCGTGCTGGAAATAGCTGAGCGCGCCGTTTTCATCAAGTGCGTTTAAGCGCTGCATTCCCTGAAAATAAAGATCCTCAGCTTCAGCACCCACAGAAGCTGCAGGCATCCGAAGGGGCCCCTGCCTCGGGACCACATTGGCGCTTACGGCATCTGCAAGCGCCTCTGCCAATTCGTCCTGAAGGGCAAGGACGTCACCGGTCTCACGCGTATAGCTGTGAGTCCATATGGGATGATCGGTCCTGGCATCGATGAGATCGACAGTGATCCTGACCTGGTTGCCATCCCTAAGTACGGTGCCCTCCACGACGCTGTCCACCGAAAGTTCCCTGGCAATTTCCGGGAGGGTTTTCTTGGTGCCCTTGTAGCTCATCGACGAGGTCTTCGAGATTACCTGGAGAGAGGAAACCCGTCCGAGGTCAGCGATCAATTCCTCTGTCATGCCATCAGCGAAGTAATCCTGGCGCGGATCCCCGGAGATGTTCTCAAACGGCAAGATCGCGATCGAGCGGATGCTTGTCCGGGCCAGGGAGTTCGACCGCCAGGCACGGAATCCCATATACGCGGCCGATGCCAAGACGACAATGGCGAGGGCTGCAGTGGCGAACCGCATCCAGTGCGGTTTTGCTTTTTCTTCGCCGAGAAAGTGACCAGCATCGCCGGGAGGGTCTCCTTCGCGGTGGCCTACCGCCCTTGGCTGTTGGCCTGAATCACCCTCTGCCTGAAGGGGATGGTCCGCGGGCCTATTCTCCGGTTCAAAGAGAAACCGGGGTACGTACGTCCCGCTTGGAAGCTCAATGCGCACACCGGGCTTCCCGGATCGTTCGAGGTAGTACAGGGCAAGCTTTTTGCGGACCTCTGTGGCTTTCACACGGACTACTGGATCGTTGGCCGTGTCGTAGCCGACAGGCCGATGAAAGAACTCCGCGCCGATCATTCGTTCCCGGAGCAGATCAAGTTCGCCCGCTAAAGCCCGGTTGACGAGTAAGGTCAAAAAATCCTGGGCGCGCCTACTCGAGGCGAATTCATGGCTTTGCAGGACTTCTTTCAGGTGGTCGCGAACCTGTTCAATCTTCGATGGATCGAGAACCTGCGACATCGAAGCTGTGTCAAGGTGCGCCATTTGACCTTAAGACTTGTTCGACCGACATTCTAGCACAGCAAACGGTTCCGCTCTCCAGGCGCGTGCAGCAAGGTTGCGTTGTGCTTAATCGCATGTCAATAAAAGGTTTAGAATCATGGCCGCCGCCAACATACTGTTTAATACATTGCGAAACCATCTTGCGCGGGAGTCCAATCGCTTGAAATTCAGGTGGGTATTGGTACGGAAGCGTGAAAGCGTTTACTTATCCAGGACCCACATCCGATGCAGGGCTCAGTTTGAGTTCACAAATCGAGACGTGTCTGTCGGTACACGAGGAATCCATGCCCTTCGGCAAAGCACGGGCAATGGGAGCGTTCTATCAGGTGACAGGCGCCGATGAGGCGCAAGACTTAGGAGGAAAGATGACACGCATTTCGTTATGGTTGATCGCGTTCCTGTGTATTCTCGCGACAATCGGTTTGAATGCACAAACGACAACTGGCACCATCTTGGGGCAAGTTTCAGATCCGCAAGGCGCAGCCATCCCCAATGTGCTTGTCACGGTAACCAATACGCTTACTGGAGAGACTCATTCCATCACAGCCGATGCGCAGGGTTCGTATGTGATTCCTCACCTGCCGGTAGGCGTGTATCGGGTTGAAACCCTAACGGCCGGCTTCAAACGCTCGGTGCAGGATGGCGTAACCCTTACGGTAAACGAAGATAAGCGCGTTGATCTCGCGTTGCAGATCGGCAGCACCTCCCAGTCTGTCGAGGTCCATGCGGACACCACGGAAGTGAATACCTACACGCCGGAGTTGGGGAACGTGATCGGCACTCAGACGGTGACCGATCTCCCGCTCAATGGAAGAAACGTTTACAACCTTCTCGTTTCCCTTCCGGGCGTCTCCACCATCAATGCCGAAGTTGTGCCATCCCGCAACAACAGCACCTTTGTTGTCAACGGTGGCCGAGGGACCTCGAACTCATGTTTCGTCGATGGTGGCTTTAACAACGATATTTGGCGCAACCAGTGCAGCACACCGCCCAATCCCGATGCAATTCAGGAAGTTCAGCTCCTGAGTTCCAGCAGCGACGTCGAATTCGGCCGTTTGCCCGGATCGTTCATGAACATGATCACAAAATCCGGGACCAATTCGTACCACGGAAGCGCGTACGACTACCTGCGGAACAATGACCTGGATGCCATTCCCGATTTTCTGACCAGCGTGCCCGTTCTCAAGCAAAACCAATTCGGTTTTTCGATAGGCGGACCGGCACTTCCGGCATTGAAGAACAAGGTCCTTCTATTCGGCTCCTGGGAAGAACTCAAGATCAAACAGAGCCAATACATCTATTCGGTTGGTGTGCCGACGGCGGCTGAAAAGACGGGAAATTTCTCTTCGGCGCCGGACGCGGGTTTATTCAGTTCAAGCTGGTTGGCGAACCCAGTTGCTCCGACACCGGTAACCTCCAGCTCAACAAGCGTATCCCTGGCTCCGATTTCCAGCTTTTCACTCGCTCACCTCCCTACGAACCCCGTAGCCGTGGCGATCGCCAATGACATACCGCTTGGCAATAATCCGGATGGGACGCTCACCGTGGGCGCAGGAGCGCCCGACAATGTGTGGCAGTACCTGCTCAAAGGCGATTACCTCGAAACCAGCAAGCAAAAATGGTCAGCAAGCTGGTTCCAGGTTCATTCCGTGCAAACCAACCCCTTTCCAGACTGGCCATGGGGCGGCGGATTGCCGGGATTCGGTGGCCGCCAGGACGGCGCATTCCAACACAACCTGGTTGTGAATCACACCTGGACCCCGACTTCCAATTTCATCAATGAAGCCAGGTTCAACCTGTTTCACCGTGATACGCCATGGCAAATCACCAGCGGCAAAACGCTCGAATCTTATGGAATGAACTTTGTCCAGGGAGCTGTCACAGATGGCGACGATCCCAATCCGGTCGGACCGCGCATGTTCATCACGGGCAGGTTTGATGCCGGGGCATGGGACGCTAATGGCCACGATCACACGATTGGCGGCTCCGATACAGTCATGTGGATCAAAGGCAGGCACAACCTCAAGCTGGGTTCATTCGTGATGTGGGGCTACTACGCTGAGAACGGAGCCAGCGCAGGCGGAGGACAGATCGACGATACTGGCAACCTTAGCGGGAACCCCATGGCCGACTTCATGATGGGCTACATGTCGGATTTTCCCGAGGACAGCGGAGATCACCCAGACGAAAGCACCAAGTACTGGCACAGCTATGCGCAGGATACCTGGAAGATCGCACCGCGGCTCACGTTGACCTATGGATTGCGTTACGAAGTGACCACTCCCCTGGTTTGGACTGTTAATTACGTTTCATCGTTCAAAGAAGGACAGCAATCCACGGTGTATCCCACCGCCCCGAAGGGCCTCCTGTTCTACGGCGACCAGGGCGTGTACCGCGCGGGCAGACAAAGCGACAACATGAACTTTGCCCCCAGACTGGGACTGGCCTTCGATCCATTCGGCGACGGCAAAACCTCAGTTCGCGCTGGATATGGAGTCTACTTCGAGTCGGCCTACGGCGACGGCCTCCGCGCTCCGCAGCCGTTTGTCCTGTCGGTCGACGTTACCCCCGCACTGAGCATGTCAAACCCATGGCTCAGCTTTACGAACGGAACCAATCCTTTCCCGTTTACACCACCCAAAGCCGGAGCAACCAATTACACGTTTACCCTTCCGCAGTCGCCCATTGTCTTTGCCACTGCCGGCGCAAACGTGGATGGCCACGCAATTAAGCCTGCGACTAGACCGTGGATCAACCAACTGGACCTGAGTGTGCAGCGCGACTTAGCCAGAGGTATGACCCTGCAGGTGGCTTACGTGGGAACTATTTCGCGCAAGTTGACAGACAACGTCGACCAAAATTACCCGATCTATGAAACCGATCCCATAACCAATCAGCCGGCCTCAGCGTCGAACTTCAACGACCGGCGTCCCTATATGCCTAGCGCATTTACGGCAGTTGGAACGTATGAAACAGGTTACAACGGAAGCTACAATGCTTTGCAGGTTGCGTTGACGCAAAACACAAGGCATGGTTTGAACTTTAATGCGAACTATACGTGGGCCAAGGGCCTCGACCTGGTTTCCAGTGACAATTACAACGGAGGGCTCGGTTTTACTTCCTCCCTTAACCCCGGGCTGGACAAGGGACCCAGCGATGGGCTGGCGAAGAGCATTTTGAACTTCTCCGGCACTTATCAGGTACCCAAGTTCCAGAACCTGGGCAACGTTGCCAACGCCTTGGTCAGCGGTTGGGAGGCGAACACCATTTTCCGCCTTCACAGCGGAACCCCGGTGAACGTGACCTCGGACGTGGACACCAACATGGATGGAGTCAGCGGCGACCGGCCCAACCGCACGGCTGGCAAGTCGCTCTATACCTCTGGAAGCAGGGCGCAAAGAATTCAGCAATGGTTCAACCCTGCAGCCTTCCAGGCGGCGCCTGCCGGACAAAATGGAAATCTTGAGCGGAATTTTCTCACCGGACCTAGATTTGTGAACGCCGATGTTTCCTTCTTCAGGGTCTTTCCGATCTACGAAGAACACAAGATCCAGTTCCGTGCCGAGTTATTCGATGCCTTCAACCACGGGAATCTCAATAATCCCGTATCCGACCTGTTGAATCCCAATGTCGGACAGATTCAATCGGCAGTGGCTGCGCGTGTCGTGCAGTTCGGTCTCCACTACTCCTTCTGAAACCTTGCTCCGGGCTGGCAGCTCATCTTCTAGGTGAGCTGCCGCCCCGGAACTATTTACTTGGCCGATCGAAGAGGGGCCGTGGCTAGATTTATGCGGAATAGCAAGTTTGGTCTAACTATTCATTGCGCAGTCAATTCACTCTTTGTTTGCCTCCTGATCGCGGGATTTTCTGCGCTATCGACGGCAAGCGATTCCATCACATCGGATTCGCCCAAAGCGGCGCCCAAGCCTCTATATCGCGACCCAGTCCACGATGGCGCCGCGGATCCTGCCTTAATCTGGAATCGCGGCGCAAAGAAATGGATGATCTTTTACACAAACCGCCGCGCCGATCTTCCCGGTTCCGGTAAGAACGACGTCAGATGGGTACACGGTACGCAGATTGGCGTCACCGAGTCTGCAGATGGCGGAACAACTTGGACGTACGTGGGAACGGCGAAGCTTCCTTACGGCAAGGCCGATTACACGTTCTGGGCGCCTTACCTGCTGTGGGATCGCGGCCTATATCACATGTATGTCGTGGTTGTACCGGGTACCTTCAGCAACTGGGATGCTCCACGCGACATTGTTCATTTTACGAGTAGGGATCTAACTCAATGGAAATTTGCGGCGAAGCTGAAGCTACCTTCAGATCGGGTGATCGATCCATACATTTTGAGGCTCGACAACGGCGCCTGGCGCATTTGGTATAAGGATGAGCGCGATCACGGCTTAATTCACTATGCCGACAGCCCCGATCTGTACAAGTGGACACCGGTTGGCGAGGCGATCAACGACCGGCCAAGCGAAGGCCCCATCGTTTTTCGATGGAAGAACGAGATCTGGCTGATCGTAGATGCGTGGGACGGGCTGGGAGTATACAGATCCACCGATGCCCTGCACTGGGTCCGCCAAAAAGAGAATCTACTGGCTGGCGCGGGGCGTTTCCCGACGGATCGATCTGAGGGTCATCACGGCGATGTGGTGGTGAGCGGCGGCCGCGCATTCCTCTTCTATTTCGTCCAACTGAAAGGGGAGGACATGAAGCCAGGCGATCCTGATTCGGCGCACCGATCGGCGCTGCAGGTAGTGGAACTGGATGAGCAAAACGGAGAGCTTAGGGCAGACCGCGATAAACCCACATTCGTGTCGTTGCAGCCAGGTTCTTGATACTGTCAGTAGGGCAGCGGCCCAGCGAGTCGCCGAAACCAGCCCGGATTCGATGCATCCTCTATCCTGGTTGATGCCATGAATTGCAGAAGGCGCCATGTCGCCTGGCACTTCAGTCTAGCGAGTCTCTGTGCTGAAGGGACGATGGCGAAGTTGTGCCTCCGAACCGCATTTCTATTCATGCTGGCGGCAGCGCTGCTTGCGGATGCGGCCTGCTTTTTTGCGCAGCAGCCGGCGAGGCCTGCCGGAGCAGCGCTCGTCGCGCGGCTGAACCGCGCAATGGCGCTTGCCGAGCAAGGACACGTGCAACAAGCGTTGACGCTGGCAGAACAGCTCGTCGTCGAACATCCAGACTTTGTGCCAGCGCTCAAATTGCAAGGAGCGCTTCTCGAAGAGGAGGGGCGCGCGTCCGAGGCCGAGCAGGTTTACCGAAAAGTTCTGCAACTGTCTCCGAACGACGCCAGCCTACTCTTCAAGCTGGGAACGAACCGGCTCGCGGCCAGCGACAACACCGAAGCTGCATCCTTCTTTGTCCGCTATCTGCGCTTGACTCCCGGCGACGGAGTTGCATTCTTTTATTTGGCGCAAGCTTATCATTTGAGCGGCCAACAGGATCTTGCTTTGAAGGCGTCACGGCGTTCGGCGGAACTTCTTCCTGGCAAAGCCGAGATTCTTCAGGAATACGGTGAGATCCTCTGTGCAACACGGGACCCGCAAACCGGCATAAAACAGCTTTTGAAGGCGCATCAACTCGATCCGGCTTTACGGAAAATCGACTTCGATATTGCTCTGGCGTATTACGACGAGACGGATTATGCCGAGACGGTCCGTTACACTCGGCAAGCGGTGCAAGCCGAACCGGCAGATCTCGACGCCTTGCGACTCCTGTCGGAAGCCCATGTCGAGTTGTCTCAATGGCAGCACGCGCAGGCTGTCTTCGAAAAGATTCTGGCATTACAGAAAGACGATCCACCGGCTCTGCTGGGCGCGGCGCATTGCCTGCTCGAGCTGAAGCAGTTCGAGAAGGCCATTGCGACGCTTCATCGCGTGTTAGAGCTCGATCCCAGCCAGGCCATCGCGCACTTCTATATGTCTCGTGCCCTTTTGGGATTGGGCCGAACAGATGATGCGCGTCACGAAGCCGAAATCTATCGGCTCATGGACCAAATGTCGATCGCTCCACCCACGCTGGGATCGGAGGGCGGCAAGACCCAGTGGGACCGAGCGAAACAGTTACTGCGAGAGGGGCACGAAGCAGAAGCTCTCAGCGCCTTCCAGGATGGGGTAAACGCACCTGCCGCTTCCCTTGCGGACGCATATGTTCTTGCCGGATCTGTTTACCTTTCCATAGACCGGGAGGAGGCCGGTGTGCGCGCCTTGCGTCAGGCTTTGGAGATTAAGCCGACTGTGCGCGGCGCCCACACGTACCTGGGGTTGAACGATCTGCAGCAGGGGCGATTGATAGAAGCTGAATCGGAGTTCGAGGCCGAGCTTGCGGGCGACCCCAATTACCTCACCGCGCTTGCCGGACTTGGCGAGGTCCGCTACAGACAGCAACGCTGGCCTGAAGCTGCCGGCCTGCTGCTCAAATCACGGACGAAGATTCCCGCACAGCTCTATAAGCTTTGCGACGCACTCTTCAGATCTGGAAGGGTGCAAGAGGCGGATGCAACCGCTGAGGTCCTGGCCGGATACGCAGCGAACGACCGCAGCCAGATGCAAGCTCTCGTCGATCTTCTCCACCGGCAAGGCGAAACTGCGCTCGCCTCGAAGATAGCCGCCATGATCAAGCCAGAGTAACTGCTCTTACTTTGCGCCTTCAGTTACGGTCAGGATCTGGTTGACTTGCACATTTTCTAAAACCTGCCTGATCCCGCTCGGCCAGCTCAGTTCGATCTTGGCGACGATCGTGGCGCTCCCCAATCCAAAATGAACGCGCTTATCGCTCGATGAGCTGTATCCAACTGCGGTCTGCGCCTGGTTGTATTGATCGCCGTGCAGGGTTGTGATCTTCACCTTTGTTCCCAAGCCGTCTCGATTCGAACGGGTTCCCGCCAGTTTCAGGATGATCCAGTGATTCGCATTTTGTGAGCGGTTCATGAGTATCTGGGGTGGCCCGTTTAACGTAGTGACAACAATGTCGATCTTTCCGTCATTGTCCAGGTCTCCAAATGCCGCACCGCGATGGGCGGCCGGTGCGGAAAAGCCGGCTCCAGCCTGAGTCGTCACATTCTCAAAGGTGAGGTTGCCAAGATTGCGAAAAAGCAGGTTCGGCAGTTCGAATGGCCGATGCACAATCGCCTGCGCGTTATCCAGAATCTCGGCTCCGGCCGCGAACAAGTCCTTGCGCCCTTCATTGCCAAAATCGAAGGCCCCCGTTCCCCACGCGGTGTAACGGCTGGTCAATGCCGCCAGGCCCGACTTGCCGGTAACATCCTCGAATTGTCCGCCGCCGAGATTTCGATACAGGGGAAAAGTGTCACCGAACATTGCGGTGTGGAAGATTTCCGGCATCCCATCGTCGTCCAAATCGCGAAATTCGGCGCCCATTCCGGCTACGGTCTTTCCGGTCCCCGTGAACGCAACGCCGGCCTCCAACGCGACATCGGTGAATGTCCCATCGCCGTTGTTATGCAACAGGAAATTCGGAAACGTATCGTTTGACACAAAGATGTCGGTGAAACCATCGTTGTCATAGTCGGCGAACGCCGCTCCCATTCCTTTGCCGGCATATTTCGCGATATGGGAGCTCTCGGAAACATCCGTAAACGTTCCATCGCCATTGTTACGATAGAGAATGTTCGGCGTGCCCTGGAAATCGTTCGGCGAACAATAGGCTGGGTACCCCTGGTCCCGGCACAAAACCGCCGTTCGGATATCGTATTTCAAATAATTGACGACGAACAGGTCGAGCTTCCCGTCATTGTTGTAGTCAGTCCAGCCAGCGGTCACAGCCCAGGCCTTGCCCAATCCTGGGACGCGGCCGCCGACTCCGGCCTTCTCAGTGACATCGGTGAAGGTTCCGTCGCCGTTGTTGTGGAAGAGTTGATTGGCGTTGACTCCGGCCACATACAGATCGACAAAACCGTCGTTGTCGTAGTCGCCTGCCGCCGCCCCCATCGAATAGCCAATGCCCCTTAAACCGGCGCTTGCCGTTACGTCGGTAAAGGTTCCGTCTCCATTGTTGCGAAAAAGCCGGTTTGAATATTCGGGGCCTGTCTTGTCCAGCGAAGGTATGGCGGCGCCGTTGGTGAAAAAAATATCGAGGAGCCCATCGTTGTTATAGTCGAACAGCGCCACGCCGCCCATCATGGTCTCGATAGAGTAGCGCTGCGGGCTCACACTGTTCCTCAATGTAAAGCTGATTTTCGAGGTTTCGAGAACGTCTTCAAATTGAATGCGCGATGCAGCCGAGGCTTGGACGGATGTTTTCCCGGCGCTCGCTTCCCTGCCAAACTGGGTAAGAATGCATGCAGGACAGGCGGCGGCACAACGAGGTAAAGAAGCGGTCAGCGAGGCGCCGAAAGCTGTTCGCAACATATCGCGGCGTGAGAAATTGGTCATGCTGAATGTAATTGTCGCGGATAGGGCAGGTGTGACGCCAGACACTCGCGCCAGGATGCGGCTCCTCCCGGAAAAAACGCTGCTGGCCCCATGTGGGAAGGTATCCATCACTCTACCATTCCAAATGCGCAAATTGGTCTGCAACATGCACTTTCCATGATGAGAGGTCAAAGTCTTGGTAGCGACCCTGTTGGATTCCCCACAGCAAGCGGTACAAGGAATTAATCCCGCCGTCCGTCAGGCGCCACGATTGGGTTTGGCCATCGCTCTTTCCGTCAATGTCGATGCGGATGCGCGCCGAATCTCCCAGGCATTAACTGAGCCCGAGTATCTTGAGGCGTGGATCTGCATGCCCGATCAGGCGGAAGGGTCGTCAATCGTAGCCTCGAAACGAACAAACGGCTACGGGCTCGATCACTGGCGCGCCGGCCGTGTCGTCACGAGCATCATCGGCTCCTTCCTCTCGTGCCACCAGCGCAAGATGCGGCTCTCCTGGCGCAACCTACGCGGGCCGAATTCTGCCGAGAGCCTGGTTGATTTCCGTATTCGGGGAAACTTCGGCAGCAGCGTTCTCGAACTCCGCCAAACCGCGTTCATCTCCGCGGACGACTACCTCTGGCATCGAACACTTTGGCAGCGTTCGCTCGAGTCCCTGGCTCTTATTCTGCGTTCTATGTAACTCCGGCAGCATATCTGCTCGATGTCGCTCAAAATGTCGGAGTGGGTTCACACGGAACAGGGAGGATTTGACCCGACCCACTGGATTCGTTCAGTTTGGAATACGATTTGGACGAAGGAACGGGGTCAGGAATGAGGTCAGGTCACCGCCTTTTTTTGAGCGGCTGCGGAGGTTTTCGGGAACATCCCGTCTGTCCCCAGGTTCCCACCCCATGCGCAAAAACATAGGCTCGGCTACGACAGGGCATCTGGCGGAAAGAGAAGCTGGACCCTCTTTTTGATCGACTCTTTCAGGGTTTAAGGACTATCTCCTCCAATTTGGCGATGATGTCGTACTTCAGCGGCTTGTGCTCCCTCGCCCGTCAATACATCCGCTGCCGCACGCCGGAATAAAGGATCTAAAGAAGACGAACTGCATGCTACGGCTTCCCGCCTCCGGAGGCATTCCAAATAAGCCGGTTGATTGCGTCGATGAACCTTGGAGGATCAGCGGTATTCAGTTTTTCAACGCAAGGCATTGCATAAAAACCTGGTTTAGTCCCAAAGTCGATAGCCCGTAAGTTGAGGGAGCTGATGGGATACACGGCGTTGTTCGAAATCCGAAGGTAAGGCATCCCATTAAAGCGAATCGAAACAGGCACCGTGAATTCTTTCTTTAGAAATCCCTCATCTGCTTTTCCAACCTCTGTGAACTGGAGCCCATCCTCGGTTACGGAAATGCTCTGGAGCGGTTGTTGCCACACACAGTCGGGTTTATCGCTCCCGTGGGCGCGCGCTAGTTCGGATTCAATAGTTCCGATCGCCTCCTCGACCGTCGGAACGGCTATCTGCTTTTGGCCCACCAGCCTGAGACCCACCACGTCTCTGGCCCCACGCTTCTCCGACGTTAGATCGATCAAACCGCCTGGTACCACAAGCCCGTAGAGGACGTAATATTCCTTCCCTGCCTCGACCTGCAGATGGAGAGATTTATAGGTATACATCTCCGGGGGGCTGTAGGTTTTATGGAGTACGCATCCTGGTAGTGCGCAGCCACTCGTGCTAACCCTCACCCCAATTTGTTGAAAACTGAACGAAAGAGACCTCGGGAAGGGGGCCTCGACATCGTAAATTACATAGCTATTCTCCGAGCTAGGCTCCGCCAACGGTTCGCCATTGAGAAATGCCGCTGCTCCTTCGGGGAGGGGGGAGAAAGAACGGTAGATATAAATTCTCGCGACCCCTGGTGAAGGGGGAGGCGGGCCTTGCGCGACACAATTCGGACTTATTGAAATCGAGAATAGTGTCGAGAGGCCAAGAAACAGGAGTGTTCTTATCCCGCATGCTGACGCCAGACAACGCATAAAGCACTCCTTTCTAATTCTGCATCCGTTTATTCGACTTCCTGTTTGGCCCTGTAGCCGTCGCGGGCGATGATGTCGCACTTGAGGGGCTTTTGTTTCCTGGGAGGTCGCAGAATACCACTACTGAGACTCTTGTCATGTTGTGAGTTGACACAGGTCACCTTGGAAACCTGGGGAAACCTGGGAAAACCTGGGAACCTGGGGACAGGAACCTGGGGACAGGGAACCTGGGGACAGACGGGATGTTCCCCAAGACCTCCGCTGCAGCTCAAAAGATCTTGCCCTGCTGTCCTCCGCCGCCGATGCATCAGTACAACGAAACTGGAATGAAAAGCTGGTCGGGGCGGAGGGATTCGAACCCCCGACCCTCTGCTCCCAAAACAGATCAGAAAGTTTATGGAAACTTGTTGAAATTGAGTGGAAACCTGGAAACCCAGGAAACCTGGGGACGAAACCTGGGGACAGACGGGATGTTCCCTCGAATTCGGCGAAAAGTCGTTATGGCTCAAAATCAAGCTCGCCTTGCCTTGCGTCGCTAACCTGCTTGACAGGGCGGCCACCCTTTCGCGGAGCCAGGGCGCGCTCGGTTGCCTTCTCCAATTCATGCACAAACTCCTCGGTCCCCAGGGGGCGCCCGGTGTGCGTCGACTGCCTCACGGCCATGATCTCCGACTCGCTTCCTCCGGCCGTCAGATATTCCCTCCAGCCCGAAGTACTCCATCGCTCCTTCCATTCTTGCATCGACATCCAGCCTTCCGCTGCTCTCTCTCCGCAGTGAGTTGCAGCGCTCGACCAGATCTAGGTCTCCGCCTCCGCAACCAATCCCGCGCGCACTGGATTCAATTCCGTGTAGCGCAACGCTTCCCACAAGTGCTGCCTGTCGAGCGGGCAGGAATAATACCTTCCCTGCCACACATGCCCGCTCGATCCATGTTTCGCATTCCAATAAGCAGCATATCTTCCCTGGGTATGCTTGAGGGTTGCGGCCAGAGCGTCGGCTTGGTGAGGAACCATGACTAGATGAACATGATTGGACATCAGGCAGTAGCCGATCAGGGAGGCACGATGCTTTTCTATGTCTTCCCGCAGAAGGCGCAGATACACTTCTCGATCTGAGTCGCAGTTCAAGATAGATTGCCGCGCGTTTCCACGCTGCGTCGCGTGATGCGCAACTTCTACGGCTATCACCCGAGCGAATCGTGCCATGTCTTTCAACTCACTGGATGAGATCGCCCGCCGAAGATGCGCAAAGCTCCGGACGGAATCGACGTTCCCCCACGGCGTACCCGTCCCCGCGGAAGGCAATCGCCGTCGACGCATCAGAACAACGATACTGGAGTGAAAGATTGGTCGGGGAGAGAGGATTTGAACCTCCGACCCCCTGGTCCCGAATCAGCAAACGATGTGCTAACTTATTGATTCGTTTAGGTTGGCAGTGCGTCTTGTTGGACCTAAATGCATGGTTTTCGGCAGTAATTGGACCCAAGTTGGACCCAAGTTTTTGTCTAAGCGTTTAGTTGTTTCCGGATTGGGGACAATTCGCCCGGAACCCATTGAATCGAGCCCAGTCCGCTCGATAAGTGACTGGGGCTGTTCCAGGCTCCTTTCATTCCAGTTTCTCTCACAACAACTGGTACAAAAGGTGCAGGACAGCCTAAGCGTTTTGGAACCCGAGCGGAATCAATAGCTTGAAGCAAGTGCCTTCACGGCTTCACAGTTCTGATTTTGATCGTTTGTGATTTTTCCCGGATTCCAGGTTCTTGCGGAATCGTGCGCTTCGCATGCGTCTTTCGCGCGACGATTCGCGGCCAAAAGCTGACGGGTGATGGCTGTTAGCTGCTCACTGTTCACTGACCACCGATCACCGATCGCCGTTTTCTCTTGACTCCCACAAAACGGTCGCTTCACGTCTGTGCTGATCATCCTTGCAATTCCTTCGCTGTGCTCCTTTAATTCCGTAGCAGTGAAAGCGGCAAATCCAAATTCTTCGCCTGGGCCAGCGGGCGCCTCCTCGCTTGGAGCGCATGCGGCGCTTGCGCTCTGTGGATTCTCCGCCGTGGTCGGCCAGATCGTGCTCATGCGCGAGCTGATCCAGGTCTTCAACGGCAACGAGATCGCTCTGGGAATTCTGCTCGCCACGTGGCTTCTCTGGACGGCTGTCGGAAGCGCGCTCACTAGCGGCGCTGGCCTTGGAAGGAATCGGCCGCGCCTCGCCGTCGCCGCGCTCGAATGTGTCCTTGCCGCGAGCTTTCCCGCAACCATTTGGGCGCTGCGCGACGCGAAGGCGTTCTTCCAAACCGTGCCGGGAGAGCTAGTGGGTCTTGCGCCCATGCTGCTCACCTCGCTCGTGTGCCTCAGTGTGTTTTGCGCGGCGTCAGGAGCGCTGTTTGTCGCAGCGGCCCGCATGGCCGAAGCGGAGTGCTGGCTCTCAGCGCGCGCCGCCGCGAGCTCAGCCTATCTGCTGGAGGCGGCAGGTTCGGCGCTCGGCGGGATTCTGGCCAGCGTGGTGCTCGTGCGCTTCTGCGAGGCCTTTCAGATCGCGGCCATCATGGGTTTGCTAAATCTCTGCGTGGCGGCGGCCCTTGCGCTGCGATTGCGGCGCGTGCAGGTTGCAGCGCTTGCGTGTGCCGCAGCGCTGGCCGCGATTCCGCTACTGCAGTGGGTGGCGCCGCGATGGGACGCGGCGGCGCGATCGCGGCTCTGGCGCGGCTTCAACGTGGTCGGCGCACGTGAGTCGATCTACGGCAATCTGACCGTAACCGAAACCGGCGCGAGCGAGACCGGCACAATCCGTAGCCTGTACGAGAACGGCTCGATCCTGGCCAATGCGCCCGATCCGGCCGCAGCCGAAGAGGCCATCGACTACGCGCTGCTCGAGCACGCGGCGCCAACGCGTGTACTGCTCATCGGCGGCGGCGTCAACGGCAGCGTGGCCGAGGCGCTTAAGCATCCCACTATCGCCAGCCTCGACTACGTCGAGCTTGACCCCGCGCTGATCGCGATGGCCCGGCAGTTCTTCCCTGTGCAGACGGCGGTTTTCGACTCCGATCCTCGCGTGCATTTACACCTCGTGGACGGCCGAAGATTCCTGGCCGGGACCGTGGAGAAGTTTGACGTGATCATCGTCGATGTGCCGGACCCGCAGACGGCGCAGTTGAACCGC
>Ga0224558_1000906_pt1 | contig 33542 bp, 29 predicted proteins | sample 714S32024metaG_FD_180682 | JGI IMG/M metagenome (GOLD analysis project Ga0224558, IMG submission 180682) | Peat soil microbial communities from Stordalen Mire, Sweden - 717 S3 20-24 | ecosystem: Environmental > Terrestrial > Soil > Wetlands > Peat | place: Sweden: Norrbotten County, Stordalen... | reverse complement strand
CATCGAATTCAACGCAAGCAAATTCAGCGCAGGCATCGAATTCAACGCAAGCAAATTCAGCGCAGGCATCGAATTCAACGCAAGCAAATTCAGCGCAGGCATCGAATTCAACGGCGACCGTCAGCACCTCCTTGGAATCGGACAGGGGTAACCCGGGGGCACTGGATGTGCAAGTAAGGCAGGACAACACCGGGACCACGGTAGATATCCAGGGAGCGCCAGATAGCACCTGTCAGAATGTAGAGGAGACAGACCCGCAACGCCTGGATGTGACTGTGACTGGAATCACGGTGGTCCGCACCCCGTTAGAGATTGACGTTGGAGAAGGCGGCTTGGACAAGATCATTACCAGCGTTTCGGATACATTATATGGAGCCGCGACCGTGGAAATCTCTTTTGATGCGCCTGTCCCGCTCGTCTATAATGCAGTTCCGGGAGGCCCCGGGGAACTCCTGATCACCGTGCCGCCGCAGATTTACAAGGTTGAGGCCGCCCCCGTCTCGGACTTCGTGGCGGTCAACCTCTGGGGAACAGCGCCGCTCAATGACCAGACTTCGCAGGTGAGCGATCCGGCGCCGGGGCTGGCCTTAGATTTTGGCGGCTTCATCCTTAACCCCTCGCTGAAGGCCTGGCAGCAGAAGTTAGATGCCCTAGGCATCGACAGTGTCCTGATCAGCCAGTACAACAGCCAGGGCCAGGCTGACGTGGTCAGGCTGGCAGTGTTAGGCACTCTGGATATCGACGCCACATCTGATTCCAGCGACGGTGGGTGTCAACTCGTCCTGCGTATCTCCAACATAACGGATGATAACACGGTTGCGGATAATAACGCGGCTCCGTCCTATGGGTCATCTCCGTCCTATGGGTCATCCACATTCAGTAATGGCTCCTCTTTCTACGGAATAGACCTGGCGACGTATCCAGGCGATGATGTGATGCAGACCTGGTGGAATGACTCACCATTTTATTACACGGGTTTCTATCTCGGCCCTGCCCCAGAGCACCCGGATGCAAGCTACATGGATAAGCGACAGGTTTTAGTCAGCCAGGGATGGGGATTGCTCCCTGTCTACGTCGGGCGTCAGGCAAGAAGCCGTTATCTGAGCGCCCAGGCAGGGGCGGGAGATGCGGATGATGCCGCAGGTCTTGCGGCCAGTGCCGGATTTCCTAGCAATACCGCAATATTTCTTGACGTCGAAACATCCCATTCATTGACCGACGGGTATCTAAGCTACGTCAGCGCCTGGGTGAACGAAATTCAAAACCAGGGGTATGCTGCCGGGATATACTGCAACACATGCAACGCCAGCCAGATCAGCAATGCTCTTTCCGGCAATGTCGAGTTTTGGGTAGCCCATTATACCGGCTATAGCCTTCCGTCATGCATCCCCAGTCCTGCGGACAGTGGGGTATCTTTTGCCCGCGCCTGGCAGTTCGTCGGGGATAGTTATCTGACATACGGCGGCATTTCGCTGGATATTGATTTTGATACCTCTATCTATACCGATCCCTCGACAAAATCCGTAAATATTAAGAAGACAGGGGCAGCCAATGGTTATTTCTCGCTATAGGGGAGGGTGAACATCCCCTTTCGTCCTATCACACGAGGGAATAGGTTTTCAGAGGCGAGGAATTATAAAACCGGAGGTGTTGCTCCATGCTTGACAAAAAAGACGAGGAGCCAGGCGCCTCGCCAATTACCTGCGGGCTCGTGTCGAGGAGATGCGGATGATGACCAGGGGACCAGGCAAGACGGCATTGCGGGACGTTTCTCGCGACGACCTGTTCGCAATAGATGAGAAGTCCGCTAAAATAGCGAACACACCACTCCATTTTCAATCACCGCAATGATGAACCTCAGTTTCGGGAAAAGCGAACTGGGCCCTGAGATTGGACCAACCAGGGAGTGGTTGTTGACCAACGGCCTGGGGGGCTTCGCCTCGTCCACCATCATCGGCCTCAACACCCGCCGTTATCACGGACTGCTGGTGGCATCCCTGCATCCCCCGGTTGACCGGAGGTTGCTGGTGGCCAAGCTGGACGAGGATCTTTTCATCGAGGGAACGAGGTACACCCTGGCGACCAACCAGGTACAGGACGGCTATTACGCCCAGGACGGCTACCGGTTATTACAGCGCTTCCAGCGGCAACCCTTTCCGGCTTATACCTACCAGATCGATGACCTGTTCCTGATCAAGCGGATCTTCATGGTCTACGGCCACAATACCACGGTCATCCACTATCGGATAGTCAACGAATCCCGGCGCCCGGTGACCCTGCATATCTTTCCACTGGTCAACTGCCGGGATTTTCACGATGCCATTTTAGAGAACGGCTGGCCGTTCGATCAGAGGACCCAGGACCACCAGGTGGAGATCGAGCCATTTTCCGGAGCGCCGCACATCTTTCTCGCCAGTGACCGGGGGCGCTACACCAGGGGGCCTGCCTGGTACCGGGGGATGCACTACCGGGTGGAGCGGCAGCGCGGCCTGCCCTGTCACGAAGACCATTTTATGCCCGGTCACTTCATTGTGCAATGTGACGCCAGCGAAGATCTCACCATGATCGTTTCTGCGGAGCCGATCTCGCCGGTCTCCTATGAGGAAATGGAGAAAGAGGCCGTGGAGCGCCAAGCGGGCCTGCTTTCAACTGCCGGCTGCCAGGATGAGTTTGCCCGGCAGTTGGTGTTGGCGGCAGACGATTTCCTGGTCTGGCGGGAGTCCACCGGGAAGCGGACGATCATCGCCGGCTACCCCTGGTTCAACGACTGGGGACGGGATGCCATGATCGCCCTGCCGGGGCTGACCCTGTGCACCGGACGCCACGCCGAGGCCAAGGAGATCCTGGCCACCTTCGCCGCCTACGCCAGGGACGGCCTGATCCCCAACATGTTCCAGGATGCCGGTGGAGAGCCGTTCTACAACACGGTGGATGCTCCGCTGTGGTTTTTCTACGCTGTTCAGAAACTGCTGCAGTATACCTCTGACTACGCATTCGTAAAGGATCGCCTGTATCCTACCATGAAGGAGATCATCGAACACTACCGGCTGGGGACGCACTTTCAGATCCGGATGGCTGGGGATGGACTGGTGGAGGCCGGGGGGCCCGGCTTGCAACTGACCTGGATGGATGCCAAGGTGGGCGACTGGGTGGTCACGCCCAGGGACGGGAAGCCGGTTGAGGTCAACGCCCTCTGGTACAACGCCCTCATGTTTATGAACGAACTGTCCAGTGCCTTGGGCGAGCCGGACTTGTACGGCAGGCTGGCGGAACAGGCGCAGGCCAGTTTCAGGGTAGTTTTCTGGAACGAGGCGGCCCGGTGCCTCTATGACGTGGTGGATGGCGCCCACAGGGACGCCAGGCTCCGGCCGAACCAGATTCTCGCCGTCAGCCTTCCGTACAGTCCCCTGTCCCGGGCGCAGGCGCGTGCCGTGGTGCAGAAGGTCTGGCGGGACCTGTACACAGCCTTCGGCTTGCGCAGTCTCAGCCCCTCCGATCCAGAGTTCAAGGGGCGCTATCTCGGCAACCAACTGGAACGGGACGCCGCCTACCACCAGGGCACGGTCTGGAGTTGGTTGATCGGGCACTTCATCACCGCCTACCGCAGGGTCAATGATCGCTCGCCAGCTAGCCTGGAGACGGCATGCCGGATGCTGGCGCCCTTCAGGGACCACCTGCGCGACCACGGGGTCGGTTCGGTGTCGGAGGTCTTCGACGGGGAGCAGCCCTTCACGCCGAGGGGTTGCTTTGCCCAGGCCTGGGGAGTGGCCGAGGTGCTGCGGTGCTGGACGGAAGAGTTGCGTGAACCGCCCATCCCGTAACGCGACGCTACCGGTACCGCCATCAGAGCGCGGCAAACTGCGATAGGGCTGAGGGCGGCGCGAATCAGCCAGGTACTAAGTTATTTTTCGATATAGGGGAGTCTTTCAGGTAGATATAGAAGGAATTAACGGTGCGAATGTATAAGAGTAATTATGTCATTGAACCTCTCATGGCTAAAGCCACGAGATTCCTGATTCATCGTTCCGTGCCTTCATGAGAGAGGTCTTACAGAAACTCCACAGGCTATCCCCGCAGTTCCTGCGGTTCCGGAAGTTTGATCTAGCTTGGTTGTCACTAGATCGTTCCCTTGGATTATTATACCAGACCATGTGGGAAATTGCAAACATATTTTCTATGGCCTAACTCACGACTCAAGTCACGAGTGTGCGGCCACCAGAGTATCAATATGTTTTGAGCACCGGATGCATCTGCGCTATTAGGAGGCCAGCCATGAGGATTGCCGTGATCGACGGCCAGGGGGGCGGCATTGGCAAACACATCACCGAGCGGATCAGAAAGGGTTTGGGGCCCGAAGTGGAGATCATCGCTTTGGGGACAAACAGCGCGGCCACGGCTCTGATGTTGCGGGCCGGCGCCAACGAGGGGGCGACCGGTGAAAATGCCGTGGTACAGACTGTGGCCGAAGTGGACGTGATCACCGGCCCGATCTCCATCCTGGTTGCCAATTCCATGCTGGGCGAGGTCACCCCCGGGATGGCGGTAGCTATCGGGGGCAGCAAGGCCTTGAAGCTGTTGCTTCCCATCGGCAGGAGCCGGATCGAGATCGTGGGTGTGCAGTCCGAGCCGCTGCCGCATCTGGTGGAGAAGTTGGTGCTGCTTTTAAAGGAACTAAAGCCAAAAAAAGAGCTATAAAAAGCGACCTGCGGAGATTTCCGGAAGTTTTCTATAGAACGTCAACAGGGGGAGATCGCATGTCCGGTCACTCTAAATGGGCAAACATCAAACACCACAAGGCGAAGGTCGATGCGCAGCGTGCCAATGTATTCACCAAGCTGGGAAGGGTGATCTTCGCCGCAGCCCGCCAGGGGGGCGGCGATCCCAACGCCAACCTGAATCTGAAGCTGGCGATTACCAATGCCCGGGCGGCAAGCATGCCCGTTGACAACATCAATCGCCTGATCACCCGGGCAACCGGAGAAGCTGAAGGGGTCAATTACGAGGAGGCTTTGTATGAGGGCTATGCCGCCGGCGGTGTGGCGGTGCTGGTGCAGATCCTGACCGACAACCGCAACCGTACCGCTTCGGAGATCCGCTACCTGTTTTCCAGGAACGGCGGGAACCTTGGAGAATCCGGCTGCGTGGCCTGGATGTTCGAGTTGAAGGGCTTGCTTCAAGTAACCACCAAGGATGTCCCCGGCGATCCGGACGAACTGATGCTGGACCTGATCGAGATTGGAGCAGAGGACGTCAAGGAAGAGGATAATCTGATCGAGATAGTGACGGCCCCGCAGGATTACGATCGCATCAAGACCTACCTGGATGAGCAGGGTATAAAATACAGTAATGCGGACCTGACCATGATTCCCAAAACCACCGTTCCTGTCAACGATGCCGATACCGCGGCGAAGATCCTGAAACTGCTGGATGCTCTGGATGAGAACGACGATGTCCAGAACGTCTACGCCAACTTTGACATCCCCGACGAGGTTCTGAACAGCATTGAATGAGATGAGCCAGCTCTTGGGAAAACCTGTCAGTCGTTTCAAACCTGGTCAGCCAGATGCCACCAGACGTTGCGCTGGTGGTTTGTTTATTTTTCAAGGTTTTAATCTGTTATAATGGGTGGTGGACAGGCGCTCCAATGCTTGTTGGTCTTCGGAAAGAAGGTTTGGGGGGTTCCATCCGGATGGAGAAGTTGATGATACTCGATGGAAACAGCCTGGCATACCGGGCGTTTCATGCCCTACCCCTGCTGTCAACCACCACCGGTCTCTATACCAATGCCGTGCTGGGCTTCACCAACATGCTGCAAAAGCTGGTGCGGCAGGAAAAACCGGATTACCTGGCGGTGGCCTTTGACATAGGAAAGACTTTCAGGCACCAGGATTATGAGGCCTACAAGGCCCACCGCAAGCCCATGCCGGAGGAGCTGCGGCCGCAGTTTCCCCTGATCAAAAGGGTGCTCCGGGCATTCAACATGGCGACGCTGGAGATGGCCGGGTACGAGGCGGATGACCTGATCGGAACGGTGGACCGGCTGGCGGAGAAGAGGGGCCTGGAGGTGCTGGTGATTACCGGCGACCGGGACATGCTGCAATTAGTCTCCGGGCTCACCCGGACGATGATCACCCGTAAGGGTATCAGCGAGTTGGATTGCTATACCGAAGAGGAAGTGTTCAAGAGATACGGCCTTAAACCGGAGCAGATACCGGATCTCAAGGGGCTGATCGGCGACTCCAGCGACAACGTGCCCGGGGTGCCCGGGATCGGGGAAAAGACGGCGGTGAAGCTGCTGCAGCAGTATGGCAGCATCGAGGCCTGCCTGGCCAACCGGATGCAAGTTTCCGGCAAGGCGGCCGCCCTGCTGGACCAGTATGCCGATCAGGCAATGCTGAGTAAGAAACTGACGCAGATCGTCCTGGACGTCCCCTGTGAGGTTGATTTTGAAGACCTGCGACTGCGGAAGCCGAACTATGAGGAACTGTTCCTGATCCTCCAGGAACTGGAATTCAAGAACCTGATTAGGGGCTTGCGCAACGAGTTGTCACTCGACGACAGAGTGGCCGCGCCCAAAGGGCACCCGGCCGGGGCGAAGTCGGCCGGACCGGATCCGGGCACGATTTGCCAGACCGGCGGTCTGCTGGCGCTAAGGTCCAGGATCGAGGCGGCGGGCCGGTTCGCCCTATATTCGGGGGCGTCGGAGACCCCGGTTGAAAACCCCGGGCCCCAACCGGGTGCCCGCTTGCGGGCGCTGAGGGTGGGCCTGGCCTGGGGCGACGAAGAGAGCGCTGCTATTACCGTTCCCGAGGATAGTGTCCAAAGAAGCGAGGTGTTGGCCTGCCTCAAGGACCTCCTGGCAAGCCCCTCCTGTGAGAAGTGGTGTCATGACGCCAAGGCGGAGATGACAGTTTGGAGACGTTGCGGGATCACCCTGGAGGGCATAACCGGGGACACGAAACTGGCCTCCTACCTGCTGCACTCCGCTACCAACCCCACTATCGAGGAGATTTCCATGAAGCACCTCAACCAGGTGCTGATGCCGAATGAGGACGAAACCGCGGTCGCGGGGCAGGCGCTGGCGGTATACAGGGCCTGGCCGGTGCTGCAGGCGGAGTTGCAGGAGCAGGGCATGAGCGACCTGTTTTATGGTCTGGAACTGCCCCTGTCCTCGGTGCTGGCCAGGATGGAACTGGCCGGTGTCAAGCTGGACGTCTCCCAACTGGATGCCATGTCGACTGAGTTTGGACGCCAGTTGGGACTCCTGACCAACGAGATCTACGACCTGGCCGGCCAGGGCTTCAACATCAACTCCCCCCGCCAGTTGGGCGTCATCCTGTTTGAAAAGATGAAGCTGCCGGTGATCAAAAAGACGAAGACAGGCTACAGCACCGACGCTGCAGTGTTGGAGGAACTGGCCCCGTACCACGGGATCGCTGCCAAGCTGCTGGAGTACAGGCAGTTGTTGAAGCTCAAATCCACCTATATTGACGGTCTACGCGCTCTGAGCCTGGCCACCGGCAAGGTGCATACCACCTACAACCAGACCATCACCACCACCGGCAGGCTGAGCAGCACGGAGCCAAACCTCCAGAACATTCCCATCCGGATGGAGCTGGGGCGCAAGATCCGGCGCGCCTTCGTGCCCTCGGAGCCGGACTGGCTGATCTTGGCAGCGGACTACTCCCAGATCGAACTGCGGATCCTGGCGCACATGTCCGGGGATGAGAAACTGCAGGAAGCTTTCAGTCTGGGCGAGGACATCCACGCCCGCACGGCCTCCGAGGTCTTCGGGGTGCCCCGGGATGAGGTCACTTCGGACCTGAGGCGCCGGGCGAAGGGGGTAAACTTCGGGATTGTTTATGGGATCACCGACTTTGGGCTGGCCAGAGACATCGGGGTGAACCGCGAGGATGCGGCGGTGTATATCGAGAATTACTTCCGCCAGTATCCGGATGTCAGACGCTTCATCCAGGAGACCATCGCCGCGGCCAGGGACCGGGGCTGGGTGGAGACCCTGTTCAAGCGGCGCCGCTACCTGCCGGACCTGTTGAGCGGCAACCGCCAGATCAGGTCCTTCGGAGAGCGGACGGCAGTGAACACTCCGATCCAGGGGACTGCTGCAGACATCATCAAGCTGGCCATGCTGCGCATCGACCGGTCCTTGCAGGAGAAGAAGTTGCAGGCGCGGATGCTTCTGCAGGTGCACGATGAACTGGTATTCGAGTTCCCGAAACAGGAACAGCCCGAACTGATCAGGCTGGTGCGCGAGGGGATGGAACGGGCGGTGGACCTGGATGTGCCGCTCGACGTCGACATCGAGATCGGATCTAACTGGTACGACCTGGCGAAGGTGGACCGCCATGCCTGAGCTTCCGGAAGTGCAAACTGTATTGACAACCTTGCAACCCAGGCTCTTGGGACTACGGATCGAGCGGGTGGAGGTTTTTCTGGAGAAGATCATCAAGTCCCCACACCCCCGGGAGTTTGTTGCCTGGCTGCAAGGACGCTCCATTACCGGCTTGGGGCGGCGCGGCAAGTACCTGCTGCTGGAGTTGGACGGGACCCACCTCCTGGCGGTACACCTGCGGATGACCGGAAGGCTTGTCTATTCGAATCCTGATACACCACGGGACAAGCATACTCACCTGGTTTTTTACCTGAACAACGGAGACGAACTGCACTATCATGACCTGCGGAAATTTGGCACCATGAACCTGATGCTGATTGACGAGTTTGCAGCATTTTGCTCCCAAAAAGACTTGGGCCCCGATGCCCTCGATCCTGACCTGACCAAGGAACTGTTCGAGAAGAGGTTCCAAGGCCGGCGCGGCCAGATCAAGAAACTGCTTCTGAACCAGTCGCTGGTGACCGGGATTGGTAATATCTATGCCAACGAGATCCTCTGGCGGGCGCGCATTCATCCGGAACGGACAGTCCAATCACTGGCCTCTGTAGACCTGGAGGAGTTGTACCGGGCGATGCGGTCAGTGCTGCAGGAGGCAGTGGCGGGGCGGGGTACCACGCTGCGGGATTACGTCGATGGAGAAGGAAACCCGGGCAGCTTTCAATCCCAGTTGGCTGTTCACGGACGGGAGGGCGAGCCATGCCCCGAGTGCGGAAAAGAGATCGTCAGGCTGAAGACCGGCGGGCGCAGCGCTTTTGTCTGCGCCGACTGCCAGCGCTAAGCGGGTGGCGGGGATGCGCCTGATCGGCCTCACCGGGGGTATCGCCAGCGGCAAGAGCTTGGTCAGCCGGCAGTTGCAGGGGCTGGGAGCAGTGGTGATCGATGCCGACCGGATTGCCCGTGACGTGGTACAGCCGGACAGGCCGGGTTGGGAGATGATCGTCGGGGAGTTCGGCAGGTCCTTTATCGACAGCGATGGTGGTTTGGACCGGAAGGCCCTGGGGCGGTTGGTCTTCAACGACCCCCGGGAGCTGGAGAGGCTAAACCGGATCACTCACCCGCTGATCCTGGCGGAGATAGAGAAGCTGTTGCAGATATACCGCTCCGGGCATGAGAAGGTAGTGGTGCTGGATGCGCCCCTGCTGTTCGAAACAGGGTTGGACAAGTTCGTTGACGAGGTCTGGGTGGTCATGGTCGACCACCAGACGCAGGTCAAACGCCTGATGGAGCGGGACCGGCTGATGGAACAGGATGCCAAACACCGGATCCGGCTGCAGATCCCGCTTGAGGAAAAGGCGTCCCGGGCTGACCGGGTGATTGACAATCGTGGTCTGCCGGAAGAGACGGAGCGACAGGTTCAATTAGCGTTAAGTGGGCGGTAGCGACTAACGGCCAAATGGGTGGGTTGATCTGTGATTGTGATCAGTTTACGGCGGCTGTGGCTGTTTATTATAGCACTGTTGGCCGTCCTGTGTGTCTTGTACATGCTGCAAAGCAGGTGGTTCTGGAAGATCTTCTACCCCTGGCCATACCGGGCTGAGATTACCCAGGTGGCCAAACCGCTGGATATCGACCCCTACCTGTTGGTAGCCCTGGTCCGGGTGGAGAGCGGGTTTAAGGCCAATGCCATGTCGACTGCCGGCGCCAGGGGATTGATGCAGGTAATGCCGGACACTGCGGCCTGGACAGCCAGGCAGATCGGCATCCGGGACTACGATGAGAGCCAGCTCTATCAACCAGGGGTCAACCTGATGATCGGTAGCTGGTACCTGGCTCACCTGTTTAAAGATTTCCACGGCAACCAGGTGACCGGGCTGGCGGCATACAATGCCGGACGCGGCAATGTTCAGACATGGCTGGATAATGGCTTATGGAAGGGGACCATAGCCGACGCCGACCGCATCCCTTTTCCGGAAACGCAGTTGTACCTGCGGGCGGTGATGAGAGACTACGAAATTTACAAGTACCTGTACGCGGACCAGGGCCCAAAGACCTCCCTCCCTGGAGGAACTTGACGTCCGGGCGGCAAATATTGCTTGATTACAAATAAAAACAGATAAGGGTCATAAGGCGGTTAGACCCCTCATAGGATATACCAGTAATTGGTATCCGGGAGGGGTTAAAATATGTGGCGCAGGGTTTATCTTCAGGCAAACAGGTTCAACCGCTGGAAGTTTATTTTAGCAATTGTTGGATGTTTGATCTTGCTGGCATTGGTGATGTTCCGCACCATGTCACCGGGCCCGGCGCTTGCGGTCCAGATTGCCAGCCCTCCGGCTTCGCTCGACCCGGCCAGCGCCTCCTCTTATGGGGAGAAACTGATCGACAGCGCTCTGTATGAAACATTGGTCGCCTATGATCCGGAGAAGCATCTCTGCCAGGGACTCCTGGCGGATAAGTGGGACATCTCCCAGGGGGGCAGCGTCTACACCTTTTACTTGCGTAAAGGCCTCTGCTTTCATGATGGCGCCCAGGTAACAGCGCAGGATGTCAAGGACAGTTGGGAAAGGGTGCTGAACCCTGGCACGGGCAACTGCGGCTACCTGCTGGATAACGTGGTTGGGAGTGATGGCCTCGCCAATGGCAGCGCCAAAGATGTCAGTGGGCTGGTGGTGGTCGATCAGTACACGTTGAGAGTTGTCCTGAAAGAGCCGGACTGGATCTTTCCCGCCGTAGCCAGCAGCCCCAGTCTGGCGATTGTAAGCCAGAGGGCCGTTGCCAGGTATGGACCGGACTACGGAAAGAAAGTGGGCGCTGTTGCCGGAACGGGCCCCTTTCGCCTGGTAGCCTGGGACAAGGACAAGGTGGTGCTGCAGCGCAACATGAGGTATGCCGGGTCCCGGCCACAGTTGAAGACCCTGACTTTTCTGGTAGTAAACGGGCCGCAGGAGATTACCGGGCTTTACGAGGCTGGAAAGCTGGATGTCCTGGCAGAAGCTCCGGCCCAGGTACTGTCGTCACTGTCCTCCGCATCCGGGCTAACGCCCGGCATGAAAGAAAGCGGAGTACATGCCAAGGAGGGGCAGAAAGGGTTCACGATCTTTAAAAAGCCGGTGCTGAACTTCTATTTCCTGGGGTTCAACCTGAAACAGCCGCCCTTTGATCAAAGCGATATCCGCCGGGCGCTCAGCCTGGCCGTTGATCGGAACGCGGTTGCCAGTCAGTTGTTGGGTGGCGGTGCCAGAGCATTAAACGGGTTCATCCCGCCGGAACTGACCTCAGATGAGCAGCCGGATGGCTACCAGGTCAAGCAGGACCCCGGCCAGGCCCTGCAGGCCATGGCCGGAGCGGGTTATCCCTATGGACTGGGCCTGCCGCAGTTGTCCTATGCATACAACGACAGCCCCGGGCACGATTACCTGGCACACCTTTTGCAAGACCAGTTTGACAAGGTGGGGGTCGACCTCCAGTTGAAAAAGATACCCTGGCAGAACTACGCGGCCTCGATCCGCTCGGGTTCCTACTCGCTTTTTCGCCTGGGTTGGGATGCCGACTATGCGGACCCGGATAATCTTCTCTATTTTAATTTTGACAGCGCCGAAAAGCAGCAGGGCAATTTGACAGGGTACGATAACGCCGGGTTTGACGCCCTGCTGCAGCAGGCCCGGGGTGAGCAGGACCCCGAGCGTCGCCAGGAGATCTACCGCAAGGCGGAGCAGATGCTGCTGGCAGATGCGCCGATAATCCCCCTGTTCCAACAGGTGGTGCTCTTTGGACTGCGAAAAGGGATCACCGGGTTTGATGTGGATCTCCTGGGACGGGTTGATTTCGCACAGATAAACAAGTCTTAGCGATTGCAGATAGCTGCTCGAAGTATTAAAATGGTAGCATCAGCAGATTTCTTAGCTTGGAGGGGTTGTCTCCCAAAGCCTAGGAATTGCTATCGAGGGACGTAGCCGCTCTTATGCCACCGCTTCGAAGAAAAGGGGATATAAGGGCGGGTTGTCCTCGGGGAAAGGAGGCAGCATCATGCCGACTTACGAATTTATCTGCAAGGGTTGCAACAACCGATTCTCTTTGTTTACCACGGTTTCAGGGCGCGATAAGGCCTGCTGCCCCAAATGTGAGGGCAAGGACTTGCAGCAAATCTACAAGGGTGTCCGGTTTGTCAAAGGCGGCGTCTATTCAGATGTGGGGCCAAGCAGCATTCCTTCAAGTGGCGGTGGCTGCTCGAGCGGGAGTTGCAGCGGCTGTTCCGGTTGCGGCTAGACCCGGTTTCATCCAGTTTGATCAGATTGACATGCGGCCAGATTCCCCTTATAATGTTTTTTGCGTCAACTTGGCTTCAAAGTTATCCCTTCTGTTTTGAAAAGTTTCATAATGCGGAAGTGCTGGAATTGGCAGACAGGCGCGTTTGAGGGGCGCGTGCCGAATAGGCGTGCGGGTTCAAGTCCCGCCTTCCGCACCATCGAAAATTAGGTAGGCATTTTGCCTACCTTTTTGCGTTCAAGAAAAATATGGGTTCAAAAAGGGACAGACTGTAGTTGTCCTATTGTTTAACAAGTTTTGCAGGGAACTTAACAAGTTTTGCAGGGAATTGCAAATTACTATCGAAAAGTATATCTGTAAATCTGTAAATGCCAGCCCAAAATATGTCTTAAAAATTTATCTTTATTTAAGGTTATCTTAAACGGAGTGAACTATAATTTGAAGTGAGATAAAGACCAATTAAAGAGACCAGAACACCAATGAACGAACTCCTAACGATCAACCTTAGAACAGTACCATGCTAAACTGGTGAAAGCGACCAGAATGGTCATCGGATGGTTGGGCGGTTATTTCTTTTTGTTGTGCAATTGCTAGTCGAGACGGAGGTCTGTTGCCGGATGGTACCAAGCAAGGCCAGACATGCCAGTGCTTCTAAACACAAATCTCGTCAAAGCATGGTAGGTACGGCATGAAAAATTATCATGAGTATTATTATTCTAACAGAGTAAAACTGAGAAAAAGAAGATTACTTTTTAAAAGAGTCAGATTTGTTTTCATATTACTGGCATTGTTTTTAGTCGTGTTCTCTTGGCATAGCCTGGTATCAATTGCTAAAGACATGCCTCTGCAATTTCCACAAACCAAAAAAATAATTCACGATATCAAAACAACATCTCAAAAACTTCAAACAACTCCTCAACAAAATAATCAGAATCTCGATGATCTTAAGGCAGAAATAGCTAATTATGTAATAAACTACAAGGGACAATACGGAGTTTACTACTATGATATTACAACCGGCCAGGAGTTTGGAATCAACGATGAAGATCAGTATACATCCGCCAGCACTGAGAAAATTCCGATCAACCTTTACCTGTATACCAGAATACAATCAGGCGCCGTAAACCCCGAGGGCGTTCTGACGTACTTACAAGAGGATTACGAAGGAGGCACAGGTGGAATTCAATATGAAAAGGTGGGAACTCAATATACCATTGAAGATCTCTCCAGACTCTCAATTGTTGATAGTGACAACGTTGCAACCAACATGCTGATCAGGTTTTTAGGCATGCAAAATATCAAGGACTATATGCGACAGGTGGGTGGCCAGGTGGTTGTCGATAACCAGAATGTATCGTCTCCGAGGGATATGGGGCTTTATATGAAATTGGTATATGAGTTTTGCGAAAACAACGGAGCGCTCGGGAGCGAACTAATGAATAATTTTTTAAACACCACACTTTATAATGATCGGTTGCCGGCACTGCTTCCTAAATCAGTCATGGTTGCGCATAAGATAGGAAACGAGGTAGGTGTCATCAACGATATTGGCATAGTATTTGCCGCCAAGCCCTATATTGTAGCTGTCATGTCGACTGGGGTAAACGAAGAAGAGGCGCCGACGGTTATCGCAAATATATCAAAAATGATTTACGATTCTGTGAGCGAACAATAGCCAGAGAGGTACCGGCAGCCATGTATGCACAGGCAAACCCAGGATCGATATGATCCTGGGTTTGCTGCAGAGCAAGGCGTTTTTATAGATCTTTGCCCCTGAAAACCTAACCCACAAGGGGGTAGGTTTTCAGGGGCAGCCTTCCGAGAGGCGATTATTATGTTTACGCTCTAATGCCCCCGCTTCCTCCGCATCCAGGCTACGCCCGCAGCCCCCGACCCCGTCCTATCTATTGCCCCAGGTATTGGCGATCCGGTTCCAGAAACTTTGGTTCTCAAAGCCCAGCCTCCAGATGTCTATCCCGGCGAGATTATATTTTTTTACCAGGTCCAATTTTGTTTGAAGAGTGGCATCATTCTCAAACCAGACCACTCTGGTTGTTCCACCCTCACCGGGATAGGTATAGGACGGCTCCTGATATTGGTCGCTCCACTTGACTGGATAGCCTTTTGTGGTAACCTGGTTCATGATCTCCTTGGTTGGCCTGGAAAAGCCGCCTGTCTCTCCTGCCGGCCAGTCATAACCGTAGGTGGCAACCCCCAGGCAGATCTGCTCTGGCTTGAACCCCTGTTTGATCGCCGTGGTAATGTTCTGCTCCACCCAGGAAAAGGGCGCCACAGGGCCGGGAGGGCTCGATGCTTCGCTGTGGTCGTAGGTCATGATCGTGACCTTGGTCAGGTAGGGGGCCAGCGCTCCATAATCGTAGACGCCGGCCATCGTCTTCGGTACCCCCACGAGCGGTAGCACCGCCATCTGGGTTTCCTTTTTCAGGTTGCTCATGGCAGTATACAACTTTTTGATAAAGACGGTCAGCCGGTCGCGGTCGACGCTGAAATCCTTATGCGTGGAATCCGGGATGAACTCGAAATCGATGTCGATCCCGCTATAATTGTTGGCCTTGACTTCTTGGGTCAGGTTGGAGATTGCCCGGTCTTCTGCCGCTGTGTCGTGCAGGATGGCGTCCTGGCTGGGTACCAGGTTCACCAGCGGAACTACTTTGATGCCGTTCTGGTGGGCTACCGCAAGCGCCTTGGAATTGACTTCCTTGTCCAGGGAGCCGTCGGTTCTAACATGATACCAGAGTGGGGAGATCTCGTTCAACAGGGCTACATGAGCCTGCAGGGACGGAAAAGAGTCGTCGGACCCGCCCGGATTGTTCATGTAGTAGGCGTCCACATCTGGCCTCGTCTGTAACGACAGCTTATGCCCTCCGCAACCACTGGATGCTATTAAAAACAGGCAGATCGTCAAGACGTAACATCTTCTCCTGTGCATGTGCATATCTTGCCCTCCTAAAACCAGCCGTCCGGACACGGACTAATTGGTTTTAGGATTTGCGGGCGCAGACAAATTATGCATTTCAGCTCCTCACCATATCTTGGGTTTACCTGGTCTGACGGGCTTGCGTGCCGGGGCGATATCCGGGTTAAAGGTGCTGTAGGCGGGGCGTTGCCCGTTGATCCATCTGATCACCTGGAGGGATTTCTCCCTCGCCTCGCAAGCGAAATCATAGTTATAGACACTTTTCACCAGGGTGCAGTGGGGATTGAGAAAGATGAGCGCTTCGGTTATCCCGGCCGGGGGTTCGCCAAGGGCTTTTTTGGCCAGCACCAGCAAATCGCTGGAAGTGGCTCTCGTGCTCCAGGCTCCGGGGCAGTTGGCTTTTAAAAGGTTTTCCACCGCTCTGCGAAAGATTGGGGTGGCCCGATCGTAATGACGGGTCTGAAACAACTCCTGGGCTTCGGCCCAATCGTGCTTGGCATCGGTCAGCGGCCAACCGGCCTCCTCCGGTTCCTTTTTACCGAAAACGGTGGATGGCGTGAAAGACGTCAGGGAATTAAAAAAACCGGGGCCGTTTTTCGTTGTTGTCATTCTATCTCCCTTCTTGTCCTTTCTGATTCCATTTTATGCATGAAAGGGGGTAGGCGTCAACCAGTCGACCGGCGCGGGCAGTATTTATTTCCCAACGGCTGTGGTATACTTTCAAATAGGCAAAAATTCTAACCATGAAGCACACTGTGCCCGCCCGGACGCCACTCCCGGGTCGAGGTCTCCCTATCGTATGCCCGCTTCCAGGGTTCAACTGGGTCTTGGCTTCAGGGGGTTCAACTGGGTCTTAGCTTCAGGGGTGATTGCTTTTCCCCCACTGAAGCTTAGAGCCAGTTAACTAGGGGCGCGCCCAGAGGGCACCCGGCTCTTATCCCCCCGCTTCGGAGGAAGCGGGGGGATAAGAGCGGCTACGCCATCTGTGGTGAGCAATTTAAAACCGAAAGGAGCAAAGCCTGGTCATGGGAGGCCGACTCCACAAAACTGACAATTGTCAGATTCAAGTATTGTGGAGCCTATTGGAACCAGGATCAATGATGAACGATCTACGGGTCCGTTTTGCACCTAGTCCGACCGGCAGCCTGCACATTGGCGGCGCCCGAACTGCTCTGTTCAACTGGCTTTTTGCCCGTCACAACAACGGTGTCTTTGTCCTGCGGATTGAGGATACAGACCTCGAGCGCTCCACCGGCGAATCGGCGCGCGGCATTGTCTCAGCCCTCAGGTGGTTGGGCTTGGACTGGGATGAGGGCCCGGAGATCGGTGGGCCTTGTGGTCCCTACGTCCAGTCCCAGCGGCTGAACCTCTACACAGAAGCCGCCAAAAAGCTGCTGGAGCAGGGCCTGGCCTATTACTGCTATTGCACTCAGGAGGAATTGTCGGAGCGGCGGCAGCAGGCCATGAAGGACGGCAAGGCACCGCGCTACGACGGGCGGTGCCGCATCCTGTCGAGGGAGGACCGGATCAGGCTGGAACAGGAGGGGCGACACCCAGCCCTGCGCTTCCATATCCCCCCGTCCGGCGCCACTGTGGTCACGGACGTGATCAGGGGGGAGGTGGCGTTTGCTCACGAGGTGCTCGACGACTTCATCATTATGAAATCGAACGGACTCCCAGCTTACAACTTCGCTTGCGTGGTCGACGATTCTTCCATGAAGATCAGCCACGTGTTGCGGGCGGATGAACACCTTTCCAATACGCCGCGCCAGATCCTGATCTACCAGGCGCTAGGCGAGCCATTGCCCGTTTTTGTGCATCTGCCGATGATCCTGGCGCCGGACCGCAGCAAGCTGAGCAAGCGGCACGGGGCGACGTCGGTGCAGGAGTTCAGCGGGCAGGGGTTTCTCCCCGAGGCGCTGTTGAACTACCTGGCTCTGCTGGGCTGGTCGCCCGAGGGGGAGGAGGAGATCATGCCCCTGCCGGAAATAGTGCGCCAGTTCTCTCTTGATCGAGTGGGAAAGACCGCCGCCATCTATGACACCAAGAAGCTCACCTGGATGAACGGCCACTACCTGAACGAGGCCGATCTTGACGGCGTGGTGGAGCAGGCAATCCCCTTCCTGCAGCAGAGAGGGCTGGTGCCGGACGATGTCTCGCCGGAGCAGCGCGAATACATTACTAGAGTCGTGGAGATCGTCCGCACCCGGGTCAAAACCCTGGCCGAGATTGCGGAGGCCTCTGATTACTTCTTCAGCGATGATTTCATATACGAAGAGAAGGGAGTGCGCAAGCACTTTTCCAAGCCAGGGGTGGACAGGCTGCTCTCAGCAGCCGGGCGGCGGCTCGAACCTCTGGAGCCGTATGAAACCCAGGTGCTGGAGGATGCCTACCGGGACCTGAGCGCCGAACTCGGCGTCAGCGCCGGAGAGATCATTCATCCGACGCGGCTGGCCTTGTCCGGAAGGACGATGGGGCCCGGGTTGTTTGAGCTGATGGCGGTCCTTGGTAAGAAAAAAACGTTGCAGCGCCTGGAACGGGCGGTGCAGTTCATCAGTCAGCAAGCCTGAGATTTGGGATCCGGTCATCCCGACGGCGGTCTCTTCACCCGCTCCTTTTCCCCCGCATAGTATAGAAAAATCCCATTAGGGGGGTCGGGGAGATGACCAACATTTGCAGCAATATCGCCGGCGTGGTGACGAGGTGGGTCGAGCGGAAAGCTCCATATGCGATCAATACCATGGCCAAGCTTACCTATAAAGCTGTGCGGACCGGTTGTGATTTGACCAGGAAGGCCGCGGTGGCAGCGGATGACCTGATCGATACGGCATTGAGCAGGATTAAGAGCCGACTCTAATCAGAAGCCCCGCGCCCGCAAGCGGCGGTGCCGGGTCCGGCGCCACCTTGATTGTGACGCTTTTGCGGCGCTCAACGACCATGTTCTCTTTGTTTAGTATATGAGTCCAGCGGTATTAAACCATCTCTCATTCCGAGCACTTTTGAGTAAGGGGGGAACCGGGTGCCCGCTTGCGAGCGCGGCAACGATGTTCGCTTACCCAACAAGGAAGTCAGAGGCCGGATGCCAGAAGTCGGAAGTTGGAATATTGGATATATATTGCCTGAAATGAGATGCGTCCTTTTAGATCTTGCTCGAACCTCTGACACGCGGCGACTTGACAGGAAGCAGGATATAGCTATAATTTAAATGTGAACAAACTGCGGGATGGTGTAATGGTAGCACGGGTGACTCTGGATCACTTAGCCTAGGTTCGAGTCCTAGTCCCGCAGCCATAATCGGCGCTATCGTCTAGCGGCCTAGGACATCGCCCTCTCAAGGCGGAGACACGAGTTCGAGTCTCGTTAGCGCTACCAAAGAAAATTACCATAATTACTATAAAAAGAGTTACTACCATATGGTAGTAACTCTTTTTCCCTGATCCCGGTCGAGACGGCCAAAAACAGCCTCGGCAGGTGACGCGCGAAGTTCTCCTCGTTCGTAGGCATCGATTCGGTCTTCAACTTCTTTTGCCCACAATGCGTCGATCTCCTGCCGTGCTGGAAAATCAAAGCTTGACAGAAGCTCCTCAACCAGGGCTGCCCGTTCGATGGGGGATAACTCCAATGCCTCGGCCAGCACCTTCTTGCTCTGTTCAGTCATTGTGGACCTCCTAAATCAAGTGCTGCCTTCAGTATATCACCGCCAGTTTTATACGCAATACTGATCTACTGTAGAGTCGTTCGACACGGTGAACACTTAATTTGAACCTTTGAATCACTTGGGCCGCAGATTCCTGGTACTACGGCTCCGTCAATGACGCCGTTTATGCCGGCCTGGTCTCCGGTATGGGTGATCACCTGTTTGCTCCCAACGCATCGATTACCAGGGAGCAGATGGCCGTGATGGTGACCAAGGCTCTGGAACCAATGCCCCCGCCGTTGACGGGACCGAACTAAACGCCTTCAGCGACAGGTCGGCGGTCAGCAGTTGGGCGGTCACCGGAATGGAAGAGGCCGTCAGGGAGGGTATCGTCAGTGGCATGACCGCCGCTACGCTTGCCCCCGAGGACAACGCCACCAGGGCCCAGGCAGCGGCGATGATCTACAAGCTGCTCACCGTATTGGGCAAGTAAGTATAATCCCGGAAGCAAACAATAAGGCGGCAGCCCTGCCTGCTTGAAGATCACAAGTACTTAAGGTAGAATCGCAAAAGCACGAACCGGGAAACCGGTGGCTTTATCGGCTTTTGGCACCACGCTAAAGATAATCGCTCCGGTCGCAGGCACTTTATCAAGGTTGGCCATAACCTCCACTTGATAACGATCTTGCCTCAGGACGTAATCCTCTGCGATGAAACCTGTGACCGGTTGCCTGATCGGAGCATCAGTATCAAACGGTTCATGGCCGTTTGCCGCTATGTTGCGTGTTTCGTAGAGAAATTTCAAGGCGTCCAGATCCCATCCCGGATAATGGCTGTTACCTTCAGCGTCTCTGTTTAACATTTTCTCCTGATCCGGCCATCTCTTGCTCCAGTCGGTTCTCATGGCTACAAAAGAACCTGCGGGGATTTGGCCGTATTTCTTTTCCCACTCAATGATGCCGTCGATAGTAAGCACAAAATCGGGATTGTTATTTGCATCCTCGGAGCAGTCAATGACGATCAACGGTAGCGCCATTTCCAGAAGACTAATCTCCTCAATGTAGCGCTTGCCTTCCGCGAAGTGAACAGGGGCATCCATATGGGTGCCGTACTGGCCTGGAAATGTATACTGTTTGACAAAGAACCCGTCTTCGTGAGTATACAGCGTTTCAAATTTCGCAGGCTGAAACCCTTGGAAATGAGGGGAGTTCGGGCCGAACTCGTGCGTCAGATCCACCCATTCATGTTTCTTCAACTCGGTGAGAAGATCCCATAAGTTAGCGCTCATTGCATAAAACTCCTTTACTTATTTCTTTTAATTGTCTCTATACGCTCTTCTCGCTGTTGACAAACACTCTTTCTTTTTCACTGACAGATCTGCAAACGAAAGTAACAACCACCCCCCAGAACGATCCAGCCCAGAAACCCGGAAATACTTTCGATAACGAGCATTGCATTCGTACTCACTTTTATATCGGTATAATTAATATACCATATGACGAGGTCCGCACAACATGACGAGTTCGCAAAACACGGCAAAACCAACCATGAGAGGCTGATACCGGTTATCTGGGCTTTCTGGTAGGAGGGCATGCCCTCGTGCTGGAAAAAGATGCTAAGCAAGGCCGCAAAGTATCAAGCATTAACCTCACTTATCCAAGTGAGGTTAATTATCTTCAAGCTTTCCCTGGTTTTTGACAACGCACAGCCATTGTTGAAATTGAAAAGCTCATAAGAAAAGTTTCTTGAAATCTGAGAGAGGAAAGACCAGAACTATGTAGAAATAATTATACGTTATTGCTTAATTGCTTATAATTTTGGAGCGGCTGCTCCCCTGGATGAGTTGTCTTTGGCGGCGTCAGGGTCTCCAGGCAAGCAGATCTCCGTTGCGCTGCAGACACACCATGGAGAAACTGCGGAGATAGGAAGGAGAACCAGCCATGAAAGAGGCGCTCAAGATTACCGCCCACGATTACCGTAAAGGCAACTTCAATAAGGCCATCCTGGCCGTAGGCTCCTGTGAGTGCCATGGTGATCACCTGCCCCAGGGCACCGACACGCTGGTGTCATACGGGCTGGCCAAAAAGGTGGCTGAGCAGGTGGATGGGGCGTTGGTCCTTCCGCCGATCACCATCGGCTATAGCGAGCATTACTGGAATTTCCCGTTCACCATGTCGATCCGGATGGAGACCCTGATCGAGGTGCTGAAGGATATCCTGCATTCAGTGCTTCACAATGGCATTGGCAGGATTCTGATCGTCAACGGCCACGACGGCAATATCGCTCCGATCGAGGTTGCTACCCGGGCGATCAAGACGGAGCACCCGGAAGCCAGGATCGCCTCTCTGGACGCCTGGTGGGTGACCGCAGGCAACCTGCTGCCGCCGGGGATCTTCGAGGTCTGGAATGGACTGGGGCATGCCGGTGAAGGTGAGACATCAATTGCCCTGCACATGTTCGGCGACCTCTGCCAGATGGAGCATGCACGGGGCGTGGTACCAGATAAGCTTCCACCGGATGTGGAGATCAAATGGTTGTTTGGCGAACTGACCGACTGCGGCGCCACCGGCGATCCGACCAAAGCCACGGCTGAAAAGGGCCGGATGATGGAGGAAGTGCTGGTCAAGGCACTGGTCCGGTTTATCAAGACCATGGACGCCTGCGACTGGCAGTACAATTCCACTCTCTCGCTGCTGTAATTATCTCTTGAGCACGAGGGTAAGTTTCGGACAAGTTCCCTCTAATAACATAAAAGTTCATGATGTTATAAGGCAACGGCGCTTTATGAACAGTTCATGAGCGCCTTTTTTTAAGTTGGATCAGGATGCTATGGGAACTATTTTCGTGAAAGCCGGCTGTAGGAGGTGGTATCGGGTTCAGTTGTTTGAATGTTTCGATATGTAGAGCCATAAGGGTTGAGTGGGTAGAGCGAAAATAATATGGAGGTTCATCATGCGCGTAAAAGGTCTCCTTGAAGGAAATCGACTGAACATTATCGAAACCACAGCCTTGTCGGTGGCCATCCTTGCTCCGACGATGGCAATGTCCATTAATGTTGCATTTATGGCGGGCCTGGCAGGTGCCTCGGGACCCTTGGTGTTTTTAATATCCATGGTTATGTTGGGCTTCGTCGCCGTCTCCTTCATCGCCTTCAACGAGCAAATTCCCTCGGCTGGCTCCGTGTATACGTTTGTGAAAGCGTCGATGGGAAATACCATGTCATCGATTGCCGGTTGGCTCCTGACTCTGGAGTATTGGACCTGGTCGGTCGGCGTTTCGTGCGCTTTCGGCACCCTGTTCAGCATCTTTGTCAAAAGCGTCACCGGCGCCAGTATCTCCTGGATGATTCCCGGCGTCTTGTGCGTCCTCGCCATCTGGTATCTCTCTTACACCGACGTCAAACTGAGCACGGATATAATGTTCTACGTCGAAGCGATTTCCATGCTTCTGCTCCTTTTCATGGCGGTCGTGGTCCTGGTCAAGGTCGGCATGGCCTCAGGGTTGACGTGGGTTCCGTTTACGCTGGGCGGTAATCATTTCTCCGCCTTGGCAGCCGGCATGGTTTTCGCCGTCTTGAGCTTCGGTGGTTTTGAAGGGGCTTCGAGCCTCGGCGAGGAGAGCAAGAACCCGAAATTGCTTGTTCCGATTGCCATAGGCAGCGCCATTATCATCGGCGGCCTGTTTTTTGTCTTTGTGAGTTATGCTCAGACGATCGGCTTCGGAGTCAATGCTGCGGGCATCCAGGCCTTGACGAATTCTACTTCCAGCGTCATCGATCTCTCCAACAAATTCATCGGTCCCCTCTTCACCAACATCATCAACCTGGGCATTTGCGCCTCGGCGTTTTCGTGCGCCCTCGGCTCGATGGTCGCCGGCTCCAGGACGCTGTTTGCCATGGGACGGGACAACTATGCCCCCGGAGTGTTGGCAACAGTTCACGGTAAGCATGCCACACCGCACGTGGCGATTCATATCATGCTGGTGGTTAACCTGATCGTGCTGTTCGCCATGTCCTGGTTCGATGGCATGACCGTCTACGGCATCGTCGCCACTGCCGGCGCCCTGGCCGCAGTGTTGGCGTACCTGTTGACGAGCCTGGGATCGATGTTCTACTTCGGCAAGCGAAAATTGTGGACCTGGCAGTTGATCTTGCCGGTGATTGCCATCATCCTTCTGGGTTATCTTTTCTATTCCAATGTCTATCCGGTGCCTGCCTCCCCGTTTAACTTGTTGCCATATATCGTGATCGCCTGGGTTGTTTTGGGCGTGATCGTCAGTTTTGTTTGTGGGGGCGCCAGCGGAAAGGCGGCGGCAGAAAGCGGTTCGTAGTTTACCGGTTGAACGGCGCCGGCTCTGTTGAAGAGAAATTGTCGCCCGTTAGGCGGGGTCTCCCGTGCCTAATAAGGGAGGGGGATAAAGAAGAGATGACAACGAACAGAAAGACAGAAGCAGGAATAGGCACAAAGGTGGTATGGGCCGGAGAAAAGGCGGTCCGTGCTCACAGAGGTACGCAGATTCCCGTGGTGGTCAGCGTTGCCTACGAATATGACGATATGGATGAATGGTATGAGGTGGCTATTGGCAAGAAACCCGGCCATATTTACAGCCGCAACACCAATCCCACCGTTCAGGCCTTTGAAGAAAAGGTCCGGATTTTAGAGGGGGCAGAAGCGGCAACCAGTTTTTCCACGGGAATGGCTGCGGTTAGCAACACGTTATATGCATTTTTGAGGCCTGGGGATCGAGTTGTATCCATCAAGGATACCTATGGTGGAACTACTAAAATATTTACCGAGTTTTTGCCTAATTTGAACATTGACGCCACCCTGTGCAATACAGAGGATCATGATGCGATCGAGACTGAGATCGGCAGAGGTTGCAACATTCTGTACCTGGAATCGCCGACCAACCCTACCGTGAAAATCACGGATATCGAGCGCATGGCTAAGGCGGGCAAAGCTGCCGGTGCCATAGTGGTCGTCGATAACACCTTTGCCACTCCGATCAATCAGAACCCCCTTCGCCTAGGCGCCGATCTGGTACTGCACAGCGCCACCAAATTTCTGGGTGGTCATGCTGATGCCATGGGTGGCGTGGTCTGCGGCAAAAAAGAACTGGTGGAGAGGATCTATCACTACCGGGAAATCAACGGAGCGACGCTGGATCCCTGGTCCGCCTATCTCCTGTTGAGAGGCATGAAAACATTGAAGCTTCGGGTCGAGCAGCAGACGAGGAGCGCCATGGAAATCGCCAAGTTTCTGCAACGACAGGAGCTTGTCGAGGCAGTCTATTACCCGGGGCTGGAAACTCACGTTCATCATGATATTGCCAAGAAACAGATGCGGGGATTCGGCGGAATGCTCAGCTTTGCCCTGAAAGGCGGCATGGACGCGGTGCGGATCATGCTGCCAAAGTTGGAATACGCCAACCGGGCGGCAAACCTGGGCGCTGTGGAAACGACCTATGGGCCTGCCAGGACGACGAGCCACGTCGAATGTACGGTGGAAGAGCGTCGAGCAATGGGAATTCCGGAAGGTCTGGTGAGAATATCTGCAGGAATCGAGGATGTGGAAGACCTGATTGCCGACCTGGAACAGGCCTTCCAGCACCTCGCCGCTAATCTGAAATAGCGGGAGCAATATGGATGAAAAAAAGATGTTCGGTGATTGAACTGGAAATAGACCATAAGACAGATGAAATTGCCGCACAGATCATCAACTGGAGGCGGCAATTTCACCAGCACCCGGAATTGGAATTGAATTGCTGCCATACAGCCGAAGTGGTAAGCCAGCATTTGCTGGGCCTGGGGCTGGAAGTTCAAACGGGGATCGCTGACACAGGAGTGATCGGCGTTCTGGCTTCGCAAAACCCTGGACCTGTGGTTGCCCTGCGGGTTGACATGGACGCCCTGCCGATCGGGGAACAGACCGGGTTACCCTTTGCTTCCAGGGTTGATGGCGTTATGCATGCCTGTGGACACGATGGGCATACGGCCATTGGCATGGGTGTTGCCACTGTGCTCGCTCAATGCCGGGATTCCCTCCAGGGAACGGTAAAGTTTATCTTTCAGCCCGGAGAGGAGTTTCCGGGTGGGTCAAAAATCATGATTGCCGGGGGAGCCCTGGATAGCCCCAGAGTGGATGCCATCCTGGGCGGGCACATTTATCCCGGCCTGCCCCTGGGTAAAGTTGGTGTCCGGTATGGGGTGATGACAGCCGCAGACGATGAGTTTACGGTTGAACTCAAAGGGACGGGGGGGCATGGGGCCTACCCGCACCAATGCGCGGACCCGATTGTGGCGGCAGGTCACCTGATCACCGCACTGCAGTCTATTGTTGCCAGGAATACGGATCCCCTGGATTCACTGGTTGTTTCTCTTGGCCAGATTACAGGCGGTTCGGGGTATAATGTCATTCCGGAGCGAGTCGTCATCAAGGGCACCATTCGCAGTCTTTCAGAATACTCCAGGGAAACTGCGCATCAAAGGTTGAAAGAGATCCTGAACGGCATTCAACAGGCGTTTGGGGTGGAGCATTCGCTGGACCTGATCCCCGGAAATCCCTCCCTGACGTGCGACCGTCATCTGACCGCTTTTATCGAAGAATGCCTGGTTGATCTGGTGGGCCGGGAACAGGTCTTTTCCATTCCCGCTCCATCTATGGGGGCCGAAGATTTTGCCTATTACGCAGAGCAGGTGCCGGCCACTTATCTGAGGCTGGGCAGCCGTGACGAGGCCGGTGGTTATCTGCACGCCCTCCATACGCCTTATTTTGACTTTAATGAGCAGATTCTGATCGACGGAACAAAGGTCTTTGCCCATCTCATAAGCAGGCTGTTGGCCAGGGCGACGCACCTGTCCGTATAGTTTTGAGCACACGAGAGAGAGGATGGCTGTTTACGAAAACTGTTGAAGACATCTTGCGATTGGTGAAAGAAAGTAATGTTGAATTGACGCGCTTCATCTATGTCGACAATGATGGAGTGATCAGGGGCCACGCTGCCACTACCGGTGAACTCGAGGGCGACTTGGAATCAGGTCATAACTACTCGGTGGCGATGCCTTTCTTCAGCGCTCTTGACGAACTGGGCCCCGAGACGCAATTCGGCTGTGTCGGTGAAATCAGCGCGGTGCCAGACCTGGACACTTTCAAGGTATTGCCCTATGTGCCCAATACCGCCAGCCTGATCTGCGATTTTGTAACCAAGGATGCCCACCAGCCTACAGGGGTCTGCGCACGGTCAATGTTGAAAGAGTTCCTGAGCCGGACCGGTTTTAATTTTAAGGTCTCCTTTGAAAATGAGTTTTACCTGCTCAAACGCGATGATCACGGTCGTCTGGTTCCTTATGAACAGAGCTTATGCTTTTCCACCAACGGAATGAACGAGAGCCATCAGATCATCCTTGACACCATCCGGGCCTTACAGCAGCAGGGGATCGTGGTGGAAAAACATTATCCAGAATATGGGCCTGCTCAGCATGAAATCGTCTGTAAGTATGATGACGCTCTGAAAGCTTGTGACAATCAGGTAATATTCCGCGAAACCGCCAGGGGCGTCGCCCGAAATCACGGAGTGGTGGCTTCCTTCATGCCCAAGCCATTCCAAAACCTGGCCGGCAGTGGTGCTCATATCCATCTCAGCCTGTGGGAGGATGGTCAAAACCTTTTTTATGACCGGGCGGGGCAGTTCAACCTGAGTGATACGGCAAGGTGGTTTATTGGCGGGATTTTGAACCATATCCGGGCTCTGTGCGCATTTACAGCATCTACTGTGACGTCATACAAGCGGCTCATTCCCCATAACTGGGCATCTGCCTACGGCTGCTATGGACCGGATAACCGGGAAGCGGCGGTCCGGATCGTGTCGGGAATCAAGGGAAAAGCTGATCGGTCCACCAACCTGGAGTTCAAATCCATAGACGGGGCCTGCAACCCCTACCTGGCGCTGGCAGCCGTTCTGGCAGCCGGCATGGATGGTATCCAAGGGAAAGCGGACCCGGGGGCAGCGGTACTGGTCGATCCGGATAGCCTCGGCGCCGCTGAGCGGAAAGCCAGGGGGATCTGCCGCCTGCCGGAGACATTGGGAGAGGCCATTGAGGCCTTGAAAGAGGATAAGCTGTTCGAGGAATTATTGGGAGAGGTCATGTTCAGCGAGTACATCAAGTTGAAGCGGTTTGACTGGCTCGCCTACAACAGGCACGTTTCCCAGTGGGAAATAGACAGGTATGCGGAAATCTTTTAACCGGGATAGGATCAGGCGCAGGCTAAGGCCTGGAGAAACAGGATGTGGCGCTGACCGCTACGGAAGCATTCAACTGGGTCTTGGCTTCATGTACTCCGCATTCTTTCAGGCTGGGCGGCAGCCCAGATGCGGAGGAGGGGGAGTGCGTCCCCCGCTGAAGCTTAGAGCCAGTTAATACAGTGGTGTAGCCGCTCTTATCCCACCGCTTTGTATGTACTCCGCATTCTTCGGTCCAGGCCGGAGGCCTGGATGCGGAGGAAGCGGGGGCATTAGAGCGGGTAGCCATCTGTGGAAAACGACGGAACAAGAACTGGATCGGCTTGCAAGGCGGCAGGGGGAGAGATACTTGGACATTGCCAATCTACCGGTAATTGACAACCACTGTCACTTGTTTGACGTTGAATACCATGAACGCAACCTGGCGAGAACGCTCAGCCTTTCTTTGAACGACATGCCTCTCGACCAGTTGGCCAACACCCTCGTCTACCGTAAGATGCTCAAAGAACTGGGCGATTTTCTGGGCGTTCACGGCAGGGATGAGGACATCCTGGCAAGAAGAGAATACTTGATGAAAACCTCCTATCGGCAATACGTAGGAAGTCTGTTCGGCGATGCCCGGATTCACACCCTGCTGGTCGACCTGGGCTACAAGCCGGTCGAGGTGGGGTTGGCTGAGTTCGAAGATCTGGTGCCGGCCCGGGTGAAATACCTCTACCGGATTGAAACCATACTGGATGAGATTTGGAAACAGGGGCTCGGCCTCGCTGCGGCCGAAGAAAAGTTTTACCAATCGCTGGACGATGCCATCAGCATGGGAATAGTGGGGATTAAAAGTATTATCGGATACAGGACGGGGCTGGACATCAAAGAGAGGCCGCGTTCCGACCTGAAAAAAGACATCAAGGACGAAAAGGAATTCAGGGATTACTTTCTCCTGCGGGCGATTGAAAAAGCGATTGAAACGGGTCTGCCTTTGCAGATTCATGCAGCCTTTGGCGAGTCCAACATCAACCTGCTGAACAACAACCCGCTCCTTTTGAAGGGTCTGTTGGACAACCCGAGGTATAGCAAGATTGCCATCATCCTGGTCCACGGAGGCTATCCCTATAGTTTTGAAGCAGGCTATCTGGCGGCCATGTATCCCCGTGTCTACCTCGACATCTCGGAGATGGTGCCTTTTGTCCCGCTGGGGTCGCGTCAGGGTATCAGGAGCATGATCGACATGTGCCCCCTCAACAAGATCATGTATGGCTCAGATGGCTTTGCTCTGCCAGATCTGCACTGGCTTGGGGCTAGGATGGCCAAGCAGGAAATTGGGGTCATCCTCTCCGAGTTGATTGCCCTCGGTCTCCATGACCAGGACCTGGCTCTGGCCACAGCCAGGAATATATTCTTCGATACGGCCCAGAAATTGTACAATCTGTAGGCACGTCGATTTTCTTTTGGGAGACTCCAATATCCTACCCTGCTTTGGCTGCTAAGCCTGCATAACCCACTCCTGCACCTATGTTAGCGGCAACAGTGATTAGCGACCAACCAGAAGAGTTCGCTTGCAACAGATAGCCTGCCTCGCTAGATTGCGTTCAGGTCGCCAAGCGCCGCGACCGCGACTATGAATGGATCAGAGTCCGGTGTTTTTTCAAATTGTGTGGTTTCAAATGGTTGAAGAGCGAGGTGATCTCGGTTAAAATATACACGGGAAGGCCAGATAAGATAATACTATAATATGTGAATATATGCTGCCGATAAATTAATCGGCAGCGTGCCCAAAGGCGATCCAGTATGCGATCCAATATGTTTAATAACACGTTGTGCGCATGGATAATGTACCTGGCTCTTTGACGATAAGGGGTTGCAGCAGGCGGGATGCACGCGAAGGTGGGGTCTGGGCCCCGCGGGTGGGTTCAAGGTTTTGCCCCTTTCTGGGGAGTAAAACTAGCAAGGTATGGAGGTGGCCTTATGGCGGTACTTCTTGAAGAGATTGTGCGCAGGGTCAACGATCTGCCCGTTTTGCCCCGGGTTGTGGCTCGGGTGCTCACCCTGACCGGTAATCCCAATTCCAGCATTAAAGAGTTAAACGATGCGATCTGCAAGGATCAGGCGCTGACGGTCAAGGTGCTGCGCTTGTCCAACTCCGCATACTACAGCTATCATCGCCGCATCGCCACAATAACCGATGCCATAGGTATCCTGGGCTTTACCGCGATCCGCAACCTTGTACTGGTAACACATACGTCCACTTATTTCAATAAAGGATTGAAGGGGTATCGTATCACTAAGGGTGATATCTTTCGGCATTCCGTGACCTGCGCCATGGCTGCCCGCTCCATAGCCAAGCACGCCCGGTTTCCGTCGCCCGACTCTGCTTTTACCGCCGGACTGCTGCACGACGTCGGCAAGGTGATCCTGGATGTCTATGTGGGCGCGGCCTACGACGAGATCGCCAGGCAGATGCAAGAGGAGCAGCAGGTGTTTTCGACGGTGGAGGATGCTATACTGGGCTTCACGCACGCCGCCGTTGGCGGCAGGGTGGCCGAAAGGTGGAACCTGCCCACCGAGCTTGTGGAGGCCATAGCCTGCCATCATACCCCCCTGGAGGCTTCGGAAAACCCGCAACTGGCTGCTATCGTTCACATAGCCGATGCGGTTTGCCTGTCGATGGAGATCGACACTGAGGGCGACGGCCTATATTATCCCTATGAAGGCCAGGCTCTTGTCCTGGCCGGGTTGGAGTCAACAGACCTGGCAGTGATCAAGTCCGAACTTAGGGAACTGGTAAGCGATGAAAACATCTTTCAGTTGGAAAATAAACGCTGAATGATTGAGGGGTGTCTTGCCCCCTCTCCCTGATTACTTCCGGTAGTCAAGGCAAATAAATGGAAATTAACTCCTAGCATTGTACTAGGAATATTGTAGTCTGATATTGGAAATGCCGCAAACATTGCCACACAGTGGTTACTGCGCCTTGGTCTTTTTGTTTTAGTAACTTCCTCCAGTGATGCAGCATAGTATGGGAGATGGGATTCCATTAACGAGGAGGAAATAAGATGGGTGCAAATACAAATAGCGGCGTGGGAGCAGGACTGGGTGCTGGTTTTGGAGGATCGTGGGTCTTTTTTATCTTCCTGATACTGATCCTGCTACTGGTAGGCATAAACTAGGGTAATTTGTAGGCCAGCCCTCCGGCTGTTGTAACTGACGGTCGGGGGACTTTTACTTACGCAATCTTAACCTGTTCTTCAGCTTGTTTTAAGGTAACGGTGGTAACTTAATAGCAGTCCCCCTCTTATATATACCTCGGGCACACGTCCGGGGCTTTATTTTTGCCTCGGCAGCCACAACTCGCAGGCCTGTGCAAGCGGAGTGAGGCAAAAAAGACAGCCCCGGCAACTGACCGGGGCTATCTAGATTATAATGTTGTAGTTGATGTATATTCCGCTTTAATCACATTGTCTTTTTGTCTGAAAAGTTTGGCTTTGTCCCATGCCATCTTCGACTGACAGCTTTTCAAGGTTGTTTGCCTGAAAAAAGTTTACAACTGTTGTTTCGACAAACCCGGCCCGGAGAGAAAGAACACCGGGGCGCCTTTGTCTTGGCGCCGGACCCAGACTAACAGGACCCAGATTAACTGGTTGACATTAATAAATAAACAGTATAGCATAATAGATACCGTAAGTTACTTTGTATAGTCTTATCTTCCACTTAATACTTTCCTCACTTCGCCTTCCAGGAACAAGATGGGCAACAGATAAAATGACCGAAACGACCCACCTGGACAATCACCTTCCACCCAATTCCTTCACCGTGTGTTTTCAATAACAGCAGGATGCGAAAAGAACAGGCCAGCCAGGGATCTACTTGGTTCATTTAGCGCACACTCATAAGAATTAGGATTTGTGTCATTAAATGAAATTGATTAGATCTATGAAGTTGGCAACGCCCGTTGGCAATCTGTAAATCGTCTTCTTTTTATAAAGGAGACGGAAGAAGGGAGGCGTGAGCCCCGATTGATGAACGCTTATTTTTGCCACTATTCCCGATATTGCCGATTTATCAGGGTCTTTGCAGGTCTGTATTGTTAAAATAAAGAAAATTAAAAAGGAGCATGAGTAATTATGAGTGAGTTCAAGGATGGCATAATGAATGGGCAGGGCACTATGACATGGTCTGACGGGGGAAAATATGTCGGTGAGTTCAAGGATGGCAATGTGCATGGGCAGGGCACTATGACATGGTCTGACGGCAAAAAATATGTTGGCGAGTTTAAGGATGGATTTCCTAAGGGGCATGGCACCATGACATACCCTGATGGAGGAAAAATATGTCGGTGAGTTCAAGGATGACTGCTAACTGACTAGATAACTTAAGGGCACATTTGGCGCAACCTTTTCCCTGAAATCCGAGGCACTCTCCTATTGCCGCAAAAAACACATTCCAAGTAATATCAAGATAAATACCCTTATTGTTAGAACACCAAGAAGAATAATGGGTGTATTTGAAGTTTGTATATCTCATGGAAAGGCCTTACAGTTAACCGATACGTATTTCGCAGAGGAGGGAACTCCCGGGCAAGCAATGACTCTAACTGGTGGCTCTGGCAACTCCTGCGCAAGCAACACCGCAACTAATGCCATCGATAAAAAGCAAAGCAAAAGCCCCTGCCAAAAAAGCAGGGGCGAATTTTTAATATCGATTTTCGTGCTAACGAAATTCCTATCCAAGCTTCAGTGGGGGGAAGTCAATCTCCCACTGAAGCCAAGAACTAGTTGAACAATCTCCTGGAAGGAAATGCGCCTATTTTGTTGAAATACTTATTATATGTAATCAATTCTGCCATATGAGGAGGGATAAGAAGCATGGGCCAACAACCAGGGAGGATGATCAAGCAAGATCCTGCATTGAAGCAGAAAAAGGTTTCTGCCCAAGTTACTATCTATACCAATCACAACATAATCAAGGCAATTGCCCATGGTTTTCCAAAGATGCGGCTCACCGATTTGCTAAACAGTTCCGAAGGCTTCATACCGCTCACGAATGCGATTATCTACGATTTAGCGAGTAAAGAGGAGATAACTCGCACCTCATTTGTCTCCATTAATAAAGGCGTTATCAACATGGTATTTGAAGAATAATGACCTGGCCGCCAGGCTAGGGCACAGACTGATGCTTGGGATTATCGGGGAGTACACCGGTAGAATCTATGACGAGGCAAAGGGAAGGCCGCTCTATATTATTGACGAAAAGGTGGGCTTCTGATACCCCCCTTGCCCGAAGGTTAAACGCTTACCCCTGGCATATAATTAAAATGGTTGACATTCATAAACAAATAGTATAGCATAAAAAATACCATATGAATAGTTTTTTCTTTCACTTAATACTTTCCTTCCTTTGTTCTTCAGAGATTCCTTCCAGGAACAAGGTGGGTAGTATTCAACTGGGTCTTGGCTTCAGTGGGGGATTGCTTTTCCCCCACTGAAGCTTAGACCCAGTTGAAGAGCGGCTACGCCATCGGTAAAAAGTCTATCTTATGAAGGAGGTGCTAACATGGAGCAAGCAGATCGCAGGGTAGTATTGCGCCGTAAAGAAATTTTGGATCAAGAATATGCTGAAATACAAGAAAAGTTACAAGTAATTGCCAAAACGTTATCGGAATTCTCGCATAACCTGAGCCGTAGGCCCAAACATATAGTTATCGCTGAAATATCTCCAGCACAAACAATATATCTGGGGAACCAGATATATTTTAATAGGTATCAGTTTAAGCAGGCTTTTAACTTAGAGTTGATCGAAAATTATATAATATCGTTGCAACACAAAGGCAGGGAGTCGGAAGTACTGGCAAAAGTATTAAATGACTAGATAATTGCTGTAATGTTAAGAAGACTCAATGAGCAAGTACGAGGGGCTTAGCCGATGATGGATGCCCTGTCTAGCGAAAGAGGCTGTTGATCTCCCGATCAACAGCCTCTTTTTAAATGGGCTGAGGTAACTAAATCTGAAAATGTTTAAAGTAACGGGAATTCCCCACGAAGGCGCATTTAAGTAGACCTGTTCGGTCAGAACAAAAAAGAAAACGTAGCGACCAGAGTCTAGGCAGACTCAGGCATCTT
>Ga0224558_1000904_pt1 | contig 33562 bp, 33 predicted proteins | sample 714S32024metaG_FD_180682 | JGI IMG/M metagenome (GOLD analysis project Ga0224558, IMG submission 180682) | Peat soil microbial communities from Stordalen Mire, Sweden - 717 S3 20-24 | ecosystem: Environmental > Terrestrial > Soil > Wetlands > Peat | place: Sweden: Norrbotten County, Stordalen... | reverse complement strand
ACGCCACGGGGACCTGATAGATGGGACCAGGCACCGCGGACACGAACCCGAACACTGACGGCGCGGCGCTCGTCAAGGTAATGGGAACCGCATTGCTCAGCACGCCGTTGAGCATGACCTCGACGTTCAGCGGCGTGCCCACCAGGCTATCCCACGGAACCGCGAAGTTGAGCTGGTCCGGAGACAGGTGGATAAGCGGCGAGGCCGCACCGTTCACGAATACTTGAACGCCGGAAATATTCTCCGAGAATGCGCCGGCTGTGTAGTCGAACGTGGCTTCGTTATCGGCGGTCGCCAAGCCGGTTCCGAAGATGCTTGCCAGGCTGCCGGGAGTCAACGCCGGGCCGAAGCTGGCCGCATCCACAATGCCGCCTGCGTTGATCGCCGGTCCGGCTGTGGCGACGGCCTGGTAAACGCGCACGTAATCGACGAGCATATCCTGGTTAGCAAAGGGCGCATTAGGATCGGGCGTGCCCAGGAACGTGGAGGGGCCGCCGATGGCCAGGTTCAGCAGGATGAAGAAGGGGGCGTTGAAAACCCACTGCCCGGCCGGAACGACAGCCGGCGTCGCCGTGTAGTAGAGGGAGCCATCGACATAAAACGCCACGGAGTTTTCGGACCATTGAATGGCGTAAACGTGGTAATCGTCCGACACCGTTTCGCCCGGCGGCAGCGTGTACTGCCCTCCGGCGCCGTAGTCACTGGCGCTGCCCGTGGCAACGGGCCCGTGAGCGGTTCCATTGTTGATGGAGGCGTTGTTAAAGAAGGTTCCGAAGTTCTCCATGATGTCGACTTCGCCGCATGCAGGCCAACTGACGGAGCCTATGTTTTCGCCCAACATCCAGAAGGCAGGCCAGACACCCAGGCCAAACGGTAGCTTGATACGGGCTTCAATCCTGCCGTATTGCCAACTCCGATCGGCGGTTTGGGTGGAGGCTCCCGGCGCGCCCGTCTGCAGGCGGGCCGAGGTGAAATTGCTGTTGGAATCGCGGATGGCGCGAATTACCAGATTGCCCTGGCCATCCTGAAAGACGTTATTCGGGGAGTTGGTGTAGGTTTCCGCTTCACCGTTGCCCCAGCCGCCCCCGCCCAGATCGTAATTCCAGTTCTTGGGGTCCGGCTGCGAGCCGGCGGGCCCGTTGAATTCATCGCTCCACACAAGCTGCCAGGAGGTTTGCGGCGGGGCTGGCTGCGCCGGGGCGGAGGCCGCGGCAAGCAGGGCCGCGAATGCAATCGCAATGACGGTGCGCATACATATATATTAGTCTTTTGATCCGGAACTCTCTATGAGAACACTTCTTCCCGTACTGGCGCTGGCGTGCGCGGCACTTCACGCACAGCCCGCCGCTCCGCTGCTGCTGCGCGAGCATTGGGCAATTCAATCTTCCGCGACGGTCACCGACGCTGGCGACGTCGTCTCCAAGCCCGGCTACAAGACCGCGGGCTGGTATCCGGCTTCCATGCCATCGACCGTAGTGGCCGCGCTGGTCAAAGACCAGGTGTATCCCGATCCCGGGTTTGGCATGAACCTGCGCGCAATCTCCGGCGAGAGCTATCCGATCGGGATGAACTTTTCCAATATCCACATGCCGCCGGATAGCCCGTACCGGGTTCCCTGGTGGTTTCGCACGGAGTTTCAAGCGCCCACGGAGCACAAGGGCGGCGCGCTCTGGCTGCGCTTCGACGGCATCAACTATCGCGCCAACGTGTGGTTGAACGGCAAGCGCATCGCCGATTCCGGCAGCATGGCCGGGGCGTGGCGCTTGTTCGAATATAACGTGACGGAAGCCATCCGGCCGGGCGCGGCCAACGCTCTGGCGGTGGAAGTGTCCGCCCCGCTGCCCGACGATCTCGCCATCACGTTCGTGGATTGGAACCCAGCGATGCCCGACAAGGGCATGGGTCTGTGGCGCGACGTGCACCTGGATGCCACCGGGCCGGTGGCGATCCGCTTCCCGCAGGCAGTCACGCACCTGAACCCGCCCGCGAACGACAAGGCCGAGCTGACGGTCGGCGCGGAGGTGGTGAACGGGACCAGGCATTCCGTGAGCGGTACGCTGAAGGGCGAAATCGAGGGGATCGCATTTTCCCAGGAGGTGCGCCTGGCGGGGAACGAAACCAAAGTGGTGAAGTTCACGCCCGACAAATTCGCACAGCTCTCGATCGCCAATCCGCGCTTGTGGTGGCCCATCCAGGTAGGCACGCCCAACCTCTACACGCTGAAGTTGCAGTTCGAAACGGGCGGAGCGGTGTCCGACGAGAGCGTCTCGCGATTCGGCATTCGCGAAGTGACTTCCATACTCGACGAGCAGAATCACCGGGTGTTCCGCATCAATGGCAAGAACATCCTGATCCGCGGGGCGGGCTACACGTTCGACATGATGCTGCGCTCCTCGCCGGAGAAGCAAGAAGCCGAGCTGAAGTATGTGCGCGACATGAACCTGAACGCCGTACGCATGGAGGGCAAGCTCGAAGACGAGCACTTCTTCGATCTGACCGATCGGATGGGCATCCTGGTGACAGCGGGCTGGTGCTGCTGCGATCACTGGGAGAAGTGGAGCAACTGGAAAGACGAGGATCATTCCATCGCGGCGGCATCGCTGCGCGACCAGATCCGCCGGCTGCGCAGCCACGCGTCCGTATTCAACTGGATGAACGGCAGCGACAACCCGCCGGTACCAGACGTCGAGAAGAAGTACATCGAGATCGTGAAGGAGTTAGACTGGCCCAATCCGTTCGAGTCGTCGGCCACCGAAAGACCGACCGACGTGAGCGGCAAGACGGGCGTGAAGATGACCGGCCCGTACGATTGGGTTCCGCCCAATTACTGGCTGCTGGATAAGACGCGCGGCGGCGCGCACGGGTTCAATTCGGAGACCGGTCCGGGACCGGCGATTCCGCCCATCGAGAGCCTGCGCAGGATGCTGCCCGAGGACCACCTGTGGCCCGTCAACACGTGGTGGGATTACCATGCGGGCGGCGGCGCGTTCAAGGACTTAAAGGTCTTCACCACGGCGCTGAACGCGCGCTATGGGCCGTCTGGCGGCGTGGAGGAATTCGCGCGCAAGGCGCAGGTAATGGCTTACGAAGGGCACCGCGCCATGTTCGAGGCTTTCGGGCGGAATAAGTACACATCCACCGGCGTCATTCAATGGATGCTGAACAACGCATGGCCGTCCATGATCTGGCACCTGTATGACTGGTATATGCGGCCGGGTGGCTCCTACTTCGGCGCCAAGAAGGCCAACGAGCCGCTGCACATTCAATATAGTTATGATGACGGGTCGGTGGTGGTGGTGAACTCCTTCTACCAGGCTTATCCGGGCATGAAGGCGCGGGCCTGGGTCTATAACATCGATATGCGCGAGAAGTTCGCCAAAGACGCCGCGCTGGATGTGGCCGAGGACAGCGCCACGCGAGTCTTTACGATTCCCGCGCCCGACGGCCTGTCTTCCACTTACTTCCTGCGGCTGGCTTTGGAGGACGCTTCGGGCAAGACGGTAAGCACGAACTTCTACTGGCTTTCGACCAAGCCGGACGATCTCGATTGGGACCGGTCAACATGGTATTACACACCGCAGAAGAGTTACGCCGACTACACCGCGCTGAACAGCTTGCCTCCGGTGGAGCTGAAGTACTCATCCGAATCCGAGGTGAAGGGTGACGACGGTGTCACCCGCGTCACGGTGGAGAATCCATCGCGCAATTTGGCGTTCGCGGTTCACCTGATGGTGAAGACCGCCAAGGGCGACGTAGAGGATGAGGATGCCGAAATACTGCCGGTGCTTTGGGAAGACAACTACTTCCCGCTAATGCCGGGAGAGAAGCGGACCGTGGCTGCGACTTACAAGGCAGCCGATGCGGGTAAGAAGCCGCCGGCCGTCCAGGTGGAAGGCTGGAACGTCAAGTAGGACGGGCCTCCTGGCCTGTCCGGTGGAACAGGCTTTAGCCTGTTGGAGCCGCCTGAAAGGCGTCCCCAGAGGGGACCCCAGGGCACGATTGCCCGCCCTCCTAACAAGTGGTTCCGGCCTAAGCCGTTACCGCGGCGGCGGCGCGCTTTTCCATGGGCACGACATTGCGGGCTTCGTAGCCCGTATAGATCTGGCGCGGACGGGCGATCTTCTGCTCGGGGTCCTCGATCATCTCCTGCCATTGCGCCAGCCAGCCCACGGTGCGCGGAATGGCGAACAATACGGTGAACATCTCCGGACGGAAGCCCATGGCCTGATACATAATGCCGGAGTAGAAGTCCACATTCGGGTAAAGCTTGCGCTTGATGAAGTACTCGTCTTCAAGCGCGATGCGCTCCAGCTCCAGAGCGATCTCCAGCTTGGGATTGCCGCCAGTGACTTCGAAGACTTTGCCGGCGGCCCACTTGATGATGCGGGCGCGCGGGTCGTAGTTCTTGTAGACACGGTGTCCGAAGCCCATCAACTTGCCTTTGCCGGCCTTGACGCTATCGACATAGGCGTGCACGCGGTCTTTGGTGCCGATCTCGTCGAGCATGCGCAGCACTTCCTCGTTGGCGCCGCCATGCAGCGGGCCGGATAGCGCCGCCGCAGCCGCCGCGGTGGCCAGAAACGGATCGGCCTGTGAGCTGCCCACCGCGCGCATCACATTGGTGCTGCAATTCTGCTCATGGTCGGCATGCAGGATGAACAGGATGTCCAGGGCGCGCGCCAGGACCGGGTTGGCCTGATACTTCGGTTCAACCATCTTCCACAGCATGTTCATGAAGTTCGCGGCGTAACTGAGGTCGTTGTCGGGATAGACGTACGGAAAGCCCAGGCTATGGCGGTAAGTGTAGGCCGCGATGGTAGGAACCTTGCCGATCAGCCTGCGGATCTGCAACCTGCGGATTTCCGGGTCAAGCACGTGACGGGACTCCGGGTACACGGTGGAGAGCGCCGCCACGGTGCTGATGAACATGCCCATGGGATGCGCGTTGTGGCGGAAGCCTTCCAGGAATTTCTTGGTGGTCTCGTGAAGCATGGTGTGTGTGGTAATAGCCTCCACCCATTGCTTGAGTTCGAGCGCGCTGGGCAGTTCGCCGTTGAGAAGGAGGTAAGCGACCTCCAGGAACGTGCAGTTCTCGGCCAACTGCTCGACGGGATATCCGCGATACCGGAGGATCCCTTTGTCGCCGTCGATGAAGGTGATGGCGCTTTGGCAAGACGCCGTATTCAAGAACGCCGGATCGTAAGTCATCACGCCGAAGTCTTCGGGTCCGGTCTTGATCTGGCGCAAATCCATGGCACGGACGGCGCCTTTGAAAAAGGGGAGATCATAGGCGGCGCCGGTGCGCCGGTCCACGATGTTGACGACTTCCTTGTCCATTTGTCTTCTCCTTGTGCGGCGCGGGCCGCGCCGAAGGTCCATACATAGGATACTCGAATGCGGCGGCGATAGCTGCGGGGCGGGCGTCCACACCTGCGGCGGGTCTCCAGACCCGCGGCCGCCGCGGGCGCAATCACATAATCGCCTTGCGCACCCCAGCCAGCGGCGCGCTGCCGTCGAACACAATCTTGCCATTCTCCCGCCCAACACCCAGTTGCTTCCATAAGTCCGGCAAATCCACCATCACCGGCTGCGCGCGCATCTTGCGGTACAGTTCCGTTAAGGTCTTGCCGTCCGTCGCCTTATCGCCAGTCTCGAACGCGCGCTCCAACGGCCAATCCGTTTCGATGGTGCCGCCCGCGCGGTTGATGGCCCGCAAAGCGTCCTCCAGTCCCTTGGCATTGGCCGTGTTCTTCCGGATTCCAACATCCGCCAACAGGCAGAAAAGCGCGCCGCCCCAGTAGGTCCTGCCCCAGGTGGGCGTGTTGTCGAGACCGCTGTCGCCGGCCTCCGGCAGGCCCTGGTGCATGTCCCGCAGCATGTCGCCCCACACTTCGGCGGCGGTCAGGTTGCCGATGTGCACCCGCGCGATCGGCTCCACGTAGGTGGCGGTGCCCTCTTCGATCCAATGGTGGCGGCGCGCCACCGAAGGAAATGCGAAGTGCACCATCTCGTGCGTAAGCATCCAGTCGCGATCCAGATCCGCAGCCGTGGTGCGGCTGCCCACCGAGATACGGCACCATGCTCCGTCGTCGCCGTAGCTGGTGCCATGCGAGATTCCCCGCCCGCCTCCCGCGAAGATCCGCACGCGGGCGCGCGGTACCGGAAACCGTCCGTAATACGCGCTCACTGCCCGCGCCGCCTGCCTCACCCAACCGAGCAGCGCCGCTTGCGGCAGATCGAAATGCTCCGGTTCGAAAGAGACCTCGATGTCCGCCCCGCCTTCCTGCAACTTCGTTGGAGGATCGGCCGCCTGCGCGACCCGAGCCAGCGCGGGCCCCGATGCCAGGCCGAGCATGCACCGCAGCGTCGATCGCCGGCTCATTCGCATCATTTCCGGATTGACGCTCGGGCGCAGTTTTTGTTACAAGCTTCGTAATCCGCCCGGCGCCCGGCTGTCGTATACTCTAAGGAACCCGCACGGGCTGCTTGTGCTGTCTGGCTGCGGGCTTCCGAAAATCTTGAGGGATTCGGGAATAACCGACAAACGAAGGGGTATACAAGATCATGAAAGTTTCCAAAGGTTCTTTAGTACTGACCGCGGCGTTCACCGGCCTGCTGGGTGGCACGATGACACGCCTAAACGCAAGCACCGTCTCCTCTAGCTCCGCCGGCCAGAGGCTTTCTTCCAACAGTTCGCTGGCTGGACAGTCCTCCGGGACCATCTGGCAAGCGAAAAAGGACAAGCATGCCTGCAAGGGGCAGAACTCCTGCAAGGGCAAGGGCGGCTGCAAGACCAGCGATGCCGGCTGCAAGGGCAAGAACTCCTGCAAGGGTAAGGGCGGCTGCGCCACCGACGGTTCCAACAAGACCGACACTTCCAAAAAAGGGTAGTCTGGCGTTGCGGTCGTGGCGCGGCTCTGTCACTGGGGTGCCCGCGCCACGATCGCAACATTTTCCAAACAAGTGCCTGCAAATCGATTCAACGGGTTCACCGATTACGGGATCGGTGTGGGTCTCCGCATCCCCCACTACCGGCACATCCTGGAGAACAAACCGGTGGTGAGCTGGTTCGAAATCATCTCGGAGAACTTCATGGTGGATGGCGGCCGTCCGCTGGCCACGCTGGACAGAATCCTGGAGCAATACCGCGTCGTGCAGCATGGCGTATCGATGTATTTCGGTTCGGCCGAGCCGCTCAATCGCGATCACCTGCGCCGTTTGAAGGCCCTGGTCAAACGCACCAAAACGCCCTGGGTCACCGACCATCTCTGCTGGGGCAGCGTGGACGGCCGCTATACGCACGATCTGCTCCCCATGCCGTACACCTTCGAAGCCGCCAAGCTGACGGCGCGCAAGGTCCGCGAAGCCCGCTCCTATCTTGAGGTGCCCATCGCCGTCGAGAACGTCAGCAGTTATGCCGAGTTCCACCAATCGGAAATGACCGAATGGGAGTTTCTCAACGAAGTCGTGGAGCGCGCAGACTGCGGCATTCTTCTGGACGTGAACAACATCTACGTCTCGTCCCGCAACCACAGCTTCGATCCTTACGACTACCTGAACAGCGTGCCTGCGGAACGCGTGGCGCAGATCCACATCGCCGGCCACTCCAAGTTCGCCAAATACATTTTGGATACGCACGACCACCCGGTGATCGATCCCGTCTGGAAGTTGTACGAGCATGCCATTCGCCGCGTGGGTCCGACCGCCACATTGCTCGAATGGGACGACCGCATTCCGTCGTTCGACGAAGTGCATGCCGAAGCGCGCAAAGCCGAAAAGTACGTCGCCGCGCCCCAAGCCCAGCCTGTGCCGGTGGCGCCATGAGCCTGCTCGCGCTGCAAAAGCAGATGGCCGCCGCGTTGATGCGCCCGCTGGCCGCCGGCGACCACATCGATCCCCAAGCGCCGGTGGACTACATCAAGCCGAACGACCGGCTGACCTCGCTTGAGCGCCTGGAGATCTACAGCCGCAGCTACTGGTACCGCCTGCTGGATTCGCTCTACGAGGATTTCCCTGGCCTGCGCGCCGTGCTCGGCCAGCGCGCTTTCGAGCGGCTGGCGAAGGCATACCTGACGGACCGCCCTTCGGCATCCTGGACGATGCGGAACCTGGGGTCGCGCCTGGAAGAATGGCTGCGCCGGAATCCCACGTTAGCGGGCGACCGGTTGGATCTGGCGCTGGACATGATTCGCCTGGAGTGGGCGCATATCGAAGCCTTCGATGAGAAGGAGGAAACGGTTCTCGGTCCGGAAGATCTGCTGGAACTCGGACCCGGATTGCGCACCGGTCTGCAGCCTTATATCCGGCTCATCGAGCTGCGCTATGCGGTGGACGATTTGCGCGTGAAGGTGAATGCGGCATCCGAGGAACACGGGACGGCCAGCAACGCGGTGCTCAAACGCAAGGCCGGGGGCTTGGTGCGGCGCATCCACCGCATGCCCGCCCAGCACATCTTTCTGGCTGTGCATCGCCATGATTTCGTGGTCTACTATCGCCGCCTGGACGCCGAAGAATTCCGTCTGCTGGCCGCGCTGGGCAAGGGTGAGCCGGTCGGCAAAGCCGCAGAAGCAGTCCTGGAAGACAGCCCGGCACCGGTCGAGGAACTGCGCCGCCGCGTGGAAACCTGGTTTGCTGCATGGGCCGAAATGGGTTGGTTGTGCCGCGGTTCCCGATGAGACTCTTGACCAAACTCTACACCCTGCTAATCGCCGCAGCCTCCCATCTGCAGTCTCCCTTCCTGCTGCTGGTGCGCCTCTACTGGGGATTCCAGATGATGCAAACCGGTTGGGGCAAGCTCCACAACCTGGCGAAGGTGACCGAGTTCTTCACCAGTCTGGGCATACCGCTGCCAGGCCTGAATGCGCCTTTCATTGTCGGCCTGGAGTTTCTGGGCGGCATCCTGATCATGCTGGGACTGGGTTCGCGGCTGGTCGCGCTGCTGCTTACCTGCGACATGGCGGTGGCGTTCGGTAACAGCGGATCGGGAAGCGCTGTTCTCGATCTTCTCGGACCCGGATAAATTCTACGCCGCGGCCCCGTACACATTCCTGGTTGGGTTTCTGATCGTGCTGATCTTCGGCCCCGGCCGCGCCTCCCTGGATGCGCTCCTGAGCAAGAAATGGGGGGCGGGCTTAAGCCCGCGCGGGGCTTGAGCCCCGCTCTTACTCGAGCAAGTGCGCGTACTCGGCCGGGTCCAGCCCGAACCGCTCCATCTGCCGCGGCAGGTCGGAACGCACAGCCTCCGGCGTAGTGGCGATCCAGGCCGCGATCACGGTCTCCACGCCCACCCGGCGCTTGCCATCGTCGTCGGCAAGACTCTCTGCGCGTTCGCGAAGCTGCGCCTCGGCTCCCTCTCTCAACGGGCGCGGCGTTTGAGCCAGGATTTGTTGCAGCAAGTCTTCGGCGGCATCGTTCCAGTTCATTTTCGCTATATTAACAGTCAAGCCCATGCTGCGCGACCCCAATTTGATCCCGCTCTCGCACCAGCACCACAACGCCCTCGCCATGTGCGTGCTGACGCGCCGCTCGCTGGGTGAGGATCGCTCGCCGGTAAACGTGGCCGAGCTTGCGCGGCGCGCCGTCGATCGCTACGAACTGGAACTCGCCAACCACTTCGAAATCGAGGAGCAAATCCTGTTCCCGGCCATCGAAAACGCCCTGGGGAAGCTGTCCCTGGTTGCGGACCTGGTCGCACAGCATCGCCAGGCGGAAGATCTCATCGCACAATTGCGCTCCGCGCCCACCGCGGCGTTGCTGGAGCGGTTGTGCGGCTTGCTCACGGAGCATATCCGGCGCGAGGAGAACGAGCTGTTCCAACTGGCTCAAGCGCGCCTGCCGGTACCAGTCCTCCGGGAGCTCGGCACGGCCATCGAGCGAAGAGTAGTACTGATTTGTCTCTGACGAATTGCATGCTTTTCTTGGCCGTGCTAATCTTACAGAACCACGCAAACAAACAAACGAAGCCACAGCTATATGTACAACTATCGGTGCGCGATGGAGGCTGCGCTGGGCGCTATTTTATTGCTCGCCGTGCCCTCCTTTGCGCAAGCGCCTAACGGCTGGCCCTTCGCCGGCTGCGATCTGAATAACAGCCGTTGGGCTTCCGCGGAAACAGTCCTGAATAATCAAAACGTGAGCGGCCTCACCGTAAAGTGGAAGTTCACCACGCAAAACGACGTTTCCGCGACCCCATCGGTGGATGCTACGGGAGGTTATGTCTACTTTCCCGATTGGTCCGGCAACCTGTACAAATTGAACGCGGCTACCGGAGCCACCGTCTGGCAGCACAAGATGACCGATTATGGATTGAGTTCGGCGGTGATGTCGCGCACCACGCCAACGCTCTACGGCACGATGGTAATCATCGGGGCGAGCTCGTCGCTGGCGACTCCAGGCCCTTACGGGTCTTATCTTCTGGGGTTGAATGCGAGCGACGGCAGTCTGTTGTGGATGACGGAACTCGATCCCAACCTGAATTCTCTCGCCACCACCTCCCCCATTATTTACAAGGGAATCGCTTACATGGGGGTGTCCTCCACGGAAGAAAAGCTGACCAACCCGACCTTCCGCGGAAGCCTTGTCGCGATTTCGCTAACCAACGGGCAGATCCTCTGGCAGACGTACTTCGTCCCAAATGGATATAGTGGCGCTCCGGTGTGGTCCAGCACACCGGTGATCGATGTCGCGCGCAGCCAGATTTACGTGACGACGGGCAACAATTATCTGGTTCCTCTGTCCGTTCAGTTGTGTGAGCAGGCCGCTCACGGGATCCCCAAGGCGATTCTGGCGTGCCAGGCGACGAACAATTACGAAGATTCGATTGTGGCGCTGGATCTGGCCACTGGAAACGTGAAGTGGGGAAGCCGGTTCTCGCCGGACGACGCGTGGATCACCGCCTGCACCGACGGGGGCAGCGCTTGTCCCGATCCCGCTGGAGAGGATTACGATTTCGGCGCCGGCGCGAACCTTTTCACGACGAACATTAATGGATCGGAGATCCCGCTGGTGGGGGCCGGTCAAAAGAGCGGCGAGTATTGGGCGGTGGCGACGAAGGGCGGAGCGACGGTGTGGCACACCAGTGTCGGGCCGGGCGGGAAAGTCGGCGGAATCCAGTGGGGCACGGCATCCGACAACCAGCGCATCTACGTTGCGATCAGCAATACGACCCAGAGCACCTACACACTGCAGCCGTCGGGGGTCAGTTGGAACGGAGCTTCCTGGGCCGCGCTGAACCCGGCTACGGGAGCGATTCTTTGGCAAGTGCAGGATCCCGGTATGAGCACCGTTCACCGGGGGAAACACGCCTTGGCGCTGGCTCCTGTCACGGTGGCGAATGGAGTTGCATACGTGGCTTCCATGTCTGGCTATATGTACGCGTTGGACGCCGCGACCGGCGCGACATTATGGTCGTTCCGGGCGCCAGGTTCGGTTAACGCAGCTCCGGCGATCGTAAACGGCACGCTGTACTGGGGCACCGGGTATCATAACTTCCCCGCTCTGGATCCGCTCGGAACCGCCAGCAATACGTTCTACGCATTCTCTCTGCCGGCGAGCGGCGCGAAGGCCCACTAGGTATATTTGGTGGGGCAGACCATCGCACTTTGTGGTCTGCCGCCTGCGGGGAGCGTTGGCAGGCGACATAAAACGATCGCCTGCCCCACCGAAACATCATTAAGGGAACAGCATTGTGGCTAAGTGAGGAAGAGGCTGGTTATGCACGCTGGGAATAGTGTTGAAGCTCCGTTGACGCCCGGTCTGATTTTCGAAATGCTACAGGCGCATCAGCGCACGGCGGCTTTGAAAGCGGCGATCGATCTGGATGTTTTCCGGGCCGTGGGTGAAGGGCCGGGAGACGTGGCCTCCATCGCCCGCCATTGCGCGGCATCCGAACGCGGCATCCGCATCCTGTGCGATTTCCTCACGATCTACGGCATCCTGGTCAAACAGGACGGGCGCTACCGGCACACCCCGACGAGCGCCGCCTTCCTGGACCCGCGCTCGCCGTCCTGCCTGGCCTCGGTCGCGCAATTCCTGGGCAACCCGGCCATGCGCGAACCTTACGATCATTTGGCGGAAATCGTGCGCACCGGCCGCACGGTCATGCCGGGCGATGGCAGCGTGGAGCCGGAGAATCCGATTTGGGTCCAGTTCGCGGAAAGCATGGCGCCGATGATGGCTCCCATGGTGGGCCCGCTAGGCGCGGTTGTGCTGGAGGGGCACGCCGGCCCGATGCGCGTGCTGGATATCGCCGCCGGCCACGGCCTGTTCGGCATCGAAATCGCCAAACAGAACCCGCAGGCCCGCGTCACCGGTCTCGACTGGGCGCCGGTGCTGCGCGTGGCTCTGGACAACGCCCGCAAGGCTGGCGTCCACGACCGCTACGACATGCTGCCCGGCAGCGCTTTCGAGGTCGACTTCGGCGGGCCTTATGACGCGGTGCTGCTCACCAACTTCCTCCACCACTTCGATCGGCGGACCTGCGTGAACCTGTTGCAGAAGGTCCACGCCGCCTTGCTCCCCGGCGGGCGCGCCGCCACGCTGGAGTTCGTGCCTAATGAGGATCGCGTCTCCCCGCCCATGCCCGCGGCCTTCAGCATGACCATGTTGACCTCCACCCCGGCGGGCGACGCCTATACGCTGAGCGAACTGACGGCCATGTACCACGAGGCAGGTTTCGGAGGCATCACCGCGCACCCTATTCCCATGAGCCCTCACACGGTGGTCATGGGCCGAACGGGTGCTTGAGGTTTTGGGGAAACCGCTCCCTGACGGTCGCGGCTCGGTAACAGTCGCTGCGATTCGTGATCTGATGGGTAGGATCGTGAATACACGTCCCGTCCTCATTCCCGCCCGCATATCTCTTCTTCAGGCAAGCCTGCTCTTTGTCGCCGGTGGCGGCATCATCTCCCTGAGCGCCCAAGAGGTTCGCTACGGCACGGGGACCTGGGACGCCGACGTTTACGGGACGCATCGGGTAGTGGTCCGCGTGCAGGCCGCCGCCGACGCGGTGTGGGTTCACGTTCCCTGGCGGCGGCGAGACCACGAACCGGAGAAGAAAGAGATCCTGGTGGTCTCCGCACGCACGGAAACCCGCATTCGAAACGTGGCGCGCGTGGACGTGAATCGCGAATACGGCGACCTCGTCTTCCAACCCGTGGGCGGACCCGGCGATTACTGGCTTTACTACTTGCCCTACACCGGGAATGTCAAGTCGCCTTATCCGGCCCTCACCTATCGGGCCCCGGAACAAACGGCCGACCCCGCCTGGCTGGCCCAGCACCATCTCACGGAGCCTCAACAGGCGCGGCCCCGGTTAGCAGGATTTCCGCGGGCCGATCTGGTCGAGATCCAATCGGTGGATGAGTTCGACAGCTTCGCTCCCATGGAGCTCATCGCCACCAAAAGCGAAGTCGCGGACCTTCTGACACACAACCCGGACGCGGACTTCCTGGTGTTTCCCGAGGACCGCGATCACCCCATCCGCATGACGGGCGACCTTCCCGCTGGATGGGCGCGGCGCGCACCGGGCGAACCATTTCGGGGCACGGCGGCACGGGGCGAGTTCTACGTTTTCCAACTGGGAATCTGGGCGGCCCGAACGGATTTGCGGAACGTCCGCGCCGCCTTCACGGCTTTAGCCCGGAGGGACGGCGGCAAGGCCATTCCCGCCGGCGCGTTCCGCTGCTTCAACCTCGGAGGTGTCGACTGGCAGGGCCGCAACTTCATGCGGCAGGTGGATGCGGCCCGCGGGACCGTGCGGCCGCTCTGGTGCGGTGTGCAGGTTCCGCCCGACGCCGCGCCGGGCGCATACTCCGGCGTCGTGACGGTGACCGCGGACGATCGGCGACCGGTACCGGTGAGCTTCCAACTGACAGTCGCACCGGAGTCCATCCGCAACGCAGGGGACGACGAGCCATCGCGTCTCTCCCGTTTGCGCTGGCTCGATTCGCAACTGGCCGTGGATGACGGCATCGTGCCGCCCTACACGCCCGTGGAAGTGGCGGGCAACACCATCGGCGTGCTGGGCCGGACCGTATCGCTCGGGTCCGATGGAATGCCGGCTTCGATCCGCAGCTACTTTGCGATCGAGATGACGCGCCTGACCGGCACTCCGCGCGAAATCCTATCGGCGCCCATCCGGCTAATCGTGGAAGACGGCAATGGACGGCCCATGCCCTGGTCGACGGGCGCGCCCCGATTCGTGAAACGCGCGGAAGGAGCGGCTGTCTGGGAAGCGCGGAATCGCGCCGGCTCGCTTGCCATGGAACTCAAGGGACAAATGGAATTCGACGGCAGCATGGAGTTTTCCGTAGCCCTGACCGCGCGGAACTCGATGGACGCTGGCGACATCCGCCTCGAGATTCCGGTGTCGTCCGCCGTGGCGCGCTATGCGATGGGACTGGGGATCAAGGGGGGCGTGCGGCCCGATAGCCTCGCATGGAAGTGGGACGTGAAGCGGAACCAGGACAGCGCCTGGGTCGGCGATGTGAACGCGGGGCTGCAATTCGGGTTGCACGACGACCACTATTCGCGCCCGCTGAACACCAACTTCTATCTCTCCAAGCCGCTCATTATGCCGGCCTCGTGGGACAACGGCGGGAAGGGCGGCTGCCGCCTCGGCGCACGCGGCACAGAGACCTATCTCATCTCCTGCTACGGCGGGCCGCGCCGGTTCGCCGCCGGCGAAACGCAGCACTACGATTTCCGTTTGCTGGTGACGCCGTTTCATCCCATCGATCCGCGGAAACAGTGGCGTACGCGCTACTATCACGCATTTGCCCCGCTCGACGAAATCGCCGCGACCAGCGCGAACACCGTCAACATCCATCACGCCACTCCGATCAATCCGTTCATCAACTACCCGTTCCTGCGCGCGAACGAGATGAAAGCCTACATCGACGACGCCCACCGGCGCGGGATGCAGGTGAAGATCTACGACACGGTGCGGGAGCTGACCAATCACGCTCCGGAGCTACCGGCGCTGCTGAGCCTGGGCGACGAAGTGATCGCGGACGGCCCGGGAGGCGGCCCCGCGTGGCTGCAGGAGCACGTAGCGGAGCACTACATTCCCGGATGGTACGTGCCCGCGTTGCACGACGCCGCGCTGGTGACAACCGGCACCTCCCGCTGGCACAACTTCTATGTGGAAGGGCTGCGCTGGCTGGCGGAGAACGTTGGCATCGACGGCATTTACCTGGATGACATCGCCTTCGACCGCACCACCATGAAACGGATTCGCAAGGTGCTCGCGCGCAACCGTCCCGGATCGATGATCGACGTGCATTCCGCCAACCAGTTCAACCCGCGCGACGGCTTTGCCAACAGCGCCAACCTTTACCTGGAGCACTTTCCATTCGTCGACCGCCTGTGGTTCGGCGAGTATTTCGACTACAACTCGCCGCCCGACTTCTGGCTGGTGGAAGTATCCGGAATTCCGTACGGGTTGATGGGAGAGATGCTCCAGGACGACGGCAACCCGTGGCGCGGTATGGTCTACGGCATGACCAACCGCCTCCCGCATTCCGGCGATCCGCGCCCGTTGTGGCGTTTCTGGGACGACTATGGCATTGCGGACACGGAGATGCTCGGCTACTGGGCGCCATCGAACCCGGTGAAGACGGGAAGAAGCGACGTCCTGGCGACCACCTATCGCGGGAAGCGCCGCGCGCTGGTGGCGATCGCCAGTTGGGCGAACGAACCCGTCGAGGCGCGTCTCGAAATCGACTGGAAAGCCCTGGGCATCAATCCCGCCAATGTCAGAATTCGAGCGCCCGCCATCGAGAACTTCCAGCAGGCAGCCAGTTTCACAGCCGGGCAGCCTGTACCGCTGGAAGTCGGCAAGGGGCGGTTGCTGGCGATCGACGAAGCCGGCAGCGGCCGGTGATCGCATTGCAGGCGCGCCTGGGGCGCTTCAACCGGCAGGCTTTTCGGGGCCGTAGTCGACGTCATCCGGCAACTCGTTGGTGTCGGTGGCGGCGGCGTAGGGGAAATGCTTGGCCAGGTCTTCGCCGACTTCCTCGATTCCGGCGACGAGGCCGCCCGTAAAATCGCCTTGCTTAAACTTCTCGGACACCGTGCGTACGATATGATGCCAGAACTCCTGGCCAACCTTCTCGTGGACGCCGCTGTCACCTAACACGACGAACTTACGGCGCGTCGGCACGACGAAGAATAACACGGCATTGCGATCCTTCGTCGCGGTCATACCCAGCCGCTCGAACGCCTTCTCGGCGGCTTTCCGAACATCGCCCCAGAACAGCGGTGACACCGAAACGCGGATCTCGCCGGAAGTCCGCCTCTCGGCTTTCTGAATGGCTTGCTTGATCCGATCCTTGTCGATGGTTACCATGATCCGCTCGCGCCTCCACCGCCGGAGCGTCCGCCGCCCCCGCCGAATCCGCCGCCGCCTCCGCCGCCACCCCCACTGCCGCCTGACACGATGCTGGCCAGGAGGTAGAAGGCTAGTGCCGGATGCGTGATCAGGAGGGCCAGGAAAAGTATCCCGCCGATTCCAATGGCGATCCATTGAAATACGGTCAAAGGCCTGGAGTGCTCCGGCGTCGGCGTAGGCGAAGGCGTACCGGCCTGCCCGCCGATGGTTCCGGTGAGCGAGTCGATGGCGGCCGTTACCGCGTCGTCGGGATGGCCGGCCTGAATCCGAGGCGCCATCACTTCGTCGATCACACGGTTCGCGATCGCATCGGGCACTACGGCCTCGAGTCCGTAACCGACTTCGATCCTCATCTTATGATCCTGGGACATGATGAAAAGGGCCAGCCCGTCATCGAGCCCCTTCCGGCCCACTTTCCATTTTGCGAAGGCGCGGACGGACCAGTCCTCGATCGGCGCATCGCCCGTCGTGGGGGCGATGTACACAATCAATTGGTGGCCTGTGGCCTGCTCGTAGGCGGCCAGGCGTGCGTTCAGCGAGCGCACCGTTTCCGGCGTCAAAAAATTCGCGGTGTCGGTGACCCACTCGGTGGGCGACGGAGGGATGGGCGTTTCAGCCGCGTATAGGAGCGCGGCCGAAACGAGGACGATAAAGACTAGCAAACTTCGGCGCACAAGCAACCTAGAACTTCACCTCGGGCGCCTTTTCGCTTCCGGGTTGCGCCTGGAAGTAAGGCTTGGTTGCGAATTTGTCGCCGAAGAAGCCGGCGATCAGTACAGTTGGAAAACTGCTGCGGCGGGTGTTGAAGGCTTGCGCCGCCTCGTTGAACCTCTGTCGCTCAACCGTAATGCGATTCTCGGTGCCCTCGAGTTGCGCTTGCAGGTCGCGGAAGTTGGCGGTCGCTTTGAGATTCGGATAATTTTCGGTGACGACCAGCAAGTGAGACAGCGCCGAAGACAACCCTTGCTGCGCCTGCTGATACCGTTGGAAGGCCGCCGGATCTTTGGTGATGTCCGCCATCGCGGCGGGTGTGACCTGGCCGACCTTGGCGCGCGCCTCCGTAACCGCTGTCATGGTGCTCTGCTCGAAGTTGGCAGCGCCTTTGACGGTGGCCACCAGGTTGGGCACCAGATCGGCGCGCCGTTGATATGCGTTTTGGACCTGTGCCCACTGCGCTTCGGTGGCCTGATCGAGTTGCACAAGCGAGTTGTAGATTCCGCTGATTGATACTCCCGCGATCAGCGCGAAGACGAGTACTGCACCGGCACAACCAATGGCTACCTTTTTACCCATTTACGCTCCATTCTTCGCTTCAATTATACTTGAATCCGGAGTTGCGACGGTTGTTTTCCGCTGCCGTCCCGCGCCGCGTGTACCTGGGGTCACCGAGGGAAGATGCGGTACTCCACGCTCAGCCGGTTGTGCCGCATCTCCGGACGTGCATAGGTCCGATGCAGGGTGCCGTTCAGGAACACCAGACCATCGCCTGATTCGAGGGCTGGCGCCCAGAATTCTTGCGGCGGGAAGCGCCGGCGCAGGGCCGCGTCGTCGAGTTCGGTAAAGTGCAGTAAGGCTGCTTGACGGCGGCGGATGAATTCCAAGCCAGGGCTGTCTCTGCCACAGGGGTTCAACGGAATCCAGCAGGTCAGCAACTGCGTCATGGGAATGACCGGCCCGGATTCCAAGGGAAAGCGGACTCCTAACGCGCCGTCCTGGTGCCAATTCTGGGGATGGTATTCGGGGCTCGGCGCCTGAAGCGGGGTAAACTTCTTCCGGACCCACGACTGTTCCATGTTGCAAGCCCACTCGCAGCCCATAGCTTCCGAGAACAATTGGTCGAGACCTGCAGCGGATAGAGGCGCCAGCAATTGTTCCGCGCCGCTACAGTCAAAATCCATCAGCGCAGTCAGAAGGACGGAATGGGAATATCGGTTGAAGTGGTAATGCTCGGGAGACGGTTTCCCGGCCGTGATCGCCTCAAAGCACCGGGCGGCTGCGTGTTTCAATCCGGTCAACGAATCCTTCGGGAAGACGTCCCGCAACAGAGCCAGACCCTGTTCCCGCAGTTGCGTTGCTGAATCATCGGCCGCCACATCGTTAGTGTTGCAGAAAACGCCCGTATGTGGGGGCGTCTGGTTAGGACGGCAGGCTGCGAGCGCGCTGGGGAAAGCTGGTGGGTTGTATTGGAAATAAAGGACTTAGATTGGCTCCTCAGGTAGGATTCGAACCTACAACCCTTCGGTTAACAGCCGAATGCTCTACCATTGAGCTACTGAGGAGCAACGCGAACTCCGACTCTTTCATTTAATCAGAGCGCGCTGGCGGGTGTCAAACCCGGGTGATGGCGGAGAGGATCGAGCTGCCGTGCGTAGCGCAGGAACAGCTCCATCCCCTGGCGTTCCGGCTCTCCCAACTCAAACACGATGTGGGAAGCCAGATACCGGCGCACCAACTCCGGTTCGAAACCGCGCGCCGCGGCCTCCTGGGCCACGATGCGCTCCAGATTGCGCAACCCGCACGCGCAGGAGTCCTGAAATGCAGCCATCACTTGCGGCGTGACGAATTCGCGCGGTCCCGCCCATACCGCAAAGACCATTGGCAGACCCGTCATGTCCGTCCATTCGCGGCCCAGATCGTAGACGTGAAGGGGCGTCGTTTCGGGATCGATATGCAGCGCCGGATCCCCTATGATCAATGCGCTGTCCGCTTCGCCCAGCATTCCGGGCAGATCCGGCGGACGGGTCGCCACCGCTGGTTCGACGCCGTAGCGCCGCGCCAGAATAATTCGCGCCAGGGCTACCGAGGTGCGGGAACTCGCATCCGCGGCCAGGGTGCGGATCTGGTTCGCGGGCCGGCTGGAAACCAGCAAGATGCTGCGCACTGCGCCGCGGCAGGCGATGCCCACCCCCGGGACAATCCCGTAGTCCCGCCCAAGCAGCTCGAACGACGGGATGATGCCCATGTCCGCCGCGCCGGAAGCGACCATATCCGCGCACTCCGCCGGAACCTGGAACCGCAGATCGAAAAGGCCCTTCTGTTCCCCGTGCAGCATGCCCCAAACCAGGGGAACCGTATTCAAATAACTGACCGCGCACACGCTGAGCCGCGGGATGGAATTGGTTGCGTTCAACTGCCCAGTGTAGCAGACGAACCGCCCTCGGAAACGGTACCACCGAGAGCGAGACCGGTCCCCCTCGCTCAGACGTAACCTTCAGGATTTAAGACAAGCGGGTGTGTATCTACTGAATGGTGCTGGAGAGTCCACAGATGGAGATCCAGGCCCGAAATCTCTCGACCCGAACGGCCCGATCATGGCGCGTTCTCGCCGAAATGGGATTGAAGGAGCAACCAGCATGGAAGGTACGAGCCTTTTATCGTTCGCGTGTGCGTTAGCGCTCATTACCATAGCGCCGGCGCAAGCGCCCGCTAGTGGTGGACCCCATGGTCGCGCCCCGCTGCGAGTAGCCGGGACAAAACTCTTGACTCTGACGTAACGTCAGGCCCGAACATAGGAGAGGAGGAATCGTGGCGGCCGACGTGGCAACCCGCAGGTATAAGGTGAAGGAGTTCGCCGCGTTGTCCGGCGTGACGGTCCGGGCGCTGCACCACTATGACCGCCTGGGCCTGTTGCGCCCCAAGCGCACGCACAACGGATACCGCGCATATAGCGAGCGGGATCTGGCGCGCCTGGAGCAGATCGTCGCGCTGAAGTTCGTGGGGCTGCCTTTGCGGCGGATCAAAGCGTTGCTGGACCGCGATGAGCGCAATCTTGCCGGCGCCCTGGGGATGCAGCGCAGAGTGCTGGAAGCCAAACGCGGCTTGCTGGATCAGGCAATCGAAGCGATTCGCCAGGCCGAAACGGCGGCCGGCGCCGGGAAGCGGCCAGACGCCGCGATTCTGACCAAAATCATCGAGGTGATGGAAATGCAAAACGATGCGGAATGGCCGATGAAGTACTACAACGACGCGGCGCGGGCGAAGCTCGCCGAACGCCGCCAGGAATGGTCGCCGGAGTTGCAGGAGCGGGTCAGCCGCCAGTGGATGGAACTGATCCGGGATCTGGAAGCCGCACTGGGCGACGATCCCGCCGGCGACAGAGGGCAAGCGCTGGCAGCGCGCTGGACAGAGCTGGTGGAGGAGTTCACGGGCGGCGATCCGGAGGTCGCCGGCGGACTGCAGAAGCTCTATGCGGACAGCGCCAACTGGCCGAGCCAGGCGCAGCAGCGGATGCAGCCATTCCGCATCAGCCCGCAGGTGTGGGGATTCATCAACCAGGCCATCGCGGCGCGCAAGCGGGGATAGCTATGCCGACGTTACCAGCGCCTGCGCCACGCGGCCGGCCAACTGGTCGAAGGTGAGGATCTCGTAAAGCGACGGGTCGGACATGATGCGCGCCACCAGCGCGGTGTGCATGGCGTGTCCGGCCCGCTCGGCGATGACGTGCCCCAACAGCGGCTTGCCCAGCAGCGCCAGGTCGCCGATCAGGTCCAACGCCTTGTGGCGGCAGCACTCGTCGGGGAAGCGTAGGCCACCCGGATTCATGACGCCGTCGCGGGTGAAGCAGACCGCGTTATCGAGCGACGCGCCGCGAATCAGGCCCATGTTGCGCATCTGGTCGAGCTCGTCGGCGAAGCCGAACGTGCGCGCGGGCGCGATCTCGGTGGCGTAGCGCTCCGGGGTGACCTCCATTTCGATGGAGCGGCGTCCAGCCAGCGGATGGCCGTAGTCGGTCTCGCAGGTGAGACAGAAGCTCTCCGCCGGCAGGATCGAGATGCGCTTGCCGCGCTCCTCGACGAAGATGGGGCGGCGGATGCGCAGATACTTGCGCTTGCGGCGGTACTGGCGGATGCCGGCCTGGCGGATCAGCTCCACGAAGGGCTGGCCGCTGCCATCCAGAATAGGCACTTCCAGGTTGTCGATCTCGACGAAAGCGTTGTCGATATTCATGCTGTAGAACACGCTCAGCAGGTGTTCGGTGGTCGAGATCAGCACGCCCTGGCGCATCAGGCTGGTGGCGTAGCTGACGCGCGCCACGTGCCGCCAGCTTGCCGGGATCGGGAAATTATCCAGATCGGTGCGCAGGAACACGATGCCGGTGGAAACTGGGGCGGGGAGGATGCGGATGGAAACTGCGACACCGCTATGCAGGCCCACGCCGGAAGCCTGGACGGGGCGTTGGACGGTCGTCTCAAAACACAAATTGGATCTCCGGATTATGCATCACGATCTAAGGACGCATCTTAGATAGCACGCGTAACACCATGGGGGAAGTTGTTTGGGGTCAGTTAGTTCGAGGTTTTGGACTGTGGCGAATTTGCCACAGTTTGGCGGTGGGTTGTGGCGGAAAGGCTTTGAATGCCAGGAAGATGGCGATGCGATCCCACCGGTCGCCCGCCCAGACGCCAGGGCCGATCTGGTATCCGCGCGCGCGGAGGAGGTCCTCGGGAGTGCGGCTCTGCCTCCAGGACTTGCGGTTGTATCCCACCCAGACACGGTCTCCCGAAATCTCATCCACGCCGGCAACATTAACCAGATTCCATTTCTGGTGGTAATGGGATTCCAGGTAGTAATTCATCGGGAACGCCAGATACGGGTCCAGAAACTCGACGGTCGGCGCGCCCGAGGGCGGGCCAGCGCGCGCATTCAGCTCGATCAACTGGCCGGTAAGCACGTCCAGGTTGTTCCTGAGTTCCGGGTACAGGGTGACGCGGTACACGCCGAAGGCTCCCCACGCCGCGGCAATCGATAGGACAATGAGTCGAAGCCACTTGGGCCGCAGCGCTACCAGCCCCATGGCCAGCAGCGCCAGATACGGGACGGCGGATACGATCAGGTGGCGGTTGCCCCAGATCGAATTGCGCAGAACGTTGCTCACCAGGTAAGCCGTAAACGGCGGCAGAAACGCCAGCAGCGCGGCGAAGCGCAGCCGGCTGGTTTCGAGCGGGGTGCGGGCGGCGCGAAAGACTCGCCAAAGCCCGGCGGCCATGGCGCCAAACAGGAAGAAGACCATGGCCGAAGCCACTGGAATCGGCCACAGCGGGCCATTGCAGCCCACGTAATACCACCAGACATCGCCGATTTTCGGATGTCTGATCCAGCCCAGGTTCGGCGCCAGGCCGCCTTTGGCGATGGCCGCCTGAGTCGCTGTGTAAGCCCACGGCGCAAACAGAAGCGCGATGACGGCCGTGCCCAGCAGGAAGGGTTTCAGCTTGCGGCGATCCATCCAGAGCAGGTGCAGTCCTTCGATCCCGATCACCATCCAGCCGAAGTACTGGGTGTAGACCAGCAGCAGATTGACCAGCGTAAGGGCGATGACTCGTTTTCTGGTGGCGCCCTCCAGCAGGAGGTTGTAGAGCGCCACCGAGGCCAGGCTCAGCAGGAAAAACAGCGCATACATGCGCACGTAGCGGGCGTGAAACACCTGGTAGTCGTTGATGGCCAGCAGCGCCAGCGCGATGATACGCGCGGGGGTACCGATCCGGAGCTGGCGGAAGACGATCCAGACGGGACCTAGCGCCAGGATCGAGATCAGGAACGGCAACAGCCGCAACCAGGGCATCGATTCGCCACCTATCTTCACCCATACCCACAGCAGCAGGTAGGAAAGCGGCGGATGCACTACGTCGGCGCGCACGGATTCGAGCAGATGCCCGAGGTGGTAGCGCGCGCAGAGCAGACTGAAGATTTCGTCGGAGTCGAGGCAGAATGCCGTCAGGTTCCAGAGGCGTATGCCGATGAATCCCGCCACCAGCACCAAGAGGGCAGCCACTTCCAGCCGGCGCAGACGCGCTTTCGCGGACGTGCTGTCGGGAGCGGACGCGGCGGCTATCGGGGCCATGCGCTCTCCGGGGCGGGCGCAGCCGGCTTCCAGCGGCGTAACCTGCGCTTGATGTGCGTGGGAAGGTTCAGGGTCGCGAGCGAGTACATCAGCGCGATCAGCAACACGCTGGACGCCGCGCATTCGCCGATGGTCAAGCGCTCCTTGGCGAACCAGAACCACCGGCCATAGACCAGTTCGACGTGGACCCAATAGATCAGCAGCGAATTGGTGCCGAGCCGCCGCATGAAGGCCAGCTTTTCGGGCTGCTGCCCGGCGGTCCACACGTAGCCGGCCGCCACCAGCACCAGCACGATGCCGAAGCGGATGAAAATCAAGCCGGGACTGTTCAGCCAGAAATCGGAGTTCGGGTAGATGGAGAAGGGCAGGTTGGAAAAATAATGGGCGGCGACCACCAGCGCCAGGCCGAAGCAGGCCGCCCATTGCATGATGCGGTCGCGGGCCGGCGCGGCCGTGCGGAGCAGCGCGCCAAAGCCGACGCCGAAGGCGATGTAGGCGGCGCCGGGAAAGAAGCTGAAGTAGGCCTTGTTGGGCACGAGGTAGTTGCGGATCAGCCAGGGGACGCCGGACCAATCCAGCATGTTGACCAGCGGCGCCGAGGCGGCGATGACCAGGCCGGCGGCGGCGCACCAAGTGATCCTCTTGGGCGGCGCCAGCAGAGCAACGGGGGAGAGCGCTGCCACGCCGAGCGCCATGCAGTTCAAGACGTCCACGCGGACGATTTCCGTCCAGGGATTGCCCCACGCGAAGATCCACAACTGCAGCCGGAAGGCGAAGGCGATGGCCGCGAGGAAGGCTGCGCGCTTGAGTGCGGACCTGAGCCGGGCGGCCGGCGGCAGCCCCTGGCGATCGCCGCGGTCCAGCCGGAACCCGAGCGTCACGCCCACCAGGAACAGAAAGATGGGCGCCGGCATGCCGCCGATGAACTGCGAAAGAACGTAGACCGGGTGATTGTGGAGATCGGCGCGGGCGAAGGAATTGAACAGGTGCCCTTGCAGCATGATCAGGACGCCCAAGCCCCTGAGCCAGTCCAGCGCGAGCACCCTGTCGGTAGGATCCATCCTCAGCAATGGTCGCACTGCGGGGGGCCGATTAGCAATCGGCCTGCGGGTGGCAACCTGCCCCACAGGGCAGCATTGCCGCAAGCAAAAGGGGCGGCCTGAGAGGCCGCCGCAGGCCGAGGGCCTGCCCCACGAGAGATTCCGACCAGTTGTGATACAGCGGACTTGTACAGGTGATCGAATAAGTCATTTGATTACAATTGTTTAAGTGTACAGGTGGGCTGTGTTTTCAATGTACTGCCAGTGAACTTCGATTACATTCGGAATATATTGCGGCGCTGCGGGGATCGCGTCACTATGGGCGTGGAGGTGAACAAAAACGATGCGTAACAGACATTCGTTCGGGGTGAACTTGCGGCGGCGAGTCCGCTGGGCTTTGCGGATGGCAGCCGTGCGGCGGTTGAGGCAACAGCAAGGCTAGCGCCGACCACGCTTCGGCTATCGGAAAGGAGACACTCGATGGAACTGATTCAGATGGAATCCAATCGCGGGGAGCGGTATCGGGACGCCCGCCTGGAAGTGGACTTCCGGAGGCAGTCCGTGTTTCTGGACGGCGCACCCGTACACCTGACGAGGCTGGAATTCGCGCTGCTGGCCCACCTGGCTCGGACCGCGGGTGAGATCGTGCCGCGCGATGTGCTGATGTTGCACGTGTGGGGCTATGGTCCGGAGATTCATACGCGCACCATGGACGTGCATCTGCGCCGCCTGCGGGTCAAGCTGGGATCATATAGCCGGCAGCACATCGAGACGGTTTTCGGGTTGGGCTACCGGCTGCAGCCCTGTAACGCACCGATGGGACTCACGTCGCGGGCCGGTTAGGCTCCGCCGGGCGCGCGCAGTAATCGAAAAGAAGCTGCCATTCGGTGCGCTGGATGGCCCGCGCGCGAGCCTCCAGATCCGAACCCGGCCGATGTCGCGCCTGCTCGCACATTTCGATGAACGCCAACGGATCCCAGGGACCATCCTGGCCCGCGGCGCACGCCAACGCGGGGAAGATCGGATGCGCGCCGACGCGCCGGAACCAATACGCCGCATTGCCGGCATCCGGCTCCTGCCGGTGCACGATGGCGTGCCAGTAGCTGCCCTCCGGCGTGGCGATGTCCTGGGCGATGGTGTGCGCCTCATCGAAGCAGGAGAAGTACACGTACAGCCCGCTCAGCGCCGCTTCCGGTGCGCGCGCTCCGGCGAACAACCGGGCGGAGGAAGCCGTGCGCAGCCGTTCGCGCGCCGTTTCGGACGAACACCGCTCCATTACCAGCGGCATCAACCGCTCGCCAGCGCCGTCCAGCGCCAGAATGGCGACCACTTCAGAGCTGTAGTCCAGGTTCATGCCAACTAGTTTAACCGGCCATTCCCGACACCTTCCGTCATATTCTTCTTGCTTGTCTTGCCGAGGAGCGTTCGCGCTGAGGAATCAGGCGAGTTTTTCATCGCGCTCATTGGCGTCGGCGGCGGCGAGGGGATCGTCCTTTTCGATGTTTTCGATTTTCGGGATGGGTGTTTGTTCGATGGATTTGATCATGTCGAGGAGATCGAGGTATTGCCGGTGTTGATTGCGGGCTTTGAGGACGCCGGGAGGCACGGGGCAGGAGCGCAGGCCCGGGTGGGGGGCGGGGGCGGATGCAACGTCTTCGCAATTTTGAGAATTGTGTTGCATTTGGTTGCAGGTGGCTTCGTCGGCGGGGGACGGGAGCGGTTCGGAAGCGGCTGATTCGGCGGGAGTTTCCGTTTCTTGAGGCGCTTCGTCGGGGGGTGGGACGGGATCGTCGATTGCAACGTCCCTTTCGATGTTGCAAAGGCCCGGGAGGCTGTCGTAGTCCTGTTCGATGATGGCCGAGTCGAGGAGCTTCTTGCCATCGGGATCGGGGGCAGGTTCCGGCATGGACCAGCCGGTCTTGGGCAGTTGGGGGCGCTGCAAAATGAACATGGCGGCACGGAGCTGGACGGCGGGCGACGCCTTGGGATTGTCGAGGACGGCGAGCAGGGTTTCCAAAGCGCGGTTGCTGAGATGGTGGAGGTCGTCACGGCGGGCGAGGACGAATTCGGCGCGGGCGCGGTGGAGGGCGGCGATGAAGGGCTTGGAGGTTTTCATCCAACGGTAGATGGTAACGCGATGGACGCCGTAGGTTTCGGCGGTGTCGGTGAGGGTGGAGCCGGCGGCCAGGGCGTCGACGACGCACTGCTGGACACTGGTGAGGGGAGGGTTGTCGGTGGTGTGTCCCATTTCGACGATGAGAATAGCATGGGCGGGCGCGGGGGCTTGGGGATGGCGGGGGGGATTGTTCTTTGGTTTCATGGGGATGCTGGGGTTTCTCGGCTTGTGATCGATAGAGGTCGCGAAGGCCGATTGCCAATCGGCCTGCAGGTTGGCAACCCACAGCGCGGCATAGCCGCAACCAAAGAGGCGGCCTGAGATGCCGCCGCAGGCCGAGGGCCTGCCCCACGAAATCCACGCGACCAGTTGTAATACACGGCGTGGTACTATCCGGGAGATGGCAAAAATCACTCCTATCAGCAACGGACCGATCCGCATTGAAGGCGAGTTTACGATTCAGGACCAGCAAGGCAATGAGTTTGGCCTGGCGGGCCGCACCGTGATCTCACTGTGCCGCTGCGGGCAGTCCGCGAACAAGCCGTTTTGCGACGGCTCCCATGCGCGCACCGGTTTCCAGGATACCTGCGTGGCGCGCGAGCTGCCGCCGCCGAAGGCAAAGCCGCTATAGCTTTTGTGCCCGATGTATGATCGGGATATGCGACTCCTCCTTTTTGCAGTACTGGCGCTGAGCGCATACGGGCAGACGCGGTTTCCGCCGGAGAAGCCGTTTCCCCCGGACATTGTTTCGCCAGAGGCGCTGGCCCGGCGCGATCCGCTGAAGATCGACGCGCAACATTACCGTCTGGATTTCGAAAACGAGCACGTGCGCGCCATCCGGCTCACGCTAAAAGCCGACGAGGCCGTGCCTATGCATGACGACGTGGATGCGCTGGCGGTATGCATCCGAGAGTGCCACCTGCGCTTCACCCGACCTGACGGGCACATTCAGGACGTCCACATGGAAAGCGGCGAAACCCGCTGGCTGTATGGCGACAGACGCTCCACCAGAAACCTGAACACAAACCCGATGGAGATGCTTTTTATCGAGGTGAAGGCCGCGAGTAAAGATCGATAATGCGCTCGATGGCGCGGCGGCAGACGGCGCAGAAGCCCACTTCGTCGCGGGTGAACATGATGCAATCCGCTTGCGGGCGGTAGTAGCCGCGCCCCTCGTACATGGCTCCTTCGAAGGCACCCACGGCGTGCCCGTGCGGGCCCGTGGCGAGCAGCGCGGTGGTCTTTCCGCCCTCCTCGCGGAACAGCGCTTCCATCTCCTGTTCGGGCCGGTGTGCGGCGCGAATCTGCCGGCGGCGCGCCTGAATCTCCTTTTCGAGGGATTCAAACTGCTCTTTGGGCCAAGGGGTCGGCAGCGGCGTGCCCGCGGCGATCAGTTCGCTCCACTTGGCGGCGTGCGGATCGGCGGTGGCGTTCGGCTCCCACGGTTCCGGCCGCGCGGCGGACGCTTCATACGCCACATCCGAGGTGTAGTATTCATCGGCCAGTCCGGCGAAGTGATGGCCGAATTCATGTACGAAGACGTAGGGCGTAAAAGCGTTGTCCGCCGAGACCGTGGCGTAGAGATTGAAGATTCCGCCGCCGCCGTATTTGCGATCGTTCACCACGATTTCGATGAACTCATAAGGGGCGGCCGAGGCGGCTTCACGCATGCGCTTGTTATCGAAGGCCAGGACGTAACGCTCGGAGCCGAAGGCATCGTAAGTGGTGCGCAGCGGCGACCGGCGATAGACACTGTCGGAAGGGCGAGAGACGCCGCTTTCGTCGGCCGGAGTATCGACGGCCCACACGTTGAAATCGTTGCGGCGTTCGGTGAAGGGCGAGGCGGCGAAGAGCAGATCGGCCATGCGGTGCGCGTCTTTGTGCCACTTTTCCATCTCGGCGGCGGTGTAGCCGTCGCCCATCAGCAGCAGGTCGACTTTGTCGCGCGGCTCGCCATTTTGCATGACCGCCCAGACCTTGACGTTGGCAGGCGGAGGGGAGCGGTCGATGGCCGGGTCGGCCGGGTCGACGACGACGGACCAGAATTCCTGAAACGCATTCCGCCGATCGCGTTTTTTGACGACGATCTGCACGGGGGCCGTGGGGGCGGGAAAGCGCAGCGACTCGTGAAACTGGCGGCGGACTTCAGCGGCTTCGGGCGTTTCCTGCCACTCTCCGAAGACGCTGGCGAAGCCGCGCGAATAGAGCACGCGGTTGGTCTTACGGTCCAGCACTTCGAAGAAATACTTGCCCAGGTTGGTGTCGTCTATGGCGCGATCCAGGCGGCCCGGCCAGGGGCCTTCGAGCACGAGCGCGTCGAGCGAGATCTGCTCTTCGGTGGCGGTGCCGCCGTGGAAACAATCCAGGCGCATGGTTCGGGGAGCGGCCGCCGGGAGGGTTGAGAGGGCCATGAGGAATAAGATTGGAAATCGCAAGCGTTAAGTAGTGTAACGCAGGGCGCGCTGGGGTGGGCGGCGCCTATGTTCAGCGGCTCTGTGGGACGGGAAGCGCCGAGGGCTGTATTCGGGTACGCCCTTTCGATCGCAAAGACTTTTTGGCCTTAGGTACGCTGATGGCTTCCACGGACAACCTTAGGTCCAGAGCCTTCAGAATCCCTATTAGGTTACTATGTGTCGGGTTGCCCGTCGCAGATAGCATTCTGTAGATCGACTCTCGAGCGACGCCGGCCGCATTGGCGACTTTGGACATTTGGCGGGCCTCGGCAACGTCCCGAAGAGCGATCAGGAACATCTCTTCGGAATCTTCCAGGGCCGCGTTGATGTAGTGTGCGGCTTCTTTCGGGTCAGCCAGATCCTTTAGGAGTTCCTCCCTGAAATCCAGGGTTCGCTTAGGCATTGTAATCGCTCCAGTACGCTTTAGCCTTTCTGATGTCCGATTGCTGCGTGCTCTTATCCCCGCCGATCAGCAATATAACTAAATCGCCATCGATACCGAAATAGACCCTGCACCCAGGCCCTTTACTCATAAACCGCAACTCAAACACGCCTTCACCGACCGGCCCGCAATCTCCATAGTTGCCCGTCTCCGCAATCCTTCTGATCCTCAGCGCGATTTGGGCGCGAGTGCTTCCGTCAAGCCGTCTGACGAGCCACTCGTGAAAGGGCCGCTTGCGATCTGCCGTAAGATATTCCTTAGCCGTTCTTGGTGTTGGCTCCATGCACGCGCCGCCACAAATCCGGATGAGCCGTACTTGTGTGATTTTAAAATCACAAATACAGCATACCACCACTTGGAGGGGATTACAATGCGATTGACACCGTCGGTGCGGCTATGTTAACTGTAGTTAAGATCTGACACGACACTATGCTTACTGCCGCCAAGATCGGTGCCCGCTCCCTCGCCGACGTGCATTCCAGCGTGGGCACGGCCGACATGCCCGTCTGGCGGCGCATGTTCGCTTTCGCGGGGCCGGCATACCTGGTCAGCGTGGGCTACATGGACCCCGGCAATTGGGCCACCGATCTCGAAGGCGGCGCGCGATTCGGCTATGCGCTGATCTGGGTGCTGGTGATGTCCAACTTCATGGCCATCCTGCTGCAAACCCTGAGCGCGCGGCTGGGAATCGTATCGGGCCGCGACTTGGCGCAAGCCTGCCGCGAGACCTATCCGCGGCCCATCACCACTGCGCTCTGGGTGCTGTGCGAGATCGCCATCGCGGCCTGCGATCTGGCCGAGGTGCTGGGGGCGGCCATCGCGCTGAACCTGCTGTTCCACATTCCGCTGCTGATCGGGGTGCTGCTCACCGCGGCCGATACGCTGCTGCTGCTGTGGTTCCAGGGCCTCGGCATCCGCTACGTGGAAGCGTTTATTCTGGCGCTCATCGCGGTGATGGCGACCTGCTTTTGCATCGAGATCGTGCTGGCCAAGCCGGTGGCATCGCAGGTCTTCCTGGGTCTGATTCCGCGCATCAACGGGCAGACCCTGTATGTCGCGATCGGCATGCTGGGCGCCACGGTGATGCCGCACAATCTGTATCTGCATTCGGCGCTGGTGCAGACGCGGCAGATCGGCCACAGCGAGGCCGGCAAGCGCCGCGCGTGCCGCTACAATCTGGTCGATTCGGTGGTGGCGCTGAATGCCGCGCTGCTGGTGAACCTGGCGATTCTGATCCTAGCCGCGGCGGTCTTCTTCCGGCACGGCGTGGTGGTCACCGAAATCCAGCAGGCGCACTTGCTGCTGGTACCACTGCTAGGCACGGCATTCGCGGGCATCCTGTTCGCGGTGGCGCTGCTGTGTTCCGGACAATCCTCCACGCTTACGGGGACGCTGGCCGGTCAGATCGTGATGGAAGGCTTCTTGAACATCCGCATGCGGCCGTGGCTGCGGCGGCTGATTACGCGCACGATCGCGATCATCCCGGCGGCCATCGTCATTTATATTTCAGGCGACAAAGGCACCTATCAACTGCTGATTCTCAGCCAGGTGATTTTGAGCATGCAGTTGCCGTTCGCGGTGATTCCGCTGATTCACTTCACCAGCGACCGCCGGCGTATGGGCATTTTCGCCAACAAATTGTGGGTGCAATGGCTCTCGTGGGCCGCAGCCGTGCTGATTCTGGGGCTGAACATCTGGCTGCTGACGGATGGGCTGGGTCAACTGCTGGGCTCGGCTGCCAACCGCCCCATCGTGTGGTTCCCGCTGGTGGTGGCGGGCATGGGCGTGACGGGCCTGCTGGTCTGGATTTCGTTTGAGCCGCTGATCGCGCATTGGGCGCGGCACGGATTCGGCCGGGCTTCGCTGACGATACCCGAACCGGCGGCGGAGCAGCCTGTGGCGCTCGAATACCACAGGATCCTGGTGCCACTGGATCACACCGAACTGGACCGCAAGGCTCTCAGCCACGCGGCGGCCATGGCCAAAATGCACGGCGCCAAACTATTCCTGCTGCACGTGGAGGAGGGCGTTACCAGCAGCGTATATGGGCCGCTATCGTCTACCGCCGAAGTCGAAGCCGGGGAGCAGTACCTGGAGCGCATTGCCGAGACTCTGCGCGCCGATGGGATTGAGGTGGAGACCGCTATTGTGCATGCGCCGCGGCCCGGCAGCCAGATCGTGCACTATGCCTTGGAGATCCAGCCCGATCTCATTGTTATGGGCGCCCACGGCCATCGCCGGCTGAAAGATCTGATATTCGGGAATACGATCACTCCGGTGCGACATGAGCTGCGGGTGCCTTTGCTGATTGTGAGGAAATAGGGACAGGCAGCGGGGCTCAAGCCCCGCGTCCGGCAACGAGAAAATGGCTGAGGACTTCATAAACTGCGGGAATTCAAGGTTGAGAGACGCAGGGCGTAACTGGGCAACATCGAACGGCTATCGCGTAACGTCAGACCACGATTATGGGGGGCGGAGATTGGATGTCGCGTGAGGCAGTGAACGGCGGTGAACCCAACCGTCACCGTCCAGGACTCGCTATACTTTGATTAATGCTAATCAAGGCAGGTCAGTGAGGAACGTCGCCCTTGAAAAATAACACCACACCCGTGATCCATCACCTCCCAATCACGAAAGCGCGCGTGAACTTAGGCCAGGTAGCCAAGCGCGTCCACCTGAATAAGGAATATTTCATCTTGGAGAAGGACGGCATCCCGATCATCGGCATTATGGGCGCCGAGGAGCTGGAGGATTATCTGGAAGTCCGCGACCGGAAGGTCCGCGAGCACATCCGGAAGAGCAACGCTGAGCGTCTGGCCGGCAAAGGCCGCCCGATCGCCGCATTTCTCTCCGAGATCGCGGCCGAGAAAAAGACCCGTCGCACGGCATGAAGCCTCTGTTCACGGTCATCGGCACACCGCACTATGAGCGCCTCGTCAAGAAACTGCTCCGCGCCCACCGCGACCTTCCGGCGCTCCAGGGACGCGCTAGCGAGATCCTCTCGGTCGATCCGTACAACGTAAGCCGCGAGCATCACATTAAGAAACTGGAAGGTGTGGCGGCGGGGGAAGGCCAGTTCCGCCTCACCATGGGACGCTGGCGCTTCCGGTACGACATTTTCGGCCAGGAGGTATGGCTCTTCTACTGCGGGCTGCGGCGGGAAGAGACGTATCGGTAGCCGGCGCGGGGCGGGGAACAGCCCCATCGGCGCACGATTTGACCGTACGCCCCGCACTAATTTGGGTAAAAATATAGTTGGCTCATCAGGCGATAGCGCGGTAACATGGTTCTGCGTCGCGTTGCCTTCTCGCGGAGGTGCCGCGTGAGAAGGAGTTCAAGAATGCCAAATGAACGCTTGGATATTAACCGATTTGGGATCGCCAAGCTCATCAAAGATGGAGGGCTTTGTGTGCCCGCGAACCAACGCGCTTACGCTTGGCGAACTGAGCACGTGACGGACCTGTATCAAGATCTCGCCAAGGCCATTAACGATCAAGAACCCGACTACTTCCTAGGATCTGTGGTCGTCGCCAAGAAGAACGGTAGGCTTGAGGTCTTTGACGGTCAACAGAGGCTTGCCACGACCGTAATTTTACTGTCTGCCATTCGTGACTACTACAGGGAGACCCACGACGATAAGCGCGCAACGATAATAGACATGGAATATTTGGTATCTAACGATCTGGGAACCCTTGAGCAACAATCGAAATTGCAGCTTGGCAAGGTGGATCATGATTTTTACATGAAGCGGGTACTGTCCGATGACCAGAATGTCCGTAACAACGCCAGCCGGTCAGGCGAATCGCATGAGCGAATCCATGAGGCTTGCAAACTCGCATATCAACACGTCCGAAACATAGTATCGCCTTTGCCTGACACAGCACGCAGCCAGGTGCTATATAACTGGGTTACCTTCTTAGCAGAACGTGCGATGGTAATTTGCGTAACGGTCTCGGATGATCGGAGCGCATACGTCGTGTTTGAGACCATGAATGATCGCGGTCTCCGGCCATCCGCTGCGGACCTTCTAAAGAATCATCTCTTTGGGCTGGCAGACAACCGAATGGACGAAGCGGAGCGCAACTGGATATCAATGGCAGGAACGCTAGAAACTGTTCCAGACTCAGATGACGACATTGTTGTAACCTACATTCGTCATCACTACTGTCCGGTTAGAAGTCGAATAGAATCAACTGGTTGCCGGGATCGAGTAAATCGGTATCGGAAGCGGGTGCGTGGAGTGCCTGCAAAATGGGCGTTTTTTCAAAAAGTGTGACGCTCAA
>Ga0224558_1000900_pt1 | contig 33578 bp, 26 predicted proteins | sample 714S32024metaG_FD_180682 | JGI IMG/M metagenome (GOLD analysis project Ga0224558, IMG submission 180682) | Peat soil microbial communities from Stordalen Mire, Sweden - 717 S3 20-24 | ecosystem: Environmental > Terrestrial > Soil > Wetlands > Peat | place: Sweden: Norrbotten County, Stordalen... | reverse complement strand
CGGTTGCGTCATAATTGTCATGATCTGCGTAGTGATTGGAAATGTGATCCGCAAAAGGAAGGGCAAAAAGTAGGTCGTTATCCCGCCCAAGACGCCTTCCAATGGCGGCGCGGGGGCTGGCCCACCCTTTCCTCATTTTAATCCTCGAGGGTGCCCCGCTCTTGTCGCGTCTTTTGCGACAGGGCGAGGATTTTGATCTCCGTGAGTTGAGGATGCCAAGTCAAGTTCCCCGCCCTGTCCCTGCAAAGAACGCAGGGACAAGGACGGGGCAGCCGCTGGATTTGAGATTTTATTTGGAAAGGATGGGCCAGCCCCCGTCCTAGCAGGCGGCGTCGTTGTCGGGATTGCGGAGTTGGCTTTTCGACTCGGGCGGCGAAGAGCGGCCAAGGAGCGACGGAGTTTCCAGGGCTGAGCGGACGTGGAGTTTGACCCTTCATACAGCACGCTCAAGCACGGTGCCCGCGCGAAGCGCCTAGGCTGCCTTCGATCCTTCAGCCTTCAGATCGCGGAGCAAGTTCTTAAACCCCTCCGCATAAGAGTCGTGGTTCTTCCAGTCGCTGAAATCGGGTATGTAGTATTCGCGAATCTCGAATGCCAAATCCTTCCCTTCGTCGGCGTCGAAAAGCTCCCAGTCCCGAACCGCTTCAAAGGAAACCAGGCGAACGGGAAACAGTACGCGCTTCTTCTCCGTGCGCTCCCGCTTGCGAGCTTTCCTGATTTCCGTCTTCACCCACTCGCTGTTCATGCTGTTCGGCGAGAGAATGAGCAGCAGCTTTTCATGCGTCCGTATCGCTGCGTCGATCTGCTCATGGATCTTCTTTCCCGCTTGTATATCGTGTGGTGCGAACCAGCAGCGGACGCCTTTGTTCTGCAAATCCGCATACAGACGGTCGGCGAATTCCTGGTCTTTGGTGGAATAGCTGATGAAACAGGAATAGAACTCAAAGGCCTTCCCTGTGAGGGATCCCATGTACTCGATGAAGTTTTCGGGAACTCCGGCGCCGCGCAGGAATGACGGCGGAATGTTTCCATGTGAGCGATAGATGGTGTCGATGCCGATCATCGACGGTCCGTCATGCCGTATGGTCTCTAGGCCCTTCACCTCGCTCAGGTCGTTGCCCCGGAAAATCGTATCGCTAACGGACGCCCTGCTGAGGTCCGCCCCGATGAGATTCGCCTCGCTCAGGTCCGCCCTGCTGAGGTGCGCCCCGAAGAGATTCGCCCCGCGGAGCTTCGCCAAGCTGAGGTTCGCCTCGCTGAGGTTCGCACCGATGAGTTTCGCCCCAGAGAGGTTTGCCCCAACGAGGCTCGCCTCGCTGGCGTCCGCCCCGCTGAGGTCTGCTCTGCTGAGGTTCGCCCCGGTGAGGAATGCCTCACCGAGTTGTGCGGTGCTGAGGTTCGCCATGCTGAGGTTCGCCAAGTAGAGATTCGCCCCGCTGAGATCCGGGACTATTTCTTTGTTTGTCTTTCTCCAGTCATTCCAATCCTCTACGCCTTTCTTGAGTTTTGCGAGATGCTTCTTGTTCGCCATGGCGCCAGCCTTTCCTCATTTTAATCCTCGAGGGTGCCCCGCTCTTGTCGCGTCTCCGGCCGGGCGGGGACGCCCGGCGCTCCACCGGAGGAGCGGGGATTTTGATCTCCGTGAGTTGAGGATGCCAAGTCAAGTTCCCCGCCCTGTCCCTGCAAAGAATGCAGGGACAAGGACGGGGCAGCCGCTGGATTTGAGATTTTATTTGGCTTCGCTTGGGCGGGGCCAATGGAAAATCCTTATTGCAGTAGCTCGTCGAGCGCTCTTGCGACCTGCGCACCGGTGAACGGTTTCGGGACGAGCAAGACTCTTCGGGCGTTCCGGGAACGGAGGCTCGCGTCAGCCTGCTCCGGTGTGTCACTGATGATGACGACGGGCAGCTCGGCGTGATTCGGGTGATGCCGCACCGAGTCGAAGAGCGACTCGCTCATGTCGAAAGCGGAACAGTCGAGCACGAGGGCGTCGGCGCGATGCTCCAGAACCAGTTCGTTGACGGCAGCGGTATATCCCGATGCCAAGACCTCGTAGCCGCGGTCGCGCAGCGCAAACGTCAGCAGCTCGGCAATCTCCGGCGTGTCGTCGATGAGCAGGATGCGGCGCAAGAGTGCCCCTACTTCTTGACCCGGTGGTGGGTCAGATTGAAAGACACATTCCCCCAGCGGCTAAAGCCGCGATTGATTTTGCTGTAGTTACGGCACGGCTGAACAGGCTGCGGAAAAAGTCGTCGAGGGCGCAACAAGCACACCTCAGGCGCTAAAGCGCGGACACATTTTCAACGACTTAACGGCACGACTGAAGCCGTGCCCTTCCCAAAACCCGCACGAATCCGAGTTTTTCCGCAAGCTGTGAAGGCGTGCCCTTTCAAAGCAAATCCCAACTGACCCACTACGCTTGACCCTACTTCTTGCCGGCTCCGGTGCCAGGCAGGCGCGCCTTCTTGCCTTCGCAAGGCTCCAGATCCATGGCCCAAACTCGCCCGCCGGCCGTGTAGTAGCCACGATGGTCGTTTTCGATCATCACACCCCATGCCTCGAGCGTGCGCATCACGAACGTGTAGCCCTCGAAGTTGCTGCGCGTATGATCGAGCACTTCATTCGTGTGCCAGTTGTCGGTAAGGATGGCGTCGCCAGCGTGTACGCGCAGTACGGTGTAGTAGCGGTCGAACGCCGCTTCCGGCCGTACGTCGCGCGTCGACCCGCGCTTCTTGCCCTCGCTGACGATATAACTTTCCTGTGCTTCAGGAGCTTCAGGTGGAGGAGTTGCCTTAGCATTCATACAGTCTCCGCAACGGCTACAGCCTCTGCCGCAGCCGCCATGTTGGTCAGGTTCTTCGCATCCGCGGCCTGGAGCAAGGGCTCGGGCAGCTCGACATTCATCATTCGCCACTGCTCGTTGGCAAACTTCTGCAAATTAGCGATGTGCTCGGCGTGGAGGTGGCCGAAGCGTCCTTGCAATTTCAGGTACTCGGATACTGGCCGCATGCTCTGCGGGCGGAAGCTGTAATCATAGGCACGCTTCTCGGGGCTCCACTCCCAGATCGGGTAGAGTCCGCATTCGACGACCAGCCGGCCAAGGTCGATAGAGCGCGGTGTCTCGTACACGAAGCCCTTCTGGCACGGGGTGTAGACCATCAGGTAGGCAGCGCCCTTGTGGTTGAGTCCCTTGCGCACTTTATTCATCAAGTCGATGGGGTAGCCCACGCTGGCAGTCGCGACATAACAGTGAGGATGGCCAGCCGCCATCATGCGGGCGAGGTCCTTGGGATAGAGTTTCTTCGCCTCCGGAACCAGCGGGCCGGGAGGGGAGAAGGTCGTCATGCCGCCATAGGGCGTGCGCGACGACGCCTGGATGCCGGTGTTTGCGTACTGCTCGTTGTCGTAGCAGATGATCAGGCAATCGTGATTGCGATAGAGCGCGCCTGAAATCGAGGCGAGTCCGATGTCGGACGCGCTGCCGTCGCCCGCCTCGCAGATAATGTTCGGATAGGCGCCCTTCCACTTGCCCTTGCGGATCATGGCTTCATAGGCGGCGGCGACGCCCGCGGTGAAGCTACCCGCGCTGCCAATCTGGGTGTGCGCCCAGGGCACATTGTAGGGCGTACACAAATACGAGCTGTTCGCGACATACATGCAGCCTGTCGGTCCGATCAGGATCGTGTTGTCGCCCGCTGCTTTGCTCGTCATCCGGTACTGGATGGACGGCCCACAGCCGGCACAGGTGCGATGGCCGGGGACAAACGGCTCGCTCGACGGCGTTTCAGGGTTGTAGAAACGCGCCCCTTGATTCGGGCTATCGAGAATCGGCAGCAGCTGCCGCTGAACTTCTATGGTTGCCATATCAGTTTCTCCTTGGCCGGGCGAAGCGCCCGGCTCTCCGTCGCAAGAATCTTTTATTCTTCGAATCCGACCCAATGGGTGCGTTTTTCGATTTTCCCGCGTTTCTGCGCTTCTGTCATCTTCTGAGTCATCCAGTAGAACTCTTTCAGCACGATCGCCTCACCGCCCATGCCTGCCATGAATGAGAGGACGAGCGGGCGCTGGGCGCTTTCGTAGAGAGCGGCGCAGGCCTCGGCATAGAGCACGCCGCCGCTGCTCACGCTGCCGAGTCCCATGTTGGTCTCGATCACGCCGACCACTTTGAACCTGCTGAGGACTTCCTTTACGCGATCGGTCGGGTATGGCCGGATCGTCCGCAGCCGTACGAGACCAACCTTCAGGCCCTTATCGCGCATGTGCTGAATCGCGAAACGAGCCGTCACCGCGTGACCGCCCTGCATGAAAAAGACGACGTCGGCGCCATCGGTCATGAACTCTTCGATCCAGGGGTCGTAGCGTCGGCCGAAGATGTTCGCGAACTCGTCGTGGACCTGCTCAATGACCGCCATTGATTCTTCCATGGCGCGTGCACGCTCCAACTGCAGCGGCGGACCCTGTTCCGGCATGATCTGCGGCCCGTGCGACACGGGATGCCGCGGATCGAGCGGATATGGATGCTTATAGGGCGGCAGGAATTCCTTCACCTGGCCCGGGTCGGGCAATTCGACGTCGCTGGTGATGTGGGAGACGAAGAAACCATCCTGGCAAACCATCTGGGGCAAAAGCACACGCGGGTCTTCACCGATTCGATAGGCCATCAGGTGATTGTCGAATGCTTCCTGGGCGTCGCAGGACCAGCCCATAAGCCACCCCATGTCGCGCGTCGACAGCGCGTCGGTATGCTCGGAACCGAAATCGCCCGGCGGATCGAGGGTGCGGTCGGCAATCATCATCTGCACCGGCATACGACTGCCTGAGATCGGCGAATAAAGTTCGTAGGCGAACTGCACGCCGACACCCGAACTGCCGGTGAACACACGCGCGCCGCTCGACGAAGCGCCGTGTGAGATGCTCAATTGCGAGTGCTCGCTGTCGGCCACGATGTACTCGGCGTCGAGTTCTCCGTTGGCCACCATTTGCGCGAGCGCCATCATCGTCGCCGTGTAAGGCCGGATCGGGTAGGCCGCAATCACATCGACATCGGCGTACTTGGCGGCCTGCGCCGAAGCGACGCAGCCGTTGATCCGGACCGTTTTCTTTTTCCCTGCCGTAACCGTTGCCATGATTGACTCCAATTCTAAACGTTCTCTAGATGTTCTTTGCGGCTCGCTCCCCTAGATTTCTCAGTTCCTCCGCCTGCCGGCCGTGCAGCCCCGGCGAAATAGCGAACGCCGTGTCCATGCGTACGACGCCGGTATCGAAATCAAGTTCGGGGACGCCCTCAAGGCAGCCCGTCGGACATTCTTCGATGCACACGCGGCAACCCTTGCAGTAGTTGACCAGAATCTTATAGAGGCCGTTCGAGCGCGACGGACGCGCAATGCACGGTTCGGGACAAACCAGATAACAATTGTCGCAGGCGTTGCAGGTGCCGCAACTGAAGCAGCGGCTGGCCTCCTCGACCGCCTGCTCTTCCGAGAACGCATGAATCACTTCCTCCTGCGTTTTGCGCCGGCTTGCCGGCGGCACGAGCGTTTGCTGGACGCGCGGGAAGTGCGGGAAATACGTCATGTTCATACGGTTCAGATCGAAGATGACGTCGATGGGAATCGTTCGCGGCTCCAACGTTTCGCCGCGCAGCACTTTGTCCAGATTGAATGCGACGCGCTTCCCGTCGCCAACCGCGTTCACCACCATCAGCGGCTGACCGGATCCCAGCTGAACCACGTCGCCCGCCGCAAAGATGTTGGTGTCGCCGAGACGTCCGAAACGGTCGATCTTGATCGTGCCGCGATCGGTCTTGAACTCGTCCGGCAACCAGCCGAGCGACGCCCGCTGTCCCACTGCGATGATCACGTTGTCGACGTGGAAGCGCTCGGCGGGGAGCTCTCGATGGACGTCAATCGGCGAGGCGTTGATGGCGCCGGAAAAGCGCGCCGGATGCAACTGCAAAGCCTCTACCTTGCCATTACCGAGCACGGCGGTCATTGCCCGCCCATGCACCAACTCCACCCCTTCTTCGAGCATGTCGTGGAGATCTTCCGGCGACGCTGGCATGTCCTCAGGATTGTGCTCCACCGTGATCATGGTTACTTCCACGGCACCTTGCCGCAGCGCTTCGCGAGCGCAGTCGATCGCGGTGTTTCCGCCGCCGATGACGGCGACCCGAGCACCGAGCTTGACCTTTGATGTGCCCATGCCGATATCGCGAAGAAACGGCAGTCCATAATGCACGCCGTCCTTACTCTCACCCTCGGCCCGCACGCTATTGGGCTCGGTGAGGCCCACAGCCAGCACACAGGCGTCGTAGTTCTTTTTCAAGTCGTCCCAGGTGACATCTTTCCCGACCTCGACGTTGGTCTTGATCGTTATCCCGAGCTCAACGAGGCGCTCGATCTCGCGATCAAGCACGTGCTGCGGCAGCACCCAGTCCGGAATGCCGCCGCGATTGAGTCCGCCTGCTTTCGGCGATCGCTCAAGGATGGTCACTTTGTAGCCGAGGCGCGCCAGTTGATACGCGGCGCTGTGGCCCGCGGGACCCGAACCGACGACGGCGACTTTCTTACCGTTCGGCTTGCCGGCTTTAACCACGTCGCGTGTCAGTGCCTGTCCGAGATCGCCGAGAAAGCGCTCGACCGCGCGAATCGAAATAGCTTCATCGTACTTTCCGCGGTTACAAGCCTGCTCGCACGGGTGGTAGCACACCCGGCCGGTGATCGACGGGAAGGGCATGTCTTCCTTGATAAGCGCGTAGGCGTCTAGGTACTTGCCGCGTTTTACCAGGTCGAGATAGCCCTGGATCTTTTCGTTGGTTCCGCAAGCGTTATTGCAGGGCGGCAACTTGTCCCGATACACCGGTCTGATCGAACGCCAGTTGCCGGTGGGGAACAAGTCCTGCCCCTTTTCCTGCGATGGCGCAGGTGTGATGCCTGCGAACGGAATCTTGAGGCGATCGGGGATGCGTGTGCCTTTTGTCGACATGTGATCCTTCCTACCTATGATTCTTTCCTGCTGTAGCCGGAGTCTTTGGTCGTTAGTCGTTGGTCGTTGGCAACCGAGGCTCGCGAGCGACTAACGACCGACGACTAACGACTGAATCGGCCCTATGCTGCCACTGGGTTCAGCTTCATGATGTGCAACCGGTCGAGTGCCAATTCGAATGCCCTCTTGTTCGCGATCATCGGTTCAATCGTCTCCATCTTGACGATGCCCGTAGTCTTCACGACGGCGGCAATGATCGGAGCGGCGATATCGGGCGCGACGGATTTGTTGCGCTCGGCGGCTCCTTCGGTCGAAAGGCGGTCGAGGCCGAGTTCTCCCAGCCGGTAGTAGAGCCATTTGTGGTCGGCCAGGTGAGCGGCATCCACACAGACCAGTTGGGCTAGCCGCTCGGCACCCGGCACGAAGCGAATCATGTACTCCGGTGTGTAGTGCGTGTTGATCACCAGCGTTCCCCCCGGAGGCATTCCGCGCACATAATCCCAACCCTTGATCATCGTCTCCTCGACCAGTACGACGATGTTCGGTTGCTCGTTTTCGTAGGTGAGCTCGTTCTCGAGTACGGCATCGCTCACGCGGCAATACTTGCGCGTCGGGGCATTCGTGCGATCGGGATTGTCGACGTAATTCTCCATCGCCTGAGCGAACTTGCCCTCGATCCGGGCGGAGGCGGAAATGGAGTTGACGATGTCACGTCCCTCTTTGTCCATAATAATGCCGCGTGTCCAAACCGTAAGTTCCGTGTAACTCATGATCAAGTCCTCGTCGTTGGTCGATAGTCGTTAGTCGATAGTCGCTCGCTAACGACCATCGACCGGAACGTCTGATGAACACATCTACTTAGTCCGATGCGCCGGGACACAAATCCCCAGCGCTATTGCTGATCACTGGCGCTCGTTTCCATTGGCTTATCACTGCCGCCGGCCTGCGACTGTCACGATCCGAGTCAAGAACCGCCAGGAAGTCGCTGCGCAAGACAACGAAAGGCGCGACGCGAGTGCCGTCCTGAAATTCCGCTATCGCTAACAGCGCCGCCTTCTTGCACAGGCTTTCGATATCGGCGCCGGTGAGCCCTTCCATCCGGCCAGCAAACTCCTCGAAATCGACATCGGGCGCCAGCGGCACGCGCCGGCAGCAAAGCCGCATGATGGCCGCGCGATCGGCAGCGTCGGGTTTGGCGAACTGGAGTATATAGTCGAAGCGCCCGCTTCGCATGAGCGCCGGCTCGATCCGCTCGGGACGATTGGTGGCTCCGAGCAAAATCACCCCTTTGACGTCGCGCAAATTGTCGATCTCGCGCAAGAGTTGGCTGAGGATCCTTTGGTAGACGTCTGTACCAAACTGATCGGCGCCGAATTTGGGCGCGACTGCGTCAATCGTGTCGAAGAACAGGATGCAAGGCGCTGCCCGCCTCGCCTTTTTGAAAACTTCGCGCAGCGCCCGCTCCGATTCGCCCAACCACTTCGAATACAGTTGCGGGCCATCAATGGCGATGAGCGGGATCTGCTTCTCACCCGAGAGTGCGCGGGCCATGGCGGTCTTCCCAGTACCCGACGGTCCGGTCAGCAGGATGCCTCGCGGCGGCGCCAGGCCAACCTGCTCATAGATCTCGTCGCGCATGTGAGAATGCTCGATGACAGCATCGAGCAGGCGTTTCACCTCGCTGAGACCGCCGAGGGAGGCAAACGTGGCCGCGCTTTTCTCAATAAAAAATTCGCGAGTCGCGCTGGGCTCGACTTCCTTCAAACCGGCGAGAAAGTCGTCGCGCGTAACCTGCAGCGCTCCCAGGTCAGCAGATGCGGCGCCCGCGGTCTGGAGTGGAAAGGCCGAGAGGAAGCCGCGCAACGCAATCATGCCGACTTCCTGTCCCAGCGCTTCGAGATCGGCGCCGACGAAGCCGTGGGAATGCTCGGCAATCTCCAGCAGGTCGACGTCTGAAGCAAGCGGCATGGCGCGTGTGTGGATCCTGAGGATTTGCAGCCGAGCTTGAGTGTTCGGAACCCCGATTTCGATTTCGCGATCGAAACGGCCGGGACGCCGCAACGCCGGGTCAAGAACCTCGGGGATGTTGGTCGCACCGATGACGATGACCTGGCCGCGCGCGACAAAGCCGTCCATCAAGCTGAGAAGCTGCGCCACGACGCGCTTCTCGACCTCGCCGACCACTTCGGTGCGTTTGGGAGCCACGGCGTCGATCTCGTCGATGAATAGAATCGCCGGCGCATGGCGCGCTGCTTCCTCGAAAACCTCGCGGAGCTTGGCCTCGCTCTCGCCGTAGAACTTCCGCATGATCTCAGGGCCGTTGAGATGAATAAAGTGCACGCGGCTTTCGGCTGCTACGGCGCGGGCAAGCAGGGTCTTGCCGGTGCCTGGCGGACCGTACAAGAGCACGCCCTTCGGCGCGAGAATTCCCAACCGCTCGAAGATGCGCGAGTGCTTCAGCGGCAGTTCGACGATTTCGCGCACCCGCGCCACTTCACGCTCCAGTCCGCCGATATCTTCGTAGGAAACCGCCGGAGCGCGGGCCGCCGTCTCCTCGCCTTCTACGACCCGGAGGTCGGTGCGTTTCCCGATCACGACAGGTCCCGAGGGAATCGTGCGCACCACCTGGAAGTTCACCGCCTTGGCAAACGTCGGCACACGCACTGCGCAGCCCGCGATGACCGGGACGCCCACCAGATCCTCGAGAATGCGGTCGGGTGCAATGGTCGCTGGCGCGACCCCTACCCATAACGGCGACAAGCGAACGGCCACTGCCTGCTCGCACTCGATTGGCGCCACCGTTACCTGCTCCTGCAAGCCGGCGCTACAATTGCTGCGGCACGTGCCGTCGATCTGGATCGTGGCTTCGAATCTTTCATCCGAAAGCTCGGCGCGCGCGACACCGATGGCGCCGCCGGTGATCTTCAGCACGTCGCCTGCTCGGGCGCCCATACGCAACAGATCGGCTGGCGCCAGTCGCGCAATGGCGCGGCCGACGTCCTCGACACGCGCCTCGGCAACGCGCAGCGTGATGGTCGCCGCGAGAGACTCCGGTTCATGAGACGCGATGGCCACACGAGCCATGTCATTTCCCAGTTCAGTCAATCTGATTGTCCCCAGACCAGTCTGCTCGAGGGCTCACCCTTGACCCTTGGCAGAGGTAACCGCCACGCTCAATGTAACGCGATCGCCCCACCATTGCGAATCGCCAATCCAAGACACTCCCCTTGGTCAAAACTTGTCAAGTACGATCTCCTCAACGTCTTCAATGTGGCGCCGCATAGCATTCTTTGCAGTCTCGGCATCGTGGCGCTTGATCGCAGCTAGAATCCGGCGGTGGCCTGCGAGCGACCTTTCCGGGCGCCCTTTCAACTGCAAAGAGCGTTCCCGCGTGTCGCGCAGCAGGTCCATGAGAATGTCGAGCACCTTCAGCACGATACTGTTACCGGATGCCAGAGCAATGCTGTAGTGGAACTCTGCGTCCTCGGCGATGGCAGCTTCTCCATGAGACAGTGTTCCTTCCTGCCGTTGCAGAATCTCTTCCATCTCGGAAATTTCGTCCGGAGAAGCGTGCGTGGCTGCGCGCGCAGCTAATGGCGGTTCAAGCATCTTGCGAAAATCCAGAAGCTCGCTGACCAGTTCCTGCCGCCGCTTTAGCGCATTGGCAAAAGGATTGACCAATGACTCGGCCGAGAGTTCGCGAACGATTGTCCCGGCGCCTTGACGCGGTTCAACCAAGCCCATCAGTTCCAGGCTTCGAATCGCGTCCCGAATGGAACTGCGGCTTACTTGAAGCAGCTCTGCCAGTTCGCGTTCCGAGGGCAGTTTGTCACCGGGTTGCAGCTTCTGCAGAATCAAACGTTCGATCTGCTTGGCGACTTCTTCGTAGACCTTGTTTCTTCGGATAACCTCAAAGTCGGATTTAGCCGGTGCTGACATAGGCAAGTGGTCCGATAAGTGGACCAGACGATGACCGGGAGTATACTCCCGTTGTCAAGCGCTCAGCAAACATTTCTTGTGAATGGATGAAAAAAGGCGATGGAACCAGCGCCGGAGGTCAATTCCAGTGCGAAGAGCAAAAAAGTAAAGATGGCCTGACAGAAGTGTAAACCTAATACACGCGCCAGAACGGCGTCCAGAGGCAGCGCAAACACGGGCGCAAGTTTTATCAGGACTTTGTGAGGGACCTTCCCGCCGAACGGCCAGAAAATTTTTTCTTGACATTCCGCATTTCAATGTGGTAAACCGGGCGGTCACAAAATGGTCCGCTTTTCATACCGGACAGGCACTCATTTGCAGTTCTGTAAATCTTTCGGCTCTTGGCTCGAACGAACAAGGCAGCGCGCGTCCCGCGCGTTCCATGCCTTGAGGACAGGCCGTTTTGCAAATTATCCCGGGAGAGGAAACACATGCGCTCGCTAACAACGTTTTTCGTGCTTCTGGTCGTTTTCACAGCGCCAGGTTCGCTCGCCCATGCTCAAGGCACGGAACCCGCGAGCAAGACTGACGGATCGGTTTCCGTAGCCGCAACGAAGGAAGAAGTCAACCAGTTGCGCAGCGAGGTCGCCGCCCAGCGCAAGACCATCGAGGAACTGAAGGCTTTGGTCGAGAAGTTGGCTGCGGGGAAGGCAACCGACAACAGCTCAGCCCAGATTCGGCCCGTGGCTGACGCTGCTTCGGTGGAAGCCAATGCGCTGCCGGTTAACGCTCCCGGCCAGGGCACGGTTCATCTGATGAATTCGGTTCTGGTGCAGCCCGACCCTGCGGCATTGGCAGCGCTCGTGGATCAGGCTCAACCTGCTGCTGCTCCGAAGAAAGATGCCCCGGTGACGGCAGGATGGAACGGTGAGCATTTTTTCATCAGGAGTGCGGACGGACAGTTCAGCATCAGCCCCTATGGCTATGTGGATAACGACTACCGCGCCTACAAGGGCGACGGCGCGCCCGCCGACACGTTTGTTTTGCGCCGCGCTCGCTTCGGCTTCCAAGGCAACTATGGTTCTCATTTCGATTTTGCGCTGCTCACGGACGCTGCGAGCACTTCGGGATCAGTCGTGCGCGACGTTTACCTCAACGTAAGGATCCGGCGTGAGTTCCAATTTCAGGCCGGCCAGTTCAAGGTGCCTTTCGCTCAGGAAACCGGAATGGGCGCCACCAACCTGGACTTCGTAGAACGCGGCTTTCAGTCGATGTTGTACCCGTCGGCGGCGTCGGCGTTCCGCAGCCCAGGAATCGCTATTCACGGCGACATTGACGGTGGCGTCGTGCAGTACTGGGTAGGGGCGTTTAATGGCAAGGGATATGCCCAAGTCAATACCACCAATCAACCGGAAGTGATTGGACGGCTTCGCTTCTACCCGTGGCGCAAATCCAAGAGCGACTGGCTCAAGGGACTAGCTTTTGGCGGATCCGCTGACCGTGGGCGCTCCCGAGGTCTTTCTGCGGATCTAAGCTTCAGCGGCAACCTGCCCGGCGGAGTCTACAACTTCTTCCCGCAATTCCGCATTAACGGACCGATTCAGCGCTACAACGGTGAGTTAACCTACATCAAGAGTCGTTTCGCCCTGCGCGGCGAATTCGATCAACTCAATATGTCTCGCAACAACGTCGGCTCCGAGCAGGTGGGAGGGCTTGGCTTCCTGAGTCTTCCGTCAATCACAGCCAAGGCTTGGAACGTCAGCGCGACCTATCTGCTCACGGGCGAAAAGCAGCCGGAAAACGGCACGCCGCGCGTGAGGCATCCGCTCTTTGGACCCGACACTCCGGGCGGCCAAGGACACGGGTGGGGAGCGTGGGGAGTCGGGTTCCGATACATGGGCATCCACGCCAACGAACCGGGGGCGAACCTCTTGAACTATTACACGCCGGGGTTTGTGCCAACGTTTGATTACCACACCGACGAGGTCACCATGGGGCTCACCTGGTATCCCAATTATTGGGTCAAGTACCAGGTCAATCTGGGCATTGATCAGTTGAAGGATCCCAGTACAATAGGCGCGGTGCCACAGAATTACTACGTGGTTTTGCAGCAGTTACAGTTCAGGTTCTAGAGGTGGTCCGCGCGGATGTCCGTTGCGGATATCGACAAGTTAACGCAGCAGTCAACCAGTTAATAGACGCCGGGGCTGGCCGCAGGCTGGTCCCGAAGGGAAATCGCAGGAGGGAATTCGATGAGACCGAGGATTTTTGTTACCATTCTTCTCACCGCGCTATTTGTGATCCTGACCGGTTGCGGCACAACGCCGAACTGTCCCGTGTGCGGCACCACCAAGGGTGGCAGTTACGCCGTCATCAACGTCATTGCCGTGCCCGAGCACAATGCTACCGGTGAGCCGGGCGGTCCATTCAACTCTTTCGACATCAGCACAATCGCCCCAAATCCCGCCGTCCCGGGTCACTACCTGGATTATATTTCCGACCGTATTGGCATTGCCATGCAGGTGATCGACACGTCCCAGGATCTCGCGGTGTTTTCGATTCAAGGATCCAATGCTGTGTCCGACGCGGGAAACGGCGCCAGCCCATGCGACCCCAGCATTCCACCAATCGTCTCAGTGTTTGGCAATTTCACCCGGTTCGGTTGCAGGAATGCTCCCTTTCACCTCGATTCAGGTTTTGGCCCCAATGGTAATTTTGGCGGATTTCCAGGGGCGCAGTGCTGCGCTTCGCGCGCCAACGGCGTGAATCCAATGTCTGGACCCGACGGTAATGCCACCACTCCGGATGGCAAAGTCCTCTTTGTCGGCAACGGCAGTTCCAGCGTTGTGGTTTTCGACCTGACCACGATGAACTTAGCTACAAATCCGCCCACTCCACCCAGGGTGATTGCCGATTTCCCCACTGGACTTTCGGCTGACTATGACGGTCCGCTGGGCATCGCTCCCTGCGTCGCCTCGTGGAATGGCGAGGCCGGATCCAGCGCCGATTGTGGAGATGATCGGGGTGACGAAATGGCAGAGGGATCTGTCACAGCAGCCGACGGAACAACCCATCAGGTTCTCGCGATCATCAATGGCGATCCGGGACTTCCGTTCGTCACGTTTTTCGATGTGACTCACATCATCGCCAAAAACCCAGCGGACAGCCTCCAGTTGCAGCATTGCTTGCCGATTGACTCGGCGTACCCTTACGGCCCCTATCCAGCCGGGTTCACCCTCGCTGGCTATGCCGCCGGTAACTATCCCTCTCAAGGATTGTCACAGACGATAGTGGCTCCAGCCGCGGGTGCTTCCTTCAACCCCCCCAGTTGCGTTGTTGGGCAGATCTACTATGACGGCGCGGGAGGTGCGGCTTCCGGAGGCTTGGGACTTACTGCAACCGTGCCGGTCGACAACGTTGGGGGTACGTTCGCATGCCCCGACCCCTCCAATCCGCAGACTTTCAGCGGCGTCTCCGGATCGGCGGCGGCTTCGCTGGTTCCCGGAATTGGGGTAACTCCAGCGACGGGCACGTTGTACACAATCCCATGCCATCACGCCCCCCTCCTTGATTACGGCACGGGAGCGTTTTGTAGCCAAACTACGCCTGCCAGCAGTTGCGCGGGCGCCATAGCGCCGGCCGGCTTGGGAGGGATGGCCTGGAATCCGAACACTGGCCACTTGCTGCTGACGAATGAGAATGCCATCCCTATCACCAACATTGGAACCGTCGACGAAATCGATCCGAGGATCGGGAACCCGAATGGCCCCGTGGTGGTCAACAGCTTCGTGATGCCGAACTGCATGCCGACCAGTGTCGTTCAGGGCCCGGGCAACAACTTCCTCGTCGGTTGCGCGGACCATGATGGCGAGGCGTTTCCACCCAACGAGTACGTGATTGATGGAACCTCGGGGGCAATCCTTGCCGAGATTACGAATGTGGGCGGCGTGGACGAGACTTGGTACAACCCCACCGACAACAAGTACTATCTTGCGGCGCGCGATATGCTGCCCAGTGCGGTCATGGGCGTCATTGATGCCGGCACGAACCTATGGCTGTACAACATGCCGACCGGATCCAATGCGCACAGCATCTCGGTAGACCCCAGCACCAACCATGTCTTTGTGCCCTTTCAGGCGGGCGGAATCTGTGCGCCACTGACTAGCTACGGTTGCGTTGGCGTCGTCGCGCAACAGTGAGTCCGAGGCGAATGGGGTCGAGTGGAGTGCGTGAGCGGCGAGCGATACGGGACCAGCGAACGTGATATATTCGCCGGAGACGCGCTCCACATAAGACAGGTTTCGAGTGCGGCGCGGGTGAAGTGATCGTGGGTGAAGTGACCTATGAAGACGTTTCGTAGAGCAGTGCCGCAGAGTTGTATTTTGGTCTGTTCGATTCTGATCGCGATGGCAAGCGCAGGCGAGCAGCCCACGCCAAAACCCACCGACGTCCCTGCAACCGTGATCGCCCACTTGCCTTTGCCGCAAGCGGCGGGAACTCAAATGTTGCTGCAGAAGGAAAACGGCAAGCAGTACTTGTACGTTCAACAAGCCGGGAAGCAAGGCTTCATGATCGTGGACGTGTCCAAGCCGGAGAAGCCGAGCCTTTTGAAACGGACGGCGGAATCGAATCAGTCCACAACGGGAAACCTGCAGATAGTGAGCCCCGATGTCGCCATCGCGGAAGCTCCGGAAAAAACGCCGACGACTCTGACCAGCAGCAACCGTCCCACCGAAACCGTTCGCGTGCTCGACTTGAGCGATCCGCGCAATCCGAAGACGCTGGAGACGTTCAACAAAGTCACCAGCCTTCTTCCTGACGGCGGCCACGGCTTGATCTACCTCACCAACAACGAAGGCTTGTGGATTCTTCGCTATGATCGCCCGGCCCCACTGGAGCCAGCCAGGAAAAAGAAGCCCTGTGACTCCGAATCCGAGATCATGGCCATGCCGCCGGACTGCGATTAAAGCCGTACCTGAACCAAAGCGAACCTCTGCGAAAACCTACTGCTGAGAGGCTCAGCGCACCGAGCACTCCTTCTCGATGGTCTTGATCGAGGTGATGGTCAACGTCACCGACGAGGGAGCGCCCGTCTTTGTCATAGCGTCGGAGCTGGTCATCATCGACGGTGACTCCTTCCCGGTTACTTCCACTCGTTGTCCCAGGTACTTGCGGAGCTTTATTTTGCCGGTAGCCTGCAGTTCGTAAGTCATGCCTGGGTCCTGTTTCATCAGTATGTAATCGCCGCTGGACCGGCTGACGCAGCCTTGAATGGTTTCCTGTCCTTTGGAAGCTTTCGAGTTCTGCCGGCTCGTGTCGCTGGGACTGCTGTTTTGCGCCAGGAGAAAGCTGCTCGAAAGCAGCAAAGCAAACCACAACTTTTTCATAGAGATGCCTCCTCTCACACACCATTGAGATGGCAACGCTATTGCATCGGTTGCAATTAATCCGCAGAGGACTACTTAACGCGAGTTTCCTGATAGTGCAGTTCCTTCCATTGCCCGGCGCGCTTCACCCAGAGTTCACTGATGTACACCCGTGAGTAGCGTATTTGCGCCTTGGGCGGGAACTGCATCGTGCTTTCGTAGATGACCAGGGCGGCATCCGGCCCCAGCGGGATCAGCTTGTACCCCCACAGCGTATAGTTGGCGACGTTTTGCTCTGCCAGTTCGTTTACAGATTGAATCTTGTTCCGCTCGCCCCTGCCATCGACTTCGACGCCCTCATAGTCGTCCGCTAACAATTCGGCGTAGCCCTTCTTGTCCTTGTTCTTCAGCGCCTCCCATTCGACTTTGATCTTCGCTTCGAACATATCCTTACGCCCCGAGTCGGCGGAGACGCTACCGGATTGCCGGCTTTCACCGGACTTAGGCGGCATGGCGGGTTCTTGCGCCAAAGCCAGAGACGTCAACCACACTATGCAAACGACGACGATGCAATCACGCATAAATCCTCCGAAGCGAAATGCAGCGAATCTTATCAGGTGCACGCCAGGTCCGGCGCAACTGAACCTTAGTGCAAATCCTTGACTTTCTTTTTCAATGCCGCGAGCAGCGGCGGAGGCAGTGCGGCATAGCCTTCCTGAACCGCAAACTGCTGGCCATCCGTGTATATCCAATTCAAGAGATCGCTTAACGCGGCGGCACGAGCGGGTTCAGACGATATAGTGCGCAGGTAAATCCAGGAGAAACTGGTAATGGGAAAAGCATCGGCTCCGGGTGTGTTGATTAACGAGGCGGAGAAGCTCTTCCAGCCTGGTGCCTCGGCCGCCTGGCATGCCGCGCTCATGCTCTCGGGGGAAGCTTTAACGAACCTACCGGCGCGATTCTGCACTGCGGCTTGGGGAATGCTACTTTTCACCGCATATTGATACTCCACGTAGCCAATGGAGCCGGCGCTGTTTTTCACCTTGTCTGCCATATCGGAACTGCGTTCCGCCCACACGCCAACCGGCCATTTCGGTGAAGGGGTGACGCCAATTTGGGCCCGAAACTTGGAACTCGCCTTGGAGAGAAAATCTGTGAAAACGTAGTTCGATCCCTTTCCTGCGGGGCGGTTGACCACTTGGATCGGAAGATCCGGCAAACTGATTCCGGGATTGAGCTTCACGATTTGTGGCGCATTCCACATCTTCACATCGCCGAGGAAGATCCCGGCCAACACTTCTCCCGAAAGCCGAAGCTCCTGGTTGATCTCGGGAAGATTGTAGATGGGAACGATCCCGATGATCACCACTGGCAATGCAATCAAGCTGCCGTCTTTCCGCTCCTTATCTGTAAGCTGAGCTTCCCCGGCGCCAAAGTCGCCCGCACCATGTGAGATCTGCTTGATCCCTTCGCTGGTTCCGACCGGGAGGTATCGCATCTGCAGGTTGGGGTTGCGCTTGTACTCCTGGGCCCACCGGTTGTAAAGAGGCGCCGGGACGGTCGATCCCGACCCCACCAGGACAACCGCGTTTTGGGCATGGGCAGGAGCGCTGCGCAGCCCGAGAGCAAGAAGTGGCAACAGCCAGATATGCAACAGCAAACAGCGGCTAGAACCTCGCTGCACAATGCTCAACGCCGAAAATCTTGCGGGTACCTTCATCGTGGTCCTCCTGAATTGTGGCCGGACTGTCAAACGCATCCATCCTCCTGACTACCGAACTACTGAAACTAGCTGATGACTGTAAGTTACCACCGCTTTGAGTGAACCTAACCGTCGCGTAACGAGTAGCGGTGTTGTCAGACTAGGAACGGCCATTCGCTCCCAATCCAAGCAAGCGAGCATTCACTTGGCATTGAGTTTCTGCCGCCAGTGCGGCGCAGGGGGGAGTTGCTGACCAACAACTGGTGTTAAGATGCGGAACGTCCGACTTCCCGTCGAGCAAGCTTGTCACAAATGCGGCGAAAGATTGAGGCTTTCGCGCACCTGAGCGCCTCCGGCATTGGAAACTCGATCATGGTGGCTATTCTTGGCTTTCTACCTAACCATGAAACCGGTATAGAACCTCAGCTTTCCGACTATGCCCGTAACCAGCAGGTCCTTTCCCTGCGGCTGCGTTCAGGGTCGGGACGACAGATCTTAATTCATCCGCCGTGCCGTTAATCCACGTGCTCGCCCACCTCGAACCCTTCTTCGGCTGCGGGCAGCACGTCGCGATCGCCCGCGATCCACACATACAACGTCGGCAGCAGGAAGACGCTCATGATGAGGGCTGCGATGAGACCTCCGACGATAACGATGGCAAAGGGGCGCTGAGAGTCGGAACCAATCGCGTGCGAGAGAGCGGCCGGCAGTAGTCCTAGAGTTGCCACCAGCATCGTCATCATGATGGGCCGCAGTCTCAACACAGCACCCTCGACTGCGGCGTCCTCTATGGGATAGCGTCGTGCCCGGAGCTGATTGATGTATTCCAGCATGATGACTCCGGTTTGCACGGATACGCCGAACAGCGCCAGGAATCCTACGCCGGAGGAAACACTGAAATTAGTGCCCGTGATCAAAAGAGCCAGCAGACCGCCAATGGGTGCGATGGCAATGTTCGCGAGAATCAACAGTGCCCATTTGACGGATTTGAACATCGTATAGAGGATGATGAAGATGATGAGGATGGTGATGGGGAGTACGATGAGCAGCCGTGCGTTGGCTCTCTTTTGGCTCGCGTATTCCCCCTCCCAACCGAGGGTGTATCCGGTGGGCAATTTGACCTGTTCGTTCACCTTCTTGATCGCCTCCTCTACCGTGCTGCCGAGGTCACGACCGCGGACACTGTACTTGATGGCAACATAACGCCGATTGCCCTCGCGATAGACTTCAGAAGCACCATCCGTCACACTGATCTTGCAGAGCTGCGCGAGCGATACCCGTTCCCCAGAGGGCGATAGCAGACGAATGTTTTCGATGGCTTCCTTCGTATTGCGGTATTGCGGGAGATAGCGCAACGTAAGGTCGTAGCGCGCTTCGCCCTTGAGAACCTGGGTGAGTGCATTACCTCCTACGGCGGTCTGAATCGCATCCTGGACGTCCGACACATTGATCTGGTGACGGGCGGCTTGCTCGCGGTCCACAGTCACGTTCAAGTTGGGTTGGCCGAGTACGCGAAAAACTCCAAGATCCTCAATGCCATTGATTTTGCGCATGATATTGACGATCTCATCGCTCTTCGCCTCGAGAACTTTCAAGTCGTCGCCGTAGATCTTGGTGGCCAGCGCGCCTTTCACTCCACTCACGGCCTCTTCCATATTGTCTTCGATGGGCTGAGAAAAACCCCAGACGGCCCCGGGGATCTTGTCGAGTTCGCGACCCATGGCGGCGATCAATTCGTCTTTGTCCTGATGGAACACAGGCCGCCACTCTTCTTTCGGCTTGAGGTCAACGAAGAACTCGGTATTAAAAAAACCCGTCGTGTCCGTCCCGTCATCGGGGCGCCCCACCTGGCTCGTACATTGCGGGACCTCGGGAAAGGAGCAAAGAACGACTCGGGCCTGGTTTGCGACCCGGATACCCTCGTCCGGCCCGGTGCTGGGCGCCAGCGTGCCCCGCACCCAGAGCGCGCCTTCATCGAGGTGGGGCAGAAATTCAGAACCGATGACGCCGCTGAAAGCAAGATAGTTCCCCACCGCCACCAGGAGCACGCACACACCGACGGTGACCGCACGGTGACGAATGGCCCACCGAACTGCGGTGCGATAGCGCTCAATCAGGAATTGCATGACTGGGTTGCGCCATTCCTGCGCTCCCTTCGCGAAAGCGAAACTTGCCAGCACGGGCGCGATCAAGATCGAGAAGAGCAAGGCGCCAAGCAGAGCAAAGGCCACGGTCCAGGCCATGGGATGAAACAGCCGGCCTTCGACACGCTGCAGCGTAAAGATAGGCAAATAAGCGGTAATGATGATGGCGATGGCATAAAATACCGGACGCTGAACTTCGTGCGAGGCCTCACTGATTCGCTCGGCTGGTGTTTTGGAATCTTCGCTCTTGCGGCTTAAATGGCGCACGATGTTTTCGATCATCACCACCGCGCCATCGACCACCATGCCAAAGTCCAAGGCGCCGAGAGACAAAAGGTTGGCGGGAATCTGCCTCAAGTCCAAACAAATGGAGGCAAACAACAACGAAAACGGAATCGTTGCCGCAACGATCAGCGCGCCCCGGACGTTGCCGAGGAATATAAAAAGGATGATCGATACCAGGATCATGCCTTCCGTGAGGTTGTGCAGCACCGTGTGGCTGGTGAAGTGAACCAGATCGCTGCGATCGATAAAGGGAACAACCTTCACGCCTGGAGGCAAGATATGATTGTTCAGTTCCTGCACTTTGTCGTGGATGCCTTGCAGGGCCGTCTCTGCCGTTGCACCTTTGCGAAGGAGCACGATGCCCGACACGACATCGTCGTTATCGACGATCTTCCCATCCTCACGATGAATGGCTTTGGCAAACTGGCCGAGCCGAATCTTTGGACCTTGCGAAACCACTGCAATATCCTTGACCCGTAGCGGCGTGCCGTTCTTGGTCACGATGACCGTGCGTTCGATGTCCTGGGTACGGTCGACCAATCCCACCGAATTGACGTTGATCTGTTGCAGGCCTTCTTGTATGAAGCTTCCGCCTGCGTTGACGTTATTGTTCGTGAGTTGTTGCTCGACCTGGGCCAAGCTCAGACCGTATGCGACCAGTTTGTTCGGGTCGACGCGCACCTGGTATTCGCGGGTGGGGCCACCGAAGCTGGAAACGTCGACAATGTTCGGCACAGCTTTGAAATTCTTTTCGATGACCCAGTCTTCAATCGACTTCAGCTCCATCGGGTCATAGGCCGGATTGGTGCTGTGCAGGGTGAAGAAATAAATCTGGCCGACAGGACTCCAGTCCGTGCCCATTTGCGGTACTACGTTTGGCGGTAGGGTAACTTGGCTCAGCCGCTCCAGAACCCGCTCCCGGTTCCAGTCGTTATCCGATTCTTCGTCGAAAATCAGCTTGAGATCGGAGAGTCCGAAGAGCGAGAACGACCGCAGGTGCACGACGTGCGGGATCCCGTTCATGACGATCTCGAGCGGAATCGTGACTTGCTGCTCGATTTGTTCCGCCGATATTCCCGGCCATTGCGTGATGATCTCAACGTAGTTGTCGGCTACGTCGGGATAGGCCTCGATGGGAAGGTCATGGAAGGCGACGATGCCCGCGGCAAAAAGCAGCAGGGCAAGACCCAGCACGAGCAGGCGGTTGTCGAGAGCAAAATCAACGACGCGGCGAATCATCTATTGCTCCACCTATTGCTCCACCGTGTTTTGCAGTACCAGAGCATTCGAAACCACGCGATCTCCGGGCTTGATGCCGGAGACAACTTCCTGCAGGTTGCCGGGAAGCATGTTTCCCGTGACCACTTCCAGGCGTCTGAAGTGTCCCGTGCTCACCGGTGTGTAAACCCACTCGCGATCGTGCAAGTGCAGAATGGCGGTAGCGGGAACTGCAGCCCGGGTTTCAGCCTGTTTCCCGTAGAAGGTTGCAGTAACGAACATTCCTACTCGCATCATTCCGGGGTTCGCGACTTCGAGCCGAACCTTCGCCGTGCGGAGAGTGGGATCGAGAACCGGCAGGATGTTATCGATCCGGCCTTTCAAGACATGGTTGGGATAGGCGTTAAGCCGGATATCCGCGTATTCGCCAATGTGCACGGCGTCGAGATCATTTTCATAGACGTCGCAGATGATCCAGACATAGGACAAATCAGAAATGGTGAACGGGTTGGGGCCAGAAAGACCCTGGACGCCCGCTGCGTTGGTAACCTGTTGGTCCGTGATTACGCCCGATATGGGCGCGGTAATGTCGACAATCCCTGAAGGATGGTCCTTGTCCACGCCCAGCAGGCGCAACTGTTCGGCGGCGGTATCCAGATCGACTTTGGTGTCCTGTTCAGTGTCTTCGGCTTGTTCGAGAGCGCTCTTGGCGATGGCGCCCTTCTCGAAAAGAATCTGCGCTCGTTGGAGCTGTATACGCGCCAACCGCTCGTCATTCACGGCCTTCAGATAGAACTGGTAAGCGCCGGAGACGTCGTTGCTCCGGACCCTCAGCAGCAACTGGCCCTTCTTCACTACATCGCCTAGCCTGGCCTTAATCTCTACAACTCGTCCGGAGGCTAACGAGATCACCGGCACAGCGCGCGCTATGTCGGGCTGTACTACGCCAGTGACATTCAAGGCGGGCGCTGCTTTATGCTCAACCACTGTCACCAATGGAAACTGATCGGGGTGGTCCACTTTGAAGTTGTTGGCATCCAAGTCAGGCTCGACCGTAGCTGGAGGCGGGGCCTCCGCCTTGGGGTCTGCCTTAGTTTCGCCGCAGCCGGCGAGTGACAGCGCAACGGCAAGAAAAAAGATACCCGCAAGCAGCGAAAAGACGGAAATGGCGCCGCGGCGACGAATCGTGTGTGTCATTGGATCACCTCCCGGCCAACGGCCATATTCACCTGGGCTGCGGCCGTCAGGTACGAGCCGACCAGGTTCACGTAATTCAACTGCACCATGCGGTAGTCCGCCTGTGCGTTCAGGTAATCCAGCAACGAGGCCCCGCCGTGCTGATAGGAAAAGAAAACCGTGTCCCGCACCCGGACGGACATTTGCAGGTACTTGGCCTTGTACGGCCGCAGCAGAATCAGATTACTTTGGAGCGTGGCGAAGCTGGAATCTACGTCGCTGAACACTTGCGCTTCGGCGGCGTCGCGCAATCTCTGATTGCGCCGGATATCGATCTGCGTGCGCAGCTTTTCTCCCTGGTTGCGGTCGAAGATGCGCAGCGGGATGCTGACACTGACGCCCAGCGTATTTAAGCCAAACGGATTATTGTTGGATGAGTTGTGCGTATACCACGCGGCGAAAGTCGGATCGGTTGAACCGTTGGCTATCGCCAGCTTGTGATCGGTTTCGGCTTTGTCCACGGCTTCAACCGCTGCCCTCAGGTCCGGCCGCGTATCCAGGGCGATCTTCCGGAAGTCGTCACGCGGCGCAAGTTGATCGTTGAAATCGTACGGCCCGTTCACGTCGATGTGTTCAATCGGAGTTCGATCGTTGAGCAGAGTGAGCAGCTGGATCTTTGCGTCCTCCAGGCTCTCCGCGGCAGCTTGCAAATCCGATTCGTACTGCACCCGTTGCAATTCCAATCGGTCGAGATCGATTTGCGCTATGTCGCCGGCATTGAAACGATTTCTGCTGATCTCGAGCACGTGATCGTAGTAAGCAAGGTTGTCTTTTGCCAGCTGCAGCACCGCCTTGGCTTGCAACGCCGACACAAACGCGCCGCGCAAGGTGAAGAGCATAGTTCTCTCCATGTCGGCGTGACTCGATTCGGCAATCAACGTCCCCTTCTTCGCACTCTCCAGCCGCAACTCCCGCTTATGCCGCCGCTCGTGCAGATAGCTAATGCTGGGCGATTCATAGGTGCCAGCGAACGGCCGCCAGACTCCGTCGTGAGGAGCGATTTGGGTCCCGTCGGCCAGCAGACCGAATTGCGGATTGGGGCGCAGAAACGCGGTGATCTCCTGTGCCCTTGATTCGTCTATACTGAGCTTGTCCGCCAGCAGGGTGGGATTGTTCTGCTCAAAACGATCTTTAACGTTCTCCCAGGTCCAGCTTTGGGCCGGCGGTTGGGCTGGCTGCTGCGCGGACGAAGCCGCGGCAGTTCCTAGCGTTAAAACCAGGAGAAGCCAGCAATATCGCTGGACTTTTCTGCGCATCCAGTAACTCCGTCAGAACCCCTCGGATTTTCCGAAGGCTCAAATGAGATCGAGACTACTGTCTCTGTGGAGCCTCCGCCATCTAATTGACGAGGCTCTTGTGAGTATGTCGGTTCCCTCGTAAGAATTTCGTAAGAATGAGGGAAATCGCCGTCAATTTTCGCATGCAACGAATCGGAGACTCGGCGAGTTACGCGAGGCGGGAACACGGAGGAGCGCGGCTGGCGTGGAGAATCGACGGAACCACCCGTACGGAAACAGGACGGGTGAAAAGTTCCTGCCAGCCCTCGCTGGTGAGCCCGAACGGGGCCGGGGTTGCGATAACGGCGGGCAGATTTTGCCAGCGGCCGTGCCAGGCAGATGCCTTTTCCCCCGCTGCCTGGCAGACGCCGCGCTTGCCGGGCGAGGACTCTTCCATCTCGGCACGCATGGCGTGCAGGTCGTCGGTAGCTGAGATTACGGGGAACAGCAGAACCAATGCGCAGCCAAGAGCGCTGAGGAATACGAGCGGGCACGCCACCGGGCTTTTTGCTGGAGTATCCGAACTGGTCGAAGAAGTCCGATGCCGCCACAGCAGATAGGCGGGCACCAGCAGAGAAAGCCAACAGAGATTAAGAAAAAGCTCCATTCGAAATGCCCAAGTCTCTTACCGGGAACACCACAACTCTAAACGCGCGCCACTACCTTCACGGGAATCAGGATAGCACAAAGACGGAGAGTAACTCGCTACCTGGCGGGGCAAAAGCCGCGAGGCGGCGTGTCCGCAGGACCCTTGTCACGCAAGTCGCCATTCGTTCGAGATCACTTGCCGACAAATGGATGCACTCGCATTCTCGATTCCGTTAATTCTTTAACGTCCAGCTCTCCGTCGTGGTTCGTGTCCAACCTTTCGAACTCCGCTTCCATGAACTTCATCCATTCTTGCTTGGAGACCTTGCCGTTCTTGTCCGTGTCCATCGCGAGCAATAGTTGTTTTGCCGCCTCTGTTGCGAGGGCAAGCTTCTTTTCTTGTTCAGCTTTTTCAGCCGCCGACGTTGGAGTAACTACGCCCGTTGATTTCTCGGGTTGCGCTGTGCCGGCATTCACTACCATCGCTCCGGCTAAGAACAGCGCTGCGATGCTGGCGAGAACAATCGGGCACGACTTAAACATGATTCCACCCCCATTTTGAGATCGCTCGACCAGCTGAAGCAGGCTTCCCTCCAAGGAAGCCTGCATTCAACCCTAGAACTTAACCATGATATCGATGTCGACCAACGACTCGTCTCGGCGCAGGTCGGGGAACCATACGCCGCCTTGGCTGGTGCAGGCCGCTGTTGCGGGGCCGAAGGTCAATTGCCCGGACGTATTCCCGTTGTTGCAAGCAAAGAATTGGGGAGACCCGTTGTTGGTATAAGGCACTCCGCCCGAACCCGGCGGCGTAACTCCGCCGCGACCAGACCAGTACGGCACGCTGGCATGGCGGTAGTCGTATTCCCAGCGGAAAGTGAGCCACTGCCGGGGCATGTAGTCAAACGTGAGCGAAGAATCCCAAGCCTTGAACGGGTCCGAGGGACTCCCGGTAAAGTACGGTGCGTTGATGGCCGCGGAGGAGGCCGTTTCACCATTGATGGGCGGGAGCAGGACCAGATAGCGTCCGGGATTGTTGATCATGCCGCCGCCGATGGTTAATCCGTACTTATCCTTCTTGAACCAGTTGCGGTCGTAAAGCATCCAGCCGACAAAGCTCTGCTTGGGATTGATTCCCGGCCCAAAATTGTCACCCCCAATCGATTTCGCGTCCTTCCTGTCACCGTGGCAGCCCACGCCTTGTAAATATGTGCCTGTCGAGGTGGTCGTGCTGGGGCCAAATTCGCAACCCATATCGCCGGTGAACGAGAAGGCCATCTTGTCGAGGGTCTTTCCCGGTTTGTCGTAATACTTGATCTCGATACTGTCGTCGGTGTGGACGCGGCCGCGATTCGGTATGTACAAGTCGTCGTGCCCCAGACCGTAATTGTTGGAGACGATGTTCATCCAGGGTCGCGGAGTCCACTTGATCTGCCCTCCCAGACCTTTCCTCGTATTGGACGAACCGTACGATTGCCATCCATTGATGAACCACGGCTCGATCTTCAAATGGGGATTGGGGAAAATTTGTATCCGCAGGCCTTGGAAGAACCATGGCGTGTTGGAAGAAACGTACGAAGGCTGGTAAGCCCAGTTATCAAAGTTGTAATAGCTGAACAGACCGATGTAGGACATGAAGATTCCCGCGTCAATGTTGATCCCGTTCAACGCGTTAATGTGATATCCGCCGTATGCTTCCGCCAAATAGCGGTCCGCGTCGGCGATATCCCATTGGCCCTTGGCGTAGCTGGGGTCATTGCGGATCGTTGCCGTGGAATACATGCCAAACTGAGTCATGAATCGGGCGCGAACGTTGTCGTAGTGGAAGTCGCCGCCGAGGCCGAGTTGTTCCAACTGGATTTCGTTCGAGCGAAACAGTTCGCTCGACCCGCCCATCGAGTTGTCTACCGGTTTGTTGAAATCGTAGGTGTAGGTAACGTCGGCCCGGATTTCCGGCGTGAAGAATTTTGAATCAAAGGCAACGTCTTTGTTGCGCGGATTGCCGTTGAGCCAGGTCCAGTCCCAATCCGAAAAAGGGTCGATCTTGGGCTTTTTCGTGGGCGGAACAACGGTCGAGGAAGAGGAATCGCTCGACATTTGCGCCACTGCTGCCTGAGCCGGGGGCGCCGCCGGGGCCGCCACCGCAGCCGGCAACGCTAGAGCTACTCTTGCTGGAGGTAACGTCGCCGGGGATGCCTCTGTCGCCGCTGCCGCCGTACGGCTCTTCAGTTCCGCTTCGAGCACCTCGATGCGCGCCTTCATAGCGGCCAGCTCTTTCGCGATATCGACGTTGATCGGATCTGGAGGGGCCGCGGGTCGGGCGGGCGATACATCAGGGGCCGCCGGCGGATCGTTCAGGGCGGCGACTTTCGCCGGAGCAACCGGTTGCGCCGGAGCCTGCGCATAACAGCGCGGAGCCTGAACAACCGCGAGGCTCAAAACAAGCAGTGGAGGGAAAGCTGAAGCCGCTACGGCTTTGCGCAATAAAGTTCTCATGATTTTCAAGTTCGAATCCTTTCCGGTCCGAAGTCCGGTTCTCTTTACTGAATGACAGTCGTCCAGACTGACTATGGCCAAAGGACTTTTGCCTGCCGCTTTTCTTAGTGGTGGACGATCCATCACATCCGAAAACTCATAAAGATCGGGTAAAAAGTTCATAAAGAGCACATAAAAACTTTCAAAAAAAACAGCCCGGCGAACAAGCGGCGTTACAAAGTCGCTTTGACATGGACAACCTAAAAGGAGCACGCTGATCAGTCCAATAGATAATTCTTCTGCGGCCAATCACAACTTAGCCGCAGCGCAAAAATTTATAGTGGTCATAAATTGAACCGTACCGGCATAATCGCGCCTGGCGGCGTGCTGTCTACAAAACACAGCAGTCAGCTGGAACAGTCTTGTAGCCTAGGCAGGATCTTTCTGCCCGTGAGGCTGCCTTCATAATTTGCTTGTCTACGTCATCATGTGGCTGGCATGCAACTTCGACCCGATGCTTCCGAATAGGACCAATCGCTCAGTTCCGGTTTCGGAGTTCAGCTTAAGTCTCAGCTCTGCGGGACTTAGTGCTCGTGTTCATGGCGAGAATGGCCGTGAAGGTGAGGATGTGAGTGTACGACGCCGCCGTGGGAATGGCGGTGGGCGTGAATAAGGTTTGCCCTGAGAAGCAAGTCAGTGTTTGAGAGAATCTCCGATGGAGTCCCTTCGGCAATTACGGCGCCTGCCTCAAGCACGAAAACACGATCCGCAATGTCTTCGACAATCTCCAACTGATGAGTCGCCGTGATCACGGTCCTCGCCGTGCCTTTCCACTGTTGAATTAGGTCTACGACCTGGCTCTGGCTCTTCGGATCAAGGGTCGCGGTTGGCTCATCGAGCAGCAGGACTTCGGGGTCCAGGACCAGGACGGAAGCCAAGGCGACCCGTTTTTTCTCGCCTCCCGAGAGCCGATAGGGCGGGCGATCCTTCAGGTGCGAAATTGACATGAATTCGATCGTTTCCTCCACTCGCCGGATCACGTCTTCCTTGCTCCATTGCATCTGCAAAGGACCGTAGGCGACCTCGTCGAATACGGTGGGATTGAACAGTTGGACATCCGGATTCGGAAAGACAAGGGCGACGCGGCGGCGGAAATTCAGCGCGAATTCCTCTTGCTGCAGGTGTTTTTCGGTGAGCGCCTCCCCCTTGAATGTGACCGTACCTGCCGAGGGAAAATAGAGCGCATCCAAAATTCGCAACAGCGTGGACTTGCCGGAGCCATTGGCGCCAAGCAGCGCAACCCGATCGCCTTCTCCGACGTGGAGAGTAAGTCCACGGATCGCCGGGATCGCTTCGTAAGAGAAGCTAATGTTTTGCACTTCGAAAGTTGACGCCAATTCTTGCTTACCTCCCCATCCACACCGCTAAGCAGCCAGTAAAGAGGAAGGCAGTCAGGCCGACGTAATCGCGGGGTTTCAGGCGGAAGTCGGTCAAGAGACGAACCTCTCCCCGAAAGCCCCGGGACAACATGGCCAGGTACACCTCTTGGCTGAGTTCAATGCTCTTGCTCAGCAGCACTCCGGCGGTTCGAGCCGTCGTTTTGCGCCGCCCAGAACCGCTCAGTACACCGACGGTTCGGCTCTTCCTCGACTCGAACATCTGGTTCGCCGTTTCGATCAGCAAGAAGACGTAGCGGTGCGTCATGGCCAGCATGGTGACGACCTCGGCAGGAAGGTGCAGCGAACGGAGCGCCTTCAAGATGTGAGTCCAGGCGGTCGAGAGCACCAGCACTGTGGTTAGTGTAGCCGCTGTTTCCACCCGCAGGACCAGCAACACCGCCGTGCGTACTCCTTGGACGGAGATGGAAAGGTGCAGAACTGGTGCCGTGAAAAGCGGCTCTCCTGGAGTAATAAATAAGGCGGGAAGGGCGATCACAGCCGTGAAGCCTAGAACCACAAGCCAGACGCGTTTTGCGAGTGACGCAAGGCTTACTCTGGCAGCAACCGCGATTGCAATCGCGACGAGCAAAATGGCTGCAATGGCCGCAAGCCGTCGACAGATGACCACCGAGACAACGAGAGTAAGGATTCCGATCACCCGGACGCGAGGATCAAGGCGCTGCAGCAGGCCTGGTTGGCTTGCGGCATGGTCCGCTTGAAGGGCTTTCGACACCGCTCGGGTGAAGCCTTGAATCGTCGATTCGAGAAAAGAATGTCGGCTCATGACCGCAGGCTCCCCCCTTGCCATTTTCTGCCAAGCGCTCTCGCGAGCAGGGAAGCCAAAACAAGGAAGCCCACCCCAAACATTGCCGAGAGCAAATATCCAAACACCGGATTTCTGATAAACCTCGGCGCATAGCCGGGGAACGGCGCCGTCCACAGGTTCGACAGCTTTTCGATCCCGACAGGAACGGAAGACGGAAGCGCATGGTTCCCCGATGCGGCTGCGATCTGTTCCCGCGTGTGGGGATTCATCAAGTCAGCAGAAGACCAATCACCCCAGGCAGTGCCTGCCGCTAAGATGCCAAGAGGCGTGAACAGCATGAGAAGTGCCACCGCCCGCCATAGTCGTCCTTGTGAACGTTCAGGGCCCGCGCCAGCGATTATCGTACCTGGCGGCGGGACCAAACCGCTTACTCCTCGAAGCAGACCCAAATCAGTTCGTTGGAGATAGGACACCATTCCTGCCGATATCACCGCTTCAGCCAGTCCTGCAAACGTAAGATGTCCGATCATCATTGCTGGAATAGCCACATGCAACGGATAGGGCGCGTAGAGCGGCGTACCGCTGGCGTCATGAAAAAGCATGGGCTGAACGCCAAGCTCAACAGCTGTAACCAAGGCTGCGGCGTTGATGGCAACATACCCAGCAACTGCTGCCGCTAGTACTCTCTGGCGGGATTTTAGATTCGAGTTCGCTGCGATCGTCCGGTAAACAACGTAGGCCGTGAAGGATCCAACGATCGCCATGTTGAAGCAATTCGCTCCCAGCGTGGTGATTCCTCCGTCGCCGAAGAACAGCGCTTGGATGGCGAGAGCGATCGAAATGGCAAGAATTGAACCCCAGGGGCCGAGCACGATGGCGGCGACGCCAACGCCAACCGCATGGCCGGTTGTTCCGCCCGGAAGTGGCACATTGAACATCATTACAACAAAAGAGAATGCTGCGAACACCGAGATCAGCGGGATTGCGCGCGTGGCAAGAAGCTGCTTGATGCGCTTCAGGGCCGCATGCCAGCCCGTCGCTGCGAATAGATAGAGGGTCGCGCAGGTCGACGGGCTGAGGTAACCATCAGGAATGTGCATGATCTCGTCAATTTCTACCGGGTTTTCCTCCTCCAACGCAAGGTGATTCCAGCCAGGTCATGTTAACGGGAGACGCGAGTCACGGTGGTGTCTATTGGTTTTGACGGGGTGCGCTGCATCGGATGCAAAGCGAACGGCGATTTTGCCGTAATAATTGTTAAAGCGGTTCTCCCTGGTGAGCAGAGCCTAAAGCCAGCGGCTCTGCCGGGGCATAGTTAAATGTCGGTCCTCTGCTCAGCATGCCGGACGAGAAACCAGCAGGGAGGATCGCCGAGGTGTGGGAAAAGGCTGTACACGCATGTCTTTTGCACCGGTGGATCAAAAATAATCTCGGCCTTCCCGTCTTTGTGCGCCACCTCGTAGTAGTGTTCGACGGTTACGCTGCCAAAGGGCTGGCGCTTCGTCGCAAGACGGTATCGAAACACGCAATAGTCCGTACCATACGCGATTCCCAGCAGGCCCACCCCAGCCAAGAACGATCGCAGAGCGATTCGCCGGAGCCATGGGCCGGATTTGTTGCCTTCGACCGCGTTCACGGCCTGAATTATAACCGCGCTCGACCGGTCCGGAGACCGAAGTGTTGACAATTCTTCACAAAAAGTCACCCCGATTTGCTCTCCCGCACGTCAAAAGTGTGTTGGAATATAAGTGATAAGATGCACCAGCAAGGTCCGGGAGAGAACTGTACCTACCGCTGCGTCTTTCCCCGGAAAGTGTGTCTCAGCTTCGGCATCGAGGGCGGGCAGCTTCAACTTCCATCAGAGGACTGTCCCTCATCGATTTGAGGAGTGCAAGTGACGGAACCAGTAACAGACGCAGGTGTTTCGAAGAAATCCGAGCAGTACCCAACCGAGAATTCAACCACTCACAAGAGCCGCTGGTGGATCTGGTTGATCGTTGTGGTTGTGATCCTTGTCATTGTGGCGATCTGGGAACGCCGCGGCGGTTCCTCCGACGCGAAAGCCAGCGGTGACGCGGCCGCCCGGCCCGTTTTGGTGTCTACGGCGACCGCACACCAAGGCGACATTGGGATTTACTTGAACGCATTGGGCACCGTGACGCCCGTTTATACGGACATGGTGACCAGCCGGGTGCAAGGCGAGATTACGCACGTCTACTATCACGAAGGGCAAATGGTTCGGAAGGGCGACCCGCTCATCGAAATCGATCCGCGACCTTATCAGGCGGCATTAACACAAGTCGAAGGACAATTGGCGCACGATCAGGCAGTCTTGAAGGAAGCCAAGATCGATTTGGAACGCTATAAGCAAGCCTTAGATCGCAATGCCATCGCCAAGCAGCAATATGACGATCAAGAGCAGGTCGTGCTGCAAGATGAAGGCACGGTGAAAAATGACGAAGGCCAGTTGGCGAATGCCAAGGTCAATCTGGTATATACGCATATCACCGCACCGATAGACGGGCGCGTGGGACTGCGGCTGGTCGATCCCGGAAATATCGTGCAGGCCAATAGCACCACCGTCCTGGTGGTGATCACGCAGCTTCAGCCCATCACGGTTATCTTCAGCATCGCGGAAGATCAGCTACCCCAGATCCAACAGCAATTGCGCAAAGGGAAAAAACTGACGGTGGACGCTTTTGACCGTGCAGGGAGCGTGAAACTTGCATCCGGCACACTGCTGACTCTCGATAATGTTATCGACCCAACCACGGGAACCTTGAAACTCAAAGCCATCTTTGACAACACCGACAGCGCTCTTTTCGCGAGCCAGTTCGTGAACGTCAAACTGCTCGTCGACACGCAACACAATATGACTTTGATCCCTACTCCGGCGATTCAGCGCAACGCCCAAGGCGCTTATGTCTACGTGATTAAGGGTGACCAAACAGCCTCCATGCGGACGATTACAGCCGGCACTACCGATGGGTCAGTGACCGCCGTGCAGGGAGTTGAACCGCAGGAGGTGGTTGCTGTGAATGGATTCGACAAGCTTCTCGATGGCGCGAAGGTCACCATTCGCACGCCTGCGAAAGGCAGCGCCGGAGCCTCCGGCCAGCAGCCTCAAACCGGCCAGAATAACGACAACCAACCCGCTCCGTCTGGAACCCGAAGTGGTGACGCGTCCGGAGGCAAAAACGGAGCCTCGCCGCGGTGAGCCCCTCTCGTCCATTTATCTTACGACCGGTAGCGACGTCGCTCTTGATGGCGGCCATCTTGCTCGCTGGCTTCGTCGCCTATCTCCAACTGCCCGTCTCCGCGCTGCCGGAGGTCGACTACCCTACCATTCAGGTGGTTACGTTTTATCCCGGCGCCAGTCCCGACGTGATGGCCTCGGCCGTAACCGCACCTCTGGAGCGGCAGTTCGGTCAGGTCCCAGGCCTCAATCAGATGACTTCCACGAGTTCCGACGGGAGCTCCATCATCGTTTTGCAGTTTTCACTCGACCTGAACATCGACGTCGCCGAACAGGAGGTTCAAGCCGCCATCAACGCAGCCCAAACCTATCTGCCTTCCGATCTGCCGGTCCCGCCGATCTATAGCAAAACGAATCCGGCGGACACGCCGATTCTCACCCTGGCGCTTTCTTCCAAATCGATTCCTCTGTCGCAGGTGGAAGATCTCGCCGACACCCGCTTCGCGCAAAAAATCTCTCAACTTCCCGGCGTGGGACTGGTCAGCATCAGTGGCGGGCAAAAGCCGGCCGTCCGAGTACGCGTAAATCCGACGGCGCTTTCCTCCTACGGCATCAACCTGGAGGATGTGCGTACGGCCTTGCAGCAGACCAGCCTCGACCAGGCAATCGGCAACTTCGACGGCCCGCAACAGGACTACCAGATTCAAGCGAACGACCAACTGCTCACCGCCTCCGATTTCGCCCAAGTCATCATTGCCTACCACAACGGGTCGCCCGTAAAACTCTCGGATGTGGCCACGGTCGATAATGACGTGGAAAACAATCGCCAGGCGGCATGGATGAACGAAACTCCCGCGGTCATCGTCAACATTCAACGCCAGCCCGGCAAGAACATTATTGATGTGGTGGACCGCATTAAGAGGCTGCTTCCCCTGCTCAAGAGCAATCTCCCCGCCGCCGTGCAAGTGGATGTACTGACTGACC
>Ga0224558_1000899_pt1 | contig 33630 bp, 32 predicted proteins | sample 714S32024metaG_FD_180682 | JGI IMG/M metagenome (GOLD analysis project Ga0224558, IMG submission 180682) | Peat soil microbial communities from Stordalen Mire, Sweden - 717 S3 20-24 | ecosystem: Environmental > Terrestrial > Soil > Wetlands > Peat | place: Sweden: Norrbotten County, Stordalen... | reverse complement strand
TCTCCAGCACGAAGGCCGAGTGGTAGCCATGGCGGGCGACGGCATCAACGACGCCCCCGCGCTGGCGCAAGCGCAAGTAGGAATCGCCATGGGGACAGGCACCGACATCGCCATGGAAAGCGGCGGCATCACCCTGCTTAAAGGAGACCTTGAAGGAATTCTTCGCGCCCGCAAGCTGAGCCAGGCAACCATGCGCAATATCCGCCAGAACCTGTTCTTCGCGTTTCTCTACAACTCGATAGGAGTGCCGATTGCAGCCGGCGTACTGTATCCAGTATTCGGACTACTGTTAAGCCCGATTCTAGCCGCCGCAGCGATGAGCTTTAGTTCGGTGTCGGTAATCACGAACGCGCTGCGCCTACGGAACGTGAAACTCTAGCTCTCAGCCATCAGGAGAGTTTCTACGGCGATCACCAGCGGTCAATAGCCTCTTGGGTAACCGCGAGTGCGGGCGAGGTTCCATTTTTGTAAGATTTTACTGAGAGCTGACAGCTTTCCTCACAGTTTGCTCAAATAATCCGTGACCTCCGGGTTGTTCCAATCCACGGGTCCAATAAATTTGCGCCGGATGACTCCGTTGCGATCGATCACGTAGCTTTCCGGCCAGCCAAACGTGCCGTAGAGCGTAGCCGCTTTCTGCGCCTCATCCCGCACGGTCACCATGTTGACGCTGTATTCCTTGAGGAACTTGTGGTACGCCGCATCGTCGGCGTCAATACTAACGGCCAGCACCACTACACCCTTGTCTTTAAGACGCGACTGCATCCGAACCAGCGATGGAGTCTCCTCGACACACGGCGGACACCACGTCGCCCAGAAATTCAGCACCACCACCTGCCCGCGAAACTGGCTGAGCGTGACTTTGTGGTCGGAATCCTGCAATGTGAAGTCCGGGGCATTCGATCCAATGCGCGCAGGATGGTTCCCGCTGTAGCATCCGATCAGGGCGGCCAGCAATCCAATGGCTAGGATTGTGAAAAGCGGCGTGGCAACAAGCGTTCGTCTCACACCGCTATAATAACGAAAAACTGATGGATAGTTCACTTCCAGCCGCGATGCCCCGGTTTCCGATCCCCGAGGTCTCCATTATCGTTCCAGCCCGGAACGAAGAGGCCAGCCTCGGCGACTGTCTGGACTCGCTGACGGCACAAACCGGCGTGCCGTTCGAGATCATCGTGGTCGACGACGGCTCCACCGACCGCACGCGTGAGATCGCGCAGAGTTTTGCCGGAGTGCGGGTGATTCCCGCCCGTCCTCTGCACGAGGACGGGGCAGGGAAGGCGTGGACGGGGAAGAACAATGCAGTGATTGCCGGGGCCAAAGAAGCGAGCGCGCCGTGGCTGCTGTTCACCGACGCGGACACTGTGCACCAGCCGGGGTCGTTGGAACGTACACTCACCGAAGCCAAGAATGAGCGGACCGATTTGTTGTCGTACTCGCCCGAGCAGGTAGTTGTCACCTTCGCCGAAAGGGCCGTGATGCCCGTAATCTTCGCGGAACTCGCGGCGCACTACCCGCCCCGGAAAGTGCGCGATCAGAATCCTGGACAAAGTTCGAGACAGAGTTCAAGACAAAGTCCGAGACAAGGTTCGGGAAGCGCCGCAGCGAACGGGCAGTATATCCTCGTCCGCCGCGCCGCCTACGACGCCGTAGGCGGCCACGTCGCGGTGGCCACGGAAATTCTTGAGGACGTGGCGCTGGCCCGGCTGTTCCGCAACGCCGGCCAGCGCGTGTGCTTCCGTTATGGCGCAGACGCCGTCTGCACCCGTATGTACCGCAACTGGGCTCAACTTAGCGAAGGATGGACGAAGAATCTGGCGCTGTTGTTCCCGAATCCCGGCCGGCTGGCGCTACAGAGTGTTTTCTCGTGGTTCGCGGCATGGTTCGCGATAGCAATCGCCGCCTCTGGAGCACGCAGCCACCACTTCCTGTGGATTGCCGCCGCCGCGCTTTGGTTGTTGGTGTACCGGCGAATTCGCGCCGCACATTTCACAACAGCAAATAACCTGTTAGCAATTGCGGTGGGTCTGCCAATGTTCGCGTATCTGCTTCTGCGCTCGAAGAAGGCCCACGCGAAAGGCCAAGTATCATGGAAGGGCCGTGCCTACAGTGTCGGCACTCCAGGCAGAAGCGCTCCGCCGGAACTGCAAGCGGCAAAACCAATTCAGAGAATTGAGAATCAAGGACTGAGAGCTGAAAACTGAGAGCTGAGAGCTGCTTTTTATGGTCTACCTAACCCGCAAAGCCGAATTTTCCGCATCGCACTACTATCACAATCCGGACTTTACTCCGGATGAGAACCAACGCATCTTCGGCAAGTGCAATAATCCCAACGGGCACGGGCACAACTACACTCTCGAAGTAACCGTGAAAGGCGCGGTCGATCCCAAGTCGGGATTCGTCGTCGACCTGAAGCAATTAAAAGACGTCATGAGCAGGGAAGTGTTAGACGCGCTAGACCATCGCTTCCTGAATAAGGAAGTGCCCGAGTTCTTCACCAGTATCCCGACGACCGAGAACCTCGCCATCGTCATCTGGCAGCGCCTCGCGCCCAAGCTAAACGCGGCGCAGTTGCATCGCGTGCGCGTATACGAAACCCCCGACCTGTTCGTCGATTTCTATGGTGAAGCGTGAAGCGAGAAGCATGAAGGCACACCTGACCCGCCGCTACATGTTTTCGGCGTCGCACCGCTTGCACAGCGACCAGATGTCAGCGGAAGAAAACCGCGCAACCTACGGCAAGTGCAATAACCCCTACGGACACGGGCACAACTACCTGGTCGAAGTAACCGTCAGCGGACCGGTCGATGACCAGACCGGTATGGTATGCAACTTGGTCGATCTCGATGGCTTCGTGCGCACCCATATCCTCGAACGCTACGACCACCAGAATCTGAACCTGCTTGCAGAATTCGTGAAGGAGGTTCCGACCACGGAAAACCTGTGCATCGCAATCTACGAAATTGTGAAGCGCGGCTTCCACAACGCTCATCTAGAAAAGATAAGAATTGAAGAGACGATGATGAATTCGTTTGAATACTCGGGAGAAAGCAGTCGTTAGTCGTTAGCGAACTGTGTTTGCAAACGACTAACGACTGACGACCAACGACTAAAACTCTATGAAAACGCCCGCCGACTTATCCGTCACCCTGACCGGCGCCACCTACGAAGAACTGGTGCGCGAAATGCTTGTCCGCCTCGGCGAAGATCCCGATCGCGAAGGCCTTTCGCACACCCCCGCGCGCGTCGAGAAAGCCATGCGATTTCTCGTCAAAGGCTACAAGGACGATCCCGAAGCGCTTTTGCGCAAGGCGCTGTTCACCGTCGGCTACGACGAGATGGTGATTGTAAAAGACATCGAAATGTTCAGCCTGTGCGAGCACCACCTGCTGCCCTTTTTCGGCAAGGTACATGTGGCCTATATTCCAAACGGAAAAGTGATCGGCCTGAGCAAAATACCGCGCCTCATCGAAGCCTTCTCGCGCCGCCTCCAGATCCAAGAGCGCTTGACCACGCAAATTGCGGAGGCGATCCAGAACGCCATCGAGCCGCAAGGCGTAGGCGTCGTCATCGAGGCCCGGCATCTGTGCATGATGATGCGTGGCGTCGAGAAACAGCACTCGTCCGCGGTAACTTCGTCCATGCTCGGCAGCTTCCGCAGCGAAGAGGAAACGCGAACCGAATTCCTCTCGCTGATCCGCCAAAGAACGAACGGCGTCTGATTTGTATAGCTCGTGTGGGGACGGGGCTTTGCCCCGTCCAAGCCGAGCGCAGCTCGGCAACCGCCGGTGCTCACCGCACAGCAACTCAGGATTCGCGATAGCCCTATTGCCGAATTGTAAACTCCCACCGCGAAAGAGCGCCGCGGTTGGAATAAGCTGAAAAAACCGCATGCCGAAACACAAGCTCTCACTGCGCAAACCCATGCTCGCCGGTCGCCTCGCCCTCGTCACCGGCGCCAACCGCGGCATCGGTCTCGCCATCGCCCGCGCGCTGGCGCGTGAAGGATGCAATCTGATTATCACCGGCCGCGACCAGCGTGCCTTGGCCAAAGCGCGCACAGAACTGGACAAGCTCCAGTCGCCGAGATTGCCGGAGAGACTCCATGTTCCGGTACTGGCGCAGTGCTGCGACGTCCGCAGCCCCGACTCGGTCGACTACCTCTTCGCGCTAGTCCGCGGATTGCGCCAGCCCCTCGATATCCTCATCAACAATGCGGGCATTGGACATCCCAATCGCACCGTCGCCGAGTTGCCCTACCCCACCTGGATAGAGGTGGTCGACACTAATCTCAACGGCCTGTTCCTCATGACGCAAGCGGCGTTAGCCGTGATGAAGCGCGGCAGCACGATCGTAAACAATCTCTCCATCGCCGCCGAGCGCGTATTCCCCGGGTCGGCAGCCTACAACGCGTCGAAGCACGGCGCCCTCGGATTTACCAACACCTTGCGCGAAGAGTTGAGGCCGAAGGGCATTCGCGTCATTGCCCTCATGCCCGGAGCAACCGATACTGCGATCTGGCACGCGCTGTGGCCAACCGCCCCAAGGCGCAAAATGATGTCTGCCGAAACCGTCGCCCAAACGGTGGTCGACGCCCTGCTGTTGCCCGAAAGCACAACCATAGAAAAAATCGTGGTCATGCCCGCAAGCGGCACCCTGTAAGAAAAGTTCCTGTAGAGACGCGGCTCGCCACGTCTCCCGCCGCAGAGTGAGACGGGGCAAGCCCCGTTTCTACCGGATGGTTTTCGGAGGCGGCGTTAGCGACGTGGGTGCTCGAATGAGCATCTAAAAGGCAACGGGCTTGGCTTGTTGTTCGCTAACGACCAACGACCAACGACCAACGACTAACGACCACCGACCGAGCAAAGATATGTCATTCCTCGATTACTTCCGATCGCTAAAACCGGAGCACCGCATAGCGTGGGTCGTAGCCATCGCCGCCGACGTCCTCCAAATCGCCGCGTTTCCACTCTTCGCCGAGGGAGCACTGTCTCCCGCCGACTCAGCGCTCGACCTGATCGTCGCCTTCGTGATGATTCGTCTGCTCGGATGGCACTGGGCCTTCTTGCCCACGGCGGCAGCGAAACTAATTCCCGCCGCAGATCTCTTTCCCACCTGGACCGCTGCCGTATGGTTCGTCACCCGCCACAAGATGAATGTAGGGGAGCAGGAGGTTCTCCCCCCCGGCCCCGCACCCGAACCGCGCCGCGAATAAGTCAGCAGTCGGATTGATCGCGGGAGTTGACTCAGACCTCTAACCTCAGACCTCTAACCTCTCTACCAAGTCCCATACCGATACCGTTGCGGCCGTTCACTGAATAAGTTAATCATGACCACACCCGCCACAAAGCCTCCCACATGCGCCCAGAAAGCAATCCCGCCCGAAGTCTGGCTGGTTTCGGCGATGGCAGTAGCAGTGCCGCTCAGGAAATTTCCCACAAACCAATAGCCAAGCATCAGCCACGCCGGAACGTGAAAGAAAAATATTGGCGGAAACCAGATCAGCACTCGCGCCCGCGGATACAGGATGAAATACGCGCCCATCACCCCGGCAATCGCCCCGCTCGCGCCCACACTGGGGACGCGCGAGCCTTGGTTCAGCAGAATGTGCGTGACGCCGGCCGCCACTCCGCTGACCAGGTAAAACACCAGATATGTGAAGTGTCCAAGGTAGTCTTCGATGTTGTCGCCGAAGATCCACAGAAAAAGCATATTCCCAGCCACGTGTAAGAATGAAGCATGAAGGAACATCGAAGTAAACAACGGCAAAATGGCCGTGGCCACTGGAGCGTAGGAGTGTCCGGTCAGCACAGCCAGCGTGTGGTGAGGCACCACGCCAAACTCCACCATGAATGAATTCAGCGCCCGATGGCTCTGCATCCCGACCGAAAGCTCCCAGAGAAAGACCACCACGTTCAACACGATCAAAAAATAATTGACGAACGGTGTCGAGAAAATGGGCTGATCGTCGCGAAGAGGAATCATTTAATTGGTAATTTGGTAATTTGTAATAGGTAATTTGAATCCGATCTTGCTTTGAAATTACCAATTACAAATTATCAGATTACAAATCCCCATGAATGGTGTCCTGGTCATCGATAAACCGCCCGGCCTCACCTCGCACGACGTGGTCAATCGCGTGCGCCGAATTCTCGGGCAGCGCGCGGTCGGGCATCTAGGAACCCTCGACCCGTTGGCCACCGGAGTCCTGCCGGTTGTCCTCGGCAACCTCACGCGCCTGGCGCAGTTCTACACCCATTCCGAGAAGACGTACGAAGGCGTGATTCGCTTCGGCTTCGCCACCGACACCTACGACGCCGATGGCGAGCCCACCACGCCACCGCAAGACGTGCGCATAAATTACGATGAAGTGCGCGCCCTGGCGGCGCAGTTTCAAGGCGCCATCGAGCAGATGCCTCCGCCCTTTTCCGCCAAAAAACTTGCCGGAGTCCCCGCCTACAAACTAGCCCGCAAAAAGCAAGAGGTTGCGCTCAAACCGGTGCAGGTAGAAATCAAAGAATTCGTGATTCTAGACACCACGAGAGGTCAGACGAAAGACCAAGCCACCTTCCGCGCCCGCGTCGCCTCGGGCACATACATAAGGTCGGTGGCCCACGAAATGGGCCAGAAGCTGGGCTGCGGCGCGCATCTGGCCAGCCTGCGACGCACCGCCGCCGCCGAGTTCACAATCGAAGATGCGCACTCGCTCCAGGCTTTAGAAAGCGCGATGCAGCAGGGAAGCGCTGAGTCATTTGCACTTACAATGCTCGTCCATCCCAGAAAGTTGCTGCCGCAGTTGCCAAGCGTCACAGCCAGTGAAGAAAGCGCCGCCCTGATCCGCAGTGGTCGCGCCGTGAATCTGCCGGAAATGTCGCGCGCTCCCCAGGTAAAAGTCTTCTACGGCCAGCGCGACCTGATAGCAATCGCAACCAGAATCGCCGGAACGCTTTTTCACCCGAAGATCGTGTTTCCCGCGTAATGAACCATACAGTGGATTGGAGCGACCGGCGTCCTCGCCCGTCCACCTAGACGACGCCGGCTCTCCACCAAGTCACAGACGGAGACTGCGCAGCGCCGCATACTCTGCCCGGAGGACGACCAGTTAAGTCCCCACCCGAAAAGGGGGCCCGTGACGTTCGCCAACTGCTATGAAGATGACACCCGCGCCCAAGCCTATGCCACGTTAGAGTTCAAGAACACCTACCACCTGGCATACCACGACGCAATAATATCGCCAATGTCCGATAACAGGTATTATGTGAACTCGATAAACTAGGGTTCCGGCCGCCCCGAGTCCTCATGCAGCAGGTCCTTAAGCTCGTCGCCGAACTTCCGCAAAGCCTCAATCCGCTCCGGCGTGGCCTCCACAATCTCACTTTTCGCCTGAAATACTTTGCGGCCTTCCCTTTCGGTGAGCACGCCCATCACGTCGCCCATGCGCCAGCCGGGAGTGCCCAGAACTTGCAAGCCGTCCACCCCCGGAACAAGCAAAGCGACGCAGTTCTCGCGCCTCACGCCAATGCACTTGGGATAGCGTTCAAAAGTCTGGAGCTCAAATCCCGCAAGATAAAGACGCTGGAGCTGTTCGGCGGAATCAGGCATGAGGAGAATTGGTAATTTTGCAATTTGTAATTTGGTAATTCGGAAGGCCCAAGGGTGCGGCTTTCACTGACAACTGAGAGCTGACAGCTGAGAGCTGCCTTCCTACATCTTGTACTTGCCCAGGTCATCGTCGCCAAGGTCTTCCAGCCACTTGCGCAGTTCCTCGCTCGAAACCGCAGGAACAGGATTGGCGGCCTGCTTGGAGCTCTTCAGAACCTCGTCCTCCACGAAGATGGGGCAATCCACGCGCAGCGCCAGCGCCAGCGCGTCCGACGGACGGGAGTCGATGCTGATCACGTGTCCTTCCCTTTCCAGCCAGATCACAGCGTAGAAAGTATCGTTTTTCAGTTCCGTGACCACCACTTTGTGCACCAGCGCGTCCAGTCCGGTGAGAACGTTCTTGATCAAGTCGTGCGTCATCGGTCGCGGAGTGCTGACTTTTTCGATCTCAAGCGCAATGGCGTTCGCCTCGTACACCCCCACCCAGATCGGGAGCACCAAGTCGCTGCCCACGTCCTTGAGCAGCACAATCGGCATGTTCGATACCGGATCCATCATCAGCCCGCGAATTTTCATTTCCACTTCCATAGAGGCCTCAACAAACGAAACTCAAAAAGCGCTCACCACTGGCTAGGTCGCGTTTCATCAACGATTCTTTGAAGGGGCGCGGCTTCAGCCGCGCCGTAATCAAGCCTGAAATCGAGGGCTTTAGCCCCTGAGGGGAGCCGCCATCTCCCCCACCAAGCTGTTCGGGAAGCTCCCAGTAACGCGCACGCGAACGTAGCTCCCAGTCGCAAGCTCAACCCCCGCAGGAACCGTAAAATTCATCACCTTAATCTGCGAGGTCCGCCCGATCCACTGTCCCCGCGCCGGGTTCTTCCCTTCCACCATCACCTCAAGCACGTGCCCAACATGCCGCTGATTGCGCCGCGCTCCAATCTGCTTCTGCAAGTCATTCAGCACTGCCAGCCGCCGAGCCTTCTCCCCATCGGAGATCGCATCCTCCAGCCGCAAAGCCGGGGTGTTCGGCCGCGGAGAATACTTAAAAGTAAAAACGCTGTCATACCCAACCAAATCCATCAACGAAAGCGTCTCCTCGAACTCCCGTTCCGTCTCGCCCGGAAATCCAACAATGAGATCGCTAGTAAGAGATATATCGCGCCGAGCCCCCTGAATCCAGCCAATGCGCTCCAGGTACTCGTCCCGCGTGTAGAGCCGTTGCATGGCATCCAGCACGCGAGTAGATCCGCTCTGCACCGGCAAATGCACATGATCGCAGAGCGCAGGCAAGGAGTCGATCACATCGACAATATCGCGTCCAAAATCGCGAGGATGCGAAGTAGTAAAGCGCACCCGCCGAATCCCGGCCACCGAAGCGACCGCCGCCAGCAGCTCGGCAAACGTCTTATTTCCAGAGGGATCGCGGTAAGAATTAACGTTTTGCCCGAGCAGTTGAATCTCCGTATAGCCCAGGTCCACCAGTTGCCGCGCTTCATTAAGAACAGAGGAGGAAGTCCGGCTGCGCTCCTTGCCGCGCGTATAGGGCACCACGCAGTAGGCGCAGAACTTGTCGCAACCCTCAATAATCGTAATGTAGCCGCGATGCGGATTCGTGCGCGCCGTGAACTCCGTCTCAAAGCACGCGTCCGTCATCCGATCGTCAAGCCCGGTAACCCGCGACGACCCAGCCTCGAGCTGCACCAGCATTGACGGAAGATTCCGGTAAGAAGCCGACCCGCACACCAGCGACACATAAGGAGCGCGCTCAAAAATCTTCTCCCCCTCCTGCTGCGCCACGCACCCCAGGACGCCAAACTGTTTCCCCTGCGTCCGATACTTCTTATAATCCGCCAGCCGGTTAAAGACCTTCTGCTCCGCCTTATCGCGAATCGAGCAAGTGTTATAAAGCACCAGCCCCGCCTCTTCCACCGTAGGAACCTGCCGATACCCCTGCGACAAAAGCGTCCCGACCACCTTTTCGGAGTCGTGCGCATTCATCTGGCACCCAAAGGTTTCCAGGTAAAACGTCTTGTCAGCGGACCCCGACATGGAGTCAGTATAAACCAGCCAAGAATCACGTAGGGACGGACGCATTCGTCCGTCCAGTCGGGCGAAGCCCGACACTCTTTCAGTGTAGTGCGGACACTCCTGTCCGCTGCCTTTGATTTTGCCTCTGATTTTGCCTTTGCCTTTGACTTCGATTTTGCTTTTGCCTTTGACTTCGATTTTGTTCTTGGGGGGCGCAGCGGTTTACCGCTGCGATAACTGGCTTATTTTCATCCACGGCTTTAGCCGCTGAGGTCACACTTCCCCCGCGGGAACGACTTTTTCTGCAGCCGGGTGCCCCACACATTCGCGTTGTTTGCGAATGTGTGGGCGTGCGCACCGCCTCAGAGGTTCGGCCGTGGGCGCCTACTGAAACAGATTCAGCGTGTTGCTGGCATCGTCCACGTAGTAGACGCTCTCCCCGGCCGTAACCAGGCCGAACAGTGCACCATTACCCGGAGGACTGCCGCTGCTATCGAGTAGCGTCTTCGCAACCTGCAATCCATCGGGAGTGGTCCGGACCATGTACCCGTCATCTCCGTTCACGGTGAGGATGTCACCGTTGGACGCGACCGTCAGCCCCAACGGATCGTTCAGACTGCCGCCTTTCGTGATCGTATTGCCGGTGTGGGCGCTGGTTTGGCGCGTGATGGGCTGAGAGATCGCGACGATCCGGTTATTGAGGCTGTCCGCCACATACAGCAAGAGCCCGTCCGGGCTCAAGCCCACTCCGGTCGGCCCAATCACCAACGCTGCCGGGTCGGTGCGTTCCGCGAACCCCGAGCCAATTACGGTCATCGCTTCCACGAACGGAGCGGCCGTCTTCGAGAGCGTGAGATCGACTCGAACCACCGTGCCTTGCTTCACGACGCTCCCGCCGGCTGCGACCGTGCCGTTCAGTACGTTGGTGACGAATAGCGCCGCAGTCCCGCCGCCGCCGACACCCGAATGGTCCCGCACGGCCATGTCCCAAGGCCCGTTGATCAGCGTGCCGTAGATTGTTTCCGACACGTTGCCCATAGAATCGAGAACCAGCAGACATCCGGCTTGCGCCGTTGCCGCCGTCCCATCGGCCGTGGGCAAACTGCCCACGATCACCCAGCCAGCGCGCAGCACAGCCAGCGCCGTTGTAAGACCGACACCGCCCGTGCAAGGGCCAGGAAGACTGGCCGCGTCAATCTGGGCAAACTGGCTGACGGTGCCGCCAGGCGATATCTGCATAATCGTAGTTCCGGTTCCCTGCTCATTGGATGCGGCGTTGAAGTTGCTGATGAGCAGGTTCCCTTTCACCAGATTTCCCACCGTGTCCGGAACGACGACAATCCCATAAGGATTCACATCGCCGTTTGCCGGGACCGTGGACGCGACGACTGTAATGGTCTCCGATGCCGCAGACGCAGCGACGGCGAACCCCGATGCCAGGCACGTGAGAGCCAGCACCGTGCTCGCCACGCGGACGAGGACCAGATTTCTAGGGCGACATTGTAGATTCATTTTCTCCTCCTTGGATTTTTCACTTGCTAGCAAGCGGCACACGGCCTCACGCGAGCTGTGGCGCACATCAGCTATGAGATACGGAAGCCAGCCGCCGTCGCTGGAGAAAGAAGTTATCCGAACTCAGAAGACAATATGTCACAGGATTGCCAACGGATTGTCGCTTTGCTTGCAAGGAGCGGGCGCCGACCTGTCCGACGGCCTATTTTTCACCAAGGTGGAGCGACGGGCGTCCTCGCCCGTTCGCTAGGCGGTTACACGTCAAGTCGCGTCCAGAGGAAAATTCGGATTCCCGCGGCCGAGCTTCTCGCTGATGTGGGCGGCGATCAGTTTGCCATGGAAACGGCCATTCTCAATAAAAATCTCATTCGTCCGCGAGCCGGCGACAATCACTCCGGCCACATAGATTCCCGGAACGTTCGATTCCAGATTCTCCGGATCGCAGACCGGACGCATCTGTTCGGAGGAAAGCTCGATGCCCACGCTGCGCAGGAAATCGTAGTCGGGATGATATCCCGTGAGCGCGAACACAAAATCGTTCTTCAGGTGAAGCGGGCCGGATGGAGTTCGCACCACCACATAGTCGCCGCCGATTTCGTGCAAGGTGCTGTTGAAGTGCGCCGCGATTTCGCCGGCCTTGATGCGGTTCTCAATGTCGGGGCGCACCCAGTATTTGACGTGCTGGTGCATCTGCGCACCGCGATGGACAAGCGTGACGCGCGCCCCATGCCGCCACAAATCCAGAGCCGTTTCCGCCGCCGAATTCTTGCCGCCGACCACGACCACGTCGGTGTCGAAATAAGGATGCGGTTCCCGGTAGTAATGGAAAACCTTCTCCAGGTCTTCGCCGGGGACTTCGATCTGATTGGCGAGATCGTAGTAGCCGGTGGCGACCACGATCTTGCGCGCCCGGTAGTCGTGAATGGCGCTGTGCCGGTCGGTGGTAGTAACCCGAAAATCACCGTCCCCACCCGTAATAGTCTTTACCCATTCGTACAGACGGATGTGCAAGTGAAAGTGTTCGGCGACACGGCGGTAATATTCGAGCGCTTCCAGCCGCGTCGGCTTTGCCAGCGCGGTGGTGAAAGGAATATCGCCGATCTCGAGCAACTCCGGCGTGGTAAAGAACACCATGTTGGTCGGATAGTGATAGATGGAATTGACCAGGCATCCCTTGTCGATGATGGTGACCTTAAAGCCCGCGTTCTGCGCCTCGATGGCGCACGCCATGCCCGTGGGGCCGGCGCCCACGATCAAAACATCGCTCCAGGAGTCGGGCCGCGCGTGGGCCTGAGTGCGGGGCAGAGTTTCAGGAATTTGTTGGACCGGCAAGGATGTCAGCGTCTTCATCGTCTAGTATCGGAAACCGATCATTCTAGCACCGTACGCTACGAGAACGAGCGTGGCGCGGCTACTTCTTCACGCAAACCGAAACTCCATCGCGAATGGGCAGGATGGTCGTAAACAGATTCTGCGACTCATAGATTAGTTTGTTGAATTCGAGGATGGCTTTGGTTTGCGCGTCGGGGTTGGGCTCGCGGAGCTTGCCTTTCCAGAGAACGTTATCCGTGATAAAAAGGCCGCCGCTTCTCAAGCGCGGGAGCGCTAAACGAAAGGCGCGCGGGTAGTCGATCTTATCCACGTCGTTGAAGATAATGTCGTACGGTGTCTTCTCCTCTGAAAGAATTTCGAGCGCGTCGCCTACGCGCACCGTAATGCGCTGGCTGACGCCCGCACGATCGAAATAGCGGCGCGCTTTTTCGGAGCACTTGCGGTCGCCATCGGTGTAGACGACGCGTCCGCCCTCGCCCACCGCGCGCGCCCACCAGATCGTGGAATAGCCGATGGCCGATCCCATTTCGAAGACCTTCTTCGCGCCGCTGATGACTGCAAGTTGATAAAGCACGCGAGCGACAGCCGGGCCGACAATGGGCACATCGTTCTTACTGGCGTCAACTTCCATCTCGGAGAGAACTTCGTCACGCGTCGGCAGCATGGCATACAGGTACTCTTCGACTTCAGGAACCGTAATTCCGCCCATGCGCCAGTCAGGCTTTGCCGGTCGATCGCTCATGCTGCTCCTTAGTAGCGCCGGCGTCCCCGCCGGCCTCGATTCTGCCGAAGGCGCAAGCGGGACGGGCGACACGCCCGTCGCTCCACCGAATTATTCTTGCGCTTACGAAATCGTCTTCCCCGGTTTCATTTCCAGCACTTCCACGTCCGGCACCAGTTTCCGCAACTCGGCGGGCGTTCCCGTCAGCTGCGGAAACGTACCAAAGTGCATAGGAATGACAGTTTCCGGTTGCAGCAGTTTACAGGCATATGCAGCCTCGCGCGGCGACATGGTGAAAAGGTCGCCGATCGGCAGCATGGCAATCTTAGGCGCATAAAGATCGCGGATGATGGCCATGTCGCTGAAGACGTTGGTATCGCCCGCGTGGTAGAGCTTGACCCCGTTTGAGAACTCGAGCACGTAGCCGCAGGCTTCGCCGCCGTAGACGATCTGGTCGCCATCCTGAATCCCGCAGGAATGCACCGCGTGCACCATGGTGATCTTCACACCCGCGACAGTTTGCGTGCCGCCCTTGTTCATGGGTGCGATCTCTTTGACGCCTTTCTTCTGCAGCCACAGGCAGAGCTCGAAAATGCCCACGGCGATCGGATTGAGCTTCTTGCCTACCTCGACCGCGTCCCCAATGTGATCGCCATGCCCGTGGGTGCAGATCAGCGCGTCGGCTTTCTTGACGTTCTTCTCACTCTCCGGGCACTTTGGATTGCCTGCAATCCACGGATCGATGTAGAGGGTCTTCCCTTCCGGTGTCTGGACGCGAAAGGTGGAGTGGCCAAGCCATGTGAGTTGAATTCCTTGAAGTTTCACAATCGCTCCGACGGTAAAGTGTGAATTAGCATTCTATAGCGAATCCGGAGTTGCTGTGTTGGGACGGGCGTGTGCGGACGGGGAGCGAGCTTTCGGTTGCACCTAAACTCGTGTATAAGATGGTGCTCAAATGCCCGGACTCAAAGTATTGCTGTCACGCAAAACGATTGCCCAGCGAGTTGCCGAAATGGGAGAAGAGATCACGCGCGATTTCCGCGGCCAATCGATCATCTTCGTGGGCGTTCTCAAAGGCGCGGCCGTTTTTTTGAGCGATCTTGCGCGTCAGGTTCCGCTCGACTCCACCTTCGACTTCATCGGGGTTTCGAGCTACGGCAACCGCCCCACCGCCAAAGAAGACCCGGCGGGCCACGCCGCGTGGGATTCGCTGGGCGAAGTCCGTTTGACCAAAGATCTGGATCAGTCGCTGGCCGACCGAAACGTAATTCTGGTCGAAGACATCCTCGACACCGGGCTGACGCTGAACTACATTTCCAAGCTGTTGCAGGCGCATCAACCAAGATCGCTGCGCATTGCGGCCTTGCTGGACAAGCCTTCGCGCCGCAAGCAGCCGATCCAGGCGCAATATATCGGCTTCACCATTCCCGATGCCTACGTGGTCGGCTACGGCCTGGACTATGCCGAACGCTACCGCAATCTTCCGGATATCTGCGTGCTGGAGAATTTGTAATTGTAAGAACTTGCATTTTCGATTTTCGATTTTCGATTGCCAATTACAAATTACCAATTGCAAATTTATCGGCTGCTAGAATGAAACCTGTGAAAACCACCGCCGCCCAAACCGGACGCGCTTCCGAGGTGGAGCCCCTCCTGCTGGAAGTAGCGGACGTGGTGAACACCACGCTCGACCTGGAAACCACGCTGCGGCGGGTAGCGGAACTGGTGCGCAAGGTCATTGACTACGAAATTTTCGCGATCCTGTTGCTCAACGAGCAGCGTCAGGAATTGTATGTCCGCTTCCATGTAGGGTATCCGCCGGAAGTCGGGGAGCGCGTGCGCGTGAAAGTCGGCCAGGGTGTTACCGGACGCGCCGCGCAAACACGCCAAGCCGTGCTGGTCGCCGATGCGACACAGGAAGATTTCTACGTTGAGGCCGTGCCCAACGTGCACTCGGAACTGGCGATCCCGCTGATCGTCAAGAACCGGCTGATTGGCGTGATCGATCTCGAGGCGCGCGAAAAAGGTTACTTCACCGAAGAGCACAAACGCCTGCTGACCTTGATCGCGTCTCGCATGGCGGTCGGCATCGAGAACGCGCGGCTGCACACCCGCACAACCCGCCAGGCCCGCACCCTGCTGCTGCTGAACGAGATTGCGCGCGAGCTCACGTCGATTCTGAACCTGGATCAACTGCTCAAGCGCATCGCCGAACTCCTCAACCGTCTGATCGAGTACCAGATGTTCAGCATTCTCTTGGTGGATGAGACGGGAGAGAAACTGCAGCATCGGTTCTCGCAGCGCTTCGAGGAGAGACTGCATCTGAAGCACGACATCCCGATGGGCCGCGGCGTGGTAGGCTACGCCGCGCAGGCCAAGGAAGCAGTTTTGGTGCCTGACGTCGCCAAGAGTGACCGATACATCGCGGTGAATCCGGAGACGCGCTCGGAACTGGCGGTTCCGCTGATCTACCAGGAGAAAGTGATCGGAGTCCTCGATCTGGAGCACACCCGCCGCGGCTATTTCACCGAGGATCACAAGCGTACCCTGACCACGCTCGCGGCGCAGCTTGCGATCGCCATTGAAAACGCGCGCCTGTACGAGCAGATTGCCCGGCAAGAGCAGCGGCTGGAGCGCGATCTGGCGCTGGCCCGCGAACTGCAGTTTCGCCTGCTCCCGCAGTCGCTTCCGAAAATGCAGCATCTCGAAGTCGAGGCGAAGTTTGTTCCGGCCCGCGCCATCGGCGGTGATCTCTACGATTTCCTCCCGTATTCATTGTCGCGCCTGGGAATCGCGATTGGAGACGTAAGCGGCAAAGGCGCGCCCGCTGCCATTTATGCCGCGCTGGTCAGCGGCATTCTGCGTTCCCACGCGCCCATTGAGCCGGGCCCGGCGGAAATGCTCTCCGCGGTAAATCTGTCGCTGGCGGAACGCAGGATTGCGGCCCAGTTTGTCTCGATCATCTACGCCGTGTGGGACGACGAGCGGCGCACTCTGCTGGTGGCGAATTCGGGCTTGCCGCGGCCCATTTATTGTCATGATGACAAAGTCGAGTTTATCGAGGCCACAGGGCTGCCGCTCGGACTGTTCGACGAGACCGATTACGACGAATTCAGCTTCAAAACCAAGCCCGGCGATCTCTTCGTCTTCTACAGCGACGGCATTCTCGACGCACGCAACCGGCACGGTCAATCGTTTGGCCCGGAGCGTGTGCAAGCCATCGTCGCCGGCTGCGCGGCCAAGTCGGCGGACTGCGTGGTAAACGAGATCTTCAAGGCCGTTACCGCGCACGCCGCTGGTGTGGATGCCTTCGACGATCAGACGGTGGTCGCCATCAAAGTGAAATCCGACCCGGGCAAACGCAAGTGAAGCCAGCAAGCGCATCGCAAGCGTTACGCCCACCCGCCTTTGGCTATCATGGCGCGTTCTTGTGTGGCGACGGGGCTCTGCCCCGTCCAACCGGGACGCTGCGCTCCATTGGCTCGAGCGCTACAGAACTTTACTGCGAATCTGTAGCCCTCGAAACCCTTGCCGCGCGCCACGGAACTCCGCTGTACGTCTATTCCGCGGCCATGATTCGCGCGCGCCTGAATGCTTTTGGTCGCGCTTTTCATTCCATTCCGCACACGCTCTGTTATTCGGTCAAAGCCAATTCGACGCTAGCGATTTTGCGATTGGTGGCCGGCGAGGGGGCCGGCTTCGACGTGGTTTCTGGCGGAGAACTGCAACGAGTTCTGCGCGCAAGCCGCAAAGCCGCGAGCAGAGTTACGAGCAAAGTTGTGTTCTCCGGCGTGGGCAAGACCGCGGCCGAGATGGAACTCGCCCTCCGCTCGGGGATATTGCTCTTCAACATCGAAAGCGCGTCGGAATTGAGCCTGCTTTCAGCAACCGCGACACGATTGAAAACACAATTGAAGAAACGAGCGGCCGTCGCAGTGCGCGTCAATCCCGATGTCTCGGCGAAAACTCACCCCTATATTTCGACCGGATTGCATCAGCACAAGTTCGGCGTTCCGCTTCCCGAAGCGCTGGCGCTCTACGCCCAGGCCGCAAAGCAGCCCTCTCTGGAAGTTGCCGGAGTGAGCGTCCACATCGGGTCGCAGATTACCGATGTCGGCACATTTCAAGAGGCCCTCGAACGCGTGGCCGGTCTGGTGCGCACACTGCGCCAGCAGGGCCACGCCATTCGCTACATCGACGCCGGTGGTGGCTTGGGCATTTCCTACGAGGGAGCGCAAGAGAACTTTGAGAAACAGATTGCGGCGTACGCGAAAGCAGTGCTGCGTCCGTTGCGCGGCTTGAAGTTGCATCTGCTGTTCGAACCGGGACGTTCCATCGTGGGACCGGCGGGCGTCTTGCTGACACGCGTCCTCTACCGCAAAACGAATAATCACAAACGCTTTCTAATTGTCGATGCGGCTATGAACGATCTGCTGCGTCCTTCTCTGTACGGTGCGTATCACGAGATTGTTCCGGTGACCTGCAAATCGCGAGAAGCCGAGATCACCGACGTGGTCGGCCCCATCTGCGAGACGGGCGACTTTTTCGCGCGTGACAGAAAACTTCCACTGATCAGCGAAGGCGATCTGCTGGCCATTCTCGACGTGGGCGCCTACGGCTCGGCACTGGGATCGAATTACAATACGCGCAGCCGCCCCGCCGAAGTGCTGGTAGATGGCGCGAAGGCGAAAGTGATCCGGCGGCGCGAGACCTTGCAGGACCAGTTGCGGACGGAGTTTTGACTTTCGTAACTGTTTTTTGTGTCGGTATCCGGTCCAATATAGGAGCGGGTGTTCTTGTCCGGAGGCGCCCTTGAGAGAACTGCTCTTATCTCGGATAAATCGCCCCTACTTGACCGCGAAAACCCTCTTCCCGTGCGTGGTGCTGATCTGCGTGGCCACAGTATCGGCCTTTGCTCAGGACGTGCCCGGTACATGGTTTCTCCACAATCAAGAGGTATACGTCGCCAATCTGCCGTTGCGGACGGCGCCGTCGGCGGAAGCATCGGCGGTGCTCGCGACGGCGCTGGAGACGATCCTCCCCGACAGGGATTTATGCTGCGGAAAGGACTCTGGCCTCGAAGACGCCGTTCTCTCAGCTCCGTCGTCCTTGAGGGCACTGAGTGCCAAGTTGCAGGGAAGGCATGTCTTGGGCGACGGCCTGTCCGTCGTGGTCCGCGCAGAGTATTTCCCGAAAAGCTCGATTGACCCCAACTTCACCATCAAAACGCTGATGGACCAACAGCCCATGCTCCTCAAGTGGAAATCGCACATCTACGTGTTGTACGGAGCGACCTACGATGAAACCCGCACTTACGACATGGGAGCGCGGCACTTTGTAATCCACAAACTCTGGTTGCTCGATCCGCGCTATTCCGGCCAACGAAGGGAAACCGAGCTCAACGCCGAAACCGACGATTGGACTAAGATCCAGGGAATTCTGACGCTGTCGGTTGTGCGGAAATAATCGTACGGAAATAATCCTGCGGAAATAATCCCAAGGCGCCTGCCGTTCCAGACCGCGGCTACACAGGGTGCTGAGAAACTCGAGTTTCGTATCAGGACATCGCTTCACAGCCTGCGGAAAAAACCGGCACTCCCCCTGCTCTTGGGTGGCGCAGCGGTTTACCGCTGCGGTAACTGCCTGGTTTTGAATTCGGCTTTAGCCGCTGCGGGCACGGCTCTCGATCGGGAATTGCTTTTTCCGCAAGCTGTTCAGCGATGCCGCAAGTTCTCCGAATTCAGATGCCCCTTTTGTGTGTGCGTGAGCACTGGCGTTTTTGCAATTCGGTGGAACGAAGACCTCGAGAGTCCAGCCCCGGAGGGGCGACCTAACTTAGCCCAGCGCTTCAGCGCTGGGAAAAGTGGGAAGAATGACCTAAGTCCCGGAGGGACGACCCAGTTCTCAAGCACACTTTAGGGCCGCACACAGAAAACGCATTTCTTCAGCAAACCGGAGAGCGACCCCCAATAGTTCGTCACCGCCATTGACGTGCCGTCACCGTTCCCCCCACTTGAGCTTGGTGGCGAGCACTTCGAAAAATGTCTTCTGAAAACGTAACAGCCGAGTAGGATGTTTCGCCTTAACGCAGCGCACGATATCGCCGACTCGCGCTGGCAGGCCGACCTGCCCATCGAAACTCAGGTACGCTTCCTCCTTCCCGGTTTTGACGCGGATTTCGATCTTGACCGTATCGCGCACCACCACCGGACGGTGCGTCAATCCGTGGGGCGAGACCGGCGTAATGAGGAAGGCATCCACATCCGGGTGGAGAATCGGCCCGCCCGCTCCAAGAGAATACGCGGTAGAACCGGTCGGCGTGGCGATGATCAGAGCATCGGCCCTATAGCTGGAGACGAACTCCGCGTCCACGAAAAGCTCGAAGTGATTCAAGCGCGCGATGGCGCTCTTGCTCACCACCACCTCGTTCAAGGCGGCGTGTGTGGCCAGGGTCTTGCCGCGTCTGATCAGCGCGCCACTCAGCATCGACCGGCTGTCCACGATGTAGTGCTCTTTCCCAATCGCTTCCAGAGCGGGATACAGATCGCCCAGCGCAAGTTCGGTCATGAATCCAAGCGTACCCAGGTTAACGCCGAGGATCAGCGTTCCGGTTCTCGCAACCGCGCGCGCCGCCGAAAGCAGGGTCCCGTCGCCGCCAAGCACCAGAGCCAGATCCGGCGACTGCGTGGCCAATTCAGTTCGCGGCATTGCCTTGCTAGCCGAAAAGTAAGCTGCGCTTTCCTCGTCCACCACCACCGCGTAGTTGCGCTGCTGTAGCCATTTTTCGAGCACCGGCAGCGCTTCGCGCAGCTCGGGACGCCCCGGCTTAGAAATGATGGCCACGGTTTTCCGGCGCTTCGGACTTTGGGAAGACTTGGACATGTCTGCGAACTTCTCTCTGGATTTATGCTCCGGCGTCTCTTCTGACAGACTTTCGATTGTACAGAATCACCGGATGGCGGGCGCCAAATACTCCGCGTGCAGCAGGAATTCGCGATTCCCTTCGCCGCCAAGGATGGGAGACTCGATCCCTTCGGCGCGCGCGCATCCGAGTTCTAAAAGCGCTGCTTCTACCCTGGCCACGGCCGCTCGCTGTGCCGCTTCGTCGCGCACAATTCCGCCTTTACCCACCAGTTCCCTGCCCGCTTCAAACTGCGGTTTCACCAGCACCACAATCTGGCGAACGGACTCCGATACGGCGGGCGCAGTCGAACTGAGTTTCAGATTGCGAGGCAGGTTGGAGCAAAAAGACGCCCGAATCACCGCCGGCAGCACCAGGGTTGCGGAAATGAAAGAAACATCCATGGCAATGAAATCCACCGCCTCGCCAATGTCGGAGGCTTCGAGATAGCGGGCGTTGGTTTTCTCCAGAAGCCGAACGCGCGGGTCGTTGCGCAAGCCGAAATCCATCTGTCCATAGCCGGTATCCACGGCAATCACCTTGGCGGCGCCGTGCTGCAACATGCAGTCGCTGAATCCCCCGGTGGAAGCGCCGACGTCAAGACAGACTTTGCCATGAAGGTCGATTCGCCAATGCTCGAGAGCCTTCTCCAACTTGAGGCCGCCGCGGCTGACGTAGCGGAGATCTTCGCCCAGCAGGCGCAAAACCGCCGATGAGCCGGAGTCAATCAATGCGCCCGCCTTCTCGATCTTCTGCTCATTGACGAGAACTTTTCCGGCCAGGATGAGGGCCTGCGCGCGTTCGCGCGACGTCGTCAGGCCACGATCCACGAGCAGCTTGTCGAGACGTATCTTCACTGAGGTCAATGCGTAGCGAGAATCACACAGCAAGCACCCGATGCAGTGCAGAATGCTGAAGTTATTGCTTAGCAGAAGGTTACAAGAGTAAGGTCCTGGTTTTCCACAAACTTTTCCTCAGTCGTGTTGAAAACTTCAGAAGAACCCGATTGGGGGGGGGTGATAGAAATTCAAAGCCGGAGCAGTTCTTGCAACTCAAATGACCCGATCACCCGATCACCCGATGATGTCTCAGCCCGCAACTTCTTCCAGAAGCTTCTGGTCGATATCGAAGTTGGCATGTACGTTCTGCACATCGTCGCAATCTTCGAGCGCTTCCATCAACCGGATCATCTGCGCCGCCTGCTGTCCTTCGAGCTTGATGTAGGTCTGCGGAATCATGCCCACGTTCGAGGAGACGGGCGTAATGCCGGCCTTCTTCACGGCCTCCAGCACGCCCTCGTAAGCGGAAGGCTCGGTCAGGATTTCCCAGCTCTCGCCATCGTCCTTCAAATCTTCACCGCCCGCTTCCAGGATGATGTTCATCAGGTCGTCTTCCTTCGCCGCCGACTTCGAAACGATGATGTCGCCCTTCTTGTGGAACATCCACGAGACCGCACCCGCTTCGGCCATGTTCCCATTGTTCTTCCCGAACACGTGCCGGATTTCGCTCACAGTACGGTTGCGGTTGTCGGTAGAAATTTCCGCCAGCAAAGCCACGCCGCCCGGCCCGTAGCCCTCCAGCACAAATTCTTCGTAGTTCGCGCCCGGCAGTTCGCCGGTCCCGCGCTGGATGGCGCGCTTGATGTTGTCGGCCGGCATGTTCTCGTTCTTCGCCGCCAGGATCGCCGTCCGCAGCCGCGGGTTCATATCGGGATCGCCGCCCGACTTCGCCGCCATCGCGATTTCCTTGATGAGACGAGTAAAGATCTTGCCGCGCTTAGCGTCGAGCGCGCCCTTCTTGTGCTTGATGGTTGCCCATTTGGAATGCCCGGACATAGCTCTACCTCATCTCTAGAATACTCGAAAGGCGCTGATTCTCGGAATTAAGGATCCGCCCGCGGAGGAAATCACAGATCAGCCTCGACGTAAAACGTTCAGGCGAGTGGGAATTATAGCATGGGCCGGCGAGCGGGCCGGTGAGCGGCGCGGTAAGCGGCGGGTGCCTCACTCATTCGCGTTCTTTGCGAATGAGTGGGTAGCGTGCGCCGAAGCTCAGCTGAGGTACCCTTAGGGAATCACCATGGCCCCGACCAATCTCGATCGCCAACTCACCCAACTCGAAGCCAGCCGTTATCGCTTCGGCCGCAACGAAGCCGCGAGCGTAGTGAAGCAACTGAATCGCCTCAACGCCAAGCGCTTTCCCGAGCCCGCGTCGCTGATCCGCTTCCACGAAGCGCTGCTTTTCCTGCGAGCCTTTCCGCAAGGTCCAGCCGTGCTGCGCGCGACCGAGCGCATTCTGAATAGTTTCCACAAAAAAGTCGAAGCCCTACGCAAGGCCGGAGCCAACATGGACGACTTCGAGCCCATAGAAGTCTCCGGCATCGCCGGCACCGAGATGGAAGACACCCTAAGCTTCGACGTAGCCAGCTGGCTAATCCAGCGCTTGCCCGGCAAAGTCGAAATCGCCTGGGAACATTACGACCCAGGACGGGAGCTAGGCACCACCGGCCCACGCTTCATGCCCTTGCTCGAGGACGACGCGTATGTAGAGGCCGACACACCCTGGCGCCGCTGGCTCGAGACCGCCGCCAAAAAGGGCTCCGATCCTGCATGGCTGGTCCCCACTTGGTTAGTTCAGCGTTTCGCCGATCTACCGCTCCCGCCCAATCAAAAAGCTGAACTCTACGAATCGCTGCGCGTCCCCCTGCGTTGGAATCTCGGGAACTCCGACATCACGCGCACGCGAAACTGGAAGCCCGTTCCCAGCGTCTTCTACCACCGCGAACCGCTAATCAGCCGCAGCCAGGTGTCGCTGGCCGCCGAGTTGGCAAGGCGTCCACCGCAACTGACGAGGCTTTCGCGCCAGCAGGGCGACGAGGTCATGGACATGATCCGCGAGGTCATGCTGGTGCGCTACCGCGAACTTTACGGCACGACGCTGGGCGATCCGCGTTCGGTGGTTCAGGCCGAAGTTAGCGCCAAAGCACGAGCCGATCTAGGAACGCACGAAGCCGCCCGCGGCGTTTCCATCCATCTCTGGAACCTGCCGCCCGATCGCCGTCTGCCCCTGCGCGCCTATGTCGCGGGATTGACGCTGAAGAATGGCGTGCCAGTTAACTACATCGAAGCCATCGCCCTCTGCGAGTGGATGGAGGTAGGCTTCAACACCTTCTACACTTTCCGAGGCGGCGAAGCGGGATGGATCTACGCGCAAGTACTGCGCTGCCTGTGTCACCTCATGGGAACAACGTGCATCTCGGTCTACCCGTATCAACTGGGCCATGAAAACGAGGAAGCGATCGAATCGGGCGCGTTCTGGTTCTACCGAAAGCTGGGCTTCAGGCCGGGACGCCCAGAACTGCAAAAGCTGGTCGAACGCGAAGAACAGAAAATCGCCTCCGATCCCAAGTACCGGACACCCGCCCGCACGCTGAAGCGCCTGGCGGCGGGGCACGTGTTCTACGATGTGCAGAAAAACGAGTTGCCGGGCAGCGAGGTGGGAGCGTGGGATCGATTCTCAACGCGCAACATCGGATTGCAAGTCAACCGCCGGATGGCGCAAGATTTCGGCGGAGATGCCGTCCGCATGCGCGAGCATTCAAGGCGTGCGCTGGAGCGAATTCTACGCGTCAGCACCTCTTCATGGACGCCGCTGGAGAAGGCAGCCTTCGAGAATTTTGCGCTCGTCCTGGCGGATGTGCCGGCATTGCGTGCGTGGCCAGAAGAAGAAAAAGAGGACCTGGTCCGAATCATCCGCGCCAAATCCAAACCGGATGAAATGCTCTACCTGCATCTCACGCAACGGCACGGGCGGCTAAGGGAGGCGCTGCTGAAGGTCGGGTCGTAATTAGTTAGCGAAATGGCAATATTACGACAACACCTCCTGCGGGAATGCGCTTACACAAGGTAAATGCCAGGTGAAACAGCGTGCAATTTTACTTGCACGCCTCGGGTGTAGCGCCGCTCCGCGCCTTAAGGTTGATTTTGAGAGCATGGTAGCAGGTCTGGTTGTCCTGTATGGGCCTACTTATCCAAACGCGCAGGATGCGGTTTAGTTCCTTAAGATTGCCCTCTTCCGCAGGAGTGCTTGCTTCCACGTCGGCCTCATTCACGAAGAAAGAAACACGCTCCGGAGTTATGCCACTCTCATTCGTGTAGATCACAGCCCGCAGTGCTGCCTTAGCGTAGTCATCACAATCCTGCTGTCCTTGCTCTGCGACAGAGCAGACGCGGTGAGGACGACTATCAATGCCATGCCGATGTTCATTTTGTTAATCACTGGTTCTCTCCCGCCGCGCTGCTCTGCGCGGCTAATCTTTATGGCGGGTGGCTCACATTACGTTGGAAATATAAAGCGGGTTTGCCTCGAACGTCGACCGAAACAGCTGGGGGTGCGCCACTTCTCACGCTTTTTGAGAAGTGGCTCGCCGAACTGCTGGCATTGTGAGACTCCGCGGTTACGCTCTCCAGATCGCACTTCCAGGTCGGTCTCGGCCTGAGTTACGTTCGGGATGTCATCGGATCGCATAACCGCCATCGACACGAATCGTAGTACCGGTAACGAAGTCCGAAGCCCGCGAGGCCAAGTACACCGCTGTTCCCGCAACTTCCTCCGGTTGACCCCATCGACCGGCAGGCGTCCGCGCAAGAATTTCATCGTTCATGGGCATTGTACGTACCGGCGCCGTCATGTCCGTTTCAATCCACCCTGGCGCGATCGCATTGACTTGAATGTTGTGCGGGGCGAGCTCAATGGCCATTGACTTGGTCAGTTGGACGATCGCTCCTTTCGCTGCGCTGTAAGAGGGGACGAGCCCAGATCCAAAGAACGAGTACATACTCCCGATGTTAATAATCTTTCCACCTTTACGACTAAGCATCGATCTGGCAGCGAGCTTCGAAAGAAGGAAAACTGCATTGAGTTGCGTCTCGATGACGTTGTCCCAATCTTCAGGTTTTTCCTGCAACACACCGCCGCTCAACGACACGTTGCCGGCATTATTTACCAGGATGCCTATGCCACCGAACTCGCTCTCGACCCTGTTAAGCGCGGGCTCCAATCCGGCGCGATTGGTCACATCAACCTTCACCGCAACCGATGGAACACCGATCGCTTTCAATTCGGAAAGCACTCGCTGGTTCTTTTCGTCGTTTCGTCCAAACACTGCGACGGCAGCCCCGGCTTCGGCCAATCCGAGCGCAATGCTGCGCCCAATTCCGCCATTACCACCAGTCACGACAGCCACCCGACCGGTTAAGTCAAACAACGCAGGCGCTTTCATCAAGCACTCCCCCTTCAAAAACCCACGAACAGCATTGATGCCGCGAAATAATCCAAGTCAAATCGTCAGAGCGAACCCTCCATCGGGTGTCAACGTGGTGCCCGAGATGTAGCTAGCCTCGTTCGAGCACAGAAAGACTATAGTTTGGGCGATCTCATCCGGGCGGCCTGCGCGCCTCGTATGAACACGTTCCAGCAGAACCTTATCGTAAATCTCGTCGCCGACCAGCCCGCGCAGTCGGTGATGCATCGGCGTGTCGATGATTCCGGGGCACACGAGGTTGACCCTGATTCCGTGCGGTGCCAGTTCCGCGGAAACACTCGTAGTCAGGCCAATCTGTCCATGCTTCGAGGCAACGTACGCCGAAGCGGTGGGGAAGCCGAGAAAAGAGTTTACCGAGCCGACGTTGACGATCGCACCGCCATGTCCGCCCGCGAGCATGGCTCTGGCCTCATACTTCAAGCAGAGAAAGTTGCCTTTCAGATTGATGTCGAGAACCCGGTCCCATTCTTCCTCGGGAAGGTCCGTGATTCCAGACAGCTGCCCCTCGATGCCCGCGTTGTTCACTGCATAGTCAAGCCGGCCAAATGTCTCAATCGCATGTGCCACCATCCGTTCGACGTCCTTGGCGATTGCGACATTCGTGACCACGAAGCTTGCTCTCCCTCCCCGCGACTCTATCTCACTCGTGAGCGTCGCCAACTCAGGTTCGCGCCGCGCCGCAAGAACTACCTTGGTACCTCGCGCCGCGAAGGCCTCACCTGTCGCCCGGCCGATCCCACTGCTCGCTCCGGTAATCAGAACCACTTTGTCATTCATATCTGACATCTAGGTCCCCCCAAGGCCCGGTTGGCTTGACTCTGGCAAACGTCGCTTCTCAAGCGCCGTTATGGCGATGTTTTTCCGTGGCGCTAGGATTGTGATTATAGCTCCCGAACAGCCGACACCGTTCGACTCCACGTTATGTGGCTAGAGGTCGGATCTTAGTCTTCCTGTGAATGTGGACCGAAAACAACCCAGACCAACGCGGAATGTAAAAACACGTTGACTGTCACGCAAATGTGGGCCTGCACCCCACAGCCGGACCGCCCGGGGCCGAGCACCGGCGAACTTGAACCGCCTCGTTTGACCGTGTATAAAGACTTAGGAAGCACGACGCCGGGTGCGGTACTTCCGGCGTGTGCCATGCAGACTGCGATGTTCCCTCAAACGGTCTGCAAGAGATTGATTTCAAAGCGGAAGTGGTGGAACTGGCAGACACACCATCTTGAGGGGGTGGCGCCGAAAGGCGTGGGGGTTCAAATCCCCCCTTCCGCACCAAATTTGCCGCCGGCCACTATCCACCCCACGCGATAGTTACGCCCCCGGCGACGATGAGTGCGCCGCCGATCAGAATCGGCAGCGTGGGAGCCTGCCCGAATCTGACGCGAGCTACGATCTGTGCCAGCAGGAAAAAAAGCACGACGTAGACGCCCAGCAGTTTGCCGAACTCCCAGCGCGGGGCGTTGACGACCAGTCCATAAGCCGCGAGCGACACCGCTCCCCCCACAAATGCCAAAGCACGGCTCATCCCGGAAGCGCGATAGAGCGCGGACTGAAAGCACGAGTCGCCGTAAGCTTCCAGAAACGCGGCGATCGCCAGAAGGATGAGCGCACCGCTGCGGTGCGCGACGATGTGATTGAGCAGGTCTCTCATAGGCCGCAAGTGTCCCGCCATCCTAACAGGAAAGGCGGCTTCGTCGAGCCCTTTCCGTTTCTAGGTACAATAAGAAAATTCGATTGGACGCTGCGACCGCGGCACATTAGCCTCACTGGTTGGGGCGGAATCGTTCCTGGATGACCATCCCAGAGCGCAACAGTTCGAGGAACGGAAGGGTATGAAGCTCGCCGGTTTTTTATTGCTGGTCGCAGGCTGGGCGATTGTGGTTTCCGCCCTTGCCTTGCTGCCTTCGGCGGGCGCGCGCACCGCGTTCGCGCTCGCCGGCATGGCGGTGGAGTTGCTCGGCCTCGCGCTCGCGGTCCGTTCTCATCTTGTGCTGGAAGCGGAAGGAGAGTGACCCTTTTCGTGGCTCCTTCTCCTCCTCTCTCGGAAGTCTCAGCCCTGCTCTGCTTTCTCCTCATCCTTCTTGTACCGTTGGCGGGCGTCGGCCTGGCGCTGATCAACTGCGGTCTGGGGCGAGCGCGCAGCGCAGCCCACGCCATGCTGGCGGCGCTCTGCGTTACGGCGGTAGCGGCCATTGTGTATGTCATCGTCGGTTTCGCGTGGCAAGGAGCGGCTGGCCGGCCGGAACACGTCCTCATCGTAGGAGGAAAAGCGTGGGGATGGATTGCAGCGGAACCGTTCTTCCTGCGCGGGCTGCGGCTCGACCTTTCGCCGGCGGCGCTGGTGGTGTTGCTACAGCTCTTCAGCGTGGGCCTGGCGGGGCTGATTCCACTTAGCTCAGGCGCGGATCGCTGGCGGCTAGGTGCGACGTGCGCGTCGACTGCCCTGCTCGCCGGCTGCACCTATCCGCTATTCGCACACTGGGCATGGGGCGGCGGATGGCTGGCGCAACTCGGCGCCAATTGCGGACTCGGCCGGGGCTTTCTCGACGGCGGTGGCTCGGGCGCGATTCAAGTGACGGGTGGACTGACCGCACTGTCGATCACTTGGATTCTCGGCCCCCGGCGGGGAAAATTCTCCGCCGAGGGACTGCCCGCCGCGCTTCCCGGACACAGCGCGGTGCTGGTTCTCGTCGGCTGCCTGTTCGCGTGGATCGGATGGATCGGTTTGAACTCTGGCGGCGCGATTCTGTTCCTGAGCGTGGAGCCGGCGCGCGTTGTATTGATCGCCGTCAATACTACATTGTGCGCGGCGGCTTCCGGGTTGACGACGGTGGTGGTAACGCGCGTCCGGTTTGGTCGGCCTGATGCGTCGCTGAGCGCCAATGGGTGGGTGGCGGGATTGGTGGCCAGCAGTGCCGCGGCCGCGTTCATGAAACCAGCAGCCGCAATTATTGTGGGTGGGGTTGCGGGCATCGTGGTTCCGCTGGTTGCCGACTTACTCGAATTCCAACTTGCGATTGACGACCCCGGCGGCGCCATTTCCGTGCATGCTGTCGGCGGGCTCTGGGGGTTGCTGGCGGTAGCGCTGCTAACCGATGCGGGCGCGCCCGGGAAATCGGGCGGGCAGTGGCTGGCGCAACTGGTGGGAATGGCGACGCTGCTGGGCTTTGTCTTGCCGCTGTCCTATGGATTGAACTGGCTGCTGGATCGGGTCTATCCGCAACGCGTGCAGCGGGAAGGCGAGTTGCAGGGGATGGATCTGTACGAGTTAGGTGCGGGAGCCTATCCGGAGTTTGACATCCATGGCGATGAGTTCCTTCCGCGGTGAGAATCGGTTGGCGAATTCTTAGCGGCGCCCGGACTAGCTGTGGAAGGCTACGTAGAACAGGAGTCCGAAAATCACAATTGGAATCAGCGCCATCAGCGCGTAGAAGAGAACTTTCTTCCCCCACGGAGTGCGGCGATCTCTCCAGTTGTGAAATTCCGGCCGCTCGGTGGTTCCGACCTGTTCCGGGTGCTCGAGGTCGCGGGCAAAGTCGCGGGCACTGGCATAGCGGTTCTTGGGCGCGCGTTCGAGCGCGCGATAGATGATCTCCTGTAATTGCGGCGTGATGGTGGGATCGATTTCGCGTGGCGGAACCGGGTTGTTCAGCAGGCGATCGTTCATGATCAAGAACGGATTCGCGCCAGAAAACGGCACTTTACCCGTCAACATTTCGTAGAACATCACACCGAGCGCATAGAGATCGCTGCGCGCATCTCCTCGCTGGCCCTTGACCTGTTCGGGAGAAACATAGTCGGGCGTTCCCATCGTCGGCGAGAACTTCGCGAACGTGAGGCGGCGGGAGGCGGCGTTGCCGGCGATGCCGAAATCGATGAGCTTGATGTTGTCGTGTTCGTCGACCATGACGTTTTCCGGCTTGAGGTCGCGATGCACGACGCCCTGCGAATGGATGTAATCGAGCGCATCAAGAATGCGCAGCGTGATGCGTATGGCGCGCTCCGGCGTCAGTTTCGGCTGTTCGCCGAGGAGTTTCCGCAGCAAACGCCCCTCCACCCACTCCATCACCATGTAGACCTGGCTGCGGTCGCCATCGGAAAACACCTTCATGACCCCTGGGTGATCCATCAGCTTGCCGATTTCTTCCTCGCGGCGGAAACGCTCAAACAGGGCGGGATCGCACTCGACTTCGGGATGGGGGATCTTGATCGCGACCTGGCGGCCATTCTCCAGGTCGGTGGCGCGGAAGATCGAGGCCATGCCGCTGCGGGCAGCGAGGCTATCGATGCGGTAGTGATCGAGTTGGTCGCCAGAATGGAGTACGGTCATCGCGAGCCGACCGGCATCAAGCGTGCTCGGCCAGCGGCAAAACTTCGGTCAAGCCTGTACCAAGTCATCATGCCAGAACTCGCGTAAGAAAAGTGTAAGGAATCGCGGCACCGCAAGAGATGCCCGGTCCCCGCAGTTTATAGGGCGACCCCGGTACACTCCCAAGCGTTCGACGCTGCGAATGTGGATCAGCTGGACACTATCACAAAGCGCTGGTGCGGTGGCCTTGACCGATGGGAGGGGCGGATGTCAAACTCTTGTTGGGAAAAGAAGATATTCCGCGGCGCGGTTTTCTCCTCCGCAGGGCGTTCGCCGTACAAGAAACGTAGAGTGGGGTCGCATTGATTCCAGAGAGACCGGAATTTGAATCGGGTCGCGGCCCGAAGGGAGTTTTTTTGCAATGACCATTTTGATTACATTGGTTCACGTTATCGTTTGTTTCTTTTTGATTGCGGTCGTCTTGTTGCAGAGCGGAAAGAGCGGCGACCTGGCCGCGGCTTTCGGCGGTCAGGGCAGCCAGACAGCGTTTGGTCCGCGGGGCGCGGCTTCGGTTCTTTCCCGGGCGACGACCTGGTCCGCAATCATCTTCATGCTCACGTCCATCACGCTTTCGATTTTCGCAGCGCGCCGATCGGGGCCAACGTCCGTGCTTTCGGGAGTGAAGCCGACGCAGACGAAATCGCAGCCCGCGACTCCTGTCGCGCCGTCCGCACCGCCGACCGTTCCGCAAAACCAGGCGCCCACACAGAAATAGATCAGGTCTTGGCTAAGTTCTCGGTCGCGGCGTATCACGCCAGGAAGGGATTCTCTTCCCTTTCCGCTCCTATGGTGGTTCGGGGGCCGTGGCCTGGAATGACGACGGTATCGTCGGGCAGGGTCAGGACGCGGTCGTGCAGGGAGCGCATGATTTTCTCGAAGGATCCTCCCGGGAGATCGGTGCGTCCGATGCTGCGGGCGAACAGAGTGTCGCCGGCGATCAGTAATTTTTCCGCGGGAAAATAGAGGCAGACGCTGCCCTCGGTGTGGCCGGGGGTGTGGAGAACGTTGGCTGTCAGGTTACCCGTCCGCAACGATTCGCCGTCCGCGATGCTCGCTTCGATTGCAACCTCGCCCGGCGCGGCCATGCCCAGCCAGGACGCTTGTACATCCAGCATTTTCAGCAGCGCGTAGTCATTCTGATTGAGCAGGATTGGCGCACCTGTCAGCGCGCGCAGCTTCATGGCTCCGCCTACGTGGTCGATGTGGGCGTGGGTGATTACGATCTGCTTCACTTCCAGTTTGTATTGGCGGACGATGGTGAGAACGTCTTCAATGTCATCGCCGGGATCGATGACCATGGCCTGGTGCGTGGTCTCGTCTCCGATGATGGAGCAGTTGCATTGCAGCGGGCCTACGGGGAGGATCTTGTGGATCATCCCTTTATTTTCGCTCAGGGCGGGCCAATTCGCCACTTCGCCAGACTGGTCTCGCGCTCATCCAAAGCACTGATGTTTCGTAATACGACCTCCCCTTATTCGGCGTTGAGGTAGTTGGTCAAGTCCTCAATGTCCTGCTCGCTGAGGCCAATGCTGAACCGGTTGTTATAGAAAAGGACGACGTCGCGCATCGTCGCGGCCTGCCCCCCGTGGAAGAAGGGAGCGCGGGCGCCAATGCCGCGGAGCGGAGAGACCTTGAACTTGCCGAGGTCGCCGCACTTGCCCGTGATCCAGCCGACGCCGGGGTCGGAAGTTTGGTATTCGTCAAAGGTGCCGCTGACACCGCCGTAGAGCGAGCTCCTGCGGGTGATAGTGATCGGATTGCTGAAATAGGTGATTGAACCCACCGGGCACAGGAAGGTGAAGACCGGACGGTCAGGAGTTAATGGAAGTGTGCTGGAGCCGTTGGCAGAAGACTGAGCGGCGCTGACATAACTGTTGTCGCCGACGCCGATGTGTTTGGGATCGTTGAAGAGGTCGTTGCCAACATTACCGTTATTGTGGCAGAAGGAGCAGCTTGCAGTCAGATTCGTCGCCCCGAAAAGATCGTTGAGGCCGGTGACGCCGTTGATCACGAAGGGGCGGCTGTTGAAGATGACCGCTCCGCGATAAATAGAAGCACGCTGGGCGGAACCGGCGGCGAAGGCGGCATTAAACACGTTGGTTTCAAAGAAGTTGACATCGGGGAGACCCGAAACCTGGGGGAGGATGGAACCGGGGCAAGGCTTGGCGTTGGTTAAGCAGCCGCCCTCGAAGAGAGCGAAGGGGAAACCGGTGAAGGGGACAGTGTTGGAGTAGTTGTAGAGATTCTGGGGACCGCCGGTGGCGCCACTGCCGTCTGCGCCGGTCAAGTCACCCGCAAGAGAATCGAAAGATTGCGAGGTGAAGCTGCCGCTTTGGAAAGCGACGCCTTCATTAGCCACAGTCAGACTTGGAGCGGTGCGAGCTTGGGCGTGGGTGAGAGTGGCGTCGATGAACTGGCTGGCGAGGCTCGGTTCGCGGGTGTCCCACATAATATTGGGCACGGGACCGCGTCCGCCAGGGGTTAGGTACATCACGTTGGTTGCCGGAAGGGGACGACGGTAGAAAGAGAACAGGGGGTTCGTCACATTATTAATGCCATACTCGGAGCTGAGTTCACAACCCGTGGGGTCGTTGGAAACGAAGACGGCAGCCCATTGCGGGTTCGATGGGGGCGGAAGAGAAATGCGGAAATTGCCAAAATTGAAAAGCTGCCTACGAGCCTGGACAAACTGGCTGCCGAAGGAATTAGCGGCAGCACCTAAGTTCGGACAATCGGAGCCGTCGACCGCGGCGAAGACAGGGTCTTTGCCTTGGGTAGCGAGGTAGGTGGCTTGGATCGTCGTGGGGTTGATGGACCAGTTGTTCTGAGGCTGATGGCAGGAAAAGCAGGTGCGGCCGTTGGTGCCGAGAGGTGTGAAGAAGGGGTTGCCGTCGGTGGTGACGGGGCCAGCGGGAAAGTAGGTGGACGTTTCACCGGTGGCATCGAGCGTGGTCGTGGTTTGCGGCAAAACGGCAGGAACCTGTCCGGACAGAATGTTGGTGAGTACAGGCGCCTGAAGAGCGTTTTGCCAAGCCGCGCTCAACCATGCGGGGAAGGACGAAGAAGATGAGGATTGAGCGAGCATCAAGGAGACGCTCAGGACGACAGCTGCCAAAACCAGAGCTACTATAACGTGATTGCTACGCATAATCCCCTCCGTCGAAATTCGATAACTTACGAATACCCGGCGCTGGGGGATCTTAGTGCGCTTGCGCTACTATCGACTTTTGCTGCGTTCTTTGCAATTGCCTACGTGGATTAGCTAGTGGAAAGTACTGCTTTTGGAGTAGTTCCACTAGGCACATACGGCAGAGCAGCTTTGCGGGAGGGTGGGAGTTGGAGCTTCACACCAGGGGACGAGCAACATGTCGTATCGACGGCATCGCGTCCCGCCCTTGCAAAGGACGCAAGGACAGGGTACCCACGGTTGCGTTATTGGATTGGAAACCACAAACCGAAAGGTCACGCCACCCGGCCGCGTAAATCGGTCAATGTTAGTTAAGAGACAAGCGCGCGTCATGCTTCTCTGTTGAAGTGGCCTACCCGTCCGAGTTAGGGAATAACTCCATAAGCAGTAGTGTTCTAGTCTAAAAGTAGTAGTTCGCGGAACTTAGTGTTTCTTGGCTAGGACACGTGGGCACTTGTAATGAAATCAGGAAGGGGTAAAGTTTTGTCAACGCCGAAAGCTGACTCTCCCCAGCGTCAGGCGCTGCAAGAACAAAACTAGGAGGATCCAAAATGAAAAAGCTCGGATTGTTGCTGCTTCCGATACTGGCGATCACCTTGATGCTGGGGGGAAACGCCTTCGCTCAAGACAACAGCGTGTTTTTCACCACCTA
>Ga0224558_1000897_pt1 | contig 33644 bp, 26 predicted proteins | sample 714S32024metaG_FD_180682 | JGI IMG/M metagenome (GOLD analysis project Ga0224558, IMG submission 180682) | Peat soil microbial communities from Stordalen Mire, Sweden - 717 S3 20-24 | ecosystem: Environmental > Terrestrial > Soil > Wetlands > Peat | place: Sweden: Norrbotten County, Stordalen... | reverse complement strand
TCGGCCAGCAGCACGTGCGTGCGTTTGCCGTCTTTCCATTCGGTCCAGTGGCGATAGAGCAGCGCGTCGGCCATGTGGGCTTGCAGCTTGCCCTTGCTCCATCGTTCCGCCACCTTCTTGTTGCACGCATCGTCGGCGCCGCACTCGGGATAGACATCGCTCGAAAAGGCGAGCCACTTACCGTCGGGCGACCAGAGCGGATCGGCGACGCCCGTGGAGATGTTGGTGAGCTTGCGCGCCTCGCCGCCATCGAGGGACAGCACGTAGAGATTCGCCGTACCATCGCGCGAAGAGACGAACGCCAACTGTTTTCCATCGGGGGAGAAAGCCGGAGCAGACTCGCCTTTTTCGTGCAAAGTCAATTGGCGGGGCGCGCCGCCGCCGGCGCTCATCGTCCATATGTGACCCGCGCTTTGGGCCTTCGGCAGATCCCTGGTGGTCACCGTAAAGGCAATCGTCGCGCCGTCGGGCGAGAGCGTCAGATCGCTCACCTGGCGAAGCCGGTAAAGATCTGCAATGGTGAACGCGCGCTTGGCCGCGTAGACGTCGGCCGACAGGAGCAGCGCGAGCGCGCAGGGGACTAGTCTTCGAATCATGATATGTCTGCCTATGCCTTCAATCATAAGCCACACATCCTCTGTCGCTCACCTCTTGGTTACTGGTTTCACCTGGAGGTTCACATGGGAAGCCGGATCGACCGTTCGCGCATTCCCCCTCCAATCTGCAATCGGCTGGATTATCAGCGACTTACGCAAACCCGTGCCAGCGTTCCGGGTTTGGCAGAGCGCTTGCTTTCCTATGCGACGTGATCCACCAGAAACAAATGGAGGAGAACAGAGGAGACAAGAAAATGAAAACGTTAAAGACCATGATCCTGAGCGTTGGCGCGGTGGCACTGTTGGGAGCCAGCGGCCTCTACGCACAAACCAAGGCGACCGCCACGATCCCGTTCGAATTCACCGTGCAGAACACCACACTGCCGGCTGGCGATTACACCATGTCCCCGGCTTCCCCGTCGCACCAACTGATGTTGATCCAGAATACCGAAACCCGCAAGGGTGCGATGGTGCTCGCGCCCAGCGGCTCCAGCGAATACAAGGGCGCCCCGGACAAGAACGTCGTCGTGTTCCATCGCATCGGCGACCGTTACTTCCTGGCCGAGGTCAAAACCGACGGAGTGCGCTGCCATGTTTCCCCGTCCAAGCTGGAGCGTGAACTCGCGTCCGAAGGTGGCGGCCAACCGCTGGCTGCCGTGATCGTTCCCGCCCTGAGCGCTCGCTAACCGGCGGCCGCACTGGCGCCTTTATGAATTCCGCGCGGCCCGGATCATAGCGTCCGGGCCGCGGCGATGGCTTTTTTCGGATCGATCAGGTTGCGGCGGCCGTCAGCCGTTTTTTCGGCCGTCTTGCGGATAATGTCGATTACCTGCGGTGGCGTAAGCTTCGGATTCACCACCAGGATCTTAGCCGCAAGATTAGCCACGTTGGGAGAGGCCATGGAGGTGCCCGAGAACTTGAGGCGCTCGCCGCCGGGGATGTAGCTCTCCACTTCGTAGCCGTTGGCGTCCACTACCACGGTTGGACCATAGCTGGTGAACGAGGCCTCGTCGCCGGCTTTATCGACCGCTCCCACGGTGAGCAGGTTGGGGACCTTCAGAGCGGCCGGGATGGCTTCCTCAAAGCTCGAATCGGCGTTACTGTTGCCGGCGGCAGCCACGAAGAGAATCTCCGGCGCGGAGAGCATCGCGTTTTCCAGTGCGCCTTTCTCCACTTCGAACCATTCACGGGCAGTGTGTTTGCGTTCCTCAACGTCCTTGCCAATGGCGCACTTCTCCATGCCATCTTCGTAGTTTTTGACGGAACCGCCCCAGCTCATGTTCACGACCCTGACGTTGTTTCTCTTGAAGAAGTCTACGTAGTCTTCGACGGCCGCTGCTTCGCGGTCGGTTTGCGCACGCGAAGGGCAAGGGTCGGGAATCATCTTCCAGTCGAATGTAATACGGCCGGCAACCAGGCGCGCATAGGGATTGCCGGCTGTCAGGATGCCCGCCACATGCGTGCCGTGCGAGTACACGCTGAATAAAGAGAGTTCTTCAATGAAGGGCTTCACCTGATCCGGCTTGAGTTTGGCCAGGGCCTGCTTCACATCGGTGGATTCGGGGCTTTCCACGTTGGCTTGCAGGTCGGAAAACCCCTTCATTTCCTTCTTGGCTTGCGGATAGCGGGCCGCCTGTGCGGCGTTGAGCGGGAATAGACTGCCAGTGGTCTTACGGCTCTCCATATCGTAAGCCAGAACCGCCGGTTGGCCCGCGGAGTCTTTCAGCACGCGGTCCCGGAAGATGGCGAGGTCAACGCCGCTGTCCCAGACGGCCACGTTGACGGGTTGGTATTTCCCGCCAGGCTCCAATGTGACTTCGCGCGCGGCCCAGATGTCTTGCTTCTCCTTGGCGTGCGCGGAGAGGTAGGCGCCCAGCGCCTCGTTCAGGGTGTCCTTCAGCGGGATTCTATCCACCAGGATCATGCGCATGCCGGGCAGAACGTGCGCCAGGTCGGAACTGAGCCCGCCGGTCTTTTCCACCACGGGGTCGAAGCTCCCCTGGATCTGGCCAACCAGGAGCGCTTCCGAAACGATCTCGATACCGGCCTTGGCGGACTTCAGATCGTTCTGCACGACATCGAAGGGCAGGCCGTCGAGAGCGCGCACCACCGCGGCGTACACGGCCTTGCGGTAAGCGGGCGAATTGCGGTCGCCGGATTCGCGCCGCGCGTCGAGGATGGAGCGGGTGATCAAACCGCTCAGGGCTTTAGCCGCGGGCTTTTCTTCGAGGGCTTTGATCTCGTCCAGCCGCCCGCGGGCCGCGTCGTCGTGACCTTCGAGGATATCGAGTGCGGCCAGCGTAGCGAGCAGGCCGCGTTTGGTGGCCGCGTCGTCGATCTCGTAGTCGCGCAGCACGGACTCCACGTTCTTCCTGACCTGGGCCGCAAATGGGCGGAAGTCCTGTTCGGAGCGGACCAAGTCCTCGACCTTCCCGCTGATGGAGTATTGGAATACCGGGACGTCGGCCGCGCGGGTGATCTTCTTCTTGGGCGTCTGGGCGAAGAGCAGGACCGGAATCAGGAAACAAACGAATCGCGTAACGAGTCTGGTGCGCATGAATCTAATAATGCATGTTTCCAGGGAGGTGGCGCAAGCGGGCCACTTTCGTGGGGCAGACCATCGCACTTTGTGGTCTGCCGCCTGCGAGGAGCGTTGGCAGGCGACATAAAACGATCGCCTGCCCCACCGAAACATCATTAAGTGAACAGCATTGCTCTTGGGGTAGACTATTAAAGAAGAGCCGGTTATCCGAAATTAGAATTCCGGCTTCGGAGAACAACCATGAAAACCGATTCCTCGCGTAGAAACTTCCTGGTGGCCGGACTGAGCCTGCCAGTTGCCGGGTTCGCGAACGCTCCCGCGTCGCAATCGTCTCCCACGCAGGCCCCCAGACCGGCATCGCCGGGGACCGCGGCGGTCCGCTACCGGACGTTGGGCCGGACCGGACTCAAGGTCTCGACCGTCGGTTATGGGTGCATGATTACGTCCGATTCGAGCGTGATTTCCCGGGCCGTCGACCTGGGCATCACCTATTTCGACACCGCGCGCGGGTACCAGAAGGGCAACAACGAGCGCATGGTGGGGGCTGCCCTGAAGGGGTCGCGCGACAAGATCGTACTGTCGAGCAAATCCGAAGCGAAAACCGCCCCGGATGCGGTGGCGGAGCTCGACACCAGCCTTAAGGAACTGGGCACGGACCACCTGGACATCTGGTACATGCACTCACGGGATACCGTTGCGGCCATTCCCGACGAACTGGTCGCGGTTTGGGAGAACGCCAAACAACAGGGGAAGATCCGCCATATCGGCATCAGCACGCACAAACCCAACGCCATTGTGGACCGCGTGCTGGCGGTGGGGAAGTTCGAGGTCATGCTGAGCACTTACAGTTTCGCGATTGGCACGGCCAACGACCCCGCCTATGAGAAGCTGACCGCCGCCGGCGTCGGCCTGGTGGCGATGAAGGTGATGGCGCCCGCCGCCCGCGCGCGGAAACCGGATGGTCCGCTGGCGGCGCTGAAGTGGGTCTTGCGCGACCCACGCTTTACCACCGCGATTCCCAGCATGACCGACATGGAGCAACTGGAGATGAACGTGCGTGCCATGGCGGAGCCGTTCGGCACGGCGGACGAGAAACTGCTGGCCCGGCTTGACGAAAACATTCGCCCGCTTTACTGCCGCATGTGCAACCAGTGCAGCGGCCAGTGCCCCAAGGGCGCGCACATTCCGGAGACCCTCCGCTATCTGTGCTATGCGGATTTCTATGGGCAATTCGCCCTTGGCCGGGAACATTTCCTGGCGCTGCCGGAAGAGGCGCGTGCCGTGCGCTGCAAAGACTGTGCCTCCTGCCAGGTTCGATGCCCCAACGGCGTCCACGTCTCCGACCGCCTGATACGCGCGCAGGAACTTTTCGGCTAGCGTCCGATCCTTCCCGCCGAAGATCGGGTCGATCCGTCTTCCCAGCGGGTTGTACACGCAAGCCCTGCCAATACGTCCTCCGGTAGTGGGTCAGTTTGCACTTGGAGGGCGGGCAATTCTGCCCGCAGCCGGCTTTCAGCCGGCTCTAGCCGCCTGAAAAGGCGGCTGCGGCCACGAGTGGCCGCCCTCCAAGGCGACGCTAAGCAAATGGGTGGATACAACCCTGGAGAACCTCCGATCAGGGAAAAGAGGTTCTGCCGAAGGCTCCGGCGCGAGAACAGTGACCTGAGCTTCCGGCCCGTCTTATGCTGAAATCGGGTCCATCAATCCAGTCGACTCCGGGTCGACTCAGTTCCCGCCACGGCGGGGCGTATCAGGACGTCTGTGCGGCTAACGGACCAACAAGTCGCGCCACCGAGCGGTCGCTAAAAGGCACATTCAGGGTGTTCGCGATTCTAAAAGCTGGTACGCGATCGCCAGGGCAAGGAGTACTTACTTAATTCCGTGGCCTCGTCAGATCGCCGGTTTGCCGCCATGCTATCTTTTAGAGCTGTCCTTGCCCGGCACTGAGCTTCCTCGAACGACGGGGCAGCGCCGCGGTCGCCGTGATCGGTGGACCAGCGGAATTCGCCTGGGTGGTCCTTAGCGGAGACAGTATACTCCGCTCGATTTCCGGCGACGTCGATAAATGTGAATGACTGGCTCATTGAGGCACTCTTACTCTCCGCCTGACGCTAGGATCGGTTGATCTTCAACCAGGAGGTGCCGCTTCCCGGCAGGTCTTCCGTGCTGCCATGCCACCGGCGCCTCTTTGTTTTCGGTGACTGACTTTGCGCGGGAAACTGAAGGAATCGGCGGGATAGCGCCGTTCATCTCGGCAAGAGCCGCCTTGCCGCTTTCGAGTGCTCGGGCTTGGTCCTTATGTCGAATTGCAATTACCATCGTCCTGACGTGCGGTATGGCCCGGTTCAGCTTCTCGGGAAGACCGCTTTGCGCCCGTGAGTTAGCATTCAGTCTGTCGGCTCTATACGGCTGGTACAGCGACCCCGACATCTGGTGCATTTCGTAAAGACATGAATTTCCAGATTCCGTTTGGTCGTCCCATCCGGCTTCTTCAACTGTTTCGAGTGACTGCAGAATACTCTGCAAGAGGCTCTTCGTGCTGTCGTACAACATCGAGATGCCGCTCCTTATCTTCTATCGGGCTGATGCGGGACCGAGTCTCTGCCGGGATCGGGCGGCGCTCGGATTGAAGGGCTGGAAGGGTTGATCCTGTAAGCATTGTAACACACTTCCATAATCTGCCGGCGCGACAGGCTGGGCCCGGTGCTTAACCGTTTTGGGGAAACCGCTTCCTGACGGTCGCGGCTCGGCAACAGTTGCGCTGATTTCGCAGGGCTTACCGAGCCGCGACCGTCAGGAAGTGCCACATGGCCCTCCGGGCCACCAAAGGCAATGAAGACGCACGGAGCAGTGGGGCGGGCGCCCTCTCCCGCGGACCGGCGCCCTCGCCGGTCCGCCGGCCGCAGGCCGGCAGCGGTTCGCGTCCTCAACGTCTTCAACGGAGCGGTTTCTGTCAATCAGAATCCCCAGAACGGTTAAGCACCCGGCTGGGCCGGCGGACCGCGGCTTATCGATTCTTATGGAGCCGGCGTCCCTGGAAGCTGCTGTCGAGCGTCGCATGGAAATCTAACCGGGCTCCCAGTGTTGGTATTCTAAGATTTCGCGGAATGAGAGGAGATCGCTTATGTCGAAGATTGTCGTGATTGGCGGCACCGGCACGGTCGGCAGCCAGACCGTCCAGGAGTTAATGAAGCGCGGGGCCGAGGTCCGGGTGATGACCCGTTCGGCCAGTCGTATCGCCTCACTGCCGAAAGGCGTTGAAGGCGTGACCGGGAGCATGCTGAAACCGGAGTCCCTGCCGGCCGTCTTTGCGGGAGCCGATAAGCTATTCCTGATCACGCCGCTCGACCGCGACGAGACCGCTCAGGGGATCGACGCCGTGGACGCGGCCGTCGCAGCGGGCATCCGGCGCATCGTCTACCTGAGCGTGCACCACGCCGACAAGGCGCTCACGATTCCGCACTTCGTCTCGAAACTTCCGGTCGAGGGCGTCATTCGCGCCAGCGGCGTGGAGCACACCATCCTGCGGCCGAATAATTTCTTCCAGAACGATCTTGCCGTGCTGGACGCCATCCGCGCAGGCGTCTATCCGCAGCCTTCGGGCAGTGTGGGCATGCACCGCGTGGACGTGCGCGACATCGCCGAAGCCGCCGCCATTGCCTTGACTCAACCGGGCCACTCCGGCAAAACCTATTCGGTGGTGGGTCCGCGGGCTTGGACCGGCGCGGAGATCGCCGCGACGCTGACCCGGCATCTCGGCAAGCCGGTGATCTACGCGGGAGACGATCTGAAAGCTTGGGCGGCGCAGATGCGAGCATTCTTGCCGGGCTGGCTGGTGCGCGACCTGGAGATCATGTACCAGCACTTCCTGAACGAAGGACTGCTGGCGACGCAGGCGGAGATCGACGAGTTGACGGCGGTTTTGGGGCACGCTCCACGCAGCTATGAGGCCTTCGTTAGAGAAGTCCTGCCAGTCTAAGGACAATACTGTTCACTTAATGGTGCTTCGGTGGGGCAGACCATCGTCTTTCGTGGCCTGCCGCCGCTGGCAGACGACATAAGCCGATGGTCTGCCCCACCAAAGTGAACAGTATTGAGTCTAAGGACTAAGTCCTGCGCCACGTCGTGAAACTCAGGATTAACATCAGGGCGGCCACAGGCAGCGTTACATAGTTCGCGTATGCGCCCGGCGGCGTGTGCAAGAAAGTCGCCGGTTTCATGTGGCCCACCAGCATGCGCAGCGCGGTTTCGACGAAGAGCAGCACATACATGAACGGTACCAGCGAGCGGTAGCGGAACGCCACCACCAACTGAATGAACGCGTAGATCAGTTGTGCGCTGCCCCATAGCGCGAATGAGAAAATAATTTCCGGCGCGCCCGCGACTGACAGGTCCATGCCCGCGATGGAACCCGCGCCGCCGTCCGCCGCCAGTAAGTGGATCGCGCTTCTTACCGCACTGACAATCGCGATCGCCATGAACAGATAGACGGGAAATCTCATTCCCCGAATGGTGTTGTCAACCACCGGGGGCAACAGGAATTCGAAAAAGAATTTCATCGCCTGGCCTCGTGCACAAACCTGTTGATCGCGTCGGCCACCTGGCCGGGCTGATCGAAGTTATCGAAATGGCCAGCGTCCTTCACCCACTCGATCCGCACGTGCGGGCACTTCGTTGCAAAATCGGCGAAGATGGACGGCGGCTGTGCGGCATCGCCGTCGGCCTGCAGTTGCAACACCGGGAAGGGAAAGTTGTTTGCGCAGATTTTCCCGATGGCCGTGTCCGGATCCCGGTTCTCGTTCAGAAAGTATGAGGAGACCCGGCCGGCAACGCCCGGGCGCGAAAACTCGTAGACCAGGTAGTCGCGGTCGACCTTGGGAAAAGGCTTCTTCAGACGCCGGCCATAGACTCGATCCAGGGACCAACCGGGGTCCTGCATGAACTGCGTGCCGAGCCAGTGGCTCTGGAAGATCACCCACTGCGGTTTCCGCAGATAATTGGCGATGCGGGCGGTGCTCCTATTCCGGATCAGATCGGCCTCCATGCGGATGTAGCCGAGGATGTGGTCCGGGTGATCGGCAACCATCACGCTGCCGATGATGGCGCCCCAGTCGTGTGAGACGACGTAATATTTCGCGATGCCGAGGCTGGCCATCAGGTCGTCGGTCTGCCGCGCAACGCGATGCCACTCATAGTTGGGCCTCGCGGTCGGAACGGCCGTAGCCTTTCATATCGATGGCGATGAGCCGGTACTTGCGATCCACCAGCGGCAGGACACCAGCGGACCCCGTTGACCACGCGGTCCTGTTGATGGAATGCGGCGTCGATGGCCTGGTGCTGCGCTTCGAAGCCGGCGCGGAAGGCGGCATATTTCGCCGAAAGGCGCCTGGCGCGCACCGGCATGTACCCCCAGACGAACGCGGCAAGCAACACGGCGACGACGGCGACAGACAAAGCAAGGCGCTTCACCATACCTCGATCTTGCCCCGCGGCCGCAACGCCGCTTACAACTGGATGCCCTCAGGCATCCCGCCTAAGCCTGCCTGCGCGTATACGCCTTTCAGGAACTTCAGGCCCTCGGTGGCGAGTTGCTCGGGTGAATCGGCCAGCTTGCGCCAAATGCAGCAGAGCTTGGCTACGCTTTCGATGTCCGGATCGAAAGACTCGATGGTGATGCAATCGTCATAGCCCACTTGTCGAAGCGCCTTGAAAAACTCGGGCCAGGGCACCAGGCCTGTGCCGGGTATGCCGCGCTGGTTTTCGCAGGCGTGTACGTATCCCAGGTAACCTTCGGTTGCGAGCACGGCTGCGGTGAAGTCGTCCTCCTCGCGGATCATGTGGAAGGTATCCAGATGAACTTTCACGTTCGGCAGGCCGATCTCCTGCACGAACCTGACCGCGTCCGCTGCCGTGTTGATGAAGTGCGATTCGAAACGATTTACGGGTTCGATGCCCAGGATCAGGCCGGAATTCCGCTGGGCGTAACAAGCGATTTCCCGATAGTTTTCCACGCCCCACTTCCACTCGTCCTCCGAGCGCATCCGGCCGGTGAGGTAACCCCATCCGCAGTAGATCATTCCGCCGAAAACGCGCGCGCCCGCCTCTTGGCTCAGGTCGATGAGCCTTTTGGAAAACGCGACTCCCGCGCTGCGCACGGCCGGGTCCGGTGAGATGATGTTGTACTGTTCCGGCATCCCGTAGCCGGTGTTGACGACCAGGCCCAGATCCGCCGCCACCGACTTCACTTTTGCCGCAGGGAAGTGGTCCGGATCGAAAGGAATGATCTCGACGGCGTCGAAACCCATCCTCTTGACGTGTTCGAGGAGCGGCAGATCCTTTTCGACGAACGTCTCACGAAACAGTAGCGAGTGAATGCCGAATATCATCAGTGCGCCTCCAAGCGCGCTCGATCGAGTCCATCGAAAGTATAGGATATATGTATCCGAAATGCAAAACAAGTTGGCGATGGCGCCTGGCTTCAGGCCGGATGACGGGCGGACTTGCGCGTCACATAGAGCGATGTCAGGGCGGACCCCAGCGCCGCCGCGGAAAGCGCCAGTAGTGCCAGGGTCATGCTGTGGGTACGGTCGCGGATGGTTCCCACCAGGAACGGGCTGACATAACCGGCGAGGTTGCCGACAGAGTTGATCCAGGCGATTCCCGCAGCCGCCGCCGAGCCGGAGAGAAGCGCGGTGGGCAGCGACCAGAACAAGGCGTTCGAGCATAGGATTCCCATCGTCGCCAGCGTCAGCGCGGCGAGACCAACGCCTCCCGGAATCCCATGCACGGAGCTTGCCGCGAACGCGGCCGCGCCCAGCGCGCCGCACAGCGCGAAGTGCCATCGCCGCTCGCCCTTGATGTCGGAGTGGTGTCCCATGATCGGCATGGCGATGGCGGCGCCGGTATACGGGATGATGGAGAGCCAACCAATAGCTAGGGGACTCTTGGTGATGGTCTCCTTGATCACCTGCGGCAGCCAGAATCCAATGCCGTAATTGCCCGCCGTGACGCCGAAATAGACCAGGCACAAGAGCCACACTTGCGGGCTGCGAAAGGCGTCGACGAAGCGGTGCCGGCCCGGTCCCGCCCCTCTCTTGGAATGCTCTTCTTCCTGGAGGCGCGCGAGGATCAGGCTCTTCTCGCGGCCGTCGAGCCAGCGGGCCGCTGCCGGGTTGTCGGTCAGGTAGTACAGGGTGATCGCTCCGCCGATCAGCGACGGAATGCCCTCCATGAGGAACAGCCATTGCCAGGCCGACAGGTGCCCGACGCCGTTCATGCGCGCCAGAATCCACCCCGAGATCGGACCGGCGATGATTCCGGAAACCGGGATGGCGCTCATGAATGCCGCCACCATCCTGGCGCGATGCTTGCTCGTGAACCAGAATGTCAGGTACAGGATCACGCCGGGGAAAAAACCCGATTCCACGATCCCCAGCAGGAAGCGCACCGCGTAGAAGCCGGTTGCGCTGGTGACCAGCATGGTGCAAGCCGAGACCACACCCCAGACAATCATGATCGGCCCGATCCAGAAGCGGGCTCCGATACGTTGCATGATCATGTTGCTGGGCACCTCAAAGAAGAAGTAGCCGATGAAAAAAATGCCGGCGCCCAAGCCGTAAACCGAATCGCTCATCCGCAGATCCTGTTGCATCTGGAGTTTGGCGAAGCCCACGTTGACGCGGTCGACGTACGCCAGCACGTAGCAGAGGAACAGGAAGGGCATCAGCCGCCACATCACTTTGCGGTAGGTAGCGGCTTCGAAGTCTGCGCCGGCCGGAACTGGCTGAGAGTTCATAGGGAAGTCCGACCCACAGAGTATCACGGGAAACGGAGACCAGCGCGATTCATCCACAATACTGCTGGAATCTGAGCATACGTGCACGCAAGGCAGGGCGCTCGCTGCGAAAATTCCTAGCAGTTGTAATACAAGTCAGCGGATATATTTGGGCGGTTGCCCCTTTCCCCACGGATCGTACTCGGAGGCGAAGCGGACGCGCTCGCCGATGGACGGGTGATCGTAGAGCCAGAACTCGATGAACGAGCTGGGATTGGGATCGTCGAGCGAAACCTCGCCGAGAATTTGAAAGGCGCCGGCCGCCTCTCCCGATGAGTTGGGCACGATCCCGTGAATCACTTCGAGGCCGTAAATATCGGCATTGTGCTCCAGCACGCGGCTGAAGGAACTCGACAGGGGTTCGGACAGAAAGCCGAAGACGGCCAACGCCAGCAGCAGCACGGGCATTGAGGCCCAGTCGCTCACGTCGCGGATCTCCCAGCGGGCGCCGTAGCGCGTCAGCGCCCAGCGCATGGCGTGAAAGGCGAGGAACAGGAAGATCAGAATACCCAACACGGCCGCGCCGATGCCGATCCACACATGGCCCAGAACGTAGTGGCCCATCTCGTGGCCGAATACGAAGAGGGTCTGGCCGGTGTTCATTTTTTCGATGGTGTTGTCCCAGACCACCACGCGTTTAGATGCGCCGATGCCGGTGACGTAGGCGTTCAGCGATTTCAGCTTCTCGCTGGCCTTCATTTCGAACATGCGGTCGGGCGGTATTTCGAGGCCGCCGCGGGCGACGACTTTTTCGATGGCGGCGACCAGCGCAGGCTGCGTGGCGGCCAGCGGCTCGAACTTGAAGAACAGCGGCTCGATGGCGAATGGCTCGATGAACATCAGGAACACGACCATGGGCGCGGCCGCCAACCAGAAGTAGAACCACCAGCGGCGCGGGCTGCGGCGCATCGCGCCATAGAGCACCCAGATGGCGATGCCGGCCAGAGCGAAGGCGAGCAACTCGCCCTTGGTCCAATCCCAGAACCAGGATCCCCAGCCTTGGATGGATTGCTCGAACTTGAGCGAGAGGTGATGGCCGTAGAGGCTGATGGGCAACTCCAGCGCGTCGATCGTCAGCAGCAGCAGGGGCGCGAAGATGTAGGCTTGCAAGATGCGGCGGCGCGTGGCGGATTCCGCGAGGTTGCGCAAGCGTGGGGCAACGCGCCAGGCGAGCAAAGCGACGAGCACCAGGATGCCGTAGGCGACGGCGATGAAGTGCAGGCGATTGCGGGCGGCGGCATACTCGATGGCTTTGGCGAGTTTATCCGGCGGGAGCGTGTAGGTCTTGGCGGCTAAGAGCAGGGCTGGAAACATATTTCTCCTTTTCCCCAGACGGTCTGGCGGCCGACGCCGGTCCACTGGCCGGCGCGCAGGTAGGGCAGGAACTCGCCCAGACCGCCATCATACTCCGCTTGATATTCGGCTTGGCCGGTGAAGCCGCCGATGGGATGAGTCTGGCCGGTGCGGCTGGAGTGGCGCTGGGTCGCGTGCCAGGTGAGGTCGCAGCACGCCAGGGTTACGCGGGCGGCGCGTTCGCCCATGGCGCGGAAATCGATATTGAGGGGGCCGGGTCCGTAGAGGGCGCGGAGGGTGCTGATGCGGTCGCGGAGGCGGGCGAAGAGGATGGGGAATTCGGGGCGGGTGACGAGTTGCTCGCCGGATTTCAGCTCGGTGGGGGTGAGGAATTCGACGCGGATGCGGGTGGCGGGCTCCGCGGGGCCATCGAGGGGAATGGCGATGTGCTCCTTGCCGACGGAGACCAGCGTGGCGCGCCCGCGTCCGGGGCCAAGGCCGGCTTTCGCGAGGTGCGCATAGGCCTGCTGCAACGCCTCGCTGGCAGGGTGTTTGGTGTCGAACAGGTGCATGTCGAAGTGGAAGCCGGAGCCGGCCGGGATGGTCTGACCATCCAGGTGCGCGGCACGGAAGACGAACGGACGCGGCCGGTCGGCGAGGCCGCTTGGCCCTGCGGGCACTCCACTTTGCGCTTTCGGCTCGAAGATGCGGGCGTAGTCCGGTGCGTTTGCGGTTTCGCGGAGCATCATGCCGAACGCGCCGCGTAACACATTGGCGGCTTTGCCGGGCGGAAAGACGAGCGATTCTTCAGCGTGAAAGTGGAAGCGCAGCCGCCAGAGTTCGAACGTCATGGTGTCGCTTAGAATGCCTGTCGCCATTCCTGAGCGTAGCGCAATACTTCCGCAACGGCTGGAATACTGCATGCGGCGGGTGCGCTGATGCGGGGCGGATGCCATCGGCGGTGGCCACCCGAGCGGGCGGAACTGGAGGGGTGCGTCAGTTTTCCAGGCGTTCGAGGCGGTGCTCGTGGTTCTGGGCTGTGGCCGCAAGCGTCTCGACGACGTCGAGGATGCGGCTGAACCGCTCGTTAAACTTGGCGTCGCGTTCGGCGGCGGCGGCGCGCATTTCGGCCATGTCGTGCTGGAACAGTTCCATGCTTTGCGTCAGGGCTTCGTGCCGTTCGGTGAGCCGTTCGAGACGTTCGTCGATGGTCATCGTTTTCTCCAGTATAGCGTGAGTGGGCTACGGGAATGCTCACCTGCTCGCGCATACAGTGTTCGCCCCTGGCGCGTTCCCGCCGTAGTCCGGCCTTGCACGCGCGCCGACGGCTCCGTGGACCAGCAGCTCGATCAGCCCCGGATTGTATCGTCGGTACGGTCCTCCTCGGTCGAGGTTGCCAGATCGCCCGCCGTCGTCTGCCCGGCCATGTCCGATACGTCTTCCGCAGTGATCAGGCGCTCTCCCGCTTCGGGCGCCGGGGCTTCGCCCCGTATCGGCGCGTCTTCGGCCGGCCATTCAACCGGACCTACGGGGCGACCGCGACGGTGACCTGGTTCGTCGTCGTCACGCCGCCGATTTGGATCTGTAGGGACACGGCGTCCCCCGTTGGGGTGTTAGCGGCTGGTGTTACGCCGATCTGATACTCGCTGACGAATTGCGGCGAGAGCACGGAATAGATGGGCGTTGCGGCGACACCGCCGATCAATACAATCGGCGTCAGGACCGTGTAACGGAGGATGCCATCCGACGCGGCCACGTAGTTGTCGATAGACGGGCTCACTGAGCCGAGTCCGGTGCATGCGACGATCAAGGCGTGCCCCGAACTGATCGAGATTGGGGCCGTGGCGAGGCTTCCAATGGCCACGCCGGCCGGCGCGGCGAGCGCCCCCGTGGTGTTGTCGTAGGCAAAAGCCTGGCCAAGCCCGTTTGCAGTTGTTGTGAAGATGCCGGGCGATGCTGGTACCACGGTCACGCTCTGCGCGGCCGACGTGCCGCTGCTGCGCGTAACTACAATACTCGCCGTGCCGCTGCTCTGGCCCGGCAGCACATTAAACGGGAGCTGCGCATTAATCTGGGTCTGACTTACAAAGTACAGCCCTGCGGAGATGCCGTTGAATGTCACGGATGTGACGTCGCCCAAACTGGTTGGTAGCGGGATGGCGCTCGCGGAGGCCGTTGAGGCGGCCAGGCCCGTGCCAAAGATGGACACGATGGAACCGGGCGCGGCGCCTTGGGTGGTGTAGCTGGCGGAGTTCAGGACGCCTCCGGCGTTAACCGCAGGCACGAGCGGGACAGGCTCTAGCGACAGGCTGAAGACAATGCCGTCGCCGTTGGCCCCGCCACCGGCCGTTGTCCCGTAGAAGTCCCCATTGGTGGCCTGGAACAACCCCGCCTGAGGGCTCGCGCCGTCCGTGCACCCGCTTTGGGAGCAGAGGCTGTATAGCGTCGTCAGCACGCCGCTTGGGGTGATACTGAAGATCGTGCCACAGCCGAAGGTATAAGGCGGGCACGCCCCACCCTCCAACGTCGTCCCGTAGAAGTTCCCGTCGGCGGCCTGGACCAGCCCCGCGGAGGGGCCCAGGCCGTCCGTACAGCCGCTTTGGGAGCAGAAACTGTATAGCGTCGCCAGCTTGCCGCTCGGCGTGATTTTGAAGACCGTCCCATAGTCGCCGTTGGCTCCGCCGCCGACCGTTGTCCCGTAGAAGTTCCCGTCGGTGGCCTGGACCAGCCCCGCCGAGGGTACCGCAGCGTCCGTGCATGCTCCGTATGGGCCAATTTGGGAGCAGAAACTGTATAGCGTCGTCAACGTGCCACTCGGCGTGATCTTGAAGACCGTGCCACAGCCGAAGCCTGTGACGCAACTGCCGTTGGTCCCGCCATAATCTGTTGTCCCGTAGAGGTTCCCGTCGGCAGCCTGGATTAGCCCGTTGGGTTCCACGCCATCCGCGCATATGCCGCCAACAACTTGGGAGCAGAAGCTGTATAGAGTTGTCAGCGTGCCGTTCGGCGTCATTTTGAAGACGGTGCCACAGCCCGGTTGGCCTCTGAAAATCTCTGAGCAGTCATTGGCCCCACCACCCGACGTCGTCCCGTAGAAGTTCCCATCGGTGGCCTGGACGAGCCCCGCGCTGGGCTGTGCGCCGTCCGTGCACCCACTTATGGCGCAAAAGCTGTATAGCGTCGTCAGCGTGCCGCTCGAAGTGATTTTGAAGACCGTGCCGCAGCCAACGTATGGCGAGCATGCGTTGGCCCCGCCGTCCCAGGTCGTCCCGTAGAAGTTCCCGTCGGTGGCCTGGACGAGCCCCGCGTAGGGTACTGCACCGTCCGTGCAGCCGCTTTGGGAGCAGAAGCTATATAGCGTCGTCAGTGCGCCGCTCGGGGTGATTTTGAAGACCGTTCCACAGCTCCCGGCGGGGGGACAGCCGCCGTGAGCCGTGGTCCCGTAGAAGTTTCCGTCGGCACCCTGGACTAACGCGTCGGACTGCGCGCCGCCCGCGATATCGAAGCTGTACAGCGCGGTAAAGGTTTGCGCGGATACGGCCATGGCCGTCGCTGCGCACAGCGCGAGGACCGCGTATGCCTGCTTCCCCAGTTTCACCCTGCCTAATGCTTTAGCGATTAGCTTCATTGCCCCCTGCCCCTTGGACAGCTATGGAGTTCAAGCCCCAAACTGCGAAGTATAACATGGGCCGGAAAGTCGGCACTCAAAAACGCTCAAGCCACGCCGGCCGCGTCGTAGAAGCCTTTGCCCGCCGCGGCCAGGCGATCCAGCAGCGGCGCGGGCTGCCAGTGATCACCCAGGCGCGCGCGGTATTCGTTCACCTTGGCGAGCACGTGCGGAAGGCCCAGCGAATCGGCATAGGCCATGGGTCCGCCGCGATGGCGGGGGTAGCCGAAACCATATGCGTAGATTACGTCGATATCGCCGGGGCGGATGGCGATGTGCTCATCGAGCACGTTGGCGCCTTCGTTGGCCAGCGCCACCATGATGCGCGAGAGGATCTCGTCGTCGGAGACGGGCTGCCGCGCGATGCCTCGCTCGTGCGCCGCTTTATCGGCCAGCTCTTCGATCAGCGGATCGGGGATGGGGGTGCGGCTGCCGGCTTCATAGCGATACCATCCGGCGCCGGTTTTCTGGCCGTAGCGGCCCATCTCGTAGAGCCAGTCGGGCACGGGCGACTCGGGGCCTTCGAGGCGGCTTTTGCCGATGGAGCGCAGATACTGGCGGATGCGCGCGCCCACGTCGATGCCGGCGATATCCTGCATGCCGAATGGCCCCACGGGCATGCCGAAGCCGGTCAGCACGTGGTCGATTTGCGGGACGCTGGCGCCCTCTTCGAGCAGCAGATAGCCTTCGCGCATATAGTAGGCGAGCATGCGGTTGGCGACGAATCCGAAACAGTTGCCCACCACCACGCCCACCTTGTTCAGTTTCTTGGCGAGCTTCAGCGAGGTGGCGATGGTCTGGCTGCCTGTCTCGCGGCCGCGCACGATTTCCATCAGCTTCATAACGTTGGCTGGGCTGAAGAAATGGTGGCCGATGACGTTGGCGGGGCGGCCGCTGGATTGCGCGAATTGATCGATATCGAGCGTGGAAGTGTTGGACGCCAGCACGCAATCCGGGCGTGTGACGCGGCCGAGATCGGCGAAGACGGACTTCTTCAGGTCCAGGTTTTCGAAGACGGCTTCGACGACGATATCGGCCTGATCGAAACCGTCGTACGTGAGGGTGGGGCGGATCAGGGACATGACGCGGTTGACCTGCTCGGGGGTCATCTTGCCTTTGGAGGCGGAGATGTCGTAATTGCGGCGGATGGTGGCGAGGCCGCGGTCGAGGGCCGCCCGATCCGATTCCTTGAGCAGCACGGGGATGCCGGCGTTGGCGTAGTTCATGGCGATGCCGCCGCCCATGGTGCCTGCGCCGACTACCGCCGCCGCGCGGATCTCCGCGGTAGGCGTGTCTTTGGGGACGCCGGGGACCTTGGCGGCTTCGCGCTCGGCGAAGAAGAGGCGGATCAGGTTGCGGGATTCGGCGGAGAGGACGCAATCGGCGAACAGGTCGATTTCGCGCGCGGAGCCGGCGTCGAAGCCGTGCAGGACGCCGGCGGCAATGGCCTGGACTGCGGCGTAGGGCGCGTGGGCGCCGCGAGCGGTCTTTTCCAAACTGGCGCGGGCGGCGTCGAGAGCGGCGGCTGCGGCGGCATGATCGGAGATTTTGGCGTCCTGCTCGCGCACCTTGCGGGTTTCGCCCGCCGCGGCCTTGGCGCGCGCGAAGGCGATGGCGCCCGCGAGTAGGTCGCCGTCGACTATGCGATCGACAATGCCTTCGGCCAGCGCGCGCTTGGCGCCGATGTGCTGGCCTTGCGTGCAGAGTTCCACCGAAGTGGCCACGCCGCAGAGACGCGGCAGGCGCTGGGTTCCGCCCGCGCCGGGGATGATGCCCAGCAGCACTTCGGGCTGTCCGACCTTGGCGCCCGGTACGGCCACGCGATAGTGGCAAGCCATGGCGAATTCGAGGCCGCCGCCCAGCGCGGTGCCGTGGATGGCGCAAACGACCGGCTTGGGACAGTCCTCGATGCGGCGCAACAGGGCGTGCACGCGATGCGAACGGTCGATGGAGACTTCGCGGTTCGGGATGGTGCCGAAGACCTTGATATCGGCGCCGGCGATGAATGTGTTGCCAGCGCCAATGAGCACGACGGCCTTGGCAGCCGGGTCGGCCGCAGCGCGCGTAACGCACGTGTCGATGCCTTCGGGCACGCCGGGGCTGAGCGCATTCACGGGCGGGTTGTTTATGGTGACGATGGCCACGTCATCCTGGACGGTGTATTGGACTAGTTCTGGCATGGTGGGTGATCCGATCCATTATGCCACTGGCGGGGGCCGACGCGGAGACGCGGCGACGCGGAGACGCGACCAGAGTTGTACAGCAGATTCGCTGTGGGGCAGGCCATCGTTTTTCGTGGCCTGCCGAGTTCGCGCACGATGCGCAGACGACAAACAACGATCGTCTGCGCCACGCGGGGGCTGCCGCTGGTGCTACAGAATGTACCGGCTGAGGTCCTGATCCTTGACGATGTCGGCTAGCTGCTTGCGCACGTAGGCGGCGTCCACCTTCACCGTCTTCTTCTTCAAATCCGGACCCTCGAAGGAGACTTCTTCGAGCAGCTTTTCCATGATGGTATGCAGGCGGCGTGCGCCGATATTCTCGGAACTCTGATTGACCTGCGCGGCGAACTTGGCGACTTCCTCCAGCGCGTCGTCGGTGAAGGTCAGCTTGATGCCCTCGGTCTCCATCAACGCGGTGTACTGCTTGGCGAGCGCGTTTTTGGGCTCGCGCAGAATACGGATGAAATCCTCCACGGTGAGCGATTTCAGCTCCACGCGGATGGGGAAGCGGCCCTGCAACTCCGGGATCATGTCGGCCGGTTTGGAGACGTGGAAGGCACCGGCGGCCATGAACAAAATGTGATCCGTGCGGACGAAACCGTAGCGCGTATTGACGGTGGTGCCCTCGACGATGGGCAGAATATCGCGCTGCACGCCCTCGCGGCTGACATCCGGGCCGTGGCCGGTTTCGCGCCCGGCGATCTTGTCGATTTCGTCGAGGAAGATGATGCCGCTGGTCTCCACGCGCTCCAGGGCCACGCGCGTGACCTGGTCCATGTCGATGAGCTTCTGCTCCTCTTCCTGGCCCAGGTAGTCGGCGGCTTCGGCCACGCGCATCTTGCGCTTCCGCGATTTGCCGCCGAAGAGATTGGGGAGCATGTCCTTGATGTTGATGCTCATCTCCTCGATGCCCGCGTTGGTGGCGATCTCGAAGTTGGGGCCGCGGTCCTTAACTTCCAACTCCACCAGGCGCTCGTCGAGCTTGCCATCGCGCAAACGCTCGCGCAGTTTTTCGCGGGTGCGCTCGACGCTCTCGGTGGCCTCCGCCTGCGGCGGCATGAGCAGGTCGAGCAGGCGCTCCTCGGCGTTGGCTTCGGCGCGGTCGGCAACTTCTTCGAGGCGCTCCTCCCGCACCATGTCGATGGCGATATCCACCAAGTCGCGGATCATGGATTCCACGTCGCGGCCCACGTAGCCGACCTCGGTGAACTTGGAGGCCTCCACCTTCAGGAAGGGCGAATTGGCGAGCCGCGCCAGGCGCCGCGCGATCTCCGTCTTGCCGACGCCGGTGGGGCCGATCATGAGGATGTTCTTGGGCATCACCTCTTCGGCCATCTCCGGCGGCAGTTTCTGGCGGCGGATGCGGTTGCGCAACGCGATGGCTACGGCGCGCTTGGCGTCGGCCTGCCCCACCACGTGCTTGTCGAGTTCGCGCACGATTTCGCGCGGAGTAAGCTCGTCGAGGATGGGTTCCTCGTCCACGGACTGGGCGGGAAGATAGATGACCATTAGGCGAGCTCCTCGTAGGTAATGTTTTCGTTGGTGTAGATGCAGATGCGGGCGGCGACCTGCATGGATTGCTCGGAGATCTGGCGGGCGGACAGCTTGGTGTTGCGCAGCAGCGCGGTGGCGGCGGAGAGCGCGAAAGGCCCGCCCGAACCGATGGCGGCCGCGCCCTCATCCGGCTCGATGACGTCGCCGTTGCCGCTGACGATGTAGGTGTTCTTGTCGTCGGCCACCAGCAGAAGCGCTTCCAGATGGCGCAGCATGCGGTCGGTGCGCCAGTCCTTGGCCAATTCCACGGCGGCGCGCGAGAGGTTGCCGTTGAACTGTTCCAGCTTGGATTCGAAGCGGGCGAACAGAGCAAAAGCGTCGGCCGTGGAGCCGGCGAAACCGGCCAGGATCTTGTCGTTGTAGATGCGGCGCAACTTCTTGGCGGACGTTTTCAGGACTTCGTTGCCGAGGGTCACTTGCCCGTCGCCCGCCATGACAACTTTGTTGTCGCGGCGGACGCAGAGAACTGTCGTCGAGCGTATGCGCTGTTTCATTGGAAACAACTAGTTTATCGCAGCGCGGGATCGACTAGCGGTCAGCGGTCAGCTTTCAGCGGTCAGCTACCGACGTTGATTCCGGCGCTGGACAGCGTGTTCATAATGATCGCCATCGGATTCGTCGCTTCGTTCTGGGTGCTATTTGCCTGGAAGGCCGCCAGCAGTTGGCTTAGCTGGTTGGAAGTGGTGCTGCTGGAAGTGGTGCTGCTGGAACTGCTATCCGCATCGCTTGCGGCGGCGTGGGAATGACGATGATGGTGATGGCCGCCGCCGATGGCCTGCGCCAGATCCTGCATGTTGGGAAGTTGGCCGCTCTGGGAGGCGCTGGTGAAGTCCGTGGCGAGCTGGTTGAGCTGGGTGGCCTGTGTCGAGTTGCCGTCCGCCGTAGCGGTTTTGGCGGCGTTTTGCAGGTTCGTGGCGATTTGCTGGGTGACCTGCTTGTACTCGGTTGGATTCGACTCTTGAAGCTGTTGCAGAGTGCTCATGAGTTGAGCGAACGGCGAAAGCCGGCCGTTCTCCGACTGCGACGTCACCGACGACGCGCCAGTAGTGCTTGAACTATTCGCGGCCGAGCTGCTGTTTTGGAGCGCGGAGCTGAGAATCGACTGCAAATAGGTGTTGGAAAGATTGTTGATGGAACTTATGGAACCCATGCTTTCCTCATCGGCATTTCGATCTCCGCTTTCTGAAAATCGCAAGATGTTGAAAAGGCAGGCTAGAGCAATCCGGAGCGCCGCCAAATTCCTGGCGTGTGCCAAGAAATCTTGGCGCCGCGGCGGCGCCTGCCCCGCGAGTTCCCCTGAGACGATCCGCCGCTAAGGGCAACACTGTTCTTTACGCAGAGTTTTCGCCCGTTGGAAAGCAGTGGGACGTTTCATGGCGTCCTAAACGCTGCCGGCCCGGTGTAGACTCACCGGGCCGACAAATCTAACGTTTAGGCAGAAGGAGGCAACGGATGTTAATCATCACGTTGACCGTTACGATCGCCGCAGTCACAGCGATCACGGTGACGATCCGCATACAGCGGCGTCGTCGCCGTAAGTAACCGACAAAGCCACGGCCGGAAACCGGTCGTGGCCCCTCCTTAAAACTACACCCTTTCCGATCTCGGCGCAAGTTCGTTTCGCCACTACGCAGCGGGAGCGCGACCAGGGGGTCGCGCGCGGACGCGGGCGTCCGCCCCACTTTGGCCCGCAACAGGTATTCTGAGAATTGTCGCCCACGCGCCGCTACGAAGACAAAGTCCTGCTCCTGCTGACGCTGATTATCGGCGCAGTCGTCGGCCTGGTGGTGGTGGCCTTCATTCTGGTGACGGAGAATTTGGGCGCCCGGCTTTATCCGGGGTCCGTCGCCGCCTGGCGCAGGCTGGTCATCCCGGTGGCCGGCGCGCTGGTCACCGGTACTCTGCTGGCCCGCTATTTCCCCAACGCACGCGGCAGCGGCATTCCGCAAACCAAGACGGCGCTATTCGTGCGCGACGGTTTCATCGCCATGCGCACCGTGATCGGCAAGTTCAGCATGTCGGCGATCTCGCTGGCCAGCGGCATCGCACTGGGCCGCGAGGGCCCGTCGGTGCAGGTTTCCGCCGGCATCGCGTCGGTGCTGGGCCGGAGATTAGGGCTGAGCACCAGCAGCGTGAAGGCGCTTTTGCCGGTGGGATCGGCGGCTGCGCTCGCTGCCGCATTCAACACTCCCATCGCCGCGGTGCTCTTCACCCTCGAAGAAGTGATGGGCGACATGCACGCTCCGGTGCTGGGCTCCATCGTGCTGGCTTCCGCCACTTCCTGGATCGTGCTGCACCTGTTGCTGGGCGACGAGCCGCTGTTCCATGTGCCCGCCTATCAACTGGTCCATCCGCTGGAGTTCCTGGTTTACGCGGTGCTCGGAGTGGCGGGCGGCCTGGTTTCGGTCGGATTCGTCAAGCTGCTGCTGTGGCAGCGCAAATACTTTCTGAAGCTGCCCAAGTTCACGCTGTGGTGGCAGCCGGTGGTGGGAGGGCTGACGGTCGGCATTCTGGGCTGGTTCTTTCCCGATGTGCTGGGAGTGGGCTACAACTTCGTCAGCCAGGCCCTGAACGGCGGAATGGTCATCCGCACCATGGCGCTGCTGGTCCTGCTGAAGGTGGTGGCGACGGCCACGTGCTATGCGTCCGGCAACGCGGGCGGCATTTTCGGTCCCAGCCTGTTCATCGGCGCGATGTTGGGCGGCGCCGTGGGGGGCGTGGCGCACCTCCTGTTCCCCGACTATACCGGCAGCGTGGGAGCTTACGCGTTGGTCGGCATGGGGACGGCGTTTGCTGGGATCGTGCGGGTGCCGCTGACTTCGGTCATCATGATTTTCGAGATCACGCGCGACTACTCCATCATTGTGCCATTGATGATCTCGAACCTGATCAGCTATTTCATATCCAGCCGCCTGCAGGAAGAATCGATTTACGAGGCGCTGTTGCATCAGGATGGCATTCACCTGCCTTCCGGCGCCAAGGCCCGAGAGGCGCTGCTCATGGTGGGGCAGGCGCTGCGCCAAACGCCGGAATCGCTGCCCGCGAGCCTGCGTGCGGGCGAAGCCGCGGCGATGGTCAACCGGGAGACGGGCGCCTGGCCGGTGGTGGACCAAGCGGGGTTGCGCGGCATGTTGCGCGTGGAGCAACTGGATGGGGCGATCGCGGAAGGCGAGGGCGAGCGAACGCTGGGCCAGTTGGTTCCCGCACCCCATCCGGACAGACTCACCGCGGAGAAGTTCCCGCACCTGCACGCGGACCAATCGCTGGATTTCGCGATGCGGCGGCTGGCGGAGACAGGCCTGAAAGTGCTGCCGGTGGTCAGCCGCACCAACACCAGGGAGCTGAAGGGCACGATTTCCATGCAAGGCATCCTGGCGGCATACGCCATGGGAAAAGTCGAGGAAGAAGCCGAGCCCGTGCTGCCCAAAGGCAAACCGGCCGTGCTGCTGGCGGGCGTGTTGGCCGTGCTGATCGGCCTCGGTGTGGTGGCCGGTCTTCTGAGCTACTACTACCGCGCCGAGCGCGCCGGGAGGGCGCAGCATTTCTACCAGTTGGGCAATCGGTACCTGCAGAGGGACCTATACGACGATGCCATAGGACAATTTCGGGAGGCTCTGTCCATATCGCATAGCAACCAGTACCGGCTGGCGTTGGCGCTCGCCCTGGTCAAAGCGGGCCATCCGGATGAGGCCGCGATTTACCTGAACGATTTATTGCGCAGCGATCCCACCAACGCCGAGGCGAATCTGGGGATGGCGCGCGCGGCCGCGCAGGGAGGGCGCATCGACGAGGCGGTGGGCTACTATCACCACGCGATCGACGGCGCCTGGCCAGCCAACACCGCCGCCGACCGGCGCATTCAGGCGCGCCTCGAGCTGATTCAGGCACTGGGCAAGGCGGGCCGGCGGCAGCAGGCTCAAGCGGAGCTGCTCTCGATACCGGCGGTGGGACCCGGCGGCCTTTCTGTTAAGAAACAGGTGGCTCTGCTTTCGCTCGAGCATGGGCTGGCGCGGGAAGCGGCCAACCTGTTCCGGGATCTGATCGAGCACGATGCGCAGGATCAGCAGGCTTGGGCTGGTCTGGGCGAGGCGGAATATGCGCTGGCGGATTATCCGGCGGCGCGGGATGCGCTGGGCGCCGCGTTGCGCTTGAACCCTAACGACACCGCGGTTCAGAAGCGGCTGGATGCGGCGGCGCAAATCCTGGCGCTCGATCCGATGCGGCGCGGACTGGGGGCGGCGGAGCGGTACGGGCGCAGCCAGGCGGTGCTGGCCGGGGTTCTCGATGTGCTGGATCAGTGTTCCGCAGGGGCGCCGCCGGGTTCGCTGAAGGACCAGATGGCAAGCGCGCGGAAGTTCTTGGCGAAGGGGAGGCGGCCGCCATCGTACAGCGACGCGATAGAGAACAACGCGTCGGTGGCCGAGCAACTCTGGACGGCGGGCACGCAGGCTTGCGGTTCGCTGCCGCCAGCGGATGCGCCGCTGAGCCGGATTATGGCGCGGCTGATGGCGCGGTAGTGCAAGACCAGGGAGGCAGCGTTCTACCAGCCGACCCGCTTCAGTCCCGGAACAGAATCGAAGTGCTGGTCGCGGCTAATTACCGGCAAGGCGTGCTGACGCGCTAACGCCGCAATCCATAGGTCATTGCCAGGTATCGGGCGGCCGCTGCGCTTCAGCTCGTCGCGGACCTCGGCGTACAGCCCGGCCGTGCCCTCGTCCACCACCAACACGCGGCAACTCGCGATCACCTCGGCTAGCCATCTTTCATATCGCGACCGGTGACGCGACTGCCGGATGCCATATTTGAATTCGCCCAACACAATGACCGGGAGCGCGACCAGGGGGTCGCGCGCGGACGCGGGCGTCCGCCCCACTTTGGCCCAGGATCACTGCCAGTCCTCGGGTTCAATCTGGTCAAACTGCTCCTCGATAATCCGGTTAATGCGCACTGTCTCGTGGCGCAGGCCCCGTAGCTTGCCGAACGTTTTGAGCCAGGGCTTGTCGCTGGATCCCCGGGCACGCAAGTCTCCCGCGATCGCCTCCGACACCAGTTCCCGGAGCGGAATGCCTTGCTCGGCCGCCGCCGACTTGGCCCGCCTGAAGAGGTCGTCCGGGATTTCCAGGGTCGTCTTCATCGGTCGCCATTGTCCCATATTTATGGGAGTGTAGGATCGTCCGGTGGTGCGGGTACCGCTTACTGACGTGCGCGGCTCGGCGGATTGGCGTGGCACTTTCCGTGGGCGCCGGCGCGAAAGATGGATCGGATCTCCGCCGTGGTCAGCGCGCGCCGGTAGAAAGTCAGCTCGTCGATATCACCCTGGAAATAGATGTTTTCGCGGTCCACTAATCTGTTGGCGTGGTGGCGACCGAGCCAGAGGGGCTGTGGAACATCCAGGTTCGACAAGGTGGCGTATCGCGTGGCCTGGTCCTGGCGCACTCCGTCCAAAAACATGGCAGCCGCCTGCGGTGGCAGACGCTTCACGACGCCGGCCACATGGTGCCAGCGCCCGTCGGCGATTCCGGTTCCGGCACCCGCGCCGCTCACCGAGCCTCCGTCAGTGAGCTGCAGACCAGGGCGTCCCTGGTAAATGTAGATCAGGTAGCCTATCGGCTGATGGCCGCGCTTGTCCACGATACTGGGCGGCGTATTTACGGACTGCTTCGTGCGGATCCACAGCTCGATGGTGAAGTTGTCTTCGCCCACGTCCAAGCCAGGCGTAGACGCGGGGAGTTCGAAGTACTGGTCGATGCCGTTGAAGCGAAGCGCGGAGCCAACCAAACCCGGTACCCGCTGGGGGCGGTGGTCACCCGGCTGGCGAAACAGCGGCTCGTCGAAAGTGAACCATGCCGAGATGCCAGGCGGCGCGGAAACGCATCCGGATTGGGCGCGCGCGCCATAAGCGATCCCCACCAGAATGATCAGGCGCAGAGTTTGCATCTTAATAGATCAGCGTGAGCTTGATGTAGTCGACGGTGGTATCGTCGCCGATGGTGAAATCGAGAGAAGTCACTTTCTTGGAGAATTGCGCCCGCTGCACATCCAGCAGAAAGTCCCCGGGTATCCCCACCGTATACAACCTTTCGTTTTCGTCGGGCCTGTCGGCCCAAATGAACAGGGGACCCGAATTCGGCAAAGTGCGGTCATTACCCCAGGGGGCGACTCCGTAACCCACCGAGTCGTTTTGATAACCCGATTTTCCCTTGCGCATGTGAATCTCGATCCGGCCCTGGCAGAATGTGAGCCGCGGGAGAATGATAGAGGCATATAGGGTCACGTCGTCGAGTTCCTCATTAAACTGCTTGTGATGCTCTTCGGTGGCCCGTTTCTTGTCGGCGTCGAAGCCCGGACTCATGTAAGGGATCGGATCGACCGGCAGCGCGAAATTGTCGTCCTGTCCCGACATCAGCGTGACGGTTCGCTCGCAAGGCGCATAGCCTGTATTGGGCAGACGCGGCTGCAGGCTGAAGAGCGACGGCAGGTCATCTCGAGCCTGGTCGAGATCTCCGCTTTCGACGCGTGCGAAGCCGCGGCGGGCGGAAACCGCGCGCACCATATCGGTATCGCCCAGAGCGCTGAAGTAGGTCTCCGCCAGGATGAATTCGCGCTCGGCTTGCTTCCATTGGCCTTGCCTGGCGAGCCATTGGGCTACGCGTAGATGCGCGGCCGGGTGATTCGGAAACTGGGCCGCAACCCTCTTCCATTCCTCCGCCGCCGTGGGACGGCCCAGTCGATCGTCAATGAACGCCAGGTCGGCCAATACGCCTCTGTGCGCCAGGATTGCGCGAGCCTGCGCCGGCTGTCCATGCAATATGGCCGCGGCGGCCTGCTCAAACTGGCGATCCGCGTCGGGCTGCAACGGCTTGCGGCCTGAGGCCGATAGCTCGGTTTCGGCTTTGGCGGTGAATCCCAACTCGTGCCAGGCCCACGCGAGATACGCATGCGCCACCGGCGGGAGCCGGTGTTGGGCGAGCGCCAGCTCCAGACGGCGCGCCGCGGCGACCGACTCCCCGGCCTGCAGATCGTACACGCCCTGCTGCCAATCCGCCACGGCCTGCGCGCCGGGCTCGGCCGGCCATAGCCATCGGGCCAACACGATGACGGCCGCTACGCCGGCCACGGCCGCGCCGATGCGCAGCAACCGGCGATGCCGCCTGCGAATCAGCTTCCACCACAGCCCTCTGCGGGTGCGCGTTTCCAGATGCGTGAGCACCTCGCGCACATCCGGAAAGCGCCGGGCCGGTTCGGCCGCCATGCACTTGAGGATCGCGGCGGACCAGGTTCGCCGCAGCGCCGGCGACAGCGATTCCGGCGCCACGGGAGGCTCGCGGGATTTCTTCACCGCCATGGCCAGCGGCGAGTCCTCGCCGTACGGCAACTCGCCGGTCAGCATCTCGTAGAGCACCAAGCCCAGCGCATAAATGTCGGCCGCCTGGCTGGCCTTGCCGCCCTGGATCTGCTCCGGCGACATGTAGGCGGGAGTGCCATAGCCGGCCAGTCTGCTCAGCGATGACGACAGCAGCGTCTGCCCGCGTCCCGGCGCCATCCGCCGCGCCAGCCCGAAATCGGTGACCACCGCGCGCGCCGACCCGCCTTCGCGCGGCACGATCATCACATTGGAACTTTTGAAATCGCCGTGGATCACGCCCGCCTGGTGCGCCGCCGAGAGCGCCGCTACCATCTGCCGGATCAGCGGCATGGCCTGGCGCTCGGTGAGTGCGCCTTCGCGGTGCAGCTTCTGGCTGAGCGTCTCGCCTTCCAGCAACTCCATGGTCAGGAAGACCGCGCCTCGGCCGCGCGCGACCTCTGTCTGGACCAGATCGAAGACGCGGCAAACGTTGGCGTGTTGAATGCGGCGCGCGGCCTGCACCTCGCGCTTCAGAAGCGAAAGTTGGTCGGCGGTGGCCAATTCACCGGCGATCACCTTGATGGCGATGCGCTGGTCAAGCTGCAGATCGTGGGCGCTGTAAACCTCACCCATGCCGCCCACGGCCAGGAACTGCTGGATTTCGTAGCGCGCGAAGAGCACCTGGCCGGGGAAAAAGGCGTGCAGCTCGGCTGCCGATTGCACCACTTCGGTGGACGGCCGCAAGCCCGCCATCCATTCCTCGGCGCCTTCATCCAGGCGCAGGAGACGCAGCACCTCATGTTCCACGGCTTGGTCGCCCGCCGCGGCTCGATGCACGTGGGCGGCCCGCTCGCCGGCCGGCAGGTCGCTGGCCTCCGCGAAGATTTCCTTCACGCGCTGCCAGCCGGGCGCCTCCGCATTGGGCGGGTTCATGCGCCGTGGCTGCCTTCGATGGCCCCGCGAAGCCAGGCGCGCGCCACGGACCAGTCGCGTTTTACGGTCTTCTGGGAAATGCCCAGGTTTTCCGCCGTCTCTTCCACCGATAGCCCGGCGAAGAAGCGCAGCTCCACGATCTGCGCCTGCCGCGCATCCATCTTGGCGAGGCGGACCAGAGCGGCATCCAACGCCAGGAGCTCGTCTGTCCGGTTCGTGGAGATCAGTTCGCTCTGGCAGGCATCCAGATCCACGCGCTCCAGGCCGTCGCGCTTTTGCGTGCCGCGGCTGCGGGCGTAATCGATCAGGATCTGGCGCATGGCACGGGCGGCAATCCGCAGGAAGTGCTGGCGGTCCTCCACGCGCAAGGATCGCGCCGCCGAAAGCCGCAGGAAGGCCTCGTTCACCAGGCCGGAAGTTTGCAGAGTGTGGGCGGCCCGTTCGTGGCGGAGCAGGGACGACGCCAAGCGGTGCAGCTCGTCGTAGACCAGGTCTACGAACGCGGGTGCGGAAGCAGACGGCGGGCCTTGTTTTGATTCCCATAGCAGGTCCGGCAGGCTCGTCATCGTTCCCCTCCCCGGTTCACACCCACAAAACCCTCGGCTGATTGATTGTGACACAAGTCCCGCAATTGTTACAAGCCGGTTACCGATAATGACCCCGTTTTCCGCGATTCGCGCATTTGATGAGTGAGAGGGGGACCTGAAACTCTCCTCGGCACCAACTTTTATCCGGCCTTGCCGGGCGAAGCAAAAGATCGGGATCGGGATGGTGCATCTCTGGGTGAGTGGGTCTTCAACAGACAAACGGCAAAGGAGAAACGAAAATGAAAACATACAGAATAGCGAAAGTGAAAACTTACAGAATCGGGATGTTGGCAGGTTGTGCTGCGCTGCTGGCAATTGGCGCCGGCGGGCTTGCGGGCCAGACCCCCGTCGCATGTGTCGGCACTCCCGCTAGCGTCCCGTGCAACCTGGGAACGGGCCAGGCTCCGGGAACGGTAGGCACGGCATCCGATCCAATCTGGAACATTGTGCCCAACCCAAACAAAACCCTCGCGCCGACCGGCAACACCTCCGGGCCGGCGGTGCCAATTGGAGACCCTGTTTGGGGCCCAGCGCCCTCAGGGCTTCACTGGATCGCGACCGAACCGTCTTCTAAGGGCGATCCCGGTGGAACTGAGTACGCCAGGGGATACTATACGTATCAAGCAACCTTCAGTGGCGACGCCGGGGTGCTCAGCTTCAGCGTAGCGGCGGACAACTGGGTGTGCGCCTACCTCAACGGCAACCAAATCGGTCTCAACGGGGCGCCGAACACGTGTTGGACGGGATGGTCGCCGCTCAGCCCCACCGTGACCATCACGACAGGCTTCTTGCCCGTGAATACCCTCACGCTTGTCGTGTACAACGAATCCATCTACACAGGTGTAGTATTGCAGGGCAGCTTCACGCCGCCGGACGGTTACATAGAGGTTTGTAAATTGTCGTCCACCACAAACCCGGTCCCAGCTAGCGGGGTCTACAGTTTCACGGTGACCGGTAGCGCCTTCAGCAGCAGCACAAATCCGCTCATGGTTCCCGTTGGCGAGTGCTCAGGACCTATCCCGATTAGCACCGCAACGGCCACAGTGACCGAACTGCCGGCGCCAGGCGTCGGTGTCAGCGCGATCACGGCGGTAGGCTACAGTGCGCCGCCGAACTCCCTGCCGGAAAATCTCATGGAATCGTACGACCTGCAAACACGAAACGCCACGGTACTCTTGGTGCCACCGTCCGCCCCGGGCGACACCTCGACGGAAACCCTCGTGACTTTCACAAATTACGAAGCTCCGCCCGGTCAACTGAAGGTCTGCAAGATCGCCGGTGCTGGTGTTGCCGTCGATACGCCATTTACTTTCACGGTGATTGCCGGAACCTCTTTTCCGGTGGAGGCGGGTCCCCTGGGCCAGGGCGGCTACTGCGCCTTAGTCCCCGGCACGTTTGAGGTTGGAACCTCGGAGACCGTTACGGAAACGGTGCCAGCCGGCTATGCGGCGCCGGCGATCACGGTGAATGGCGCAAGCACGCCGAGCGCCGGCTGCCAGCCAACCCCCGGCTGCGTCGTTGCCGAGATGGGACCTGGCATCAACGAAGTGTCTTTTACCAATAGCGTGCCCGGACAGTCGCAAAACATAGGGGCCCTTTTTGCCAACCTCGACATGGTCAATTACTCTCTCGTGAGGCAGATAGCCGTTACGGGTACGCAGTCGTATATGACGTACCGGGCGGATCTGTTGAACAGGGGGACGACGGCCGTGGGCCCCATAACGGCCAGTCTGACGAGCCTCGATCCTTCCAGTATTCAGGTGATGGGGCAAGGCGCGCTGAATTTCGCGTCGGCTCCGGCCAACAGTCAGGCCGCCAGCAGCAGCACGTTCACGGTCCTGACCAACCCCGCCACTCCGCTCGATTTCTCAAAGCTGAGCTGGACGTACCAGTCCACGCGGAGCATCTCGCCGGGGCATTAGAGGCCGCCGTCCGGCATGCGATTCCGCTGACGATCTGGCCGGGCCGCAAAATCCCGGCCAGATGCCCGTCGGCGGAGAGGTGCGGGCCATTAGCCGGGGAAGATCCGGCCAAGTTAATTAAGGAGAAGAGCGTATGACGAGTCAAATCACAGCAGCCGTAAAACAACCCGGCCGCGAAGTTTCGCGGCACGGACACTTCAGGTTCAATCTCGCAATCGCGGCAGCGATGCCGCTGCTCCTGGCCGCCGGACTGCCATCCGGCGCAAGAGCGAACCCGATTCTTTACATTGTGACGCAAAACAATGTTAGCGGAACAAGCCCAACCAGCGACACCAACACCCTGATGTCCGTCGACCTCGGGGCGCCTCTCGTGGGAGGCATATTCACCGCGACGGCAATCGGGCCGACTACCCTGCAGGGAGCCGGAGGACAAACAGCGGAAATCCGCGGGCTTGCCTACGATAACATCGACGGTTTGATGTATGGGATCACCGCGCAAGGTGTTCTGGTCACGGTGAATCTGAACACAGGTGCAACAATCCCTCTGCTCACGCTGCCTTACTACGCCCAGGGCTCCATCCAGAACGAATGGAGCGGCATGGCTTTCGATGGAACCGAGAATCTCTATGTAGTGAATGCTTATGGGGCGCAGGAACTGGTCAAGATCAATCTCGGTTCGGGGCCGCCGACGCTGACTCTCGTAGGCAGCGTATATTACCAGGGCGTCGGCGTTCGTGTTCCACTTCAAATCCTGGGCCTTGCCTTTTCAAACGGTGTCCTTCTTGGAAGCGATCGCTCTAACGATACTGTCGTCACCATCGGCACCGCTACCGCAATCGCCGCCTTTACTTATGGCGACATCGCGCTCATAAGCAATGTGCAGGAGATTGCCTTTGGTCCGACGGGTACGCTGTATGTGGTCTTCGACCACGTAGCCAGCAGCGATAACGCCGGCCTCGCGACATTCAATTTCACGCCTCAGCTCAGTGCTGCGGAAATAGGAGAGCTTCCCTTTCAGATCGATTTCAACGGCTGCCAAGGCTGTGGGAATAGCACCTACGGCGCGGGCGGGTTAGCCTTCGGTCCCGAGGGTTACGTTGAGGTTTGTAAATCGTCGTCCACCAGGAACCCGGTCCCCGCTAACGGAATCTACAGCTTCACCGTGTCGGGGAGCGCTTTCAGCAGCAGCGCAAATCCGCTCATGGTTCCCGTTGGCGAGTGCTCAGGACCTATTCCGGTTGCTCCCCAAACGGCCACAATTACCGAACTGCCGGTGCAAGGCGTCGGTGTCAGCGCGATCACGGCGTTCGGCTACAGTGCGCCGCCGAGATCCCAAAAGGAGAATCTCCTGGAATCGTACGACCTGCAAACACGAACCGCCACCGTACTTGTGGTGCCATCCGCCACCGCGGGCGACACCTCGACGGAAACCATCGCGACTTTTACAAATTATGAAGCTCCGCCCGGTCAGATGAAGGTCTGCAAGATAGCCGGCGCGGGTGTTGCCGCCAATACGCCTTTTACTTTCACGGTAAACGCGGGAACGCCTTTTACGGTGGAGGCGGGCCCCCTGGACCAAGGCGGCTATTGCGCCCTAGTCCCTGGCAGGTTCGAGGTTGGAACCTCGGAGACCGTTACGGAAACGGTGCCAACCGGCTATGCGGCGCCGGCAGTCACGGTGAATGGCGCAAGCACGCCGAGCGCCGGCTGCCAGCCAATTCCCGGCTGCGTCGCTGCTGAGATGGGACCTGGCATCAACGAAGTGTCTTTTACCAATAGCGTGCCCGGGCAGTCCCAAAACATGGGGGCCCCTTTTGCCAACCTCGACATGGTCAATTACTCTCTCGTGAGGCAGATAGCCGTTACAGGCACGCAGTCGTACATGACGTACCGGGCCGATCTGTTGAACAGGGAGACGACGGCCGTGGGCCCCATCACGGCCAATCTGACGAGCCTCGATCCTTCCAGTATTCAGGTGATGGGGCAAGGCGCACTGAATTTCGCGTTGGCCCCGGCCAACAGTCAGGCCGCCAGCAGCGGCACGTTCACGGTCCTGACCAACCCCGCCACTCCGCTCGATTTCTCAAAGCTGAGCTGGACATACCAGTCCACGCGAAGCGTCTCGCCGGGGCGCTAGCGGTGCAATGCAAGCCGTAGGCTGAACCGTCCGTTCAATTAGGCGATGCAGAGTTGCCGGTCTCTGCCGGGCCGGGAAACGAGGATGGTTCAAGACAAGGCCCGCCTGCAAGAGGCGGGCCTTTGTTGTTCCGGGGGACCGTGCCGAAACTGGCGGGCGAAAGCGCCTGCCCCATCGTCGCATCGCGCTCCGCCGACCTTCTTTGACGGGTCCGGCCTTTTAACGCGCGTTGACCTGTTAACGCGCGTTGACCTGGCGTATTCACTCGCGACTTGATGGCTGCTGCTGAGGCTATAATAATACTCAGTATTAACCAGCAAGACCAAGATGCGAACCACCAAAACCGTGTCCATTTCGATGTCGCCGGCGGACCTGAAGGTCGCCGAGCGCCTGGCCCGAGCCACCAACCGCAGCCTCAGCGGTGTCTTCCGTGAAGGCCTGAAACGTATCGCTTCCGAGCAGTATTGGCAGCGAGTTCAGGCCATCGCCCAGCCCAAAGCCCAAGCCCTTGGCATCGCGCAGGACGATGTAACCCGTCTCGTTCACGAATACCGCGAGGAGAAGCGCGCCAAGAACGGTAACAAAAAAACCAAGTGACCAGAATCATCGTAGACTCCAACGTCTACATTTCCGCCTTGGTCTTCGGCGGAGTGCCGCAAGCGGTTTTCGATGCGATCGAGGCCCAAGACACACTGGAACTTTGCATTTCACACCCGATCATGGAAGAGGTTGCGGAAGTGTTGGCCCGAAAGTTCGGCTGGACCGAAACCGAGCTGGAGGGTTTCCTGCCGCTTCTGTGGCGGCGATGTATCGTTGTGACACCCACCGCCGCTGTAAGAATCTGCGACGATCCCGATGACAACCGAAACGCTTTGGCCAAACCAAGATCGTGACACCGCGGGTTTTCGTGGACGCCTGCCGAAGCTCTCAACAATGATCCCGCGTCCAGCGGTTGCGTCACCCGCCGCAATCCTATATGTTTAGATTTCCCTATGTCCAACAAAACCCCCAT
>Ga0224558_1000896_pt1 | contig 33644 bp, 22 predicted proteins | sample 714S32024metaG_FD_180682 | JGI IMG/M metagenome (GOLD analysis project Ga0224558, IMG submission 180682) | Peat soil microbial communities from Stordalen Mire, Sweden - 717 S3 20-24 | ecosystem: Environmental > Terrestrial > Soil > Wetlands > Peat | place: Sweden: Norrbotten County, Stordalen... | reverse complement strand
AAACAAAGCTCTCTGAAAAACGCCCCTTTCCCCATCAAAAACGCTAGTTTCCGAGCGATTTGATACGAAAGAATTCAATCCCTGTTCCCTGATTCACTCCTTCACTTCTTCAATTCTTCACTGCCTCAAATAACAACAGCGGCCTCAAAAGCTTCCGCTCATGAGGCCGCTGCCGGTGGACTGTTGGGATTGGACTGAAGGCCTTCGCGCCTACGCGAGTGCCAGAGCCATGGACGGAATTCCTCCGCCGGGTCTTATCTGGGGCTGGGGCTTGAAGGGCCTTTCGTGCGTCCGCTCTGTCATGGCCGGACAAGAAAGTCCTGCCTTCCCAGGCTGCGGCCCATCCCGTTCTCGAAGTACGCGCGCTAAAACAGTCCATTCAAAAGAGGCGGCAGGAGGCATTTCCGAAGAATCTCCGCACATGGGTAGCGGACAGGGCCAACGAGGGAGATGCGCGGGCTGCCGCCCGATTGTGACAGCGGCACCGACTGGGCCGACTTCGCACAACAGCGACTTGCGGCCCAACAGGAGCAGCAGGCCATTGCCAACCAGATCGCCGCGACGCGCATCTGGACAATCAACCGCAAGACTGGCGACGTTTCATACGTTCTCAACGGGCGCGTCTCCGTCATCGACCGCGGACGCGTTGTGACCGTGCTCAACCAGGATGAAGCCGCGGTCCTCTTTGGATTGGAGATGGCCATCCACAAATACGGATCGCGCATCGCGTGTTCCAGAAGCGAAGAATGGAAGCGGATGGTCGCCATGTGTGTGGTCAGCCATGGCATATTCACCCAATTCACGGACCCGGATATGCAAGGCGCCCTCCACCAGCAACAACTCCTGGCGAATCCTCTCCAACTCCGAGCTGCACGACTGCACTCCATCGAAACCAGGCTCAGAACTGAGGAAACCGAGGATTTAATTTTCACCGACGAAGCAGATGCGCGTAGGCTTCTTTCAAGTCTCCAGCCTGCCGCCCAGTCCCGACAATTTCTCGAAATCCTGAAAGTATCGCAACAACCAGAGCCCAAGGCGAATGTCGGCGGCAACCTGACAATCACCCTTGTCAGGTCTTCCACTGGCCAGCAGGCTTTCAGAGTATCGATTCACGAGGGAAAGCGGCAAGAGATCATCGACCGGGTTGCTCAACTCCGTCAGACTGTATATCTGTCATCGCGCAACAACTTCAGAATGCTAAGCAACGAACGTAGTGGCAGGCAGCTCATAACTGAGGACATGCGTCATCGAATGCGAAGTGCGTGGACAATGCGCCATGGCCCATTGGCGGGAAGCCGTCCGCGATCATCGCGTGAATGCGGTCGCCGTCTGAACAATGTCCTGACAACGAGGCTATGCGAATGTGGATTGGACTGGCATCTTGAGTTTATAAACGGCTGCGAAGTAGGCCACCATCACGCGAAAAGTCTTGGACTTATTCACGCCGCCAAGAATCTCCCCGCCGACTCTCTCCAGTTCATCCGCAATCTCGTAGGTCAACGCAAACACAAAAGAGGTGTCGATACTTTGAAATGGAATGTTCAGCCACTGGTTGTTGTAGAACGCGCGGAGTTGCGCCTGCGCGGCTTTGCTCTTGAATTTCATGATTATGTGCTCAGCGAGCGCGTTCTGTTTGCGGATTTTCAGCACGGCAAAGAGTTGGCTGAAATGTGTCTTGGTGAATTTGGAATCCACCGTAAGCCGGACCTGAGTTCGCTTCTCTGCGGGAGCAACGACTCTGCGCTTCGCTCTGGTTGAGGTCTTCGTCGAAGGGGTCATGACGTTTTCTTCTTGTGATGTAGTATACATCAGAACTGTAGAAACGAGCAATGCGGTAACTGGCTGGAATCAAAGGAGTTGCCGTGATGGCGATGCCGGAGGAGGTAGTGGGTTCACTGCATGGAGTAGGTGAAACCCGCATGAAACACAATAAATCGAACCGTGGGGGAGGAAGAGAAAAGGAGATGGGCGAGGGATTGGGCAGCGCGCTAAACCTGGCATCGCGCGAGAGCATTCTGCGCTCCAAGACAAGAAACTCCTTGTTCATTTATCCCACAATCTGTTGAATTTGGTTCACATCGAATCATGAGGTAGTGACCACTGATTTGCGTTGATCAACGGCAATTCTTCCAGAACACCGGGCGGCCGTGTCCCTCGACATGGCTTCGTCTGCCAAATGTGTGCCTTACCCGAACGGTTTGTTTTAGGGAATGCTGTCGGACAATGGCGAGACTGAAACTGCTAACTTCCTGATCACTTTCCGTCTGAGCGGCCGCCACTGTTCCGGTACACTTTCTGCACATCTTGTGACGCACGACCTCAGAAACCCCCGATCAGACGGTCCACGCTGACTGATGCCGGATCAGTATCCGCAATTCTGTCCCCACCGATCGTTGGACGCTACAGTGTCTAGCGGGACTGACTCAGGACCGGCAACCACCCTGTCGGCTCCTTGCGGGTCAGTTGATGCAAACCGGATTTTTCGTCAAGCGACAACGGGGAATGATCGTATATGACTGATCTGCCTAAGGTTACGCTAACGACGCTGCCACATTATTGCATTCTTCCACGTGCGCCCTATTCAATGCGCTCCAAGGTTGGTAATCTAACCCCCAGTACCTTTTGAAAACACCTCCTGATGTGTGTTAACCAATAGGGACTCGGCCGCCTTTTCGTAAGAATTGCCCGCCTGTCCAAATTCGACCCAAGACCGCATGGAAATTGTGATGATCAATAATGTCCCCTTCGGTCATTTCGAGCTCTCTTCAGACAGTTGACGATTTGCCGGGCGGATCGGATTTGGCGCTATCGCCCTCTTTTCGGAGCTGAAGCATCGTTCCTCTGGGAAATCCTGTGGTTTCGCGAACCACCAGCTGGGTCTCGATAGGATAGTCACGCTTCGGCGCTGGCGTCTGCTCCACCTGCGCCCTCAGCGCCATAACCGCCTCCCGAGCCAAATCGAAGCATGACATTTGGATGGTGGTTAGTGGCGGAATCGTCATCTGCGTTATATGAATATTGTCAAATCCAATGATTGAGAGGTCATCGGGTACTCGCAGCCCGGCTCGGTATGCTTTGTGCAGCACTCCGATTGCTGTCATGTCATTCGAGCACATCACCGCTGTGGGCAACTTGGCTCCGGCCAACAGTTTCTCTGCCGCGGCTATGCCGCCTTCCATAGTGTGGTCGCCTTCAACGATCCACTTTGGATCGACCGCGATGCCGCATTCCTGTATTGCGCGCTGAAACGCTGCCAGACGCGAATGCGCCGAATGCAACCGGAGCGGCCCGGTCACGAACGCGATATCCCGGTGCCCCAGCGCAGCCAGGTGCTGCACGCCCTGCCGGATTCCGTGATGGTAGTCCACCCGCAACAGGCTGATGCCCGGCCGGTCCGGCCCCACATCCACAAACACCAGCGGCACATGACGGTCCGCCAACTGGTCCAGCAGCGGCTCTTCAATGCCGAAGGTCATCACTGCCACGCCTTCGGCCTTGCGCTCAACCATGCGGCGAATGCAACCCTTCATCCGCTCTGGATCATAATTGGTCGAGCCGATGAGGATTTCATATCCGTGCTCGACGGCCGCGTCCTCGAATCCTTGAATCAATTCGGGGAAAAACGGGTTGGTAATCTCGGAGACGATGAGCCCGAGAAGCCGGCTACGTCCAGAGACGAGGGCGCGGGCCTGGGTGTTGGGCAAATAGTTAAGTTCCCTGATCACTTCCCAAACCCGTTTAGCCATTTTGAGATTCACGGTAGGGTTGTGGTTGATGGTGCGCGAGACCGTAGCGATTGAAACGTTGGCGAGCTGCGCCACCGTATGAATATTCATGCGCGCAGAATTTCGTTTGGAGTTGCGTTTGATCTTAGGGGTGTGCTCAGTCATGGGCGCAGTGAAGAATGCGTTTACAGGATACCCCATATGATGCGACCTTGACATCCCATGGATACAGAATCTAACGTCGAATATTTGGGAAAAGGTTTACCGAAGCCGACAGCTTCCATGACCTAGCTCGCTTGTCTGAGCCAGGTGGCGACCGGGCACAACGCATCCTGGAGGAGCTTCATGCAATTGTTGTGTTTGCAAACCGAGGTTTTTGAAGCCATCCTCGAAATCGCCCGACACGGGCTGGTGCTGTATATGCGCGCTACTCGACCGATGATCGCTGCGGCGTGATTCGCGGCTACACGGGTCCAGGTAAATTCACCGACGATCCTCTCGAGACCTTCGGCGGCGCGGGCGTAGCCGAGATTCCGCAGTTGCAGAAGCTGCTGAAGTACATCTGCCGCGAAGGCTTCGAACACCACGTAGCCGCCAACTTCAGCAACGTTTCCAGGGCCATTCATGAGGCAGCAACACGGTATCTTGGGTGGGAGTCTTTTGTCCACGGGCAACTGGAAGACTAGGAACGCAAGATGACCATAGTTGCAGGAGCTGATTTTGGAACGATTAGGGTGCGGCGGCAAGACTGTGTCTTTCGCATGGCAGGGACATCGGCTGACACTTGACGCCAACTGGAAGGGCAAGAAGCCGGAGGCCGCGCAGTTGTGCAATGGTATCTGCCGGGCCATGGACGATCCGACGCGAATCTGTTGCGGGTAAACGTTCTCCCTATTGCCAAATACCCGCGTCTTCGAATAATATGGCCTCCCATGAGTAAACGATCTTTTGCTATCGCTCTCTTTCCGGTTTTGGCGTTGCCGTGGAGCCTGTTCGCCCAGGCACCCTCGCTGACTGTTCAGGTGGATCATCCCACCGCGAAGGTCAGCCCAACACTCTATGGCCTGATGACCGAAGAGATCAATTTCTCCTACGACGGAGGGCTCTACGCCGAACTGGTCCGCGACCGAACCATTGGCCAGGACTGGCAGGCGCTCGCTCACTGGACGATGGTGGCGCGGGGGAACTCCGTAGTCGACATTTCAGCCGATGCGCAGACCGGTCCGAGCGCAGCTTTGCCGCGCAGCCTGAAGGTGCGCGTGACCACGGCGACGGATGCTGCGCCGGCCGGCGTGCAAAACGACGGCTACTGGGGGTTCCCGGTCCAGCCCCAGACGGCTTACAGCGGGTCCTTCTACGCAAAGACCGATAGCGCCGGGGTTCCGGTCACCGTCAGCCTGGTGAACGATGAGACGGGCGCAACTGCGGCCAGCGCGACGGTCACCGGCCTGACCGGTGACTGGAAGCAGTACACCTTTGCGCTCAAGACCGCGCAGGTTCCCGTCACCGCGAACAATCATCTGATTCTGACCATCCCGCGCCCGGCAACGGTCTGGTTCGGCCTGGTTTCGCTTTTTCCGCCGACCTATCATGACCGTCCCTACGGCAACCGCATCGACATCATGGAGAAGCTGGCGGCGATGCATCCAAAGTTTCTGCGCTTGCCGGGCGGCAATTATCTTGAGGGGGACCACATCTCCGAGCGCTTCGAGTGGAAGAAGACCATCGGTCCGCTGGTGGACCGGCCCACCCATCCCAGCCCATGGCACTACCGGTCTTCGGACGGCATGGGGTTGCTCGAGTTTCTGGAATGGTGCGAAGACCTGAAGATTGAGCCGGTGCTTGCGGTGTATGCCGGCTATTCCATGATGCAGGAGCACGTCGAACCTGGCTCGGCGCTCGAGCCTTACATCCAGGATGCCCTCGATGAGATCGAGTACGCGACCGGGGACGCCAATACCAAGTGGGGCGCAGAACGCGCGAAGGACGGGCATCCAGCACCGTTCCCGCTACACTACGTTGAGATCGGCAATGAAGATTGGTTCGACCGTTCGGGTTCCTATGACGGCCGCTATGCACAGTACTACAAGGCGATCAAGCAGCGCTACCCGGACTTACAGTTGATCGCTACCGCCCCAATCAAAAGCATAAAGCCGGATGTGCTCGACGAGCACTTTTACATGGCGGCTGAACAGTCATTCGCGGACTCGAACCACTACGACAAGACCGACCGCAACGGGCCGAAGATCTTCGTAGGCGAATGGGCGACCCGCGAGGGCGAGCCCACGCCGAACCTGCAGGCAGCCCTCGCTGACTCCGCCTGGATGACGGGCATGGAGCGCGACAGCGACATCATTGTCATGGCCAGCTACGCACCGCTTTTTGTGAACGTAAACCCCGGCGGCATGCAGTGGGAGACTGACTTGATCGGCTACGATACGCTCACCAGTTATGGCTCGCCGAGTTACTGGGCGCAGGTGCTGTTTGCGACCCATCTGGGGACAGAGGTGGTCGCCAGCACCCTGGCCAACACCGGTCCGCGTGTCTACACATCGACGACGCGCGACGAAAAGCGGCGAAAGCTGTTCGTCAAGGTGGTGAATGCGTCTTCGGATGCGGCGCCGCTGAACATTGTGCTGGATGGCATTCCCAGCGTTGCTCGGGAAGCGAAACTGATCACTCTGAGCGGCAAGACGCCCAACGCCACCAACAGCATTACGAATCCTGACGAAGTTGTGCCCGTCGAGCACCACATTCAAGTCGCAGGACCGAAGTTCGAGCACAGCTTCGCGCCCTACTCGGTCAATGTGCTGGAGCTGAGTTACTAGAGAGTCGATGTCGCGAGCTTGCCTCCACCGTTGCCCTGCTGCGCGCTGCAACGCAAGCGGCGGCCAACGGCGAGAATTTCCGAGAGGCCGGAAAGCACGTCCTCTAGCTCAAAAGCGAAGTCGATCTCTAACGCAGTTCAGATTGACGGCCATGGCTCCAACTCCCGGAGAACGAATATGGTTCAGCACACACGTCGGACATTCCTAAAGGCTGGAGGCGCTGCGGCAATCGCTTCACTCACAAGCGCGCAGTTGGGCTATGGCAGGGGCTCGCCGGGCGCGCGCGTTGCAATCACCCCGGCGCTCGATCAGTTTGGATATGGCGAGGTTGAGTTGTTGGAAGGGCCCATGCGCCAACAATTCGACGAGAATCACGCTTTCTTTCTCGCACTCAATGAAGACATGCTGCTCAAGCCGTTCCGGCAGAGGGCGGGACAGCCGGCTCCGGGCGGCGACATGGGTGGATGGTACGATAACTCCCCAGAATTCGATCCTCATGGAAGCTTTCATGGATTTATCCCAGGACATAGCTTTGGACAATATCTTTCGGGACTTGCGCGAGCGTATGCAGTAACTGGGTCAGAGCCGACGCGGGCCAAGGTGCGGCGGCTGGTGCGTGCGTTTGCGCCCACCGTTACCGCAAAGTTCTATGAAGGCTATCATCTGCCCGCCTACACTTACGACAAAACAAGTTGTGGGCTGATCGATGCTCATCAGTTTGCCGCGGATGAGGCGGCTCTGGATGTGCTGAATGCAGCGACCGATGCCGTACTGCCGCATCTGCCGCGCAAGGCGCTGTCGCGATCGGAACAGTATGCCCTGCCGCAGAAGGATGAGGCGTACTGCTGGGATGAAACCTACACTCTGCCCGAAAACCTCTTTCTGGCCTATCAACGAGGCGGAGGCGGCCGTTATCGCGACCTGGCCATCCGTTTTCTTGAGGATGACCTGTATTTCAACCCGCTGTCGGAGGGGAACAATGTTCTGCCCGGCGAGCATGCCTACAGCCACGTCAATGCTTTTAGCAGCGCCATGCAGGCCTATCTTGTGCTGGGAAGCGAGAAGCATCTTCACGCGGCGCAAAATGGATTTGATTTTCTGCGCGGGACGCAGAGTTTTGCCACCGGCGGATGGGGTCCCGATGAGTTATTCCGGAAGCCGGGCAGCGGAGAAATGGGCGAGAGCCTGAAAAACACGCACGCGAGCTTTGAGACTCCCTGTGGCGCCTACGGGCATTTCAAGATCACGCGGTACTTGTTACGAGTAACTCGCGACAGCCGTTACGGCGATAGCATGGAACGCGTTCTGTATAACACGATTCTCGGCGCCAAGCCTCTCAAGGAGGGCGGGGCCAGCTTCTATTACTCGGACTACAACAACCATTTTGCCAACAAAGGATACCACAGGGATAAGTGGCCGTGCTGCTCTGGAACTTTTCCTCAGATTACCGCCGATTATGGAATCAGTTCGTACTTCCACGATGGCGACGGAGTCTATGTGAACCTGTATACGCCGTCGCGTGTGACCTGGGATCGCGGAGACGCGCGCGTCACGCTCACGCAACGGACGAATTATCCGTTTGATCTGTCGTCGCAGATTGAGATTTCCGCAGACAAGACGGCCGCGTTTGCCATCCACCTGCGGATACCCGGATGGGCCGGGCCCAAAACCACGGTAGCGGTAAACGGCCGCCGCGTCTCAGCCGATCTCATCCCCGGCAGCTTCGCCCGCCTGGACGCCACATGGAAAAACGGAGACCGGATCGAAGTCGAGTTTGAAGCCAGAACAACTCTTGAAGCCGTGGATACGCAACATCCCGATGTGGTTGCTCCTGTCAGTGGGCCGCTTGCTCTGTTTGGGGTTGGTGGAATCCCTAATACGTTGCGGCGAGCCGAACTGCTGGGGGCCGGCAGGATTTCCAGCGGATCGAGCACATGGCAGGTCAAGACTGAGGCGGGGATTCTTACGCTCAAGCCGTTTGCATCCATCGGCGACGAACAGTATCGCCTTTATCATTCGGTCGAAGCCTGATTCCGCGCAAGGAAGATGAGCCCCCGGGGGCTCGGTTCATTCTGAATTGGAGAGAAAAATGTCTCGCTCCTTTCGCACTGATGTCATGCTGGCAGCGGTTGTTATCGCGGCCATGGTTTGGCTTCCCGATTCCAGGGCCCAGGAGGCGAAGGCTCTTCACCTGACGGGCGACTTCGCGGGCACGCACGATCCCTCGATCGGCCGCGAAGGAAACAAGTATTACGTGTTCGCTACCGGCTTTGCACCGGGTGGAGGACAGTTTGCGATCCGCTGCTCGGACAACCTGACCGAATGGAAGCTATGCGGTCGCGTCTTTGACGAAATCCCGTCTTGGATTCACGAGGCAAGCCCAGGAACAAAGGAGCTTTGGGCTCCAGACATCTCGTACTTCAATGGAAGGTATCACCTGTATTATGCCTACTCCTTGTTCGGTGTGAACACCTCGGGAATAGCTCTCGCTACCAATGAAACACTGGACCCGCAAAGCCCCAGGTATCGCTGGAAGGACGAGGGATTGGTGCTGCGCTCCACGGCTACCGACGACTTTAACGCGATCGACCCAAACATCGTGCTCGACTCCAATGGGCAACCGTGGCTGAGCCTGGGCAGTTTCTGGTCGGGAATCAAGATGCGAAAGATCGACCCGGCAACCGGCAAGTTGTCGGATACCGACACGCGAACCTACGCATTGGCGGGCCGTAGACCGCCTGAGCAGCCTGAACCCGCAAAACCTGGACTTCCGCCGGACTGGCAAGCCATTGAAGCGCCTTTCGTGGTCCATCACGACGGCTATTACTACCTCTTTGTTTCCTTCGATCTATGCTGCCGGGGACTGAAGAGCAGCTACCGGACCATGGTGGGGCGTTCCAGGCAGGTGACAGGTCCCTACGTCGACCGCGAGGGAGTTCCCATGCTTCAGGGGGGTGGTACGTCGTTGCTGGTTGGCAACCAGCGCTGGCTGGGGCCGGGTGGCGAGTCGGTTCTCCAGAGGACCGAAGGCGACCTCATAGTATTCCATGCCTATGACGCGGCGACGGGCAAACCGGCGCTGCAAATCTCCACTCTGGCATGGAAGGACGGCTGGCCGCATGCGGCTCTGGCAACCACAGGAGAAGCAAAATAGCGCGCAGTCCATACATGGTTTTGGGGAACGAAATGCGCCTCTGGGGCGCCGGCGGAATCTACCCACTGGAACTATCGCGCGAGGCCGACGCGCCGCAAGAGGTCGTCAAAGCGCGGGTCGGAACGCAAGGGGTCAAGGCAGGGATCGATCTTGAGATACACAAGCCCCACATCATGCGCATTATAAGCCTCTTCCAGCCATTTAAATGCTTCCTGTTTCTTGCCCAGGCCGGCATAGACGAGCGCTATTTCGTACCTGCCAACACCGTTTTTTCGTACGTGCTCTTCCAGTTGCGAAATGGTCTTTCGGGCCATGTCCACTTGGCCCGCGCGGGCATACGCATTGCCCAAATGGCCCAGTGAATCCGGTCCATTGCCCGACTTCAGGAATTCGCTAATGGATTCCGCGTACATGCTCTTTTCCGCGTAAATATCGCCTAGAAGAAAGCTCCAATCTGGGGGATTGATGTCCAGTTCGCGAACCGTTCGGACCAAGGACAGCGCCTGGTCATATTGACGAGAGAAGTAATCGATAAATCCCTCATAGTGGAAGGAGCGGCCGGAAACAGGGTCGAGGTCCACGCCGCGCTCCACTTCCGCAAGGGCTTCGCGCTGTTGGCCCGTTCGCACCAGGTAAAAGGCGTATTTCTGATGGATGATCGCTGAATTTGGATTGAGTTCCAGCGCCCGATGGAACTCCGTCGCCGCAGCTGCCCAGTCCCAGTCCAGAGTCATCGCACTATTGGCTAGTTCTGCATGGCCCTCAGGCAGCGAATCATCCAACTCAATTGCCCTCGTTGCTTCGCTCTTCTGCTTGGAAAACGCATTCTTATAAGCCATCTGGCCGGATTCACCCAGCCGGCCATAGCAATTTGCCAATGCCGCATGCGCCTGTGCATAGTTTGGATCCCTGGCGAGGGCCTGGTTGAAATAGTCGATTGCGCTCTTGCAATCGTCCGCATCCAATTGGAGAATGCCATGCAGGTACGAATCCTGGGCCTCGGGGTCAATCGGCCGGCCGCGGGCCAGTCGCGCTTGCTCAAGCGGCGTCACGGTGATGCTGATCTCATCCGCAATCGCTTTCGCCACTTCTCCCTGCAAGTCCAGAACGCTGGTCATGTCGCGGACATACGTGTGAGCCCAGATGGGACGATCGGTCCTGGCATCGATCAACTGGGCGCTGATGCGCACCTGGTTGCCCTCGCGCTGTACGCTCCCCTCTACGACCCCGCCCACGGCCAACTCACGGGCGATCTCGGGCAGCTTCTTCTTGGTGCCCTTGTAAGTCATTGCCGATGTCATGGAAATTACGCGTAATGTGGAAACCTGGCCAAGGTCATTGATCAACTCTTCGGTCATCCCATCGGCGAAAAACTCCTGGCCTGGATCGCCGGAGAGATTTTTCAACGGCAGGATCGCGATGGAACGAATCTCCTGCCGGGCATGCGAATCGCTGTACCACTTCATAAAGCCCGCAAAACCGGCCAACGCGATCAATGCAAATCCGATGACGACGCCCACCAGGATACGCGGCGAGCGCCGCAGTTTCTGCACGGGAGGACGGGGCGCCTCTGCGACTCGCGCCGCAGGCAGCTCCAAGGCTTGGCCATTACCGTGGGCGATGGTTTGTTGCGCGGAGGTCAGAGGAACAACTTCGCTTTTCGGCTGAGCCGTCGTCCGCAACGGCACAAAGGTGAACCTCGGCACATAGGATCCGCTCGGCAGTTCGATGCGGACCGCCGGTGTTTCATCTGTTTCCAGGTAGTATTGCGAGAGCCTTTTTCGAACCTCAGTGGCTTTGACCCGTACCACGGAATCGTTTCCCGTGTCGTAATTGACCGGGCGCCCGAACATCTCTGCCCCAATCATCCGCTCTCGCAAGCTGTCGACTTCCCCTTCCAGCGCATGTTCAACGATCAGGTGGAGAAAGTCCTGGGTGCGTTTACTCCCTGCGAAGGCATGGCTGGCCACGACGTCCTTGAGGTGAAGCCGAACTAAACCGATTTGCTCAGAACTTAGGACGTCCGGCTTCCAAGTTGAATCAGCTGTTGACATGACGCACTCAGTTCCTCGTGGTTTCCCACTATACCACCACCACAGCAAACGTTGCGAGGGCAGGAAAAAGCACTGATCGTCGATTTTAATAACATTATGAAAAATAAGGACTTGTATGCAACAAACGTCCCAACAAACCGTTAATAGCGTTGCAGGTTTCTGGCGCTGGTGTTGGAATGAGCACGCTCTGCAACGCAGTAAGAGTCTGGCCCTTTTCCAGAAAACGCTTACTTGGGGTGCGGATGTTGCCGTAGGTTGTATATTTGGAGGAACTTTAAGAAGACGTTTTCTGCACGAGGGAAAAGGAGTGCCGCCAGTGCTATGGGGCACCCTGGAGGCTCCCAGGAACGTTTCCGAAGTCTGCTGACAACTCAAAATCGGGCCGGTAAGTGAAGTGAAGTGAAGAAAATGGGCCCTTGGTGTGCAAGCGCTCCCGCTTCCGTAGCAACTACGAAGCGAACGCAAGAAGTACGCGTGGCGGGAGTAAACATTGACTGCAGGAACCTTTGCTCAGGAGGCAAATCATGAATCATCCCACAACGCAAAATCCCTCAATTGTGGGGCGGCCCCTTTCGAGGAGACCGATACGGGGATTCCTCGGAGTCTGCTTTGTGTTGATCACCATGCTTGTGGCCCTGGCGCCTCAGGTGTGGGGCCAGGAAAACGCAACCATCAACGGAACCGTCAGCGACTCAACTGGAGCGCTGGTTCCGAATGCCGCAATCACACTCACCAACCCCGCGACCGGGCAGGTAAGACAGTCCGTATCGAACTCCTCGGGAGCCTATCTTTTCCCGAACGTGGGCATCGGCGCCTATACGCTGAGCGCTTCAGTCACAGGCTTTCAGAAATACACAAAGACCAACATCGTGGTGAACGTTGCCGCGTCTCTGGAAGAGAATATTGCCCTCACAGTCGGTAGCCAGGCGCAGACGGTCACAGTGGCCGCGGACGCCTTGCAGGTCCAGTCGGAAACCAGCGAAGTGAGCACGCTGATCAGCGGCGAGCAGGTTGCGCAGTTGGCCACCAACGGCCGCAACGTCACCGCGCTTGCGGCTCTCGGCTTGGGAGTGTCAAACAACTTGCCGCCCTTCAGCGGCGTCAACGCCCTGACATCCGCCAACGGCATTAGCTTCAATGGAACCCGCACCGAACACAACATCTACCTGTTGGACGGGGCCGAACAGAACGATCGCGGCTGCGGCGGCTGCTTCATGAACCTGCCCTCACAGGATGCGATCGCCGAATTCCAGACTCTGGACAGCAACTACAGTCCCGATTACGGCATCGGCTCCGGCGGAACCATCCTCATGGTGCTCAAATCCGGAACCCATAACTTCCACGGAGAAGCCTATGAGTTCAACCGCAATACGGACTACGACGCGGCCGACTATTTCAGCAAGACCGTGCCTGAGTTCAAACTGAACGAACCCGGCGGCAATATCGGCGGCCCGCTGTGGATTCCGCATGTGTATAACGAAAGCCGCAACAGAACGTTCTTCTTCTGGAATGAAGAGTGGCGGCGGCTGATTCAAGGCAGTTCGCCTTCGATTGACAATACCATCCTCGCCAGCAACTTCCCGACGGCCGGACAGCCATTGGCCTATACGATTCCAGCCGGCGGGCCGACCCCGATCGTTCCCGTCACCACCGACCCAGCCAAACTGGCCCTCTACAAGGCTGACGGTTTGACGGCCGGAAGCGCCTTTCCCAAGAACATCATTCCCGCCAACCTGATCGACCAGAACGCGGTTCTTGAGGTAAACGCGGGGACCTTCCCGAAGCCGAACTACAACAACGGCACTCAGTACATCGCCTCCATTCCTCAGCCCACCGATGTCCGTGAAGACGTGGTTCGTATCGACCACGCCATCAACAACAAGTTCCAGTTGATGGGCCATTACCTCCATGACACGCTGCTGCAAAACTATTTCCCGCCGCTATGGGGCGACAGCACGTATCCGACGGTGGGCACGACCATGACCAATCCGTCTTTTACGGCGGCCATCAAGCTGACGCAGACCTATACGCCCAATCTGCTCAATGAGACCGCATTCCTTTACAGCGGCAACAAGATCACCCTCACTCCCATCAACGGTGCGGGCGCCAATTTTACCCAGCCCAGCGGGTGGACGGCTAAGAGCTTCTTCCCGGTCGGCGATGCCGCAACCAACGACATGCCCGAGATCGATCTACAGGGATCGCCACTGAATGTGCAGTGGAGCGAAAGCTACTATCCCTGGAAGAACGGCTACGAAGGCTTCGAGTACCGGGACGATCTATCCTGGACCAAAGGCCGGCACCAGTTGAAGTTCGGCTTTAGCTTGCTGCACGACTACAAGAACCAGCAACTGCAGGCAAACACCCAGGGGAGCGCGGCTTTCAACTCGAGCAACTTTTCCGGCGACTCGTATATCAATTTCATGCTCGGAGACGCCTCCGCCTTTACCCAGCTGCAGTTCCTGTACGACAAACACTGGGTCAACAACAACTACGGGCTATATTTCAACGACAACTGGCACGTCACTCCCCAGTTGACCCTCAACATCGGACTCCGTTACGACGGATTGCCGCACGCCTTTGAGCGGTATAACCAGTTTTCGAATTTCGTGATCGGGGACTATAACGCCGCGCAGGGCAATCCGGTCACCGCGGCCGGCACGCTGCTTCCCTCTTCGCTCGCGACTTTCCCCGGAACCACCGGCTCGTTTTATCTCAACGGCATTGAGGAAGCCGGCGTCAATGGCTTCCCCCGCGGAAACGTCAAGAACTATTACGACACTATCGAGCCGAGAATAGGCTTTGCCGACAACATTTTCGGCAACGGAAAGACGGTTCTCCGGGGCGGGTTCGGAATGTTCTATGAGCGCGTTCAGGGCAACGATGTCTACAACGCCGCCTTGAATCCACCGTTTGCGTACCAACCCTCCGCCAACAACGTTTACTTCTCCAGCCCCAACACCAGCGCCTTGACTGGAGCCACAACCACTCAGTCCTTCCCGTCGACAATGACCAACATCAAGTACGCCTATCATCCTCCCGGAACGGCTGATTTCAGCCTTGGAGTTCAACGGGAGCTTGCTCCATCGGTCATCGCGGTGGTGCAGTATGTCGGCTCTATCGGCTGGGACCAGAGCGACGACCGGCAGATCAACACCTTGCCTTTGGCCAACCTGGACTCGGCCTGCCCCGTCAATCCCACCAGTCCTTACTGCGACCGGGAGGAAGTGGCCAACGGAACATTGAATGCCAACCTCTACCGCAACTATCCCGGCTTCAGCAACATCAACCAGGAGGAGAACGAGAGCAACTTCGACTACGACTCTCTCCAGGTAGGTGTGCGCATGGAGAACCGGCATGGGCTAACGACGCAGGTGGCCTACACCTGGTCTCACAATATCGATGAGTTCAGCAACGATCTCTATGGGGTCTCCAATCCGTACAACCCGAAGTACGACCGCGGTTCGGACGATACGTTCGACCGGCGTCACGACTTGAACGTGAGCTACGTTTACACCCTTCCGTGGTTCACGAAGAGCTCGAACGTCGCGGCGCGCGAAGTCCTTGGAGGCTGGCAAGTCTCCGGCGTAACCTTCGCGGAAAGTGGGGTGCCTCTGTACATCGCCTACACCGGCCCCGACGTTGTCGGTCTTTCCTGCTGCTTTACCAACCGGCCGAATCAGGTGTCCAAGGTTACCTACCCCAAGACGACGGCCGCGTGGTTTAGCAAGAGTTCGTATGCAGATCCGACCGCTCCCTGGGCCGGCGGCTCGAACCAGGGCTTTGGCAACGCAGGAAAAGATTCAGCCGTGGGACCGGGAATCTTCAACTGGAATCTGTCCCTGTCCAAGACAATTCCCCTCACAGCCCACGAGGGACCGAGGATTGAGTTGCGATTCGAGTCCTTCAATACCTTCAACCATACGAATTTCCAAGGCGTCGATACGGGCTCCCACGACGGGAACTTCGGAGCGGTCACGAGTGACTACGGACCCCGCACGATGGAGCTTGGCGGCAGGATCGTTTTCTGATGTGTGACCTTCCTTGGGCGCAACAGCGGATTGACCGCTGTTGCGCCCTCTTTTTTTGCGTTGCGCGCGGCCGGTGGTTTGCTTGTTGCCTTCCCGGCAAGTGACAATGGGGATGGAGATGGATTTGGATTTGAAACGGCTTGCGCATCTGGGGATCTTCCTTGCGGCGGCAATGGCAATGGGATCTGTGAACGGCGCCGGCCAGGCGCCCGTGGTGAATCAAGGCCAGGCGGCAGCGGCTGCGGACGATCAACGCAAGACGGCGTTTGCGCTGGAACAACAGGGCAAGAATGCCGAGGCCGAGACCGCATGGCGCGCGGTTTTGCAAGGTCATCCTGCGAATGCCGAGGCGTACGCTCATTTGGGCTTCCTTGAAGCTCGCCAGGAACGCTACACAGAGGCTGTTCCCCTTTATCGCAAGGCTTTGACGCTGAATCCGGCCATGCCCGGCTTGCGGCTGAATCTCGGCCTGTCGCTCTTCAAGTCCGGTGCGCCCAAGCAAGCGATCCAGACTTTTCTTCCGCTTCTAAAGAGTGCGCCTCCATCCTCGCCCGAGGCGCTGCGCCTGACTACCCTCATCGGGCTGGCGCACTATGGGCTGGGAGAATACGCGACCGCGGTTCCTTATCTGAAGCAGGCTACAGCCGCCGACCCGCAGAATCTGCCCTTCCGCCTCGCTTTGGCGCATAGTTGCCTCTGGTCCAAGCAATATCAATGCGTTCTCGATGTCTACAAGGAGATCCTGTCGCTGAATGCGGAGTCGGCCGAAGCCGACATGCTGGCAGGCGAGGCTCTGGACGAGATGAAAAACACTGCCGGTGCTACGGAGCAGTTCCGCGCCGCAGTCAAAGCCGATCCCAGAGAGCCGAATGTTCATTTCGGGTTGGGATACCTTTTGTGGGGACTCATGCAATACGACGAGGCGGCCCAGGAGCTCCAGGCCGAGCTTGCCAACAACCCGGACCACGCCCAGGCGCTGGCCTATCTGGCGGACACCGACATGCGATTGAGCCATCCCGAGGCTGCACCGCCGCTGCTCGAGAAGGCCATCCGGATCGACCCCGGAATTGAACTGGCGCACCTTGACCTAGGCATTCTGGATGCCGATGCCGGGCACAAGGAAGACGCCTTGCGAGAACTGAAGATTGCCGAAAAGCTAAGTCCCGACGACCAGAATGTGCACTGGCGGCTGGCGCGGTTTTATCAGGCAACGGGGAGGAAAGACGAAGCAAAGGCCGAGTTCGACAAGACCCGCAGTTTGCAGAAGGCCGCCGACGAGACGATCTTCAAGAAGCTCCATGAAGCCCAGGAGAAAGGAAAGCCCGCAGACAAAGCTCCCGACGCGCCGCTTTCCAGGTAAAGGCGACGCCCGGATATACAACTTATAGGTCTTGCCATGATTCCCCGGTAACAAGCGTGCTCGGGGTCCTCTGTCAACTCTTCCCCCGCAGCGCTGCGGCTGGAATTGTAACCGACCCCATGCGGCCGGAGTTCTCATCCACCACGATAATCCGCATCGACCCGGCATCTGGCTTTTTCTCAATGTATTGGTCGAATGGGATTCCCTCCTGCAGCAGCTTCGCGTAGGTGGCGGGCTTCAATGTCAGAGTCAGCGTCTGCCCGGTAATCCGTGCATGGAGGCCCTCATCGTCTCTTTGGATCAGAAAGACATCCAGCTTATCCACCCAATGTTCGGCCTGCTGCTTCAGCGCCAGGTCGTTAGTGGCGATGTTGAGCTTGACCGTGGCCCCCTCGGATGCTGCCACCGGATTGGCGCTCACCGCGATCTCGCTTACATCGAGGGCCTGCCAGACCGCCCGTTGGAACCGCTCTTTGAGCGTGGCCGGCTCCTTGGCGTATTCGTAACCCGTGCGATAGCGCAGCGTCACGCCGCGCCGCGCGGCCAGTTTCACGGTCAGCAGGTGGTACTGGTCGTCGGCTGGAGTGTCGGGCGTAAAGCCGAGCAGATATGCGGCACGGCCATCCGCAATCACTTCGTCGAGATTCTTTGCAATCTGGCCGTTGCGGCGAAAGGCGCGGCCGCCGGTGGCTTCCGCCATCTCTTGTATCGCGGCCTGAATGGGGTGGAGATCCTGCTGCATCTCGGCGGCGACGCGGCCTGGCGCTTGCCCACCCGCTTGAGCCCCCGGCGGTGCGGTAACACTTGGCGACAGCTGTACGTTGCGGCCCAGAAGACTGGGATCGATGGCATTGGTCTCCAACTGCGATGCGTCGAGGGGATAGACACTGACGTGGGCGTCGTTCAAAGCCTCCTGCGCGCGCAGGACATAGCCTTCAACGTGCTTGCTTCCCTTGTCGCTTCCCACTGCCTGGTTGGTCCAGTCAGCCAACACGTTGTCGCTGGTGATCCACACCAGGTTCTTGTGGCCGGGGATGACAGCAAGATGCCGGGCCACGCCGGCCAGGATGGGGAACGCGCTGCGCCCAGGATTACTGCCATTGTCGCGCAGTTGAGGATCGACCATGGTGGCGGTATCGGGCGCCATGTTGATGTTTCCATTTACGAATTGCAGATCCGTTGGGTTAAGTACATAGTCGAACTGTTGCCGATTGCGCTGTTCCATCTCCTGCGCCTGGGCCAGGTCTTGTGCGCTGGGCATCCATCCATGCAGCTTCGACGCAAGCAAGGCGTGGTCGGCCGTCCTTTCCTCCAGAACCTGAAAACCGTGCGCGTTCATGACATACAGTCCCACGACTTCGTTCGCCGGAAGAGACTGCAGAAACCGCAGTATCTCCCCACGGGCATAAGTCAGATCGGGCCACGCCAGGTTGCTCGGGTCGAGCAAGAGAATCGTCGTACTGCCTTCCGTAACTCCGGCTCCAGGTTGTGCGTCTACTCTGTCCGCGCGGCGATTGGAAAATACGGGCTGACCCGGTGTCAGGCCCGACTCCTTTGCGGACTCCACGCCTGCCTGGCTGAAGGACCGCACCGTCTGCTTGCGTCCGTTGTCGTATATCTCGAAGTCCTCCGGTTTCAGGTCCGTCACCGGATGGCCCTTCTTGTCGAAGGCCACCAGCCCAACGTCCACCAAGCGCGCGGTCATGCGCAGAGTGAAGCTCGAATTCGTCGAGCCAGTCTGTGAATTTGCGGGAGCTTCGGGCAGCCCGGTTGCTTGCGCTACATTGATCTCCGGCGTCGCGGGTTCCGGCGCGGGGGGTTCCGCTGGAGTTGACGCCGCCGCAGGAGCCGCGGGCGCAACAGGAGCGCTCGCCTCCGCTGGAGTTGGCTCTACCGGAGCTTCGGCCGGAGCAGGCGAGCCGGCGTCGCTCATCTCCGCAGTCGGACTGGAGGCGGGTTGCTTCATCTCCGCTTCCGCGCTGTTGCCGGTCAGAATGCGCGCGTCAGCGCGAAACAGGTGATATTGCTCAAAGACAACATCGTTCAGCAGGGTCTGGAGGTGCTCCCGAGCAGCCCAGTTGTCCTTATCCAGCAGTTTGCCGCGATAGCGCTGCATCTCGGAGGCATCGGAAGCCAGCGCCGGCGAAACCGTGATGGAGACACTCTTGATCGGGCAGATGTAAGTCTTGCCCCCGATCTCCACGGGACCATATTCGACCACGATGTCGGACCTGACAAGCGGATCGGTCGGCTGCAGGTCCGCCTCCAGCGTCAGGCGAAGGACCGCTCCATTCAGCGGATCGACAGTGATCTCGCCGTGATAGCCGGAAAGTCGCTTGAAAGCACCGTTCCCGTGATCTCCACGAACACAGCAGAACTCCACCCTGTAATGCGACTGCTCTCTGGGAACCGCATAATGAAAGACCGCCTCCGCACCGGCCGCGGCCTGCTCCCAATGGCTCCAGACGAGCTTGCCATGTGAAGAATCCACCAGCACCGTCCCGAGAATCAGCCCGAAGACTCCAGAGGTTGTCAACGCCGGCGCTGCCTGCTGGGATGGGCTGCCCTTCGCCGCTCCAGAATCCACTACTTCCTTGCCGTCGCGGTAAAGCAAAGTGGCGCTGGTTCTGGCTACGGGGTGCAATGGGCGATAGCCGGTGTCCAATTGCCTGGGTGGCGTATCTTCAAAGTGAATCGTATCTCGTGTCGCAAAGAAGTCGGGCAACTTGGAAATGGTTCTGACGGCATAGTCCACGGCCTGAGCCATGATCTTGCGTTGCGTGTCCAAATCCGGCGTGGCCGTGGCGGGAATCTCCGCGGCGGGAGGATCGAGAAACGCCGACTGATCGGCCAACGCAACCAGCGCCTGCCGGGACTCGGGGCCGGGTGAGTCTGCCTCCCAGCGCGAAAGCTTCGCGGCGCTCAGCCGTTCGGTAAGTTCAAGGTCGGATAGTTGCTTGGCTAACTTCACATCGGGCTTGCCATGGCCCGCGGCCAGCACATGCTCTAACTGCTCCACGGTAACTCGTGTAGCTGCGAAGCCCGGCAGGGCAATTCCCGCCGCCAATAACAGAAGTCCCAGCTTTTGCATCACGCGATCCCTCGCCAGACGCGCACTCAACCGTAAAAGACAGTGTCTTCGATGATCCAGTCACTAATCGGCACGTCGTACAACCAGGCGTGGAAGACGGTAAGCTCCGCAAAAATCCTCAGACGATCATCCTATCTCAATTGTAATAGCCGGTGTTTGTGAGCGCCTTCAGCCCCGGCTTGTCGACAACCACTTTCAGGTCGTGATACTCATTCTTCTTATCCGCGCGTGGAGGATCGAACGAGATCGTATAAAAGGCGTTTGCATCCTGGATACAACTGTCGATCTCCGAGGCCAGGTCGTTGCTGGGAGGCAGGACGCGTCCCCCGCTTTGTACGGCAAGCACTTTCAAGCCCAGGTTGGAGGGGCTTGCCTTCTGGGCTGACTTAACGCCCTTCAGGAAGTCTTCATAAAGGAACGTGCCCGAGCCGGATTGTCCCGCTGAGATGCTGTAGAGCGCGATGTGCGCTTCGCGGAGACTGCTTGAAAGCTCGACGATAGAATCGAAGAGCTGCTCCTGACCCTTGGACGATGACGATTGAAACCTCGACGAATCGAGCATCGGCCACCCTGGGCCAACCCAGATCAGTATCTTCAACCCGGGATTATTCTCTTCAGTCTGCGCAATTGAGTCGAGATTCCGAACCGAAAGGAGAACACGATCTAGGTCGCCCCACGCACCTTGCGCGCGGTCGATGGTACGCAACTGACCGTCGACCTGATTGAGAGCCGCGGCCACCGCGCTCCCATCGGCTGAAAGATCGGACTGGAATTGCACACCGTCCTTGGTAAAGAGATAGATGGACATCGGCTGAGCAAGATGGCTGCTCTTCAGGCGGAGAAACCTCCCGATCTCCTGGCGCTCGGCGGCGACCTGCTGGAAATCGACATTGACTGTATCCAGCAGCAAAATGACCTCGACCCGATGGTCGGCCGCTTGACCGGCTCCTGCCGGTCGGACGGTTCCGTCGATGGCTTGAAAGGAGAGAATCTTGGCAGGCAGGCTGTTATCGAGAAGCGTGAAGTCCTTGAGATCGAGGCCGGAAACGGGCTTTCCCGACTTGTCGGTCACCATAACATCGAGCTTGATGCGGCCTTCCACCACGTCGGGCGGCGATGCCTGAGCCGCGGACGCCGTTTCATACTGCGTCGCAGTTCCCGCTGGAACGGCGACTTGCAGCCCGAAAGCAAGGGCCGGCAAGGAAAGAAACAACAACAGACGGATACTGTACGACATACCTATATCATTCACCTCATTGCAACTACCACCCGATTCTCCGGTAACAATCCTACACGATCCTCCGCGTGGTCGCTCACTGCAATCGCCGGTTTTTGCGCTCAAATCATCCTCTGTTTCATTCTATTAAAATAGGATTTCCATTCTGCCTTTCAGCTGCGGACTAATGTATCTCCATGGGTCTTCGTTTGCGATCTTTCTTGCATCCGCTCCAAAGACAAAGGCGTGGGCGAGCCCTGCGGGGCTTCCGCCCGGGCCGAAAAGTCACCATTTGCACCGCTTCATGGCGACTTCACGGACACGTCATCATTGGTTCCCCTCGATAGTCCAGACTGCTTCGCCTTGCCGGTCTCAGGTGGGTTGGATGAAACTACACCCGCGCCTTCCCGCACATAATAGAAACGGTCCGCAATCAGATTGGTCAACGTTTCTACCTTCCCATCCGGCCATAAGACTTCGGCCTTATCCACCCGCTGATGATCGCCGAGGCCAAAGTGGATACGAAGGTCGCTCTGCGACAGGTAGCTCCCTCCGCTAATGACTTCGCCAAGCTGTACCAAGTCGCCAGCCGTCGCGCGCACGCGCGCATTCAATGCCAGGCGATTGCTTTTAACACCTTCTAACTGAAAGCTGATCCAGTGGTTTTCCGGGCCGCCTTCCGGACGCAAAATCATCGGTTGGCCCTTGAGATTCTCGACAACCGCTTCGAGTTTGCCGTCGTTGAAGAGATCACCTATCGCCATTCCACGGCTCACCTGCGGAATCTGGATTGCGGCGCCTGCCAATTTACTGATGTCCTTGAACGTCCCATTGCGCTGATTCAAGAACAGCAACTTCGGCTCAAGGTATTTGAGACCCGAGCCCATCTCATCTACCTGTGGATACACGTGCCCGTTGACGATGAAGATATCCTGCCAGCCATCGTTGTTGAAATCGACAAAGGCGTCGCCCCACCCCACATATCCTCGTGTACCTCTTCCAATTCCCGAGGGCACAGAAACATCCGTGAAGCTCATTCCGCCGTCGTTGCGATAAAACGCGGCGTATTCGTTGTCGAAGTGAGAGATCAAGAGAGACATGCGTCCGGTGTGCGTATAGTCACTCCAGGCAATACCCATATTGGCCTGCCTTGCGCCACTTTCGCTCAGGCCTACGCCTGATGGGAAGCTGACATCCTCAAAAGAACCGCGCCCATCGCCCTGGTAAAGATAGTTCGGCTGGCCGTCGTTGGTGACAAACAGATCGAGCTTGCCGCTATTTTGGAAATCCAACCAGATTGCCGTCAGGCCATAGCGGTGCTCCTCATCCCCTACCCCTGATTTCTTTGAAACATCGGTGAAAGTTCCATCCCGGTTGTTGTGGTAGAGATTGTCAGGAGAGCCCTTCAGGCCGCGCGGCCCGCATTGCACATCGATGCCCATGTATCTGCATGAATCGCTGGATCCGAATGCCGCCATATCGTCCAGATGAAAATCCAAATAGTGCGAAACAAAGAGGTCGGCCCAGCCATCGCCGTCGTAGTCTCCAAAGGCTGCTCCCGTGGCCCACATGTGGTCGCCGCTCAGCCCGGCTTCTTGGGTCACATCGGTAAACGTGCCGTCGCCGTTGTTCCGATAAAGCACAACTCCACCGAAACAAGTCACCAGCAGGTCGGGCCATCCATCGTTGTTATAGTCTCCGACCGATGCGCCCATCGCCCAGCAGGGGTATCCCACCCCGGCCTTTTCGGTAACATCGGTGAACGTGCCATCATGATTATTGTGGTATAGAGCGCTCCGCGCCTTCTGGCCATGAAGCGCCATCTCCACGCTCTGCGCATTCGTAAAATAGATGTCGGGCCAACCGTCGCGATCATAGTCGATTAGCGCCACGCCCCCGCTCATTGACTCAACAATGAACTTCTGTTCGGGACTTGAAAAATGTTCGAAGTTGATGCCGGTAGAGGCTGTGATATCCACAAGCTCCGGATAGCTAAGACTGGCTGCGTTTGTCTGTTTCCCTGGGACGGTATTCGCGTTCCCCTGCTGCTCCAGCGTCAGCGACGCAACAGGGGGATGCACTTGTCCTATGCCCGCGGGAAAGAGGCATGAGATAAGAAGCACAGGGCACAGGCTGAAGAACCCCACTCCAGGTTTCGGCATTGTGATTTCTCCAGTCGCCATTCGCTTTCCGCGACCGTTCTTTACTTCATTTGCCGGCGGCAATTCTTTCCACAGTCGCCGGGAAAAAACATAGAGTAACACTCATTAACAGGGGAATCCCGCGAAAACAATTCTAAGCCTGGCGCTAATACCTTTCAAACAACAAAAGCGCCTCAATGCAGCGTGGGGGAAGCGTAGATTGTGGCCGTCCGCAGTCCGTCCGGCTCGAGCATTCTCGACAGCAAGGTTCTCGACTTCTTCGTTCGATTCGTGCTTTCAAGCAAGGGTTGCAGATTTACTTCGCATCGCGGTCGACGGATTCATACGGAATGATCAACCGCATCTCGCCACCGCAACGCTTCAATCCTGTCCAGATCGTCGGGGCGAGGGATCAGGCCAATGTCTTCGGAAAATCGGTTAATCAGCCCGAAGGCCTTGGAGAGGCTGGTGCCGCCTTTGAAAACCATCTGGTTACCCTACCACTCCCGCCGAGCGACATGCCAGGCCGGGTTCTCAAACGAAGCCGAACCTGATTCCGGCCGAATCACCGCTACACGTACAGAACCCCGTTTCGGGCCACCGCGGCCGAATCGATTAAGGATCGGCGACAACACACCCGGAACGCCCCGCTGGGGCAGCCGTCCGCTTGCCTTTTGTTCACGCCCACCGATGAGGTATCGTTTCTGAGGGAGAGCATTCGATGCGAGTTGCGGAACTCATCGCTCCCCTGACATTCCGGCTCACTGACATGCCGATTGAAGATCCCGGACCGGGCGAAGTGCAGGTCCGGATCGAGGCTGTGGGCGTCTGCGGGTCCGATCTCCATGCCTACTCCGAGGGCGCGGTCGGCGGCACTCCCAATGTCAACACGATGGTGCTTGGGCAAAGCACTCTGGAACCATTCAGAACCACAGCATTCAACAGCATGGCCGCAACGGCAACAATATTGTCCCACTTGAGTTGCTTGATGAGTCTGTCCCCAGCTTCTTGCACCAAGTTACCCAGCGCGAATGAACAATGGATGAGCAGAGTCAGCTCTGCACCGCTGACGGATTGCAGAGACACGAAAACCGGAGGGAGCCCCTTCACTAGGGCGAGCAGCTCACCGATCAGGAAGAATCCCGGCAGAATAATCGCAGCCAGATCGTAAAGCTCCAGCTTCAATTTGGACAGTTCCATACGTCGCCATCTCCTCCCGTGCCAGAAATCCAGCGAAGCTCTTTTCTTCCGACAATGAGCATTACAGCAGGCAACCCATCGATCGACAAATGCTCGTCGATCCATCGGAATACCTGCCTATCGTCGCCACTCTGGTGCGTCGGGTATCTTCGTCATCGCAACGTCGAGATCGGCCCCTACGAAAAACCGGCGCGGACGCGACCGGGTCAACCGGCGACCGGAGGCGGCGATGCCAAGGCCGCCACGATTTTTCTGTCTCTGCGTATCGAGAACAACAGCAAGTTCGTGCGCGGCAAGAAGCGTGCGACGGAAGACATTGAGCGCTATTGCCTTGAAAAGTACAACGCCAAGCGGCGGCCGGACGGCGAGTACGAATTGAAGGTGCCCTACAACAGCCAAGAAGACCTTGACCAGACCATGGAGGAACTGCTGGGAGATATAGCGAGCCAGGCGGACGACCGCAACTGCTTCTCGGAAAGCAATGCACACATGCACGACGCCGACAGGCATTGGGGATAAGCCGCCCTTAAGTCGGTTCACTGTTCCATTGCTCCCCAGACCCCTTCTACAGAACTTTAAGCGGAAATCTCCTTTTTCAATACGTGGCGACCGAAACCCGGAGCACCTCGGGTTCCGAAGAGAAGTTGAGGCCCCAGTCGGTTTGATCGCCATTCAGAATGCGCCGGAACTTGAAAGCGCCGTTTTCATACGTGCCCTCTTCCACGCGCAGGAATTGCCGGTGCACCCGCTTGCCATCGAACTCAGCGGAGGGAGTCTGTCCGGTTCCCAGGACGATATTCCCGGCTTTGCGCTGCTCGTCGGTTCCGGCAGGGCGGAAGTCGACGCTGCAATCGAACCCGGTGACCAGAAACTGGTTGTCGCCAAGCTGCGCCACCAGGGCGCGGCCGAGAGGCTCGCGATTTTGATTGGCAATCGCCATGCGCCTGCGGCCACCGCCATAGGTGACCACCGCGTCCCAGTAGCCAAAGTGGAGGGTCTGGGTGGATGCGTCGTCCAGTTCCGCCTTGGCCTGGAGCTTCCCCTCGAAATTCAGCTTGGCGATATCGCGCATCATGGGAGCGATCAGGCCGTAGTTCTGCGCGGTGGGGTCAAGAAAGGCATTCGGCTCATTGGGCACCATTCTCTCAGGATGATTGGTCCGCGTGTAATCCAGCCCGAACGGCGAGTAGCCGATGGCCTGAAGGCCGAGGGCGGAAAAGAAGAAACGGGCTTCACGAACCCCACCGCTGGTTTCCGGGATGAACAAGGCGTTGTCCGGGCGATGATAGAGATCCAGCACCTTCAGATAGGCCGCGGTGTTGGACATATAGATATCGGGCGCGAGGATGTCGATCGCGGGCGCCTCGGCCTTCCAGATGGGAATCACGTTGTCGGTGGGGCCTCCGCTCTCGTAGGTGACAGGCACCTCCGGCGTGAGCGGATCGCGCAAGGCCGCATTGACATAAAGCGGCAACGGGTAGGCGGCCTTTCCGGCGGCGGCAACCTCTCCCACATATTTGGCGATCGCCCAAGCATGAAAGTAGACCTCGGCTTCGGGACCGAAGACCGTCTCCCAATTGGCATCGGGCGTGGCCGGGGTCTTGCCCATGGCCTTCAGGATTTCAGGCGGAACCGGACCGTCAAAGAGCTTGTTCGCCTCAGGGCAGTAATCGCGGACGGATCCGTATGTGCCGGTTTCGTTCTCCACCTGCACCATCAGGACGGTTCTCTCCGAATCGGCCTGCTTGAGGTGGCGCATCAAGGCCCCGAAGGCGCGCTTGTCGGCTTCCATAGACGCGGTGGCGAACGGGGAGGGCGAGTCAATATACTCTCCGTTCTTGTTCGTCACGTGGAAGTAGCGCTGGGGATCGAGCTTCATCCATTCGGGCATGTAGTGCTGGCTGCCGTTCTTCCAGGTACCGAACCAAAGCAGAACCAGATGGACGCGGTGGGCGCGGGCCTGGGCCAGAACGGTGTCCACCGCCGAGTAGTCGAACTGCCCCTGCTTGGGCTCGAACTGCTCCCAGTAGATAGGCGTTTCGAGGGTGTTGGCATGTAGGTATTCGATGGCGGGCCACACCTCGGGCAGCGTGGCCGGCCAGTTACTGGAGTTGTTTGACTGCGCACCCAACATCAGGTAAGGCGCGCCATCCACGAGCAGGGCGTAACGCCCATCCTTCTGAACCAGGCTTGGAATCGGGTGCGCTGTCATCGGTGCCGGCGCGGGCGCCGCGAACACGATCATCGATGCCGCCAAAACGGCCGCTATCATAAAGGCTTTCATCCTGACTAATCCTCATTTCTCCCGCGATCTACACACGGGTTGGTCCAAGCGTTCGCGACCTGAACGGGTTGTAAGGGCACTTGCATTGCCGAACCGTCCTACTGAACACGCAACTCGGTAGTCAGTTGGATGTCGGCGGACGAACTGCCGATCATAACGCGAACAGGCTCGGCCTCGACGCGGAATCCGGGAAGTTTCTGATCCCACCAGGCGAGCGTTGAAGCCTTGAGCGGAATCGCGACGGTCTTGGTTTCGTTGGGCTGGACGGTGACGCGCTGGAAGCCTTTCAGCGCTTCGCGCGGAAACGCCACCTTCGCGCCCAGGTGCTTCACGTACATCTGCACCACGGCATCGCCCGCGCGGCTGCCGGTATTCGTCACGTCCACGCTGACGGTGATCGAGCCGTCCTTGGCCAGTTGCGGCGAGCTGGTGCGGAGATTGGAGTATTTGAAGGTCGTGTAGCTCAGGCCATAGCCGAAGGGATAGAGCGGCTCGCCCTTGAAGTACATATAGGTGCGGCCGTCGCGGATGTTGTAATCCATCATCGGCGGCACCTGATCGAGAGACTTCGGCCAGGTTTCCACCAGGTGTCCGCCGGGGTTGTAGTTGCCAAAGAGAACTTGCGCCAAGGCCGTGCCCTCGTCCTGCGAGGAGTGGGCCATGTGAAGGATAGCGGGAACGTGGGCCTGCGACCAGTTGATGGCAAAGGGGAAGCTGGAGATCAGGATGACAACGGTCCTGGGATTGAAGGCATAGACCTGTTTCACCAGTTGTTCCTGGGCCAGCGTGATGATCTCCCGGTCGCGTCCTTCGCGCCCGTCGCTGGGCACGGTGCAGGCAATCGTGCCGCCGCCGTCCACCGAGCTGTGCCAGTCGTGCGCCATGTCTGGACCGCAGGTGGGATCGTTGCCGATGACAACCACCGCGACGTCGGAGGATTTGGCCGCGTCGATGGCCGCGTTACCCAGCTCGCTCTCGGCGTAATTCACCTTCACGTCCGGTCCCACCTCCGCCTTGATTCCTTCGAGCGGCGTAACCGCGTACGTAGGCAAGCCGCCGTACCAGTCCCAGTGCACCGAATCGGCCAGCGGCCCGATGACCGCGATCGACTTGATGGCCTCCTTCTTGAGCGGCAGAAAGCCGTTGTCGTTCTTGAGCAGCACCACCGATTCCAGCGCCATCCGTTTTGAAACCGCGCGATCCCGCTCCGTGTTCCAGGGCTCCGGTGAATCCTTGATCTGGGTGTAGGGAACCATGTCCGGCGGATCCAGCAGGCCCAGCTTGATCGTGATCTGGAACTTGGGGCGAAGCAGGTTGTCGATCTCCGCCTCGGTGACTTCGCCATCCTGAAGCGCCGCCTTCACGTCGCTCTGGACTCTCTCCAGAAACTGGTTGATGCCGGCTTTCATGCACGCCACCACCGCTTCTTTATGATTCGGAAAAAGGTGGCGCGCGGTGACCAGCAAACCCACCGCTCCTCCATCGCTCGAAATCACGTCCACGCCCCATTTGTCGCGGACGACGCTCTTGAGAACCGGATTGACGGCCATCGCGGTGCCGTTCCCGGCGTTGTAGGACGCCATGACGCCTCTGGCGCCGCCATCCTGGAATCCCATCCGGAAAGGCGCCGAATAGTACTCCCAGAACAGCCGCTGATCGAAGTTCGACGACGAATCGTTGCGGTGATCCTCGTTGCTGTTGGCCAGAAAATGCTTGAGCAGCGGCGCGGCCTGCCAATACTTCGGATCGTCTCCCTCCAGGCCCCTGGCGAAGGCCGCCACCATGGTTCCGTTGAAGAACGGGTCTTCGCCGTAGACTTCTTCGCTGCGCCCCCAGCGCGGGTCGCGCGCCAGGTCGGCCTGCGGTCCCCAGAGCATGAGAATCTGACGGTTGTACTTTTCGGTCTGGGTGATAAACCGCGCCTCGTAGCCCTCCACGCCGCCCGCCTGGCGAACCAGCTCCGGGTCCCACGACTCGCCCATCCCCGGAGGCTGCGGGAACTGCGTCGTGGTAATGGGCATGCGCCTGCCGTAGCCCTGCCGCTGCACCACTCCGTGGATGCCTTCGGAGCTGCCATAGCTCATCACGCCGAGCCGCGGCACACCGGTATTGGTGCTGAGGCAGTCGATCTTCTCGTCGACGGTCATCAGCGAAAGCAGGTTGTCGATCCGCTTTTCCATCGGCAGCGAAGGATCGTTGAACGGGTAACGGGGTTGCTGGGCGAGAAGCGGTGTGAGCGCCGGAACAAACCCGGAAACCAGAAGACAGAGCAGAGCGGCAAAGTGCTGCTTGTTGATCATGGCGGCTACCTCATCAGCTTTCTCGGCGAAATGCCCAGCGTGGAAATTCCCCGCGCGGCGCGTTGGCGATTTCAAAACGCAGCAAGGTTATCACGTGCACCGTCTCCTGCTTGCGACGATCAAGCCGGCAATCGAAAAACCGCAAAGACAGCGGAGTTTTCAACCTATGGAAAGCGGTAGAGCTGGACCCGATCGATCATGCCCGGATGCAGCACCAGGATCTCTCCCTGCGCATCATCGTCGCCTTCGATCCAACGGGTATCCACCGAGCCCGTCAGGTAAACGCCGGCGGGAAAAAAGAGCACGCCGCCGACCGGCCGTGCGCTCACGTCGCGAATCGCCTGATTGATCTTGTCGGTGTCCAGGGTCTTGCCCGTGTTGTCCACCTTGTAGTCCATGATGTTGACCACGTTGGGATCGCCGAGTTTGGGCGCATTCTTCTCCGGCGGCTCGGCAAACAGCATCAACCCCATGCTTTGGAACGTGGGCTCCTCGTTGACGAACACCAGCAGGTACCGCGGCTGGTCCAGGTCGAAGCTGACCGTCTTGCCGCTGATCTGCGGATGAATGCCGTAGGCGAGCGGCCGGATGTAACAGGTGATCACATTCCGGTCGTTGACCAGCGAGGTGATCGTGACGTGCACCTTCCCGGTCATGGAGAAACTCGCATAGTCCATCCATCGAAACTGGTTGAATGTGGGGAGCCGATTCACATACACCGGCTGGCCATCCACACTGACTTTGAAGGACACGCTCGGGGACGCGCCCGGATAGGAAGGGTACGGCGTGACCGTGGCGAACGCCGCTGGTGGCCTTCGGCGCGTTCGGCTCCTTCGAGTTTGTGCGCGAGTCGGTTCGCCTGCCTTACGTGATTTCGAACTATTTGTATGCGAACTCGCTCTACTCGGCGTCAATTTCCGGAGACGGCGGCTTCAGCGCGGACGAAGTCACTGCGGCCGGCGTTCTGCCAACGGCGAAATGGATCGACAACCGCTTCCTGACGCCGGACGACCAGGTGGCCGTGGGGCACGAGATCTTCCGCGTGGAGTGCGAGAGCTGTCACACGCCGGGTTCGTACCGCGGAATCAAGCATTACGTTGCCCTGCGACAGTGGGACATGAGCAAAATCAAGGCCATGCTGGGCGGCCTTGCGTTCATGCACAACGGCGCCATGCCTGGGTTTGCCGGGACGGACGCCGAGCAGAGCGCACTGGCGGCTTATCTGAATTCGTTTGCGCCCATCTCCGCCGCGGCATCCGCGGCGGCAAAAGACGGCAAGACCGTTTTCGAGCAGAACTGCTCGATGTGCCACCGCGTGAGCGCCGCCGATCCTCTGTTTAAGAACCTCGACAAGGATCCAAAGACCGCCAGCAACTCGCTGGCGGATTTGACCAGCCTCTTTCCGTTGATGCCAGACCTGAAACTGAGCGATGAGCAGAGAACTGCGCTGGTGGCGTGGATTAATTCGCAGCGCAACGCCAAGGGGTACGCCAACGCCACGCAAGGAGGGAATTGACCATGATGCAGCCCAACCTGATTCCGACTCTGGACCCGAATCCGCTGCCCGCGCCCTACTGGGTCTTCAAACTGCTCCTCATCGTGACCTTCTTCCTCCACATTGTGGCCATGAACTTCATGCTCGGCGGTGGTGTTCTTGCGCTCGTATCAAAGTGGCGCTCAAAGAACCAACCGAAGGGCAACCGCGTGTTCTTTGACGTGGCCAAGAAGCTGCCCGTCCTGCTGCCCGCAACTATCACTCTGGGCATAGCTCCGCTGCTGTTCGTACAGGTTCTGTACGGGCAGTACTTCTACACATCTTCCATCATCGTAGCCTGGCCCTGGTTCCTTGTCCTGGTCTTCCTAACCATTGCCTACTACGGCTTCTATTACGTTTCGTTTCAGAGTGGGCAACATCATGGCAGAGCCGGCGGCGTGATGCTGTTCAGCGTGATTTTGACCTTCCTCATTGGCTTCGTGTACAGCAACAATCTCACGCTCAGCCAGACGCCTTCCCGCTGGGGTGGAAAATACTTTTCGAACCCGGCCGGATGGAATCTCAACCTGTCGGAGCCAACGTTGATTCCTCGTTTCCTGCACTTCATGGTTGCAGCTGTGGCCATGGGAGGGCTCTTGCTGGTGTTCATGGCATTAGCCAATTGGAAACGGGACACCGAGTATGCCCGTCAACTGCTGCAGTTCGGCGGCAAAGGGTTCATGTACGCCACCAGGGCGCAGATCCTCGTGGGAATCTGGTTCCTGGCCAGCCTTCCACGCGATATGCGCATGCTGTATATGGGCGATAACCCGTTGGCGACGATCCTTCTGCTGGTGGGTGTTGCCGGCGGAATCGGTTCGATTTTCCTGATGTCCGACGCGTTGCGGAAGGAAAATATCCGTGTCGCGGCCTACTACGTGCCGGGCATCGTTGGCGTCGTCATCCTGAGCATGTCCGTGATGAGAGATATCTTGCGGAATGCTTACCTGAAGCCCTATTTCCAGCCCGATTAATTCGTCGTAAAAACACAGTGGTCAGTGTTTCCGCTGTTTCTGGTCCTCTTCCTTGCTGGGGTGGCTCTCTGGTTTGTGACGCTCTGGCGCTATGGAATGTTTGGTAGCGGAAAAGCTGCAGATCCGCCTCCAGCCATCGAGCTCACCCTGACTCGCAGTTCCGTTTCAAGCAAAACAACAAGTCCGGAATCGTGATTGGCGTAGAGGCGGCCAACCGAGTTCGAGATCAGTACCGACATGTCATAGTCCGATAACGATATAGGTCTTGTGCTTGAATCGAGAACTCCGCGTGGAAGCATCCACAAGTGCATAGTAGTCACGAAATTCGTTTTCTGTTATTTGACGTGGGATATCAAGATCGGTCCCCTGAAGTCGGCCAGTGTCCGGGATTCCTGCTGCTCTTGTCGGGAACCGGTTTCCGACCGGATCGACGTTGCATGAGGCGGCAGGCTCTTCCAGGCCGAAGGAAGCCTGTGGGTTTCATACTCGGCGATTTTGCGTCAGCTGAGATTCCACCACTGACTACTGTCGGCGCGCAAGGAGAATCGGCGCCGCTATAGGCATCTGCTATCTAGCGGGCTTGAATATAGCCGACTCCATCACAGCTCCGTTCACGCCGGATGCCTCGTATGTCACATGAAAGTCACGTCCTTCGACCGGGAGCCAGTCGTATTTTAGGAGCCCAGCGACAAGCTCTTGAAGGTTATTGCCTGATTCGAATGCAGTGAGGAACACATCAAAATCGACTATCGCAATCTCGTCGTCGGGATCAATCCAAAACCAATAATCCCGAGCCAGCAGCAGATAATGAACATTCGCATAAGAGGTTAAGGGGAGCGCCAGCTTCCCCCGGGCTCTCAAAAAGTCGGGTTCCCTCCGAGAATACGCGCGGATGAGGCTAAGTTGACTAATGCCCTTCTCAACCTCAGCGTCGCGGGCAATCTGCTCCAGCGGCCTACCCGGCTTACGAATCCACTTTAACTCCGCAAGAATGACAGTTGAAGAAGCCTCGTCTTCGAAGAGCGCGTCGATTTCTGTTGACTTATCGGGCAGCCCTATAGAGAATTCCAGCCGGTATCGAGAGTTTGCATTCCGGATTCGCTCTATCATTACTGCCTCCTTCCGCGTGTTCTGAGCGGAGAAGAGCGCGGGAGACAGGTGTGAAAATGAACGCAAAATATTCTCGTCCACCGCGCTCGCGAGAGGGAACTGCGGTGCCACAGCGAGGGTATTAAAATGCTTGTCAATTGGGACAAACGGATGGATGCACATGCTCGAATACGGCTTCGTAAGGGCGTCCAGAGTCAGATCTGACACAATTTTGTCGCAGGTGGCTATTGGTATCTTGGATATCTCGCTAAGCTTCGCATTCCAGACAACACGCTTCTTGACCATCACTAGGGAAGACACTGGTATTGGGTGGCCATTCTCCTTCCACGGATAGCAGATGTTCTCGTGAATGGCGCAAAGGATGAGGAGCGCGACATAAAACGACTTAAATTCGTGAAGTGAGTATCCATTAAGTTGAAAAGAATCCGGGTGCCTGAAATTCTCGTCGAGACGTTCTTGATACTTGGGGCGTAAGGCATCGATTAGTTCTAGGGAGGGCTCATATTTAAATTTTCGGCTCTGCGCAAGAAAGTGGAGAAGTGTGCATATTACGCGGCTTTCTGGAAAGCGACGAATTCGGTGCGCGTGGCGGCCAGCCGTTGTGCTTTCAGTAGCAGGTAGTTGAGGTTGCGATAGCCGCGT
>Ga0224558_1000894_pt1 | contig 33653 bp, 31 predicted proteins | sample 714S32024metaG_FD_180682 | JGI IMG/M metagenome (GOLD analysis project Ga0224558, IMG submission 180682) | Peat soil microbial communities from Stordalen Mire, Sweden - 717 S3 20-24 | ecosystem: Environmental > Terrestrial > Soil > Wetlands > Peat | place: Sweden: Norrbotten County, Stordalen... | reverse complement strand
GCAAGCATCAGCACCAGCGCGAACGCCACCCTGCACGGTCTGTATGCGGCCATCAATCGAGCCTCGTCGAGTAGAACATCGACCGAAGCATACTGGGCCATCTTGACACTTTGACGAAGCGATATAGCTCGGCTGTGCGCGGCGCGGGCGACCCTAGCGGCTGAAATAGCACTTGCATGTAATACTGTTATATGTAACTATATAACCAGGTAACCAAAACACTAGTACACCAGCAACATCAGACAGGAGATACACATGACCACCCAACTTTCTACGAAATTCGTCGCTCTCGCCGTCGCCTTGATAGTGAACTGCATGATGATTGGCGGCGTCGCCTACCTATTCGGCGGCCGGATTCACACGGCGCCCGTTCAGGCGCTGGCCCAGACGGCGGTCCTTGCGATACCGCCGGCGGCCTGACCGCTGACGGTGCCGGCCGAGCGTTCTGCTAGATTAGCGTGCTACATGCCCCATACACGGGGCGGCTACGAGTGGCGAATGGACCCAAACTGGAATGACAACCAACCGATCTATCGCCAGCTGCGCGATCGCATGGTCGCCCTCATCCTCGAAGGCGCGCTGAAGGAGGGCGACCCCTTGCCCTCCGTCCGCGCGGTCGCAGCCGACTATCGGCTCAATCCGCTGACCGTGCTGAAGGGGTATCAGCAGCTGGTGGATGAACGCTTGGTTGAAAAGCGCCGCGGCCGCGGCATGTTCGTGAGTGAAGGCGCCCGCCGGCTCTTGCTCGCCGGCGAGCGTGAACGATTCCTGCACGAGGAGTGGCCGCACATCCTCGCGGTCATCCATCGGCTGGGTTTTTCGGCCCAAGAGTTGTTCGCACAAACGCCCGCACTAACCCATCCAGCTCCGCCGCCCCGTGGCGGCGAGCCAAAAGAAGACTGAGTTAACTATGCCAGCCCTGATAGATGCGCGAGATCTGACGAAGAAATACGGAACCCACGTCGCACTGGATCATGCGAATTTCGCGGTTGAGACCGGTCGGATCGTGGGCCTCATTGGGCCCAACGGCGCCGGCAAGACCAGCGCCCTGCGCGCCATCCTTGGCCTGACCTCCTACGAGGGCAGCCTGCGGGTGTTGGAGCGCGAGCCATTCAGCGATCGTGCCGCCCTGATGAAGGACGCCTGCTTCATTGCCGACGTCGCCGTCCTTCCCGCATGGCTCCGGGTCGACCAGGCGGTCGATTTCGTCGCCGGCGTCCACCCGCGTTTTCGCCGGGACCGCGCGCTTGCGCTGCTCGCGAAATCGCAGATCACCGGCAAGCGCCGAATGCGCGAGTTGTCCAAAGGCATGAAAACTCAGGTGCATCTCGCGTTGACCATGGCCATCGACGCTAAATTGCTGGTGCTCGACGAGCCTACGCTGGGTCTCGATATATTGGCACGGCGCAGCTTTTACGACGCATTGGTCGATGATTACATGGACGAGACGCGGACTATTTTGATCACCACGCATCAGGTCGAAGAAGTCGAAAATCTGCTGACGGACGTGATTTTCATCGACAAGGGTCGCATCGTCCTCGACAGCTCGATCGAGGATATTGCCACGCGCTACACCGCCGTCGCCGTTACGGACGACAAGGTCGCGGCCGCTCGGGCCGAAAAGCCCTTTTACGAACGGCGCACGCTCGGCAAGACCGTGCTGTATTTCGAACGACCGGACTTCGACAGGCTGTCGGGCTTCGGTGAGCTGCTGACTCCGAGCGTCTCCGATTTATTCGTCGCAAAACTTTCTCACGGTGCAGCATGAACACGTATTCCTGGCTGGTGCGTCGCGAATTCTGGGAAAACCGCGCGATCTGGATCGTACCGATCGTCATCGGCGCCGCGCTGACGCTTGCCGCGCTATTCGGCAGAGTCGATTTCGCCGCACTGTCTTCGCCGGCACAGAATCGGGTCCTCGGCGGGACGGCGCTGTTCGCATTCGGCGTTACTTTCTTCGTGGTGATGAGCATCTATTCCAGCTGGTATTTGCTTGATTGTCTGTACGCAGATCGAAAGGATCGAAGCGTGCTTTTTTGGAAGTCGATGCCGATCTCCGACACCGCAACGGTGCTCGCGAAATTATTCACCGGCTTGATCGCGATTCCGCTGGTCTATTTCATCGCGGCCGACGTCTCGACGTTGCTGATCGCGTTCATCATCTCGGTACGGGCGCGTTCCACCTTCGGTAACGCGTTGTGGCAGCCCGATATATGGTTGCAGCTCCAGGCTCTGTGGCTGTACCTGATTGTGACATCGGCTATCTGGTACCTGCCCTTTGCGGGATGGCTGCTCGTGGTATCGGCGTTTGCGAAACGCGCCGTCATGCTCTGGTCCATTCTTCCGCCTTCGGCTTTGTATCTGTTGGAGCGTTGGTTCTTCGGTACTCACGTGGTGGGAACCGCGCTCGCAGATCGAGCGCTGGGCTACATTCATCGAGCCTTTCACGACATGTCGGACCATACAGCCTGGGTGAAGACGGTCATCGACAACGATACGATAACCACTCCGGGGAGCGTCTGGAGCCTTCTCAATCCGCTGGGATTCTTGTCGAGCCCGGCGACGTGGATCGGCGTCATCGTCGGTATCGCATTCATTGCCGGCGCCATCCAATTTCGATTGCGGCGCACCGAGATGTGATAAGTTAAAATATCGGTCGGCCGGAATCCGCAATCCCGAGGAATGCTCATGTACAAGTCCAAGATCGACCTTCCAGAAAAAGTTCGCCGAAATGTCATCGTTATTCTCAATGACCGCCTGGCCGATGCCATCGACTTGCAGAGTCAGGTCAAACAAGCGCACTGGAACGTGAAGGGTCCCCATTTCATCGCTCTGCACGAGTTGTTCGACAAGATTTCCGCTGCCGTTATTGAACACATCGACGAGATCGCGGAGCGCGTCACCAGCCTCGGGGGTACGGCCGAAGGCACGGTCGCGGTTGCGGCCAAACGCAGCAAGCTGAAAAACTATCCACTCTCCATCACTGCGGGAAAAGATCACCTCTTCTACCTGTCCACGCAGATTTCCGTATTCGGCAAGGCCGTGCGCACGGCGATCGAGGACACGGACAAGCTGGGCGATGCCGATACCGCGGATCTGTTCACCGGGATATCCCGCGAACTCGACAAGTATTTGTGGTTCGTCGAAGCCCACCTGCAGGATAAGGGCTGATCCGGAGTCTCGAGCGAACGCATGTCGAACAACGCGCCCAACGGTTCGGCCGGCAATCTCCCGGATGACGCGAGCACCCACCGGGCGCTCGATATCTTGCGAGGGTTGCTCACCACCGATGAGACGTTGGAGGCTTGGGCGATGCAACATCGACTGTTCGCCCTGACGCATCGGCGGGTGTGTATTGCAGCGACGAGCGGTCGCTTCATTTCGTTGACCCGACGCCTACTCGGAGGCTACGATTCGGCCGACATCAGGTGGCAGGACCTCAAGGAAACGCGCATCCGCGCCGGAATCCTGGCCGCCGACCTGACACTGATCGCGCAATCGAGTTCTGATCTAAATATCGGTTCCGAGGTCAACCGGGTATGGACCTTCCAGGGATTGCGCAAGGACCAAGCGCAAGCCATCTACCGAATCTGTCAGCAGCACGATCAAGTATGGCGGGAGAAACGCCGCGTGCGCGAGCTGGAAGAACTGCGTGCCAAGTCGGGAGGCGTTCAATTCGGCAACAACCGCACGTCATACGCAGGTGCCGGTACGGACGCCGCAGGCGGCGAGTCGGAACCGGCTCGCCGCCTGCGTCAGGCCCGTGAAATGCTCGATGCGAAGCTCATCAGCGACGCGGAATACGAAAGCATCAAGGCGAAAATCGTCTCCGGGCTTTGAATGGGGGCGCCGAGCCCGGGCCGCGTAGGCACGTTCGGCATACCGCCGCAGTTCGAGCCAGGCCTGCCGCTTACCCCAACAAATAGGCAAAATAGCTATTGCGGAGCCGGTTGAGCGGATCCGTGCGTTGGCGCAGCGCGCGGAACAGCTTTGCGCGGTCGCCGAATGCCTTCATGACATGCTCCGGTTGCAAGGCGCGAGTTTGATTGAATGTGGGTACTCCTCCCAAGGCGGAGGCGAAGTCGTTGAAGTCGATGAGGAAGTCGTCCCAGCCCTTTTCCCCGGTGGACGAAGGCTCCAAGGTGAACATCGGACCCGAATAGCTGGCGCTGAACAGCGAGCCCCGGTCCTGATGCAGCCGGCTCGCACCGTTCACGACATTGCAGCGGTATCGGTGCTCTTTGTAGTGGGCTTTGCAGAACGCAAAATAGTTGGCGAGTACTCTCGGAAAGTCGCTCTGGGGAAATGCCCAGAGGCTATACGTGTAGCGCGATTTCCAGGCCTCTTGCGGCAGTTCCCTCATCCATTCATGTGAATGCATGACTACTCCGCGCGCGCTGCGTTCGAGTGTGGCGCGAAGAGCGCGGTGCATGCCGGAAACCATCGCAGAGCGCAGGCCGGGCGCAGCCAATACGCTGCCCACGGTCGAACCGAAAGCGGGCAGCACGTTGCGCATGACCGAGTTGCGAATCTGCCAGATTCCCGAGCGGGTGACGCTGGCGGTCTCGTCCAGGGTGCGGCGCTCGACGATGATGCGATCCTCGAACGGCGAGATATGCAGCCGCAGAGCCCCCTGCGCGATGACCAGAGCGGAGAAACGCGCGCTGAATTCCTTCAGCGTCATGGCCTGATAATCGATCTTGACGGGCATCAGCGGCTGCACGCGCAGCACCACCTCGTGAACAACGCCGAGCAGACCAAAGCTCGAGCGCAGCACGCGCATCAAATCGCGGTCGCGTTCCAGCACGCTCATCGCCTTGCCCTGCGGCGTGATGAGCTTCAGCTCGGTGACGAGCGAGGATAGTTGAGCGACGCCCGCGGCGTACGATGCTTGCGGGCAAGTGGTGACGGCCAGTGCGCCCAAGGAAATATTGCCCATTTCGGGCGTCAGCGGCAGCTCTTGGCCGCGCTCCGCCAGCGCCCGTACCAACGCACCGACCCGCACGCCGGCCTGTGCGCGCACGGTGGTTTCACTGAACTCCAGAATCTTGTCCAGCGCGCTCGTGTCGACGGTGGTTCCACCGTCACCACCGACGCAGCGCGTTTGCGAGTAGTCGGCGCCCACCATGCGAACAGGAGTCGGATAGTTCTTACCGTCGGCAAGGATCTTTGGAATTTCTTCGAACCGCTTGGCGTGCAGCACGAGCCGCGGCCGACGATAAATACCGGATGCGTCCGCCCCAGGCGAACGATTGACTTTCAGTACCATGTGCTTCCCCCCGGAAGATGATATGGAAATACAAGCTCGAGCCTGCTGTCGGGGGGCACAAAACCGGGTAGCTTTCGCTACGCCCGCTGGCATAGCGACACTGGCAACCCCGCTATCATCGGGCTTCCTGAAATAAGAAGCCCCTTAGACCGGTGGTTTTGCGTCCCCACCTTTCGGTGGGTTTGCCCTTAAACAGCACCGCTACTATGCGAGCCGCGTCGCCGCCTGTAAAGAGGTATTTAACCCATCAGCAGCAAAGTCTCGGCATGCTCCACGGCCTCCGGCGTGCCGCAGACCACAACGACGTCGCCCTCCTTGAATATGGTATCTGGACCGGGGTCGCGTCCGACGATACCGTCGCGCCGCACCGCACTCACCGCGGCCTTGGAGCCGCGACGCGCCAGTTCATCGATGCTTCGCCCCACCGCCCAAGCATGCGGCGGCAGGATGACGCTGTGAAGCTCCTCGCGAAACGCGTGACTGTCATCCAAAAGCTCTGCATCGGCGGCGCGAAAATACTGCCGCAACATTCCATAACGATGGCTTCGAATGTCATTGACCGTACGTATCACGCGCGAGACCGGCAATTTCAGCAACAGCAACAGATGCGACAGCAGCATCAGGCTGGCTTCGAAGGTTTCCGGCACCACTTCGGTCGCACCCGCCGCCTGCAGCTCTTCGAGCTTGCTGTCGTCCTGCGTCCTTACCAATACCGGAACGTCCGGCCGCAGTTCTCGAACCGATCGCAGGATTCGCAGTGCCACTTCTGGCTTCGTGAACGTGACGACGACGCAGCTGGCATGGGCGATACCGACGTTTTCCAGAACCTCTTCCTGTCCGGCATCACCATAGATGACCGGATCTCCGGCCTGTCGGCCGAGGCGGATGCGGTAGGGGTCGAGATCCAAAGCGATGTATTCGAAGCCGGTCTGCTCGAGTACCCGTGCTATGTTTTGTCCGACGCGCCCGAAGCCGCAGATCACCACGTGGTCCCGGTCGGCCACGGCGAGCGTGGCCCGGGCTTCGCGCATCGCCTCGTTGTGTGGGGGTCCGGTTTCGCCGAGGAACGCGCGCGTGATGCGCCGATTGTGACGAATGAGCAGCGGCGACAACACCATGGAGAGAACGGTTGCGGCCAGCAACGGCTGCACGATGTCCGGATCCAACAGTTCGCGCCGCAGCAGCAGCGTCAACAAGGCAAAGCCGAACTCACCGCTCTGTGCGACCACGACCCCCGTTCGCAAGGACTTGAACCAGTTCTTGGTGGCGGGATGGGCCACGAGCATGACCACGCCGGCCTTGAACAGCAGCATACCCACGAGTATAGCCGTGACCGTTGCTAAGTCTCGGAACAACAAACGCACATCGAGCAGCATGCCCACCGTGATGAAGAACAGACCGAGCAACACCTCGCGATAGGAACGGATGGTCGCTTCCACCTGATGCCGGAACTCGGTTTCCGCCAACATCATGCCCGCGAGAAACGCGCCGAGTGCGAGCGACAAGCCCACCGCGTGAGTGGCCCAAGCTGAAGCGAGGACGACGAGCAAGACCGCGAGGGAAAAGAGTTCGGCCGATCGTACTGAGGCAATCATCACGAACAATGGATGCAGCAGCCAGCGACCGGCGGCCAGCACCAGCAGCAGCGCGAGAATGGCGCTGCCGACGGCAACGGCGATGTGCGTAGGGCTGGCAGCCTCTCCGCCGGCGGTGAGCACGGATACCAGCGCGAGAAACAGGGGAAAACTCAAGTCCTGAAACAAGCAGATCGCCACCGCCAACCGGCCGTGGGTTCTATTGTTTTCGGATTGTTCCGTCAGCTGCGCGATGATGATGGCCGTCGAGGACATCGCCACTGCGCCGCCGACCACGACTGCGACGGCCGGTGCGATGTTGAAGAAGATGATGGCTGCGGCGGCCACTAGGCCCGTGGTCACCAACACTTGGGCGCCGCCGACGCCGAGTACTTCCCAGCGCATGGCCACCAAGCGCGGGAGGGAGAATTCGAGTCCCAAGGTGAAGACCAGGAAGACGACGCCGAAATCCGCGAGTAGTTGAGTCGTCTCGTTATCGACCGCCCACTGAAGCGCATACGGTCCCAAAAGCATACCGACGACGAGATAGCCGAGTATCGCGGGCAACGCCAGCTTACGCACGCCCGCGACCACCAAGACGGATGCGGCGAGCAGGATTAGAATCTGCAGTAGCGGGTCGTTGTGCATTTCTTCCTGTTAGCATATAGGCGATGAATCCGATAGCAATCAACGTGGAAGCCGGCAAGACGTATTGGTGGTGCCGCTGCGGCCGCAGCAGCCAGCAGCCGTTCTGCGACGGAACACACAAGGGCAGCGACTCCTCGCCGTTGAAATACATGGCCGCCGAGTCCGGACAGGTATGGTTCTGCGTCTGCAAGAAAACCGCGTCGCCGCCGTTCTGCGACGGCAGCCACAAGGCGCTTGCCACGCCGACAGACAGTTGATCAATGGCCGCGCTGGCGCTGGAGCGACGAGGCAACGGTTGGCGCCTGCAGTTGAACGGTGATTGGTCGCTTGCCGCTATGGCGAGCATCGATCAAGAGCTGCGGACGCTGACCACGCCGATCGATGCTGCCATGGTCTGCGATTGGTCGCATGCCAAAGCGCCTGGGATCGGTCCGGTGTGGGCGCTGCTGACCCGCTTGCGGCTTCTGAACGCAGGCCGCTTTCCGGTCACTCACGTCGGCGAGCCGCACACGCTGGCTTTCCTGCAGCGGCTCGAAGTCGAGCGGCCTTCCATGCAACGCGCAAAGGTGGGCCCCAGCCCGGCGGGAATCGTCGGCGCGGTGGGCCGGTGGACCCTCAGTCAGGGCGTCGAAGCACGCGGCGCCCTCGGCTTCTTTGGCCGCATGGTATCGGTGCTCGGTGAAATCGTCACTCGGCCCGGTGCGCTGCGGGCGCCGTCCATCGTGCGGCATGTCTACGAAACCGGCATCACGGCGATTCCCATCGTGTCGCTGATTGCGTTCCTGATCAGCGTGATCGTCGCCTATTTGGGCGCACAGCAACTTGCGCGGTTCGGCGCCGACATTTTCGTCGTCGATCTGGTGACCATCTCGGTGCTCCGCGAAATGGGCGTGCTGCTGACCGCCATCATCGTCGCCGGCCGATCCGGCAGCGCGTTCGCTGCGGAGATCGGTGTGATGAACCTCAACGAGGAAACGGACGCGCTGCGCGCCTTAGGACTGAACCCGATCGAAGTCTTGGTCTTGCCGCGAGTGTTGGCGCTCATCATCGCGATGCCGCTGCTCACCATCATTGCCGATGCGATGGGGCTTGCGGGCGGCGGATTGCTGTCATTGCTGGATCTGAACATCCCGTTGCCGCAATTCATGAGTCGCGTGCGCGAGTCGCTCGCGCCCACGACGTTCTGGGCCGGCCTCATCAAGGCGCCGGTATTCGCGGTGCTCATCGCCATGGTCGGCACGTACCGCGGCATGCAGGTGCGCGAATCGGCGCGTGAACTGGGACGCCTGACCACGGTGGCGGTGGTCCAGTCCATCTTCATGGTGATTCTTGCCGACGCGCTGTTTGCGATCCTGTTCGAGAAAATGGACTTCTGATGCCCGATCCGACATCCAATCCGCTCATTCGGGTGCATGGACTGGTAAACCGCTTTGGCAAGCAAGTCGTCCATGACGGGCTCGACATGGAAGTGTGGCCGAATGAGATATTCGGCATCGTGGGCGGATCCGGCTCCGGCAAGACCGTGCTGATGCGAAGCATCCTGGGCCTGAGGCGCGCGGACGCCGGCGAGGTGGAGATGTGCGGTCAGGACATGCAGGATCTATCGCGAGCCCGCCGAGCCGCACTGGTGCGAAATTACGGAGTGACGTTTCAGAACGGCGCCTTGATCAGCTCCCTGACGGTCGCGCAGAACATCCAGCTGCCGCTGCGAGAATACTATCCGATGCCGGAGGAGACGCTGAGCGAACTCGCCGAACTGAATCTCGCCTTGGTGGGGCTGCCGGCGGATTCGGCCGACAAATATCCAGCGCAATTGTCGGGAGGTATGGTCAAGCGCGCGGCGCTCGCGCGAGCGCTCAGTCTGGAGCCGAAGCTATTGCTTCTCGACGAACCCACGTCGGGCCTCGATCCGATTTCCGCTGCGGCGTTCGATGAGCTACTGTTGTATCTTCACTCACAGCTCCGGCTCACGGTGGTCATGGTGACGCACGATTTGGATACGTTGTTTCGGACTTGCAGCCGGGTGGGCGTCATCGTTGATCGGCACATGGTCATCGATACGCTGGACGGAATCCTTAAAAGTCAACATCCCTGGATACGCGAGTACTTTCACGGACCGCGAGCGCGTGCCGCGGAAAAGGAAGAACATGGATAGGGACGCGAACTACGTGGCCGTCGGCGCGTTCGTGTTGCTGGTCATCGCCATGGGAGTGTCCTTCGTCTTTTGGTACACCGATCAGCGATCCAAGCATGCGTACCAGCGCTATGAAATCTATTTCCAGGGCTCCGTCAGCGGGCTGCCGGAAGGGGGTCCGGTGCGCTTCCTGGGCGTGGACGTCGGCAAAGTGGTGCGCATCATGGTCGATCAGCAACAACGCAATCGGGTGCTGGTGATTGCCGACATCGACTCCAGCGCCCCCATCGATGGACGGACGCTGGCGTCGTTGGGTCTGCAAGGCATTACAGGGGTCCTGTATATCGATCTACAGCAGGACAAGAACCCCGCGGCATCGGCGGCGCTGACGCAGGGCCAACGCTACCCGGTCATTCGATCGGTCCCGTCGGATTTCGACGTGCTTCTCAGCAACCTGCCCGCTCTGGTCACGCATGCCATCGGATTGGTGGACCGCTTCAATCAGGTGTTCAGCGACGAGAACGTGCGTGCGTTCCACGCGACTCTGGACAACGCGCGCCTGGCGACGGAGCGTTTGCCCGCCACGATGCGCGAGATTCAGGAGATGGCCGCGGATATGCGGCGCGCTTCGAAGGAAGTCGAGGGGACAGCGGCTGACTTGGATCGCGTTACGGTCGCGGCTGCGCCTGAGATCAAAGCGGTGCTGTTGAACGTCCGGCATGTCACCGAGAGTCTCGCCAATGCTTCGGATCATCTGGATCGCTTCGTCGCCGACAATGAACCCGGCTTTTCGCGCTTTACCAATCAAAGCTTGCCCGAATTTGAACAATTGCTGCGGGAAAGCCGAGCCGCCGCGAGTGAATTCCGCGATCTTTCCCGCGCCTTGAAGCAAAACCCGTCGCAGCTGCTGTACGAATCGAGCCACCGCGGCGTCGAGGTGCCGAGATGAAGGCGAGATGCGCGAAGCGCGGTGTCGGGCGCGTCTCGCTGATTGCACTTTGCATCAGCACCTCCTTCGCCGGTTGCACCGGATCTCTGTTTCAAAGCAAAGCCGTTCCGCCGTCCAGCTATCTGCTGTCCGCCAACTTGGGGACGGCGCCGGCAGGCGTGGCGCCCGCAGTCGTCGCGGCCGATCTCGCGGTGCAGCGACCGCGAGTGCGGACTGGTCTCGATACCGACCGCATTGCCGTGCTCTACCCCGATAGACGCCTCGATTATTTTGCCGACGCGCGCTGGAGCGGACCGCTCGATCAGGTGGTGCAGGATCTCGTTGTGCAGGCCTTCGAATCCGGCGCACATCTGCGCAATGTGAGCGCCGAGGCATCGGCGTTTCCGAGCGGGTACTGGCTGGAGATCCTGGTCGCCGACTTTCAGGCCGAATATACGTCCGCCGGATCAGCGCCCACCGTGCACGTGCATTTGTTGGCGCGGCTCGGTTCCGCGCACGATCGGCGCGTTCTTGCAACGTTCGACGCCAGTTCACGACAGACCGCATCCGACAATCGCTTGACCGCTATTGTCGATGCGTACGAGCGCGCGGCCGATGCGGCGCTCGCCGAGATCGTGACCAATACGTCGCGGACGCTGAATGCCAGCTTAGAACATCCCTAAGCCGGTGGCCTCCGTGAGCCGATACCGCCAATAGGCTTCCTTGGATTCGTCTGCGTGATCCGAATAAGCTGCAGCCCTCGACCACGCCTTTGCGAAATGATCCGTCGCGGCGCGCGCCGCGGTGGCGCGCGCCGGCATGTGGAGCTCGATGTCGGCTTCGAGATTCAAGTCCCCGAGACTGCGGCGGGTGAAATTGGCGGAGCCCAAATCGAGCCAGACATCGTTTCGATGCCGAATCAGTGCATATCGAGCTTGCGTTTGGCCGGTCGATTGCCAGCGCACCTCGACGTTGCCTGCTGCGTTGTGCACGAGTTCCCCGGCGGCCGCCCGGGTGTTGGGCAGGACCGGATCGAGCAAGATGCGCAGGTGCGCACCGCGCGCGGCGGCAAGCAGCATCGCATCGACGATGCCCCGGTCGCCGATCGCCCGGGCGATCACCTCGATCGAATCGCCGTTGCCGGCCGCGGCGATCACGTCGTGCAGAGCGGCAAGAATGGCGCCCTCGGTGAGAAACCGCGCGTCGACGGTTCCTATGCCGCGACTTTCGAGCGGCGGCGCGGCGGGCAACCTGTCGTCTTCCGTGGACCAGTCGGCGATTCGCAATTCGCTCGTGACGATGTCGCGGGCCAAGTGGCCGCGTATTTCCAGGCCGACGTTCGCGATCGCGATCATGCCTGCCGCGGCCGCCGTGGGCGCCGACATGACGATGCTCGTCCATCCGCCGGCGCCGTCATCGGCAACGAGCAATTGACGCCGATCGGCCTTGAAGTTGCGCCTACGCAGCGATGAGGCCATGGTAACGGTGCCGGGCACCTCGTCGAACGGATCGCTCCACCAACCTACGCCCAAGCGCCACAAGCTGGAATAGAGCGGATTCGAATCACGCATGCGCTCCAGCCGCGTCCGTGCGACGATGATTCCCGCGCGCTCGAGAGAGCTCAATGTTTGCGCTGGGGTACCGCCGTATACTTCGTTGCGCGGATCGGTGACGAGCATGATCGTGATATTCGGACGCTGCCGTTTCCGCAGCAGCAACTGCTCGGCCAATTCGCGCGCCAACGGGCATTGATCCAGTACGATGGTCTGTTCCGCACGGCCTACGGCCTCCAGTTCGCGCTTGAGGAGTGCGCCAGGGTACGAGTCATCATTGATGAAGTCGATCTGCGATTCCGCGAGGCGCGCCGGCAGTGAGGTTACGTGTGTGCCAGGTGGCAGAGGCTTGACGGAGTTCCAGAAGCCGCACCCAACCCACGTGAGGACGGCGATGACGGCCACCAGCCCACTGCGGCGAGCGCAGCGTGAGGACGGTCCGCCGGTGTCCGGGCGGGCGGCGCTCCGGGACGTCTTGGGTTTCAGCATTCAGCGGCCGTGCGCCGCCAGCATCGTTACCCGCTGTTCAAAATCGCGGCTTCCGGCCATGTGGACGGTGGCCTTCGGAAGCTTGAACGGTTCGACGTGGAAAGATCCCGCTCCGCCCACCCAAATTTCGACGCGTTGCGTCAGGCGCTTACGCAAGGCTGCGAGTTGGCGCAGCGAGCGGCGCAGATCATCCGACATCACCAGGCTGATGGCTACGGCGGCCGCGTCGACTCGATGTGCATGCTCACCGATGACCTCAGCCGGCAAGTCCGGGCCCAGATAGTCGACTCGCAGCGCTTGACTCGCGGCAAGCGCCGCACACATCAGTAGGCCGAGCTCGTGCCGTTCACCGCTCAACGTCGCAAATACCACAGTCGGGCCCTTGGCGATACCGTTGTAGGTATTGAGGAGGCCGGTGACTTGGCGTCGTACTGCGCTCGACAGGATGCGTTCCTGTCCGATTCCGAACTCGCCGCTGTGCCAGCGATTCCCCACTTCGCGCAATGCAGGCGACAACACCTCGCGGATCGCCTCGGCCGGCGGTAGTAGCGCAAAAGCCATGGCGATGGATTGATCGCACTCCGGAGGCAGATATTGCTCGACGGCACGTAGGATTCGCGCGATCAGCATTTTGGCGGCGCCGCGATGCGTGTGATCCGAATCTCTATCCCGCAGCAACTGGGCGAGTTCGTCGTTCGATAAGTGAGCGACTTTGCTGATGGGATGGCCGCAGGCGGTGGTCTCGCGCAGCCGGCGCAATCGCGAGACATCGTAGGCGGTGTAGATTCGATGGCCGCTGACGCCGCGCCGCGGCTCGATGATGCCGTAACGCCGTTCCCAAGCGCGCAGGGTTTCGACGCTGAGTCCGGTAGCCTGCGCTACGGCCTTGATCGAATACTCCGCGCTGCCGCCGGTGGAATCAGCCGCCATTGGGGCCTTCAGCCTCTGCCGCTTCGATGGCAGTACCTACTTCCATCCACCGAGCCTCGAGCGAGGCCGCGTCTCTGGTCAGCCGGGCGCGCTTGCCCGCGAGCCTCGCCTGCAGGTCAAGGCCGCTCAGCTGCGCATCCAACGACGTTTGTTCGGCAGCAACGGCTGCGATGCGGCGTTCGATCTGTTCCAGTTCGCGACGCAGCTGCGCCAGCGAGTCGCGCGGTGTTTTGTTCGCGCTCTTGGGCTTGAGCCCCGCCTGTTCCGTCTTCGCACGATCTTTCAGCCATTGCTGGTAATCGTCCAAGTCGCCATCGAACACCTGAAGCTTGCCGTCGGCAACCAGCCACAGCGTATCGGCAACGGTCTTGATCAAGTGACGATCGTGGGACACCACCACTAGGCCGCCTTCGAAGCTTTGCAAAGCGACGGTGAGGGCGTGGCGCATGTCGATATCGAGGTGGTTCGTAGGTTCGTCCAGCAGCAGAAGATTCGGCCGCCGCGCCACCAGGAGAGCCAGCGTGAGGCGCGCCTTCTCGCCGCCCGAAAATCGCGCGACGTGGTCGAACGCGCGATCGCCCCGAAAGCCAAACTTTCCCAAATGATCGCGCACTCGCTGCTCATCGCCGGCAGCGTAATCCGGACCCCCCAGGTTACGCACGTGCCAGAAGGCATCGCAGTCAGACTTCAGTTGTTCCATTTGCTGCTGAGCGAAGTAACCGACGGCAAGATCGGCTGCGGGCACGCGCCGTCCTGCAAGCGGCGGCGGATAGCCGCCCTGCGCCTCGCCCGCCAACATTTTGGTCAGGGTCGATTTTCCTGCGCCATTCGGTCCAAGAAGCGCGATGCGGTCCTGAGGGCCGATGGACACGTTGATGCCGGTAACGATGCTGCGCCCCGGATAGCCGCAGGCGGCATTTTCCACGGTCAGGAGCGGGCGCGGCGTCTTCAACGGCGTTGCGAATTCGAATTCGAACGGGCTGTCGACGTGCGCCGGCACGATCCGCTCCATCCGCTGCAGCATTTTCAAGCGGCTCTGAGCTTGGCGCGACTTGCTGGCCTTGGCGCGAAATCGATTGACGAACGAGGTGATCTCGGCGACCCGACGCAGTTGCCGGGTTTGTAGCGTTTGCTGCAATGCCAGTTCCAGGGCGCGTTGCTGTTCGAACTCCGAGTAGTTGCCCGAGTAGGCACGGATCGCTTTGTTCTCGATATGCAGCACTCGATCGATGATGGCGTCCAAAAATTCGCGGTCATGCGAAATCATCAGCAGCGTGCCGGGGAACGCCGTCAGCCATTCCTCCAGCCAGACAATGGCGTCGAGATCCAAGTGATTGGTGGGTTCGTCCAACAGCAAGAGATCAGCGCGCGATCCAAGCGCGCGAGCCATCGCCAGTCGTACCCTCCATCCGCCGGAGAACTCCGCAACCGTGCGCCCCAGATCAGCGGCCTTGAAACCCAAGCCATGCATGAGAGATGCCGCGCGCGCGCGCGCGCGATAGCCGTCGATGGCCTGCAGTGAAGCGTAAAGCTCGGCCAATTCCATGGCAGCATCGCACCGCTCGGCATCCTCGATAGCCGCCATGACCCTGCGTAGTTCGGTATCGCCGTCCAAGACGAATTCGATGGCGGCGCGGTCGCTTGCGGCGACTTCCTGCTCGACGTGAGCAATCTTCAATGCGGCGGGGCGGTCGATATCGCCGCGGTCGGGACCCAACTCGCCGCGAAGCGCAGCAAATAGACTGGTCTTCCCTGCCCCGTTGGCGCCGGTCAGACCGACCTTGTTGCCGCGAAAGATGGTGAAGTTGACCTGCTCGAACAGCGGCTCTGGACCGCGCCGCAGGGTGAGATCCCGAGCCGATAACATAGCGGGAGATTCTACCCCGGAAAGACCATCCCGGAGGTAGGGAGCCTAGGCGCCGATTTGACGAGCCGCGACGGGGCGGAGCACCGTCGGAGCGCACAACGCGGCGTGATGGGGCGCTCCGTGCTCCTGGCTCGCAAGGATGGCAAGCAGCTTCTTGGCTTCCATGGCATCGCCGAACAGACGACCCTGGGCATAATAACAACCATGTTTGCGCAGGAATTCCAGCTGTTCGCTGGACTCTACTCCCTCGGCGATGACCTCGAGATTTAGGCTCTTCCCCATATCGATGATCGTCCGCACGATGGCGGCGTTGTCCGAGTCGACCGCGACGTCGCGCACAAATGACTGGTCGATTTTCAGCGTGCCGATAGGAAATTGCCGCAACGCGGAAAGCGATGAATAGCCTGTGCCGAAGTCATCGATGGCCAAATTGAGGCCCATGGCATAGAGCTCGTTCAACAATCCGATGGTTCGCTTCGGGTCCGTCATCAGCGTCGTTTCCGTTACTTCGAGCTCGAAGCAGGTGGGGGAAACCTCGTGTCGCCGGAAGACGCTGCGGCAACGCGCAATGAAGCTCGCCTGTTTGAGCTGGCGCAACGATAGATTGATGGCGATGCGCCCAGGCTGCGGAACGGCTTTTTGCCATTCGCGATAGTCGGAGCAGACGCGGTTCATCACCCACTCGCCGATGTCGAGGATGAGGCTGGTCTCTTCGGCCAAGGGTATGAACTGCGAGGGGGAAATGTCGCCGTGTCCGGGCAGTCGCCAGCGCAGCAGCGCCTCGGCGCCGACCACGCGTCCATCACGCAGGTCCACCTTGGATTGATATAGGATCACCAGCTCGTCGCGTTCCAGGGCGCGCCGCAGCTTGCTCTTCAACATCAGGCGCTCGACCGCCGCGGCATTCATCTCGGGAATGTAGAAGGCGCTGGAGTTGCCGCCGTTCTGTTTCGAGTGATACATGGCCGCATCGGCGTTGCGGATCAAGTCGATGACGTTATCCGCGTCATACGGACAAATGGCGACGCCCACGCTCGCAGTCAGATAGACCTCTTGCTGGTTCACATAGAACGTTCGGCTGATCTCGTCCAGCAACGTGCGCGCCAGCGTGGCCAGGGCGGGACGATTGTCGATATCGATGGGTAAGTCATCGACGAACATGGCGAATTCGTCGCCGGCGAGGCGACCGATGACCGTATCCTTGCTCAAATTTCGCGTCAGCCGTTCGCTCAGAATCTCCAAGGTGCGATCGCCGGCCGCATGTCCGAAGGTGTCGTTGACTTCCTTGAACCGATCCAAGTCCAAATAGAGCAGCGCAAGCGCACGCTGATTGCGCCGCGATCGCGCGATCGACTGCTGCAACAAATGTTGAAACTGCATTCGATTCGGCATCTTCGTGAGCGTGTCGTAACGCGCCAAATAGCGAATGCGCCGTTCGGCACGCTTGCGCTCGGTGATGTTGCGCGCCACGTAGATGTTGCCCTGGAACTGGGGGTCTTCCGACGTGATGGTCGAATTCGCCATGGACACCGGTATGGTCTGCCCGCTGGCCGTGCGCAGCACCGTTTCGCGCGCTTCCGTCGCCGAGCTGGTGGGATCGAAAGCGCTGCGATGTGCATCGTCGACGAAGCTGGTCAGCGGTTTGCCCACAAGATCGGCTTCTTGATAGCCGAGGAGCCGCTGCGTTGCCTCATTACAGCTTTTGACGACGCCGTCCGGCGAGGTCACCAGCACAGCGTCGCTCAAGCTGTTGAGCACGGTATTCAGGTAATTTTTGGTGATCGTAGTCTCGGCGAGGTTCTGCCGCATCCGCTCGAGCGCGTATTGCAACTCTCCGAGCTCGTCGCGGCGCACTACGGTCAGCGGCCGAGTGTAATCACCCTCTCCGATACGGTCCGCCGTCTTGACCAATGCCGTGATCGGTCGTGACAGTTGACGTGCAATGAACCAGGCGCCGATCAGACCCAAAAGAAGCAGGGGCAGCACCACACCCGCCACGAGGCCGCCCATTCTCTTGACCTGGTGCCCCTGACGGTTCTCCATTTGCGACTGAATGCTGACGAGCGTGTCTTGCATCTTGGCGCGATTGAGCCAGATCTCCAGAGTGCCTACGGCTTGCGAGGCGGCACTCTTGCCGGGGATGACGCGTTGCAAAACGAACGGTCCGCGTCCCGATTTATCCTCGACCGCATTACTGCCGGTGAACAGAACGCCATCGCGAGCGTCCCGAACCTCGACCCGCTCGATGTCGCGCTCCTCGAGCAGCCGCTCAGCGATCGAAGAAACCGCCGTTTTGTTGCCCGCGCTCAACGCGGGGGCCAACGATACGCCCGTGATCTTGCTCAGACTGTCGGCCCGGGCTTCCAGATCCGCTTCGAGCTTTTGTTCAACCGCCGCATGGGTAAGTTGGTTGATGTCGGCCGTGTCGACGCGATGCTGGTAATAGGAAAGGCCGGCCAGCAAAAGCGCGAGCGCCGTGCCGACCAACAAGGCCATCAACAAATACTTCGTTTTGAGGCTGCGTGCCATCACACCTTCTTCCAGCCCGCCAAGTCTCTTCATTGAGGAATGATACCCGTTCATGCCAAAGGCCATAAGGGGCCGGGTACAATCTTGAGATTATGACGGTCCAGATGCGAATCGATGTCTACTCCGACACGGTATGTCCGTGGTGTTTTCTGGGCAAGCGGCGCTTCGAACTTGCGCTCAAGGAGCGTCCACATTATGAACCGCGCGTCACCTGGCGCCCGTATGAGCTGAATCCGGATATGCCTTGGGAGGGGATGGAGCGGGCGGCGTACCTGATCGCCAAAATCGGCGATCCCGCGCGAGTCGTGGCAATGGAGGAAGCTTTGACGCGGCATGGGGAGTCCATCGGCCTCAAATTTCGGTTCGATCTCATCGAGCGAATGCCGAACAGTCGCCGCTCGCATCTCTTGATCGCCCATGCCGCCCGGCGTGGCCTGCAGGCGAAGATCAAGGATCGCGTGATGCAGGCCTATTTTCAGGAGGGGGTGGATATCGGCGATCTCGAGGAGCTGGTTCGGCTCGGCGTGGACGGCGGACTTTCGGAGCGTGAAACCCGGTCCGCGCTGGTGCTGCGGGAGGGTCAGGACGGCATTGTCGCGGCGGAGCGCCATGCGGCGGCCCTCGGTATTTCCGCCGTTCCGACCTTGATTTTCGATGGTCAATACACGCTTTCCGGAGCCCAGGAGCCGTCCAACTTGGCGCGGGTGCTCGACCAGGTCGCCGGGTTTGCCGCCGCACGTGAAGCGGCGCCTTGAACGCCCTCGAATTGACGGGCCAGGTGCGGACCCACGTCATGGCGGTGTCGGAACCGGCCTGTACCTTGCATGTCCACGTGGTCACGCCTTTCCTGAATTTGTGCAGAGCGGCGCGGGCGGCAGGCTTCGATCTCAAGCCGGTCAGCAGCTTTCGCGATTTCGACCGCCAGTTGTCGATTTGGAACGCAAAGTTCAATGGCGAAAGGCCTCTGTACGACGATGCCGGCCGTGCACTCGATGCAACGCGCATGTCGGAGTCGGAGCGTGTCGGCGCCATCCTGCGATGGTCTGCGCTGCCCGGCGCCAGCCGCCATCACTGGGGTAGCGATGTCGATCTCATCGACGCGAACGCGGTCGCCACGGGCTACCGGGTTCAGCTGACAGTAGCGGAGTTCTCACCGCCGGGCCCGTTCGCTCCACTGTCGGATTGGCTGCACACGCACGCAGCGCGGTTCGGGTTTTTCCGTCCTTTCCGCGGTGTTTTGTCCGGCGTGCAAGCCGAGCCGTGGCACTTTAGTTTTGCGCCGGTGGCGGAGAGCGCGCGCCGCGCCCTTAACGCCTCGGTACTGCGGGCTGCACTCGCGGCCGCACCGTTGATGGGCAAAGAACATGTGATGGCGCGGCTGGATGAACTGCACGCGCACTACGTGTCAGCCATCGATTGGCCCTAGGAGCCTAGACGCGTCGTCGGCCGGCTAGGCCCAGAGAACCTTCAAGTGGTCCAACATCAAACCGCGGACTTGACCCAAGTGGCCTTCCTCGGACGTGAATAGCGGCGGATTGCGGCGCAGCAGCGGCCAGCGTTCGGTGCGCAGCACGCGGTCCAAAAATCCGAGATTGCGGTCGATCGCTTCTACGTAAGGATTTTTGCCGTCAAAGAGCACTTCCATATACCGGTAGGCGTGTTCGAATTCGCCTTCCAAGCGCTGCACGCGTGTCTCGCGAACGAAACGCGGTGTCTGGCGCAGCAAGTCCAGTCCGGAGCCATACCGAACTTTGAGCGCACCATTGGTATCGGGCACTGCCGCGATGCCGCCCAGCACGAATTCCGGATATAGCCGATCGCGGCACTTTTCCAGGTAGCAACGATCAGCCATCTGGGCGATCAGGTCCGCGGTGCCCAGCAAGTGACCCAGCTTACGGTCACGGGGATCAGGCAGATGGAGTTGACTGAGTTCGACCTCGTAACCGGTGTAATGCACGACGCGCGTTGAGGTGGGCACCCAACTTTCCATACCGATGGTCGGTAGATAGCGCGCCAAGAAGCGTGCGCTGCGAGTCACATGGTAAAGCGTGAACTCGGCACCGTTGCGGTGCGTGCGGTCTTCGAATTCCCGAATGTAGCCTGCGTCATGGAACAGCGAAGTGACCAGCGCCATGATGGCGCGCTCCGCTCCGAAGCGCTCACCGGCTGCTACGCTGCGTTCATAACCGACCATGAGGCGGGCCATGGCGAGCGTCATGTCCAGGGAGTGCTGCAGGTCGTGGTAAAGGGTGTCGACGCCGTGATAGCCGGGCATCCGGCCCGTAAACAACTTGTCGAATTCTTCGAAAGAGATCGCGACCCGATCGAATGATTCGCCGGGCCAGGCGGCAGCGAACAAGTCCCCGACGGCCGCTTTGACGGCGGCGGTGGAACTCACTTGAACGGTATTGGTAACGTCGTAATCGTTACGGCGAAGGTCATACATCCAGCAAGTCTAAGCTCTTGGAGCGCCGGACGCCACGTGCCTGGTTCTCCTTCTGCGTCCTCCGGCAAGCACGGATCTTTTATGTAAAATGCACCTCGGTATCACGCTCGCAGCTGTTGCCCTAAGCGTAACGTGCTCGCGCGCTGCCGCCCGGATCAATAGACCTTGATTCCGCCGAACTTGTGCTTGATGCGGCGCGCCAATGCTGCATAGCCGAGCCAAAAGCCGCAACCGAGTGCGAGACAGACCGCCGCTACCCAGACCCAGACGGGCGGCGAACGGCCAGCGGCGGCGCTGCCGCCCCCTGCGAACGATGCAGGGTTCGATTGCCTTTGCTCGAGCTCGCGCATCAGACGTGCCACTTCGCTACGCTCCGCCGCTTCGGCAAGCGCCGGGGTGGTCGCCCGAGTGCGATCCAGTTCGTCCTGCAGTTGTTTGATACGCACCGTCGCCGGTTCGCTGTTGGTCAGATACGCGGTCTTGACCCAACCGACGACCCCGTCGGCGAGACGCACCTGGGTCGAGTCGCCGCTGACGCCGAGCGTCTCCACCGCGGCGCCGGAATGCAGCGTGGTAAGACGCTCGCCCTGGGTTTTTTGATCGGCGTAGACGCCGAGCACGAGTTCGTCGGTAACGTAGGCAGTGGCTGCTCGTCCGCTGGTCGCCAGCAGCGCCAAGAGCAGAACCGCCGCCGCTTTCACGCAGCGATTCCGGTCTGTTTCAGCAGCGGCCGCACATCGGGCTGGCGTCCGCGAAAGCGCACGAACGCGTCCATCGCATCCAAGCTGCCGCCGCGCGCGAGAATCGAGTCGCGGAAGCGAGCCGCCGTCGTACTGTCAAACACGCCGGCTTCTTCGAAGGCTTCGAACGCATCGGCCGCGAGGACTTCAGCCCATTTGTAGCTGTAATAGCCAGCGGCATAACCGCCGGCAAAGATGTGGGCGAAGCTCGACGGCATCCGATTGAACGGAGCGGCGGGTACCACGGCCACGCGGTGACGTACGTCCGCTAGAGTCTCTGCCACTCTCGCGCCCGCGGCCGGGTCGAAATTCGCATGCAGTTCGAAATCGAAACTGGCCAGTTCGATTTGCCGCAATGTATCGAGCGCCGCGTTGAATGTGCGCGTACCGACCAGGCGCTGCAGCATGTCCACCGGCAACGGCTCGCCCATCGTCACGTGCGCCGATATGAGCGGCAAAACTTCCCGCCGCCAGACAAAGTTTTCCATGAACTGGCTGGGCAGTTCGACCGCGTCCCAAGCCACGCCGTTGATTCCGGCAATACTGGGATACGCCACGCGAGTCAGCATGTGATGCAACCCATGTCCGAATTCGTGGAACAGGGTGGTGACTTCGTCATGCGTCAATAGCGAGGGCGCCGTCCCCACCGGAGCGGTGAAATTGCATACGAGCTGGGCAATGGGCAGCGCCGTACCTGATGGCAAGGATTTGGCCACGACGCACTCATCCATCCACGCGCCGCTGCGTTTCTCGGTGCGTGAATAAGGATCCAGATAGAAGCCTGCCACGAGTTCGCCGCGCGCATCCAGCAAATCGTAATACCTGACGCTGGGATGCCACACGCTGACCGCCGCGCGCTCGCGAACCGTGATGCCGTAAAGGCGCTGGGTCAGCGCGAACAGTCCCGCCAATACTTTCGGCAATGGGAAATACGGCCGCAGCGCTTCCTGGGAAACCTTGAAGCGGCTCTCTTGCAGCCTCTCGCTGTAAAAGGCCACGTCCCACGCGTTCAGCTTACGTCCGGCGAATTCCTCGAGATCCGAGAACTCCTGGCGTGCCGCGGGCATGCAGCGTCTGGCCAGGTCGTCCAAGAAGCTCATGACCTGCTTGGTGCTCTTCGCCATGCGAGTGACAAGCGCGTAATCGGCGTAGTTCTTGAACCCGAGCAGCTGTGCGAGTTCATGACGCAGCGGCAAAAGTTCGGCGATGATCGGGCCGTTGTCGAAACGGCCGGCACTGGGACCCAGCTCCGAGCCTCGGGTAACCCACGCTTCATAGATATCACGCCGCAGCTGCTCACTTTCCGCGCTGGTCATGACGGTCATGTACGTCGGCTGGTCGAGCTTGAACAGCCATCCAGGCTGGTTGGCCTCGCGCGCATCCGCGGCGGCGCGGTCGATGGCATTGGATGGCAATCCGGCAAGCACCGATCCATCGGTGACGCTGCGCGTGTAGGCGCGGCCCGCATCCAGCACGTTCTCGGAAAACTTCGTTCCCAGTTGCGCCAGCCGTTGCATCACCTCGCGGTACCGGCTCTTGCGTTCTGCCGGCAAATCCACGCCCGCGAGGCGAAAATCGCGCAACGCGTTCTCGACCACCTTGAGTTGCGCAGGATCGAGTTCGTCGCGCTCATGCTGCAATACGAAGGCGTAACCGGCGTACAGGGCGGAGTTTTGACCGAGTTCCGAGGAATAGGCGGTCAATAGCGGTACGCATTCATTGTACGCCTCGCGCATCACCGCCGAATTCGCGACCGCATTCAAATGGCCGATGGGACTCCAGACGCGACTCAGACGGTAGCTCAATTCCTCGACCGGCACTACGAGCGTAGCGAAAGTCGGTGCAGACTGCGCCGTCAATTCGGTCAGTCGCGCACGATTGTCCGCCAACACCTTCTCGAGAGCTGGTCGTGCGTGGGCCGCTTCGATCTGGTCGAAGGCCGGCAGGGATTCAATTTGCAGCAGTGGATTGTTCACCGCGCAATTCTATCAGAGCTTAAGTCAGCAACCAGGCAAGGGCGGAGCTGCTGCCGACGAACCCGATGATTCCCGCCAGCGCCCGGTAAGCAAGCGACCGATAACCAATATCTGGCTGGATCAGGGCGGTGCGCGGCACAACCAGAGCCGGCGATTCGCCGTCAAGCGTGAAAGACGAGCGACCACAAGACCGGTATATCATTGCGACTTTGACGCCTTTCAGCATGGAGTTCACAGTGTCGAATCAAGTTTTCGATCTCATCAGCATCGGCGGCGGCAGCGGCGGCCTTGCCTGCGCGCAGCGCGCGGCAGAATACGGCGCGAAAGCTGCCGTGATCGAGTCTCATCGACTGGGAGGCACGTGCGTCAATGTGGGCTGCGTACCGAAGAAGGTCATGTGGAATGCGGCAGGCGTTGCACTGTCGCTCGCCGATGCGGGCGACTACGGGTTCGACGTCCAAGTCGGCGACAACGATTGGTCGGTTCTGAAGCGCAAGCGCGATGCCTATATCCTCCGCTTGAACGGCATTTACGCGCGCAATCTCGCCGCCAAAGGCGTGACGCACGTGCAAGGCGTTGCGCGCTTCATCGACGCGCGCACGGTGGAGGTCAACGGCGAGCGCATGACGGCGCCGCACATCGTGATCGCTACCGGCGGCATGCCTACCGTGCCCCATCTTCCGGGCGCTGAACTCGGCATTACTTCGGACGGCTTCTTCGCGCTCGAGCGGCGGCCGCAGCGGGTTGCGATCATCGGCAGCGGCTACGTCGCCTGCGAGCTCGCAGGCGCGTTTCACGAACTTGGCAGCCAAGTCGAGTTGTTCATCCGCAAAGATCATTTGTTGACGCACTTCGACGTGATGCTCGGTAAATCCCTGATGCGTGAGATGCGCGCCGAGGGAGTGACCATTCACGAACAATTCGTGCCGAAATCCATAATCGAGAAATCGGGACTGAAGACCTTGGCGGCGGCGGACGGCCGCGAATTTGAGGCATACGATGTTTTGCTTTGGGCTGTCGGGCGTTCCGCCAACGTAGGCCCGCTCGACCTGCAACGTGCCGGCGTAAAGCTCGACGCCGGTAACTTCATCGTCACCGATGAATTTCAGAACACCAATATTCCCGGAATCTACGCGATAGGCGATGTCACCGGACGAGCGGCCCTGACTCCCGTGGCGATCGCCGCCGGCAGGCGCCTGAGCGACCGTTTGTTCAACGGCGAGACCGACCGTCGGCTCGACTACAACAATATCGCGACAGTGGTGTTCACTCACCCGCCGATCGGCACCGTGGGAATGACGGAGAGTGAGGCGCGCGCCAAGTACGGCGACGCCGTGAAGGTGTATGTCGCGGACTTCACGCCCCTGTATCACGCTCTGACCACCCGCAAGACGCTCACCGACATGAAGCTCGTTTGCGTGGGCCCCGAGCAGAAAATCGTCGGCTGCCACGTCATCGGCGCCGGCGCCGATGAAATGATGCAGGGGTTTGCGGTGGCGATTCGCATGGGTGCGACCAAGCGCGATTTCGACGACACCGTGGCGATCCACCCGACGAGTTCCGAGGAACTCGTCACCATGCGCTGACAGCGCGATGCAAGGGTCAAAAATGCTTGGCGAGCGCCTCGAGTACGGGCTGCGTGTTTGGGCGTATTCCGCGCCACAGCAAGAATGATTCGGCCGCTTGCTCGACCAACATTCCCCAGCCCTTGGTCGCGCGGGCGGCATGCAGCGATTTCGCCCACCGCGTAAACGGCGTCTCGCCACGGCCGTAGGACATGTCGTAACACACCGTTGCAGCGCCGACGATGCCGGCAGGCAGGAGGGGCATTTCGCCCTGAAGGCCGGCGGACGTTGCATTGATGATGAGATCATACGGCGGGCCGCGCAGCTCCGAGAAACCGCAGCCGGCAATCGTTCCCATGTCGGCGAACTCGGCGACCAACGCTTGCGCTTTATGCGGCGTCCGATTGGCGATAGTCACCTCGCGAAACTCACGTTCCAACAGGGGCCCTAGCACGCCGCGTACGGCGCCGCCGGCGCCGAGGATCAAAAGGCGCTTGTCGCCGAGTTCCATCTTCAAATTACGTTCGAGATCGGACGTGAGCCCTGCGCCGTCCGTGTTGTCGCCGAGCAGGGTCGTGTCTTCGAAAAAGGCAATGGTGTTCACCGCCTGTGCCCGGGCAGCGCGAGGCGTGAGTTCGTTCACCAGCTCAGCCGCCGCTTGCTTGTGGGGCAGCGTGACATTCAGGCCACGGACGCCGCTCGCAAAAAGCTTCAAAATGTCGCGGCGAAAGTTATCGGGACTGATGTCGAATATCCGATACACCAGATTCTGCGCTGACGCCTTGGCGAACATCCCGTGAATAAACGGAGACCAGCTATGTGCGACGGGATGACCCACCACGCCATATTGGTCCGGATCTTGCCGCTCGTTCACCAGGAGCCTCAGACAGGCTCCCTGAGCCACTCCGCGGCCCGCTTCGCAAAGTAAGTCAATATAGCGTCTGCACCGGCTCGCTTCATGGATACCAGCGTCTCGAGGGCTACGGCTCGTTCGTCAATCCAGCCATTGCCGGAGGCGGCCATGATCATCGAATACTCCCCGCTGACCTGGTAGACAAACGTCGGCATACCAAAATGATCTTTGACCCGACGCACGATGTCGAGGTAGGGCAGCCCCGGCTTCACCATCACCATGTCCGCGCCCTCGGCGATGTCGAGCGCGACTTCGCGCAGCGCTTCCTCCGAATTGGCGGGATCCATTTGATAGGTGTGCTTACTGCCGGCGCCGAGTTGTCCCGCGGAGCCTACCGCCTCGCGAAACGGACCATAGAAGCTCGATGCATACTTGGCCGCGTAAGCCAGGATGCGCGTATGAACCAAGCCCGCGGTCTCGAACGCGTCCCGAATCGCCGCAATCCGCCCATCCATCATATCGGACGGCGCGACGACGTCCGCGCCTGCGTCGGCGTGCGAGCGCGCTTGGCGCACGAGAGTTTCGACCGTGAGGTCATTCTGGACGTAACCCGCCCCGTCAATCAGGCCATCCTGGCCGTGCGTAGTGAACGGGTCGAGAGCCACGTCGGTGATGACGCCTAGGCTCGGGAATTCCTTTTTGACCGCCCGCACCGCAGTTTGCGCGATTCCGTCGGGATTCCAGGACTCTCGGGCGTCCAACGACTTCTTTTCTTTCGGTGTGACCGGAAAGAGCGCGATCGCCGGGACCTTCAGCCTGACCAAGGATTCGCATTCCCGCAGCAATTCATCGACCGATACGCGCTCGACGCTCGGCATCGAAGCGATCGGTTGTCGCTGCTTTCGGCCTTCGACCACGAACATGGGGTAAATCAGCGAGTCGACGGTGAGTTGCGTCTCGCGCATGAGGCGGCGGGAAAACTCGTCGCGGCGCATGCGCCGCATCCGAATATGGGGAAATTTATTGCTCATATCTCCGGTCATCTATAGGGGACTCCTGGAATCGACTACAAATTCGCAATGACGACGGGGCGGCCAACCGCCGGCGGGCGAGCCCCGGAGCGGCCAACCTCGAGGCCGGCCCCGTTGCCGGTGCCTCGGGGCGGCCTCCCGCATCGTAACGCGCTAATATCGAGACGAAGATATCTTAAGTCGGGTGTGTATTCATACATGAAGGATGCGATCGGCGGAAATCAAAAGCGCGCTCGCTTCCAGGCGCTTTGCCAAGCCGTACGCCCCGACCCTGGGCGCGCACCAATGTCCCAGTGCCGGAGCAAACCCTCGATAAGGTATTGGCCGACATGAATACCATGGAGCGGGTCGCGCCAAGGTACTCGGCGCGATCGATTGGAGTTCGTAAAGGGCTCCTAGACGCCGGCTTTACCCAGCATATCCACGAGGCGCCGCGAACTCGCCGCCAGCGTCGGATGTTGCGCCTCGAACTGCACGGCAATTGCTTCCAACCGATCGGGCAGCGATTGTCGCGACGCGACGCTGGGAACCGACGATGCCGGGGCTTCCGGGGACTGCTCCGTCAAGCGCTTGATGTCCCCCATGATCTCTCCCAGTAGCTGGGCCGAACGCGGATCGATGTGCTTCACCATGCCGAGCTCCTCGTGCAGCTTCATGAGTTGTTCGCGCAGAACATTGGGATCCATCGGTGTGCTCCTTCAAAATAAGCGCTCGAAACCAATACCGCCGCAAGCGGCGAAGTGCTCTCATTGTGCCATTCGCTCGGGGGTCAGGCGCGCGACTTCTACGTAGCCGGAGCCCGCGGTTGCGATTGCGCCGTGAATGGCCGCGTAAGCTTCCTGCAAATAGTCATCCGCGCCGTGCGGCGGATTTACCATCATGAGGCCGCTTCCGGCAAGACCGACTCCGGCGTCGTCGGGATGAACGGCGAGATCGGCAAATAGCATTTTCGGGATGTGCAATGCCTCGAAGCGTGTGTGAACCATGTTGCGTTGCGTTGCGCTGCGGATGGGATACCACATCAAATACATTCCGCTTGGCCAGCGCCGGTACGCTTCCGCGAACGACTGCAGCATCGTTTTCAATTCATCGAGACTTTCGTACGGTGGATCGATGAGCACCAGCCCGCGCCGCTCGTCGGGCGGGAGAAATGCCTTGAGTGCCGCATAACCGTCGCCAATCTCCGTGCGGACACGTCCCCGGGAGTCGATTTCGCGCATGGCGGCACGCGCCTCAGCCGGCATCATTTCCACGAACAACGCGCGGTCCTGAGGCCGAAGACTTCCCGAGATGAGTGCGGGCGAGCCTGGATAGCGCGCTAGGCGCTTACCGCGTCGGGCGCGAATAGCGGCGAAATAGCCGGCCAAAACAGCGTTGTCGATGCCTTTTTCGATCAACCGCTGGATGCCGCGTTCCGCCTCGCCGGACTTTTGCGCTTCCGCGGCCTGCAAATCATAGAAACCGCGTCCGGCGTGGCTATCCAGCGCAAAAAACGCCGAATCTTTGCGCTTCAAGGCATCGAGGCAGTAGAGCAAGCCGACATGTTTGGCAATGTCCGCAAAATTCCCCGCGTGGTAGATATGTCTGTAATTCATCGCGACGCGCATTGTGCCTGTGCCAGTGCCCGGCGTCGAAACTACCCGCCGGAGTTGCCGTGCGGCTGCGCGAGTCTCTGCTACAGTGGGGCTTCCGGCGTCGAGGCGGTGCCTGTCAATGCGGAGTTGCGCCATGGCGCTGGGCGCTACGGTATATTCGTTGAACATCGATCTCGCGAATTCGGATCGCGGCGTCTATCAGCCGCTGGAATTGCGCGTAGCGCGCCATCCGTCGGAAAGTGAGCCGTATTTTCTGACGCGCGTGCTCGCATACTGCTTCGAATATGCGGAGGGCATCGCGCTGTCGAACGGCCTGTTCGAGCCGGACGAGCCGACAATTGCGATTCGAGACCTTACGGGCATGTTGTGCGCGTGGATCGACGTGGGCGCTCCAGAGGCGGCCCGACTCCACCGCGCAAGCAAGGCCGCACCGCGCGTCGTCGTCTACACGCATAAGGACCCCCGGCAATTGGCGGCGCGACTCGGCGGTGAACGGATCCATCGCGTCGAGGCACTTGAACTCTATGCGCTGGATCAGGACTGGCTGGCTGCGCTTGCCGCGAAATTGGAGCGGCGCATGACTTTCTCCCTCACCATTGCCGAGCAGCATGTTTACCTGACGATCGGCGTCGACACTCTGCCGTGCGTAATCGAAAAAATTTCACTCTCGGGGTAGCGAGCGACGTCCGGGAACGTTACCGTGCGCCACCTTCCCGCCCATCAATCGAGGTGACGCATGGCTAGTCGAGCGCTGGGCTCAGCCCGCGAGCTCGGCGAGGTAGTCTCTGGGACGAAGAAATTCGTCATAGAGCCGCGCCTCCGGCGATCCTGGTACCGGGCGCCAGTCGTAGTCCCAGCGGACCAGCGGCGGCAAGGACATCAGAATCGACTCGGTGCGACCGCGCGACTGCAGGCCGAACAATGTGCCGCGGTCGTAAACGAGATTGAATTCCACGTATCGGCCGCGCCGATAGAGTTGAAAATCTCGCTCGCGCTGGCCCCATGGCTCGTTCATGCGGCGTTCCACGATGGGCACGTAAGCAGGTAGGAAGTGATCGCCGACGCTGCGCATGAAGCTGAATGAATGGTCGAAACCGTTGTCGCTGAGGTCGTCGAAGAACAAGCCCCCGACGCCGCGGGTTTCATTGCGATGGGGCAGGAAGAAATACCGGTCGCACCACGTTTTATATCTCTCGTATACATCCGGCCCGAATGGTTGGCACGCTGCATGAGCGGTGCGGTGCCAATGCAGGACATCGTGCTCATACGGATAGTACGGCGTGAGATCGAAGCCACCGCCGAACCACCACACCGGGGGCAACTTCTTGGGCGTCGCGACGAGGAAACGGACATTGCAATGCGTGGTGGGCGCGTACGGGTTGCGCGGATGAAACACCAGCGACAGACCCATGGCTTCGAAAGGGGCGTCGGCCATTTCCGGGCGCAGATTCGATGCCGACGACGGCATCCTGGCCCCGAACACATGTGAGAACGACACGCCGGCCCGCTCGAATACCGAGCCTTCGGAGAGGACACGGCTCTCGCCCCCGCCGCCTTCCGGACGGTCCCAGGGATCGCGACGAAACCTGGTGGTATCGAGTTCTTCCACGGCGGCGGTGATGCGGTCGTGCAAGTCGTTCAAATAACCCTTTACGGCAAGCGCATCCATGACCTGACCTCTCAAGTCTTCTTTTTCGCGGAACCCTTCTTCGGCTTAGCCGCGGGCCTGGAGGCGGCGGCGGGTTGTACGGCTGATTGCAGCGGCGCCTTTTTGTTGGCGGCAGTCTTGGACGCTCTGGCCGCCAGTTTCTGGCCGGTGCCTGTAGGCCGAGAACGTTTTTTCGCCGTGGTCACGGGCTCCGGCGGCGCCGTGGTGGCGGCCGCTTTGGGCGCGCCTTTGCCGTTCTTGGCCTTGGCGCCCAGCCCTTTCTTGGGTGTGCGGCCCCACTTACCGAAGGTGCGCACCGGTGCTGCCGCCAGCATGGACTGACACTCTTCCAAGGTGAGGCTCTTGGGCTCCTTGTCCTTGGGAATCTTCGCGTTGCGCTGCTTGTCCGTGATGTAGGGGCCAAAGCGACCGTTCAGCACCTGGATCCCGGCATCGGGAAAATCCAAGATCAACCGGTTCGCGTCGGCTATTTCCTTTTCGCGAATGACCTCGAGTGCACGTTCGGGCGAAATTTCATACGGGTCGTCCGTTTTGAGCGATACGTATTTCGAACCGTATTTCACGTACGGTCCGAAACGGCCTACGTTGGTCGTGATCTCTTCACCTGCGGCGGTCATTCCCAGCTTGCGCGGCAATTTGAACAGTTCGAGTGCCTGCGCGTGCATGATGGTATCCATCTTCTGCCCGGGTCGCAGCCCGGCAAAGCGCGGCTTGTCCTCATCGTCCTTGGTGCCGATCTGCACGAAGGGTCCAAAACGGCCCATGCGAACGCTCATCGGCTTGCCGCTGGCCGGATCTATGCCGAGGTCGCGCGCCTGGGCCACTTCCTCGCGGCTGACGGAGGTTTCAGTATGGTTGACGAGGTCGATGAACGGCTTCCAGAATTTCTCCAGCAGCGGGACCCACTCTTGCTCGCCGTTGGCCACCGCGTCGAGCGAGTCCTCCATCTTCGCGGTGAAGTCGTAGTCGACATACGTCGTAAAGTACTGGGTCAAGAAGCGGCTGACGATCTTGCCGATGTCGGTCGCCGTAAAGCGCCGGTTTTCGATGTCCACGTACTCGCGGTCACGCAGCGTCGATATGATCGATGCATAGGTCGAAGGACGGCCGATGCCGTATTCCTCCAATGCTTTGACCAGCGACGCTTCGGAGAAGCGCGGCGGCGGCTCCGTGAAGTGCTGCGTGGGAACCACGCCCGTGAGCTTGACGCGGTCGCCTTCCTGCATGGACGGCAGCACATGGTCGGAATCGTCTTGCACGACGTCGTCCAAGCCTTCCTGATAAACCGACATGTAGCCTGGCTTCACCAACGTCGATCCGTTGGCGCGGAGCACGGTGCGTTTCGGACCGTCGGGCCCGGCCAGCAATTCGACTGCGACCGTATCGAATACTGCCGGTGCCATCTGACAGGCCACGGTGCGCTTCCAGATCAAGGAGTACAGCCGAAATTGATCCGCTTCCAAGTGCTTTTCGATGTCGTTCGGCAGAATGTTGGCGGCCGTCGGACGAATGGCCTCGTGCGCTTCCTGGGCATTCTTAGACTTGGTCTTGTAGATTCGCGGCTCGTCCGCCAGCCCCTCTTTGCCGTAGAGCTGCACGACCACGTCGCGAATATGCCCGATCGCTTCCTGGGCCAAGTTGAGCGAATCGGTGCGCATGTAGGTGATGAGACCAACCGCGCCTTCGCCGATGTCGACGCCCTCGTATAGCTGCTGCGCGACGCGCATGGTTTTTTGAGCACTGAAGCCGAGCTTGCGCGCGGCCTCTTGTTGCAACGTCGAGGTCGTGAAGGGCGGGGCCGGGTTGCGGCGTCGCTGCTTGCGATCGACGCCCAGCACCGTGAGCGTTCCCTTGGCGGCATCTTGCAGCGTGCGCTCCACCTCGCGGGCCTGCGCTTCGGTGGTAAAGCTGAACTGCTCGACCTTGGCGCCGCCGTATTCGACCAGCTTGCCCGGGAACTTCTGTTCCGAATGCTCCAATTCAGCGTCGATCGTCCAATATTCCCGTGCGACGAAAGCAGCAATTTCATCCTCGCGTTCGCAGATCATGCGGAGCGCCGGGCTCTGCACGCGGCCGGCAGACAGTCCCGGACGAACTTTTTTCCACAGCAGAGGGCTCAAATTGAAGCCGACCAGGAAGTCGAGGGCGCGCCGCGCCTGCTGGGCGTTAACCAAGTCCACGGATAGTTCGCGGGGCTGCGCCATCGCTTCGCGGACTGACGCTTTGGTTATTTCGTAGAACACCACGCGCTGGACGGCCTTGCCTTCCAGTTCGCCGTTGGCTTTCAAGAGTTCGTACAAGTGCCACGAAATGGCCTCGCCCTCGCGATCCGGGTCGGTCGCCAGGAACAGAGATTTGGCTTTTTTGAGTGCTCGCGAAATGGCATCGACGTGTTTCTGATTGCGCTCGACGACCTGATACTTCATCGCGAAATGATGTTCAGGATCGACGGCACCCTCTTTGGGCACGAGATCGCGCACATGCCCATAGGAGGCAAGCACCTCGAAGTCCTTGCCGAGGTACTTCTTGATGGTCTTCGCCTTGGCAGGCGACTCCACGATAACGAGATTGCTGCTCAATGCAATGCGTCAGAGCGCTCTTCGAAGACCAGGTCTTCCATCTGCGCGTAAGCGGATTCTTGGCCAGGTTGGCTGAAAAGCACCATTAGAACGACCCACTTCACCTGTTCGATGTCTATTTCGTCGGCTTCGAGCGCCATCAGACGATCGATGACCAGCTCGCGCTGGGTCGCGGAAAGGATTCGGACATTCTCTAAATACATGAGGTAACCGCGCACGTCGGTGTCGAGACGCAACAACTCTTGGCCGCTGAAGATGCGAACGGCGCGTGCGGTCGCCTCGGCGACCTTGCCCAGTTGCTCACCCGACAATCCGTCCAGCCACTCCAATGCCCGCTCGATGTCGGTCTCCGCGAATCCCGCCTTGTCCAACTCGAGTTTCAAGGTCCCGCGATCCGGCCGCGGTTCATCGTCGGCGCTCATGTAATTCTCGAACAGATAGATGAGTAGATCGAGAACGTTATCTTTCACCTCCGGCTCTCCTGTAGGCGACTCGGGAGTAGCGGCCCCCGGGGGCGGCCTGAACGTGGCCTTCGAGCTCGAGGATCAGCATCATCGAGGACACGGCGTCTGGTTTGAATCCAGTACGGACGACCAACATATCGAGGTCCGCTGGATCAAAGCCGAGCGCATCTAACAAGATTTTGCGATCCTTGTCCATGCCCGGTGAAGGCAAAGCCTCTGACCGAGCGGCGGCCGTCTTTCCTAAGTCGTTGGTGAAGAAGGCCGAAAAGTTCAATTCGGCCAATATGTCATCCGCAGTTTCGACCAGTTTTGCGCCCGCTTTGATGAGTTCATGGCAGCCCCGGCTCAAGGGATTATGGATTGAACCCGGGATGGCGAATACCTCTCGGCCGTAGGTGTTCGCCAGCCGCGCCGTGATCAGGGAACCACTGCGGCGCGCCGCTTCGACGACCAAAGTTCCCAAGCAAAGACCGGCGATGATGCGGTTGCGCTGTGGAAAATTTCCCCGGCTCGGCGGCGTCCCCAGCGGGAACTCAGTGATCAGGGCTCCTTGTCGCTCGATGTCCTCGCAGAGCCGTTGATTGCAACGTGGGTACACGACATCGATCCCGGTGCCGAGCACGCCGAGCGTGATTCCTTGCGCCTTGAGCGCGCCACGGTGTGCGCCTGCGTCGATTCCCTCGGCCACGCCGCTGGTGATGCCAAGGCCGCGCTCGGCTAGGTATTCGGCGAACGCGCCGGCCGTTTCGCGACCTTGGTGAGTTGGATTGCGGCTGCCGACGATGGCTAGTTGCGGATCCGTCAGCGCGTCGAT